>Ga0136846_1238120_pt1 | contig 15461 bp, 9 predicted proteins | sample HopSoiMetagenom2_FD_96841 | JGI IMG/M metagenome (GOLD analysis project Ga0136846, IMG submission 96841) | Grasslands soil microbial communities from Hopland, California, USA - 2 Assembly 2016 (version 4) | ecosystem: Environmental > Terrestrial > Soil > Grasslands | place: USA: Hopland... | reverse complement strand
TTCCACCGATAAATCGTCCGATATCGCCGCCATCATCGAGCGCGGCCGCATCACATCCTTCGCCGTGCGGCGGCCCAGGCTAATGCTTTGCAAAATGCTTTCCTTTTCCGACTGCGCCAGCGTCCCCTGTTGATACGCCATCTCGAGCAACTCCTGGTAATCGGCGTCGGTCAAATTCGTTTGCGGCTGCAAATTGCGCGTCGTCGTCGCGCGGAGCAGCGAAGCATTTGTCCTTTGTGCTACGCGCCGGAAAGGCAGGCTAAGTTTGATGACCAGGGTTAATGGCCGTGCCAGCCGCAAAGCCCATTGTTCAGGTTTGCGCACCGCCATTGTCTTGGGCAACACCTCGCATCCAAAGAGAATCAGCGCGAGCAAACCGATGACGGTCGCCACCCAGGGCCAATCACCACGCAACGCCATAAGCAGCGCCGTCGCCAGCATCGCCGCCGTGGCAAAGGTGTTGCCCAGCACCATCGTCGCCAGCAAATCCTGAGGCTCAGCCAGCAACCGTGCGACCGCGCCGCCGGCGCGCGGGTCGCGTTCCGCCAGTTGGCGCACCTGCCATTTGCTTAGGGAAAATAGAGAGGTCTCCGCGAGCGAGAATATGAAACTGGCTCCGGCAAAAACAAGGACGACCGCTACCGCGGCTATCGGCGCTGCCGCCATGCACTGCAATCTGTAGTAAAATCGCCGCCATGGCAATCAGGGCATTTGCCATCGAAAATCCTTTGCGTCCATTGCGCTCTCTGCGTCAGGTCACCGGCGCGAGTTCGGCGGCTTTGAGATCCCAAATATCTCGAAATTGAAGAACCCTGAGGCGAAATTCGGATTTCGGCCTTCAGGCTTCGGATTTTGTCCGTTCCCAATCTTTGGGTGAATTGTCTTCTCTTTGCGCCTTTGCGCCTTTGCGTCTTTGCGTTGCGTTAAATCCCGGCCTTAACTCTCCCAAACATCGCCCCCCCGTTGACTTTCTCGCAAGCTCCGTGTTCACTTCCTTCGCCCCGGCGGGGTTAATGGGCGGCCACCAACAAGCCTTGTTGTCACTCATTGCGAATGTGACTCAACAGAGCAGATCTGTTCTCGGCCGTGCTCATGCATCAGCCCCGCTTCGGGGTTCAATTTGACGCACCCTTATGAGCGCAACCAAACGCGAGATCATCATCAAAGACACTCACCGCGGCCTCTGGTACGAGGATGGCGTGCAGACCAAAATTCTTGAAGCCGGCCGCTACGAGATTCCCTTGCGCCGATTCGGTTTCCTGCCGCCCAAACCCCGCGTCGAAGTCTATCTGGTGGACATGCGTGAGCGCGACCTCACCATCAAAGGGCAGGAAATTCTCACCTCCGACAAAGTCGCCCTCCGCGTCAGCATCATCGTCCAATTCAAAGTCGTGGATCCCAGGCTGGCGTTGCATGCCGTCGAAAAATACGAAGACCGCCTCTACAGCGACGTCCAACTCGCCGCGCGCCGTTCCCTGGCCAGCATGACCCTCGAAGAAATTCTCACCAACCGCAACCGCCTCAGCGAAGATATCCTCAGCGACGTCAAAGGCACCGCCGCAACTTACGGCGTCACCATTCAGCGCGCCGACGTCAAAGACCTCGTGTTCCCGGGCAACTTGCAGGAAATAATGAATAAAGTGCTGGCGGCTGAACGCATGAGCCAGGTCCAGTTGGTCGAAGCGCGCACCAAAGCCGACGTGCAGAAAATCGAATCCCAAAGCCGCCTTGAAGCGCAGCGTCAGGAAGCCGAAAGCCAGGCCCAATCCCAACGACTCGCCGCGCAAGCCGCCGCCGAGGTGCAACGGCTTGAGACCGATTCCGAAATCCATCGCCTGCAGGAACGCCAACGCTCCGCCCAGGCTTATTCGCAACACCCGGCCCTCCTGCGCATGCTCGAACTGGAAACTCTCAACAATCTCGCCCGAAACGCGAACGCACGAATTTACATCGGCTTCGACAAGCACACACCCGTGGATACGGATGGGAAGGGCTGACCCGGAAGGCGAGTCCTCATGAGCGCAACGGCACTTTTCGCGGCGCCGAGTTGCTTTCCATGGAGAGGGCATCCGTTCTCGCATTTTCAGAGCTAAGGCAGGTTATCCAAATCAGCCAGATCTTTGTTCCGCCCACTGACCTTCTTGTTTCTCTTGAGGTCATCGAGTGAGATGACATTTACGCGCAAGCCATCTATTTCGGCGACGATTCGGCGCGAAAAGGCTGGCGTAAATTCGCAACCATCAATGCCAGTAAGAATCTCGATCAAGTTGGGGCGCACGCCGAACCTTGTAACCTGCTGTGAATCGAGAAACCAATTCGGTTCCAGGCCAGCGAGTTTGCATTGGAAAAAAGCCTCAACCGCAACGACCATCCGCTCCGCGTTTTTGGGGTCAACTGCGATCCAAACATCCATGTCCTGGGTCGGACGAACGTAGCCATGGTAAGCTACCGCATGCCCACCGACCAAAAGATATTCAACGCCTTGGTCGTTGAGAGACTTGAGGAAGTCGCGGAAGTCGGCGCTGAGAGACTTCGGGTCCATAATTCATTTCACGAACAAACTCAAGATACCGGAGCCGCTCGATTGGCCCCAAGGCGTGCCACCAATTTCGATCGGCCTGTTCCATTTCCCGGAAATCATGGTACCGGCTAACGACCGGCTTAATCACTCGCGGCTTGGCCGCAACTTCACCAACTGCATTGCGTTCATTGTCGAGCATCGGCAAGTGGGCTTAAAGTAACTTCCTCGAGGCAAGACGAGAAGGAAATAATAACAAAAAAGCCGCTCGTCTTTCGACGGGCGGCTTTCTTTCTTAACCTACTGTTGTGGGGAAATTCTGTTACGCTTTCCAGACCTGGCCGGGCTTGGTTTGGATGCCGGACATCGCGTTGCGGGTGTCCACGATGCACGGGGCCCATTCAGCGAGTTCGCGGTAATTCATCGAAGCATGATTGGTGGCGAGCAGGACCAGATCAATGCGCTCGAAGATTTCCTTTTTCCATTCGACCGAACGCGTCCCCGCCCAGTGCGGATGCTCGCGCGTGGGGCGGATGACGGGGACGTAAGGGTCGTAATAACAAACTTTCGCGCCGCGTTCGGAGAGCATGTCCATAAGGACGTAGCTGGGCGATTCGCGGTCGTCGTCCACGTTGGGTTTGTAAGCCAGGCCGAGAATGAGAATGGAGCTGCCTTTGACAGCTTTCTGGCGGTCGTTCAAGGCATCCGCGACCCGATGAATGACGTAACCAGGCATGGAAGTGTTGATCTCGCCGGCCAGCTCAATGAAGCGCGTGTTCTGGCCGTATTCGCGCGCTTTCCAGGTGAGATAAAATGGATCAATGGGAATGCAATGTCCGCCGAGACCCGGTCCCGGGTAGAAGGGCATGAAGCCGAACGGCTTTGTCTTAGCAGCGTTGATGACTTCCCAGACATCTATTCCCATCGCGCTGTAAACCATCTTGAGTTCGTTCACGAGGGCGATATTGATGCCGCGGAAAGTATTTTCGAGCAGCTTGGTCGCTTCGGCAACGCGGCAGGACGAAACGGGGACGACCGTTTTGACGGCGCGTGAATAAAGAGCGACGGCGCGTTCGAGGCAGGCAGGCGTGAAACCCCCGACGACTTTCGGGATGATCGCAACTTTGCTGTCCGGGTTGCCGGGGTCTTCGCGTTCGGGAGAAAAAGCGAGATGAAAATCGCGTCCAGCTTCAAGGCCCGAGCCAATCTCGAGCACTTCGCGCAGGTCTTCATCAGTGGTGCCGGGGTAGGTCGTCGATTCGAGCACGACGAGCATGCCTTTCTTCAGGTGGCGCGCGACATTTCGGCCGGTCTCGATGATGTAGGAGATGTCCGGCTCGCGATTTTTGTTCAGCGGCGTGGGAACGCAAATGATAATGGCGCTGACCTCGCGGATGCGGCTGAAATCGGTCGAGGCGGAAAAAGTCCCGGCGCGCATGACTTCAACGACAGCTTCGGACGGAATGTGTTTGATGTAGCTTTTGCCGTGGTTCAGCGAGTCAACTTTGGCGCTGTCAATGTCTAGCCCGAGAATGGACACGCCGCATTTGGCGAATTGAAAGGAGAGCGGCAAACCTACGTAGCCAAGGCCGATGACGGCGGCTTTCATGGAGTTATCGTTTTGCATTTTTGTTATGGTGGCCGAGCGAATTTTATTTTAACCGAATCACTACCTGCTGACGGTAAAAGAAGACGAGCCGTTTAATTCCGACAATGCGGGAGGCGATTTCTTTGACCTGTTCGACGAGCATTACGCCCAAACCCATGCCTGCTTTTTTGCCCTGCAGCGCGTATTTGGGGTCAACGGCGACGTGCAGGACGGAGATTTCTTCATGCGCCGTGCGCAGGAAAATGATTGCTCCGGCCAGCACAGATTTGCGGCCTTTCCGGTCAAAAGCGAAAAGTGTTTGGACCTCATGATCTCCGATGCGCAGTTTGAGCCCATCCTCGCATTCTTCGAGGCGGGGATGGCCGAATTGCTTCAGCGATTCGATGATTCCATCACGGACGATATGTTGGCGCGGATTGAAGAAGAGCAGTTTCTCCAGAGCGTCTTTGCAATCTTTTGGAGCGCGCGAGGAGAGGAACAGGCTGGATTGCTGGATTACTGGATACTTGGATTTCTGGGGCGATGGCCGAGCGGGGGGAGTGATTGGTGGAACCGTAGCGGGTTGGGAGTTGGGTTCTTGACCTTCAATGTCAACGCGGAAGACCAACCCATTACCCCTGCGTTCTGCTCCCGGATTCCCGGGAAAGGCGACCGGCTGCACCTTTGTCTGGTTTTTGAGCGTCTCAACGTTTTGGATTTTCGAGACCTGCGACTTCGCCATTCGACCGTGACCGCGCAACGCATTGGCGGTTGGTCCCACCGGCAACGGGAGCGTGGGGAGGGCGAACAAAATTCGGGGAAGCGCACTCGGCATAAGTTTATGCGGCTTTTTTGGATTGGACCAGCTTCCAGAGGTCGCCGACGGATGAAATCGTGCCAAAATCGGCGGCGCTCAGGTTGACTCCGTAATTGGCATCGAGCATTGCGATGACCGACAGCACAGCCAGCGAGTCCCATTGCGGCAAGGCTTTCAAGTCGTCGGTTTCCTTGATTTGATCGACTTCGAGAACGGTCGCGATGTTTTTCAGAAATTCGTTCATGAGTTCAGAGCGAGAGAAGGTATGGTGGCAGCCGTCTGGCTTTGCGAAGACCCCAAACCCGGCGCCGTTTTATTCGGGAAATCAAGCATTTCACAGAAGGCGAGATGGCCGAGGTCGAGCAGCATCGAGGCCCAGGTAAGGCCGCCACCGAACCCGGCGAAACATACGCGCAACCGCCCATTTTTGAATTTCTCCGCGAAATTAAAGGTGATGGAAGTTGCGATGGTCGAGCCGCCGCTGTTGCCGAAATTCTCGACCACGTTATTCGGCATCTTTGCGTGCGGAATTTTCATTTTGTCCGCGAGCTTTTGCAGCATGAATCGGTTGGGCTGATGGCAGATAAAATAATCAATATCGCCGACGCCTGCGCCAGCGCGCGCCAGCAGGCTTTCGATCATGGGCGGGACTTCGACCTGAACGAAATTGAAAATGGCCGTGCCGTCCATGCGCAGGTGGTCTTTCGCACGGAGATTGTTGTCGCCAACATCCTCGAGGGCGGCGGTTTCAGCGGTGCTGGGCAGGCGCATGCCTCCCGCGGGGATGACGAGCGCCTCGGAGCGTGCGCCGTCGGTTTTGGCGTTTGCGTAAATCGTGGAATCCGCCGAGTCGCGCTCGATGACAGTGATGGCGGCGGCATCGCCGATCAGGGGAAATATGTTCCGGTCTTTCGGTGAAGCTTTGCGGCTAAGAACATCACCGTTAATCAGCACCACCTTGCGAATCTCTTCCTGTTCGAGCAACGAGAAGGCTTCGATGAGGCCCACGACGAACCCGGCACAAGCCTGGTTGATGTCGAGGCACAGCATATCACGTTTCAGGCCCAGGCGGCCCTGAACCAGGTTGCTGGTCGAGGGCATGAAATGGTCAGGCGTGAGCGTGACGACCAGCAGGGCATCAATCTCATCCGGCTTCAGAAAACCGCGGTCGAAGAGGTGCTGCAGTCCGTGCACGGCCAGGTCCGAGACGCAAACGCCGGGCTCGACCATGCGGCGTTTGTTGTAGCCCATCACTTCCTTCAGCTTGAGCGAACGGGATTCCGGAAAATTGAAATTCCGCATCTCATCCACGAAGAGCCGCTCATTGGCGGGAACGACGGTGAGGATTCCGGAGATGCGTTTGCGTCGAAAAGTAAAATTCATATCTGAACGCCGGAGCGTCGAAGCAGTGCCTTTATCGTTTCAATGTTTTGAAAGTTTTCCGGGATGATATCCGTGCCCTGAATGGAAATACCGTAGGTTTTGTCGAGCGAGGCGACCAGAGTCACCATGTCAAAGGAATCGAGCATGCCATCTGCCATAAAATCGTTCGACGTGGTGAAGTCGAACTCAGGACGAATTTCTTTCAAGAGTTCAGGCAGCGATTTCATGGATGAATCTTTTCATTCACAAGGACCTGGTCGCGAAGACCATCCGGCATGTAACCATAATGCTGATACTTCTCGATGGCATTCTGATTATCCGACACGACCCAAAGCAGAAAGCGACGGGCCGTGCCATGGATGACAAAATAATGCCGCATCAACGCTCCGCCAACACGTAGCGAGCGGAATCTTTCGCCGACGGCCCAGTAACGCAGCGTCGAAGTGAACCCTTGAGTTTCGAAAAAGAGCAACCCAGCAAGTTCATCATTGAATTTGACGGTCAGAATCTGCCTGCCGGCGATAGCGGCATCGATCTCGTGCCGGGATGGAAGCTGGTCGGCGTAGCGGTCGAAGGACAATTCGAGCAATCGCTGGACGTCCGCGCCATCCTCTTTGAGAGCGAAATCCACGGGCGCTTCGTCGCCATTGGGGGGAGAAATTCCGCTCTGGCTGGAGCGGGCCATGCGTTGCAAACGCGCGTAGCGGCGGAAACCGGCGGGCTCGAGAGCCGAGACCATCTCATCCAGCGCGGTATCATTGCCAATAAGATCCAGAACGATCGGCTCGGTTTTGACGCGTTCCAGCCGGGCGAGTTCGCGGCGCAAAGAATCGAGCGTCCCGGCGCAGAAATAGAGACGCCAAAAGTCCCGGTCACGGCGCAGGAAAAGGGCCGTGCCATCCGGGCGGTCGGCCAGGAGTTCATCGTGGTCGATCCAATCCTGCAGCTTGGCCTGGACGGGGAAGAAATTCGTGCGAAAGGCCGGCGCGCCGGCTTTGGCGCTTTGAATCGCATCGAATACCTGCTCGACTGTGTTGACGGGGCTCATGGGTCAGTTGAGACTGGAAACGAGTTTTGCGCGGTCGATTTTTCCGTTGGTGTTGCGGGGCATGATCTCCATGTGATTGAAAACAGTCGGCAACATGTACTTGGGCAGAGTGCTGGAAAGCCGCTCACGGATGAGGCCGGGAGCCAGTTCCTTGTCGCATTCGTAGAAAAGCGTGATTTCTTTTTTGGTCTGATTGTAGGCGACGCAACAATTGCGGATCCCATCCACCTGCAGCACCGCGTGTTCGATTTCCCCAAGTTCGATTCGGTAGCCAAGGTGCTTGATTTGAAAATCACGGCGGCCCAGGAACATAACTTCGCCGCGCTCGTTCCAATAGCCAACGTCGCCCGTCCGGTAAATCAACTCGGGAAAATGCGGGTTGAGTGGATTCTGGACAAAACCCTTGGCGGTGCGCTCGGGGTTGTTCCAATAACCCAGCGCCAGAGAACTGCCGCGGACGCAGATTTCCCCTTGCTCATTGGGTTTGGCGCGCTCGTTCTGGTCGTTGAGGATGATGATTTCGGTGTTGCGGCAGGGGAAACCGACCGGGAGTTTTTCATCATCGGAGAATTCGCGGTCCACGATGAAGTAGGTGCAGGCAACGGTGATTTCGATCGGCCCATACAGATTGACGAACATCGCCGAGGGCAGATGATGCCGCCAGTAGTTGAGATGGCGTGTCGGAAAGACTTCGCCGATAAAAAATACTTTTTTGATGCGGTCGAGCTTGAAAGTCGCCAGCAAGTCCAGGTTGGCGATGTTGACCATGACCGTCGGCACCCAGAAGATGAAATTGATTGGCTGCGTTGCGATGAATTCGACGAGTTTGGCCGGAAACATCGCGAGTTGCTCGGGAACGACGACCCATGTCGCGCCTTTGGCAAGCATCGTGCAGAATTCGAGCGTGTAGGCATCGAAATAAATGGGCGCCAGGCTGCCCATCACTTCGCTTCCATCCAAACCGAGGCAGTCGAACGCCCAATCCACAAAGTCAATCGTGCAGCGATGATTGAGAGCGACGCCTTTGGGTATGCCCGTCGAACCGGAAGTGTGGATGAAGCAATACGCATCGGTATCGATCAAAGATTCGATCCGGCGAAGCAGCAGATCGTTGTCGTAATCCTTGTGCGGCGACATGGCCGGCTCGATCAGGAGCATTTTGCTGTCGGGGATTTCGAGCGCGCGCAGAGTGGGCGCGAGAGCGGCGGAGGTGACGATGACGTCCGCATCGAGATTCTGGAGCATGCCTTTGAGGCGTTGCGGGGGCGATTTGACGTCCAGATTGGCGTAGGCATTGGCGCTGTAGAGGATGCCAAGGTCAGCAACGATGCTCTCAGCGCTTTTGGGAAGGAAAACGGGAATCGGGCGGCTGGTCGCGGTGGTGTGCTTCAAAATGAGCGAGGCCAGATTTTTCGCGCAACGTTCCAGGTCGGCAAAAGTCAGTTCGCGGTTCTGTTCGCGAACGGCGACTTTGCCCGGGCATTTGCCGAGCGCGCCCTTTTCGAAATAATCCAGAACGTTAATTTGCATGGTTCAACAGCAAGAGGCAGCTAAGGGACGAGCATCACCCGGAAGAACCTGCTCGCAGCGGTGCCGATATTGTTCGTCACCGTGGTGGTTAGGCCGCTAGCTTGAACGTCCGGGGATATATCGGTCCAGTTGGTCGCCCCAACATCGTCTTTGAATTGCAACCGGTAGGTGAGTCCCGGTGCGGTGCTAATCGAGAGATTGGCGGTTCCCTCGCTGAGTTGCAGAGAGAGGATGACCGGCGGCGGCGGATTAGTAAGTAGCACCAGAAAACTGTTCGTAGCGCTGAAGGTCGGCAAGCCATCATCCGTCACAACTGTGGTAAAGACGTTTGAGGCGGGCGCGTTCGCGGAGATATGGGGCCAGGTGATGATGCCTTGTGAATCAATGGTGGCTTGAGCCGGCGCGTCCAGCAGCGAATAGGTCAGATTGCGAGGTGGAATGTCGTTGACGGTGGCAGTATTCGTGACGACCAGGCTGGTGAAGCGGCTAATTGTGCGGTCACTTTGCGGCGGCAACAGAGGCGCAACGCGAACGGCATTCACGAACACGGTGAAACTGTTTGTGGCGCTGAGATGTTGAGCGTTGAAAGCCAGGGGGCTGCTGTCGGTCACAATCGTAACGAACAGATTCGTGCTGGGGACCTGGTCCAGCGAAGGCGTCCAGCTAATGACACCGTTGGCATCAATAGCGGCATTCGAGGGGGCAGATGTTAATTCGTAGCTGAGCGAGTTGGCGGGCAAATCATTGTCCGTAGCTGTGTTCGTGACGATCATCGGCGTGGGGCCATTGAGAACAACGTCAGCCAGAGTGGGCAATATTGGCGGCGAATTACTCTCCAGTACGGTGACCGTGAACGAATTGGTGGCGCAAAGCGCGGGTGAACCGTCATCCGTTACAACCGTGGTGATCGTATTTGTAGCGGGTCCTTGAGACTCATCAGGGGTCCAGGTGATGATGCCATTGGTATCAATCGAGGCTCCCCCGGGAGGGTTGAGCAACGAATACGACAGCGAACGAGCCGGAACATCGGTATCAGCCGCGGTGTTGGTGATCGTGAGCATGCTGAGTTCCACAATGGTTTGCGAAATTTGCGAAGGCAGCGAGGGACCGTTGTGGATTTCATTCACGACCACTGTGAAAGAATTGGTTGCCGAGAGATGTTGGGAATTTACGGCCGCCGGATTTGAATCGGTAACGATGGTCGTGAAAAGATTGGTGCTCGGGACCTGCGACGCGTTCGGCGTCCAGGTAATGACGCCATTGGAATCTATGGCGGCGTTGGCGGGTGCAGTTGCCAGAACATAGCTCAGCGTGTTGACTGGAATGTCGAGATCGGTGGCCGTGTTGGTGACGGTTAGACTGGACAGGCCAGAGAGCGCCCGCTCGTCCTGGTGCGGCAGGACCGGTGCAACATTACTTTCCAAAACGATTACGCGGAAGCTGTTGGTTACGGCCAATGACGGAGTACCGTCATCCGTCACCCGGGTCGTGATGATATTCGTGGCGGGTCCCTGAGCTTCGCTGGGTGTCCAGGTAACAATGCCGTCGCCGGAAATGGAAGCACCGGCGGGCGCATCCAACAATGAATAGATTAAGTGGCACAAAGGCACGTCGTTATCGGAAGCCGAGTTGGTAACAATGAGCTTGGTTTGCTCGATGATGGTAACGTCATTGAGCGAGGCTAGAAGCGGCCCATTGTGAACGGCGTTCACGAAAACCGTAAAACCATTCGTGACGCTCAGGTTTCGGGCATTTACGGCCGAGGGATTGGAGTCGGTTACAACCGTTAAGAAAAGATTGGTGCTGGGAACCTGGGAGACCGATGGAGTCCAGGCGATGATGCCTTGGGAATCAATCGTCGCGCCTGCGGGCCCATTGAGCAGAGAATAGCTGAGTGCATTGGCTGGCAGATCGGTGTCCGAGGCGGTGTTGGTGACGAGCATCGCTTGCATACCGGAAAGCACGACATCAGCCAGCACCGGCAATATCGGAGGGGTGTTGCTCTCCAGCACGATGATGGTGAAGGAATTGGTGGCGCTGAGCGGTTCAGCAGCGTCGTCCGTAACGACGGTCGTGATTACATTCGTGGAAGGGCCCTGTGCTTCGCTTGGAGTCCAGGAGATAATCCCGTTCGTCGTCATGGTAATTCCGACTGGAGGCATCACCAGCGTATAGCTGAGGCCGCGAGCAGGGATATCACTGTCCCCAGCAGTGTTCGTCACCGAGAGTGAAGCAAGCTCCAACACGAAATAATTGGTTTGCGCCGGCAGCGAGGGCCCGTTGTGGATCGCGTTCACGACGACGGTAAAGTTGTTAGTCGCGCTTAGATTTTTTTCATTATCCGCCAGGGGATTGGAATCCGTTACAACCGTCACGAAGACATTTGTGCTGGGAACCTGTGAGACCGACGGAGCCCAGGCGATGATCCCATTGGAATCAATCGTCGCTCCTGTGGGCCCATTCAGCAGGAAATAAGTGAGTGCGTTGGCCGGCAAATCGTTGTCGAACGCGCTGTTGGTAACGAGCATCGCCTGCGTCCCAAGCAAGGTAAGATCAGTCAGCACGGGCAATATCGGCGGGGTGTTGCTCTCCAGCACGACGATAGTGAAGGAATTGGTGGCGCTTAGAGGTTCGGGAGCGTCGTCAGTGACGACGGTCGTGATTACGTTGGTGGATGGGCCCTGGGCTTCGGTTGGAGTCCAGGAGATAATCCCGTTAGTGGTCATGGTAATTCCCGTCGGAGGCGCCAGCAGCGTATAACTGAGGCCGCGAGCAGGGATATCACTTTCGCCAGCAGTGTTCGTTACCGAGAGCGAAGCAAGCTCCAAAACGAAGTAGTTCGTTTGCGACGGCAGTGTAGGGCCGTTGTGAATCGCGTTCACGATGACTGTGAAGCTGTTGGTCGCACTTAGATTTTTTTCATTAACAGCCAACGAGCTGGAGTCGGTGACGACTGTGGTAAAGATGTTGGTGCTGGGCACTTGCGCAGCCGAGGGCGTCCAAGTGATGATGCCATTCGCATCGATGGCCGCGCCGACGGGAGCTGCCAGCAAATTGTAGGAGAGCGGATTGGTGGGGATGTCAAAGTCGGTCGCTGTATTGACCACAGTGAGGCTTTGCATGCCTGCGACCGAGCGCGTGAATTGCAGCGGGAGCATGGGTGGTGTATTGCTTTCGAGCACTACGACCGTGAAGGAATTGGTGGCGCTGAGTGAACCCGGCCCGTTGTCAGTGACGATGGTGGTAATGATGTTTGTGGAAGGTCCTTGCGCCTCACTCGGGATCCAGGTAATCACGCCGGAGGAATCAATCGTGGTGCCAGCGGGGGCGGAGAGGAGCACATAGCTGAGCGTTTGCGGCGGAAGGTCCAGATCGTTGGCGGTATTCGTGACAACAAGCGTACTCAGCTCGAGGATAGCGACATCATTCAGGACCGGCAGCACCGGTGCCAGATTGGTTTCGTTGACAACCACGACGAAGGAGTTTGTCGCGGCCAACGGTGGCACGGCGGTATTCACCGCAACGGTCGTGATTGTGTTTGTGCCGGGGCCTTGAGCCTCGGAGGGAGTCCAAGTAATAATGCCATTCGTATCGATTTGGGCACCGCTCGGAGCATCCACCAAAGAATAGGCCAGTGGAGCCGCCGGAGAACCGGGATCGAGGGCAGTATTCGTGACGCTCAATGCCGAACCTTCAAAAATGGCGCGATCCGGTTGCGCTACCAGCACCGGCGGAGCATTTGCACAACAAGCTTTCGCAGTAATGGAGATGGTATCAATTCGCCACCCTGAATCCGAGGTGCCCTGGTCCGTGCCGCACCGCCATTTGAGCCGAATGTTTTGGCCGGCCGCGGAAGCCGGCAGATTGACCAGCGTCGTGATGAAGCCGCCGGAATCGCCGCTCCAGCCTTGCCTGCCGCCGAGTGGATTCGAGAAATTCGAATCAATAATGCCGGTATAACCGCCGGAAACGAATCCGCCTCCAGCGGCGAGAATGTCAACGAAGGCATTGGTGCCAATGGAAATTTCGAGGACCGCGCCGTCATAACCGTTGGTGCTGTTTGGTTCAAGGTCGTAATTGTTACGGAAGCTCAATTGAGCGCCTGCGAAGGGCAAAGCGATCGTTGGCGAAACCAATTCATTGACGCCGACACTCGCAGGGTCAGGAGAGAAAGCTGCGTTTGGAACTGTGTCTCGAGCGGAAGTTTGTGTTATCCACGCTGATTGGGCGCCTGTGGCCGAAGTGGTCCAACCCGCCGGCAGAGCGGGAGCTGTGACGCCATCGAAATTTTCGGAGAAGATGTTGATGGTTTGGCCGAGCCCAAAAGCACTCGAGATGCTTCCGAGATTTGCGGTGCCATCCTGAAGCTGGAATTTAGCTGTGATGCTACCGCCGCATGTTCCCGCAACGGAGAACGTGAAGGGCATTCCGACCGCGGGACCGCTGGCAGAAAGCACTCCATAACTAACCGGGGCACTCGGGCTTGCCACGCCGTTGGTGGCGAGCAGTGTGACGACGAGATTGGTTGTATTGGCGAGTCCGATATTCCGGAAGCCGAAGATGATGGTAACCGTTTCACCCGGGTCGAGCGCATTATTGGTGGGGAAACAGCTCTCCGCCGCCAGGGAGGTGGAATCCAGTACGAGGAGCGGTGAATTGTTTACGATGACGGTGAACGAATTAGTGGCGCTGAGATGCTGAGAATTTACAGCAACGGGATTGAAATCGGTGACGACCGTCCGGAAGATGTTGGTGGTATTGTTTTGCGCGAGTGTCGGCGTCCAGGTGATGATGCCATTGGCATCAATCGAGGCATTCGCCGGACCATTTTGCAAACTATAGGTCAATGTGTTAGCCGGAAGGTCGGAATCAGTTGCAGTGTTCGTCACGACGAAGGCCGTTAGCGGCCGAATGGTGACATTGGATTGGGCTAGCAGGACGGGCGGCACGTTGATTTCATTAACGACCACGGTGAAGCTGTTGGTGGCACTCAACGCAGGCGAACCATTATCCACCACTCGAGTTGTGAAGACGTTCGTGCTGGGTCCCTGGGCTTCAGTGGGAGTCCAACTAATGATGCCGCTGGCGTTAATGGCCGCACCTGATGGAGCGGCCAGCAACGAGTACGACAAGCCGTTCGGCGGGACGTCGTTGTCGCTGGCGGTGTTGGTGACAATCAGCGTGGTAAGTTCGGAGATGGTTAGGTTGTTTTGCGCGGGAAGGATTGGTGGTGAGTTGGACTCGAGCACCATTACCTTGAAGGAGTTGGTCGCGCTGAGTTGAGGGAATCCGTTGTCAGAAACGATCGTGGTGAACAGATTGGTGCCGGGCCCTTGTGCTTCGCTCGGAGTCCACGTGATAACGCCATTAGAGTCTATTGATGCGCCCGATGGGCCAATTAATTGGTAGCTCAATAATTGTGAAGGATCCGGGTCCGTTGCGGTGTTGGTGAGGGTCAACGTAGTCAGCTCGAATATGGTCTGGTCAAATTGTGCCGGCAGCACTGGGGGATTGTTATTTCCACTGCAGCAAAGACAGGCACGGCCAGTCACGCTGACCGTGTCAATCCTCCAGCCGTTCTTCGTGCTGCCGTTGTCGGTTCCACAGCGCCAGCGGAATTGAACGGTCTGGCCCGAGGCTGACGCGGGCAGGTCGGCTATAGTGGTGATGAATCCGCCAGAGTATCCGCTCCAGGCAGCGCGACCTGCCAGGGGGCTGGCGAACCCTGTGTCAATAATGGCGTTGTAGCCGCCGCTGAGAAAATCTCCGCCGGCCGTAATGATGTCGGTGAAAGCGTTTGTGCCGATTTTTATTTCAAGCACGCCGCCATCGTAACCATCGGTCCCCTGCCCTATCTCCAAATCGTAAAAATTCCTGAAGGATATCTGTGCGGTGCCGACGGGGATGTTGATTACCGGCGAAACCAATTGGTTGATTCCCACATTCGTCGCTTCACCTGAGGCCGCGGCATTTGGCGCAGTGTCACGGAAATTGCTTTGGCTGAACCAGGGTGATTGCGCGCCGGTGGCACTCGTTGTCCAGCCTGCCGGCAAACTCGGAGCCGATACGCTGTCGAAGTTTTCCGAGAAAATTGCTCCCGGCGAACCGATGGGATAATAGCTGACGCCCACAGTGCTCACCGACGTGCCGACCCTTACTTTGATGAGCTGCCCGTTAATGCGGTAAACGCTTGGGCCAGCCAGAACACCGTTCGTGAGCACAGTCACATTGCAAAAGGCGTTGGTGCCAGGCGCGAGCACTTCCACAGTCGTATTGCTGCTGACGGAACCAGCGATTGCAAGATTGACAGTGGTTGCGATTCCGTTCGTGATGCTCGTCGCGGTGACCGTCACGTTAGAACGCTGCAGCCACCATTGATACACACTCAGGCCGTTGGCTGACCAAATGCGTGGATGCAAGTTTGTGTTGAGTCCATAGGTGATATAATCCAATTGCAAAGGACCAGCATCGCCGAGCCCGGTGGACATGGTGTGGGAGTAAAAATTGATCAGCGCTCCCAGGTTATAATAAAAATCCACCGCATCATGAAGAGTTTGGGAGGTATGCACGCCCGGCG
>Ga0136846_1231386_pt1 | contig 15462 bp, 15 predicted proteins | sample HopSoiMetagenom2_FD_96841 | JGI IMG/M metagenome (GOLD analysis project Ga0136846, IMG submission 96841) | Grasslands soil microbial communities from Hopland, California, USA - 2 Assembly 2016 (version 4) | ecosystem: Environmental > Terrestrial > Soil > Grasslands | place: USA: Hopland... | reverse complement strand
GTGACTTCCTGCGTCGCCTTTCAAGGGGTCAGAGCCCTTGAACCGATCGGTTCAAGGGCTCTGACCCCTTGAAACCGACGTCTGGTCAGGCGGGGCTGGCGCGGTCTAGAGGAACTTGAGCGACCGGGCGGCCGCGTCGGATCGCGCGCTCCCGACCCTTCTTCGCCTCGACCTCGCGATTGCGCGGCGCCGCGGTCGTCACCAGCGAGTCGATCAGGCGGTGGGCGATCGCGGTCACGTCATCGACCGCCTGATTGAACGCCGCTTCGTTTGCCTTCGATGGCTTCGTCGTTCCGCTGAGCTTCCGCACGAACTGCACGGCGCTCGCGCGGATCTCATCCTGCGTGGCGGGCGGCTCGAAGTTCGCGAGGACCTTGATGTTCCGGCACATGCGTAATTCTCCAGAAGTCGGCTGTTGCTTCAGTCGGCGGCCTGCGGGGACGCCGCGCCTTCCATGAGGATGCGCTCGATCCGCGTGTCAGGGATGAGCCAGATGAGCGCGACCGTAACGTAGAGCGCGAGCGCGATCCACCGCGACACGAACGCGAGCGGAATCGCCACGACGTACATGGCGAGCGAGATCCACCCCTTGCGATCCGCCCCGATGGCCCGCGCGATGGCGGATCGCTCACCGTGTCGCGAGATCAACAGCCGCACGAGAATCGTGAACGCGACCGCGGACATGAACAGATCGACGCCATACAGGGCGACCGGGAGCGTCGCGAAATGGCTGTCCCCCATCCACGCTGTCGCGAACGGCGTCAGCGACAGCCAGAAGAGCAGATGAATGTTCGCCCACAGGATTCGCCCATCGACGTGCCGCACCGCATGGAGCAGATGGTGGTGATTGTTCCAGTAGATCGCGACGAAGACGAACGAAAGGACGTAGCTGAGCGCAGTCGGGATGAGCGGCCGAAGGGCGTCGAGCGTCTCGCCGTGGGGCGGGCGCAACTCGAGGACGAGGATCGTGATGATGATGGCGATCACGCCATCGGTGAACGCTTCGAGCCGACCTTTGCTCATGGTGCCTCGGGGACGCGATCGCTCGGAGGCCGAGCACGTTGGATTCGTGGAAGATGCCGGTGCGTTCGACCACACGGCAACTCCGCCAATCCGGCTAGGCCTTCTGTCGACCTTGGCGTGCCGAGCAAGTTTGGGTAGGCATGGTTACGCGACAGGACTTCCTCACTCCTCTTTCGCCTCGCGCCGCGCCTGGAGCGATCGGGATCGACGCCGTTCTCGCAGCAGTTCGATCTGCGACGCGAGCGCACAACCGCGTGGCTGCGACGTCGTTGGTGCTCCGGCTCGGAAAGTGGAACACCTTGCTTGCTCTGCTCGACGCCACGAGCGATCCCGACACGCGACTTCGCAAAAGCGTCGACCGCTGGCTGCGCGAGTGGCTCAACCGGCAAAATCGAGCCTATGCGCAGCCGACACCCTCGCAGCTCGACAGGATTACCCGCGCTCTCGCGGAAAACGAAGCACGTCTCGAGGCGCGCACGCGCGAAGAGATCGAGCATGCAGTGGCGTACTGGTCCCCGAAGTAAAGGAATCCCATGCGAGCGCTGTTGATCGGCGGCACCGGCTTCATCGGCTCCTTCCTCACACCCGAGCTCCAACGCGTCGGTGCCGAGGTGGCGGTGCTCACTCGCGGACGGTCCGCCAACGCGGCCTCTGATAACCTAACGCGGATCAATGGCGACCGCAGGCAGCTGCGCGACTGCCAGGCTGCCCTCCGCACCTTCGCTCCCGACGTGGTGATCGACCTCATCCTGAGCTCCGGGACACAAGCCCGTGAGGTCATGAATGTCTTGCGAGGCATCGCGGGCCGGGTGGTCGCCTTGAGCAGCATGGACGTGTATCGCGCGTGCGGCGTGCTCCACGGGCTGGAGGAGGGTCCACTCGAGCCGGTGCCGCTCACCGAGCAATCGGCGCTGCGGACAAAGCTCGCGACCTATCCGCCGGCGCAGATCGCCATGGTGCAGGAGGTGTACGGCTGGGTGGACGAGGAGTACGACAAAATTCCGGTCGAGCGCGAGATTCTCGGGGTCGGCGAGCTGCCGGCGACGATCCTGCGGCTGCCAATGATCTACGGGCCGGGCGATCCGCTGCATCGGTTCTTTGCACTCGTGCGCCGCATGGACGATCGCCGGCGTGCGATTCTCATGAGTAGGGCTCAGGCAGCCTGGCGCTCGCCGCGCGGGTTCGTCGGTAACGTCGCTGCGGCCATCGCACTCGCGGCGATGTCGGGTAACGCGGCGGGACGCGTTTACAACGTCGCCGAGCAACCGTCGTACTCTGAGCTCGAGTGGGCCACGCGGGTGGCGGCGGCCGCAGGGTGGAAGGGCGCGTTCGTCGTTCTCCCGCCAGACGAGATGCCACCGCATCTGAGAATGCCTGGCAATTTCGAACAGCACTGGTCCGTCGACACGTCGCGCATCCGATCGGAGCTTGGGTACCGGGAGCCGGTTGATCTCGATGACGCCATCGCTCAGACCATCGCCTGGGAGCGCGCCAACCCGCCATCGCGTCCGCTCGCGGCGATCGACTACGCCGCGGAGGACGCTGCGATCGCTTGGTAAGCATCTCGGATGCCAGACTCGCCCCGCTAGACTCCGCCGACTGGGGGCTCGGCCCTCTACCAGGAGGACGGCGATTCCTCGACTCGCTGCCGCTCGCTCGGAATGACAACACGTTAGGCAGCGTCCCACTGGCCAGCCAGCACCGACGCCGGCGGGTCCTCGCCAAGCTTTGACAGGAATTCCGTAACACGCGGCTTGGAGCCGGGGCGCGTGTACACATCGAGCTTGCGCGTATCGATCACCCACGCGATCACGTTGCCCACCTCGTCCACGTTCTGCGGGAAAGGCAAGGTGCGCGAGTCGGGCCCGCCATGCAGAGCATTCACGCCGAACTCCGTCGCGACCACCGGGGGTGACACGAGCGAGACCGCGACGCCCGGCACCGACTCGCTGAGCTCCTGGCGGATGTTCCACGTGATCGCACTCAGGAAGTGCTTCGCGCCGTTGTACGCCGAGCGGAACGGCGTCGCCGGCATGCGACCGAGGATCGAGGAGACGTTGATGATGTGCCCGCTGCCCCGCTCCTTGAAGTGCGGCACGACCTCCTGCACGCCGTACAACATCGACTTGATGTTGATCCGGATCATGTCGTCGATGTCGTCATCGGTGAGCGAGGTGGGCAGACGCGTGATCCCGCGCCCAACGTTGTTGACCAGGACGTCGACGTGACCGAAGTGTTCGATCGCCGCACGAATGACGCGTCGCACATCATCACGACGCGTGACGTCCGCGACAACCGGCAGCGCGTTCTCTCCGCAACGCTCCGCCACCGCCCGAAGCTCGGTCTCTCGGCGCGCTACGAGCGCGAGGGATCCGCCGCGCGACGCGATGGCGCTCGCCGCGGCAGCGCCGATGCCGCCGCTGGCTCCGGTGATCACGACGACTTTCCCTTGCATTGACACTCCTTTGGTGATGACGAGCAGATTGCAGACTAGTGGATCGCGCTCCCATTCGCATGCCGTGAGACTCGCAACCACCGACGACATTCCCGCGCTGACGCGCGTCATCAACCGTGCCTACGTCGTGGAGGCGCACCTCTTCCACGGCGATCGCACGGATGAGGCCGAGGTACGTGAGCGCCTCGAGAGGCCCAACGCGTGCTTCCTGGTGATCGATGCCGGCGATGGTGAACTGGCCGGCGCGGTGTGCGTGGAGATTAGCGGCGAACGCAGCTACTTCGGCATGCTGTCCGTCGACCCGGACTGGCAAGGACGCGGGCTCGCTCGTGAGCTGATATCGGCGGCCGAGGCGCACGCGACGGCAGCACAGTGCGGATTCATGGACATCGACGTCGTGGACCTGCGCACCGAGCTGCCGGCGTTCTACACACTGTTCGGCTACGTGGCGTCTGGATCTACGCCGTATGCGAGCGACGCCGCGAAGGTTCCGGTCCGAATGGTCCGCATGACCAAGGCATTGTAGGACAAACGAACGATTGGTTTGCGGCGAGCTAGTTCTCCGCTCGGAGCGCAACCACGGGATCGACTCGCGAAGCCCTGCGTGCCGGGAGCCAACTCGCGCCCGCCGCGACGAGCATGAGCAGGGCCGGCACACCGAGAAAGATCACGAGGTTGATCGGCGCGCCGCGCATCACGTGAATCGCGACCAGGAACGCCAGCGCCCACCCGACGGTCGCGCCGATGCCGACGACGCGCAGCGTTTCGCGCACGATCTGCCTAACGACCCGCGCGGCCGTCGCGCCGAGCGCTATCCGCACGCCGATCTCCGCGGTCCGATGCGACACCGTATACGCCACGACTGCATAGATCCCGATCGCCGCGAGGACGAGGAGCAGCGGACCGAGCACGACGAACATCCGGGCCGGGATCCTCCGCAGAAACAGGTTCTTGTCCACATGCTCCACGAGCGTCCGCACGTCGTACACCGGCAGCGTCGGGTCGAGCTCGCGCACGACCCGCTGCAGCTGCGGCGCGAGCAGCGTCTCCGAGCCCACGCGGGTCCGCAAGTGAATCTCACCGGTTCCGAACGGTCGGTCGCGGTACGACAGGTAGATGATCGGCTTCGGTGTCTCGCCGAATGAGTCGTACGTGGACGTCTTGACCACGCCGACGATCGTGTATGTCCCGCCCCGCGTGGTGAGCCGACGCCCGAGCGGCTCGCCGCTACCGACGTACTGGCGCACGAACTCGTCGTTCACCACCGCCTGCGGCGGTGCGTCCGCGTCGGTGAGCTCCACGAACGTGCGGCCCGCGCGGAGCGGAATCCCCATCGTCCGGAAGTAGTCCGGCGTCACCGTGTTGCTGAGCGCGAGGTCTCGCCCGGCGTCCGATCGCGCACGCCCCTCCAGCTCGAACGCGCGAACGGGGTGGCCATGAATGTCGAGCGGTACGGACGACGCAATCGCAGCCGCTTCCACCGACGGCAGCGCTCGCGCCTTGTCGAGCAGCCTCGCGGCGAAGAGCCGCGCAGCGGTGGAATCGGCGTTCCGCCCGGTCAGGTCGTATGCGGCGAGCAGCACGCCCTCGCGGCGAAATCCCGGGTCCATCCCGCGCGTCTCGCTGAAGCTTCGGTAGAAGAGCGCCGCCGCCACGAGCACGACAACGGCGAGGGCCACCTGCGCGCCCATGAGCGTGTTCCGCAACCGTCCCTTCGGGGCCATGCGAGGCCCCGAGCGCAGCTCGCTGTACGCATTCACGCGCGAGAGCTGAATCGCCGGCGCAGCACCGAAGATGAGCCCACAGAGAAGGCCAAGCCCGATCGCGAAAGCGAGTCCCGTGCCGTCGAGGCTCGACTGAAACCGGATGGGGAAGGCGCCGATCATTGGGACCGCGCGCAGGGCGTTCGTGCCCCAGGCAGCGATGAAGGTGCCGAGCCCCGCGCCGAGCAGTGCGAGCAGGAGACTCTCCGTCATGAGCAGGCTCACGACCCGCCAGCGGGTCGCACCTAACGCCTGCCGGATGCCGACTTCTCGGCGTCGCGCCGTGGCGCGCGCGAGAATGAGGTTCGCGGTGTTCGCGCACACCGCCAGCAGGAGCACGAGCATGATGCCCTGGAGGATCGCCAGTGCGCCGACAAGCATCTGCTGCGGCCCGCGCGGCGTCTTCCAGAATGGGAAGAGGTCGATCGACGTCGCAGTGTTCGTCTCGGGATACAGCCGCCCGAGCGCCGCCATCGCGGTCGCAGCCTCGCGCTGTGCCTGCTTGGGCGTTGCGTTAGGCCTGAGCCGCGCCATCATGTCGTAGCCGCGTGACGCGCGATCCTCGAGCTCGCGCGAACCCGTGAACAGCACCGGTGCCATCGTCGCCGGGATCCAGAGATCGAAGTCGAGCATGGTGACGGTACCCTGGAACTTGGGCGGCGCTACGCCAATGACGGTGAGGTCCTGGCCGTTGACCAGGATCCTGCGTCCCACGACATCCGACCCGCCGCCCAGTCGCGTCTTCCAGAATCCATCCGAGACGACCACGACGGGCTGGCCACCTGGCGTCGAGACCTCGTCCGGCGTCGGGAATCGGCCTAACGACGGCTCGAGCCCCAGGGCCGAGAAGTAGTTGCCGGACACCAGCTGCCCGTACGCCCGGACCGTGTTCGGCGGCGCCCCGATCGTGAGCGGCACCATCTTGAACAACAGGATCTCTCGAAACGACGTCAGCCGCTCGCGCAGGTCGCGGTACTCGAGCCAGGACGTGCCGACGGACGATCCGATGTCGCTCCTCGGCTCGATGAGCAGAAAGCTCGCCGCGTCACGGACGCCCGGAAGCGGCTTGAACACGAGCCCCTGGATCCACGAGAAGATCGCGGCGTTGACGCCAATGCCGATCGCGAGCGACACCACGACGACCGTGGCAAGCACCGGCATGCGGACGATGGCGCGCGCGGCCTGTCGCGCGTCGCGGGCGAGGTGGTCGAACCAGGTCATCGTTGAAACGGTTGCGGGTGTCCTCCCGAGCCGTCAGGCGAGGGATCGCGATCGTCCCGACAGAGGGCTAGCCCCTCTACCTGGATGATCGCGATTCCTCGCTGCGCCCGGAATGACAACGTGGCGTCTAACGATTCTCGAATTGTCAGAATCCGATAAGACCTAGGCCACGGAGGTACTGCTTCGAGATATCGGCGGATTCCTTCGGCGTCCTCGCTCCATCGGGCACTTCGTCGAGCTCGACCACGGCCCACCCATCGAACCCGACCGTCTTCAGCGCCTGGAACACAGCCGGCAGGTCCACTCGACCACGTCCCAGCTCCACGAACCGGTAGGACTCCGGCCCGCGACCCGGCACCGGACTCTCGACATCCTTGATGTGCAGGAACAGCAACCGACCCGCGTAAGCACGTATCGCCTCGGCCGGGTCACCGCCCCCCTGTGCATAGTGCGCAACGTCGAGCTCCAGCCTCACGAGACGCGAGTCCGACGCATCCATCACGCGACGGATCTCCGACGGCGACTGACTGAGAGCGCCCATGTGCGGGTGCAGCGCGAGCGTGACGCCAATATCGGCGGTGCGCCGACCGAGCTCGCTCAACGCCCATCCCACGCGGCGAAAATCCTCGGCAGATGGCTCGCGTCCAGCGGGTCGCTCGTCGGTGACCTGTAGGTAGAGTCCGCCGACCTGACGCAGGAAGCGCGCGTTGCTCACGTGCAGCGCCAGGTTCGAGTCGAGCTTCGCCGGATCGAGCGTCACGCTGCCGCTGGACAGCGCGACGAGCGTCAGCTTTCGCTCCGCGAGGAGGGCTTTCAGCTCATCGGGCTTTTCACCCCATCGGCGGACGGCGGAATCACGGAGCTGGATCCCGCCAAAGCCCAGGTCGGCGATGTCGTCGATCGCCTGCGGGTCATTCCCACCCCACGTGATCGCCGCGCATCCGAACCGAATACCGGCCGCCGCAACTCGCGACGAGCCTAACGTGGTCCAGATCTGGGGGGCACTCCAAGCGAGGGCAGCCAAGGCGCCGCCCTCGCGGAAGAACCGCCGTCGATCGATGAGTCTGATGGCTGGAGCGCTGGGCACGCTGGAAGGTGCACCTTGCCAAAAAAACCTGCCAGGTCCGCTGCCTCAGCGTGAAGTATTCGCGCGGCGATGGGCCCAACACTCACCGGCGGTTGGCGACGCGCGCTTCTGGGCCTCGATCCTGTTCCTGCAGTTGGCGCATGCGCACGGCGCCCTGCTCGGGTTCGATGGCTCGCCCGTGCACCTTCATCCAGGCCTGCGTGAACTCGGCTCCGAGCAGCACGATCAGCGCCGCGTAATAGATCCACACGAGCAGCACCGCGAGCGCGCCCGCTGCACCGAACGCGCTGCCCGGGTTGCTCTGTCCGATATACAGCCCGATGAGAAACTTGCCGACCACGAAAAAGATCGCGGTCGCCACGGCGCCGACCCACACGTCGCGCCAATCGATCTTCGCGTCAGGCAGCACTTTGAAGATCGCAGCGAACAGGAGCGCAATCACGACGAACGACAACACGAAGTTGAGCGCCTGTCCCACGGTCTCGCCGAACCCGCCGAAGAGCGCCTGCCCCGCCGCACTGAGCGCGGCGGTGAGCGCGAGCGAGACGAGTACCAGGAATGCGATCCCCAGCACCATCCCGAGCGACAGAAACCGCTTGGTGATGAAGTTCTTGATTCCGCCACGCTTGGGATCGGGCTGGACCTCCCACGCCCGGTTGAGCGCTTGCTGCAGCGACACGAACGCGCCCGTCGCTCCGAACACGAGGCCGGCAATGCTCAGCACCAGACGAATACCTGTGCCGGAGGCGGTTTGCTGTTGCGCACTCATCATCATGGTCTGAACCTGGCGCGCTACCTCCTGGCCCATGACTGCCTGAAACTGACCGGTAAGCGCGTCGCGAACCTGTGTCGCGTCCCAGATGAGGCTCGCGACCTGGAGCAGGATCACGAGCAGCGGCGCGAGCGCGAAGACCGTGAAGTACGAGAGCGCCGCGGCCATCCAGGTCGCGTCGTCATTGAAGAATTCCTTGAACGTGTCCTTGGCCAGCCCGAGAGCCTGCTTGGGTCCGATCACCGTGTCCTCCAACGACATCCGCCTGGCTGTTGTCAGGGCACGCGGCGTGCCGCGAGCGGGTCACGATGGCTTTTGCCGAGCGGCGGGATCGCGGCCGTTGTCGTTAGGCGCGTCCCGCGGTAGCCGCACAGTAAACGTGCTGCCCTGGCCCAGCACGCTCGCGACGGTGATCTCGCCGCCAAGGATCCGAGCGAGTCGCCGGCTGACGCTGAGCCCCAGTCCCACACCCTCAGGACGCTCGTTGCCTCCCGCGGCCGCCTGCCAGAAGCTCTCGAAAACGCGCGGAAGGTCCTCGCTGGAGATCCCGCGCCCGGTGTCAGCCACGTCGATGACGAACATCTCGGCCTCCGCGCGGAGCTGGCACCGCACGGAACCGCGCTCCGTGAACTTGCCGGCGTTCGTCAACAGGTTCAGCAGGATCTGGCGCACCTTCGTCACGTCCGTCCTGAGCTCGCTCGGCTCCGGCGGAAGGTCCACGTGCAGCGCGAGGCCCTTCGCCGCCATGAGCGGCTCGACGAGCGCGGTCGCGTCCCGCACGACCGTCCGGGCGTCGGTGTGCTCCACCCGAATGTCCTGGTGCCCGGCCTCGATGCGAGATAGAGACAGAATCTGCTCGATGAGCGCGAGCAGGTGCGTTGCGCTTTCCTTCACGCGACCGAGCTGAGCGACCTGTCGGTCGTTCAGCGGCCCCGTGATTCCATCCGCGAGGAGCGACACATACCCGATGATCGCGTTGAGCGGTGTGCGCAGCTCGTGTGACATGACCGCCAGGAAGTCGGACTTCGCGCTGCTCGCAAGCTCCGCGTCGCGTCGTGCCGCCCGCTCGCGCACCAGACTCGCCGCACGGTCGCTGTCCGCGCGGCGACGCTCGCGCACGATCGCGGCGAGCACGAGACTCGTGAGCGTCGCGACACCCATGAACGCACCGAGATGGACGAGGCTGAGCCCGAGCGTCTCGCGCGCGAACGGTCCGGCACCGCGACTGGTCCACCATACCGCGAGCGCCGCGATCACCGCCGAGCCGGTCGCGGCACCTCGCAGCTCGAAGCTGAACGCGGCCCAGATGAGCAGGGGAAGCGCGACATACACGAGCGGCGCCGTGACTCGGCCCGGCAGGAAGCCGCCGAATACGAGGCAGCCCGCAATCGCCGTCATCGCCACCAGCGCCGTGCCCTCGAGGATCCGCGCCGTCGACGCCTCGCGACCCGGACGCCTCACCCACGCGAGGATGAGCGGGGTCAGGAGCAGAATGCCCATCGCGTCCCCGCCCCACCAGGTGAACCACGCGCCGGCGATTGCGCTCGTGGCTAGCGTTCCCGTCAGAATCAGTCCGGCCACGCCAACAGTCGCGGCGACCATCGGTGCGACGATCGCGCCCAGTATCGTGAGGGCGAGCACGTCGCGCGTGCGCTCGAGTGACGAGTCGAAGTCTCTCACGCGCCGGAGCAGCGACGCCGCAACGACGGCCTCCAGCGGGTTGCCAACGGCGGTGAACCACGCGACGGCAATCGGTGCATCGGTCGTGGCATTCGCGATGAAGGCGCCGATGGCGACGCCGGGCCAGACCTGTCGACCCAGGAGCAGCATTGCTGCAACCGCGACGCCCGACGGCGGCCAGACGAGGGTGACGGTCACGCCCACCGTCGCGAGCGTCAGCCCGAGCTTGGCCGCCAGGAAATACGCGGCTGCTACGCCGGCGTTCCACGCCACGTCGGCCCGTCGCCGTTGCATGCGGTGCCTAACGTGTCGGATCGGTGTCGACGGTTGGCGCCCTCGGCATTACAAGTCCCCGCGCTTCATGGCCTCGACGGCGTAATGGCAAGCGCGCGCCGTCAGCGCCATGTACGTGAGCGACGGGTTCTGGTTCCCGCTCGACGCCATGCAAGCTCCGTCTGTGACGAACACGTTCGGGACATCCCACGCCTGATTCCATCCGTTCAGCACCGACGTCTTCGGGTCGCGACCCATCCTCGCGGTCCCCATCTCGTGATTCGTGTTGCCCGGCGTGCTCGGTCCTCGGGCATCGGGCCGAATGTCCTTCGCGCCCGCCGCCTCCAGGAGCTCCGCCGCGGTCACGTTCATATCGCGGTGAATCGCCAGCTCGTTGTCGCTCCAGGCACACTCGATGTGGAGCGTGGGAATGCCCCACGCGTCCATGAGCGTGGGATGCAGCGTCGCGCGATTGTTCGGGTTGGGGAGCGTCTCACCGAACCCTCCGAAGCTCATCGTCCACGGCCCAAGGCGCGTTAGGCTCTCCTTGAACGCCAGACCGATGCCCGGCGCTCGGGCGTTTGCTTCCCACCCGGCGCGGCCCGCGCCACCCTGAAATCCGTAGCCACGAATGAAGCCGGGGTGTCGCGTGGCGACGTTGCGGAAGCGGGGCACGTAAATGCCGTTCGGCCGCTGCCCGATCGTCTGCCGATCGCTCCAGCCGTCGAACGTTCCGCTCGCCCCGCCCCACTTGATGTGGTCCATGATGTTGCGCCCGACCTGCCCGCTCGAATTCGCGAGGCCGCCCGGATGGTGCGGCGTGGCGGAGTTGAGCAGGATGCGCGCGCTCTCGAGCGCTGACGCGCACAGGAACACGACGCGCGCCGTGTACTCGCGGGTCTCGCGTGTACGCGCATCGACGACGAGCACGCCCGACACGCGATTCGCGTGCTCGTCGTACACGAGGTGGCGCGCGATGCTGTACGGCATGAGCGTCAGGCGTCCCGTCGCCTCCGCCGCCGGCAAGGTCGCGTTCACGCTGCTGAAGTACGACCGCGTGACGCAGCCGCGATGGCACGGTCCGCAGTAATGACACGCGGCACGGCCGTTGTGCCGCTCTGTGAGAATGGCAACCCGGCCCATCGTCAGCACGCGATCCCGCCCGAACTTCGAGGTCATCCGATCGCGAACATGCGTCTCGACGCAGTTCATCGCCATTGGCGGGAGGAATGGCCCATCGGGTAGATGTGCGAGTCCTTCCGTCTGCCCGCTCACACCGATGAACCGCTCGACGAGATCGTACCACGGCGCGATGTCGGCGTAGCGGATCGGCCAGTCGACTCCGATGCCGTCGTGCAGGTTCGCCTCGAAATCCAGGTCGCTCCAGCGATAGACCTGGCGTCCCCAAATGATGGACTTTCCACCGACCTGTCGGGCGCGGAACCAGTGAAACGCCTTGTTCTTTGGCGTCGAATACGGATTGTCGACGTCGTCCACCCAGAACTGGTGGCTCATCTCGTCGAACGTCACCGAGTTCCGCTGCACCGCCTGACGACGCGCGACCGTCTGCCGGTCGCCGAGGCCGCGGAACGGCATCTCCCACGGCGGCGTGTGCTCGCGGTAGTCCTTGTTAGGCGCTATCGGTCGGCCGGCGTCGAGCACCAGCGTGCGGAGCCCGAGCTCGGTGAGCTCCTTGGCGGCCCAGCCGCCCGTCATCCCCGACCCGACGACGATCGCGTCGTAATCCGGAGCGGACCGTCGCATGCTCAACCCTCCCGCGTACCGACGGGAGCACAGCCATCGTAGCGCGTCGCGCGAGGCCAGCTGCCGAGCGTCCGGCGCATCGCGACCTCGGACGTGCAGTACCCGAACACCGTGGTGTACTTCAGCATGGCGAACCAGTGCTCGTTAGGATTGGCGGCGCCGGTACGTCGGCGTCTCGAAACGTCATTGTCGAACGCGGTGAGCACGGCCACCTGGTCGCGCTCGTCGCAGTCGGCGAAGTCCTTCCCGTGGCGAGCGCGACACGCTGCGTCCAGCTCACGGAGTCCCGCGAGAAACCGGTCGCGCTCGTCGGCGTTGTACCAGTTCGCGAGCATCCGGTCGATGAAGGTCACGACGTCCGCATCCGTCGCACCCGGCGTGTCGCTCGCGGGAATGATCCGCTCGGCGGCGATGATTACCGTGCGACGCGCATGGGCATCCAGGGCGCCGCCGCGCTGCCCGGCTTCGCGGATCTGCACACCGAAGGCGAGAAGCTCGCCGGGCATGATACCGTCGAGGCATTTAAGCCCCGCCGTCGCCATCAGAAATCGAATGAGATCGCGACGTTCCATTGGGCGCTCACCGCGTTTCCCGGTTCCCGATTCCCCAAATTGTCGCTTGGGTCGCGCGCCCACCAGCCTAACGACCGCCCACCCACCACGTGCTGGCGACCGACACGAACGACAGGACCTCGATCGCGGCGGCGGACGCGAGGCAGAGTCGCGCGGATCGCGTCGGCGCGAACAGCCCGCAGAGCAAGAAGAACAGTGCGAGCAAAGGAGCCGCGAGTATTCTGAGCGGCGTCACCATGGCCCACGCGTACAGGACACCGTGGCCGGTCGCCGACCGCATCGCCAGGAACAGCACGGCCGCGAGAATCGCCGTCGTGGCAATCGCGAGCCCGCCAATCGAAAGAGCCTTCCAGAACCCCTTGTGCGAGCGCAGAAAGAAGAGCGCCGCTCCTGTCGCGGGAATTGCCGCGACGCCGGCAGCGCCGAGAAACAGGAGGCTGTCGCCGAAGGCGTACATCCCCCCGTACGTCTGCCGATCCGGGCCACTCGTCGACGCGATGTAGACGCGCAGGACGAGCAAGGCGACAGCCACCGCCGCGACGTATCCCGCAACCACGATGCCCGCCTTCGCTGCCGGTCGCATTGTCATTCACTAATGACGACCAATTCGAGTCGATAGGCACGGTGGCTCCTCATTTTGGCCGACAATAGATTCTTCCGCGCACCGATAGATAAAGCCCCAGTCGCCAGGCGCGGCCATGTCGATCCTCAGCGTGCTCCAATGGCTCGCGGCCACACAGTGGAGCATCGCGCTGCACGAGTCGGTCTACGTATGGCCGCTCCTCGAATCGCTCCACGTCCTGTGCCTCGGACTGTTCGTCGGCACGGCGGTGATGCTCGATCTGCGGTTGCTCGGTGTCGCCACGACCCACATCCCCGCGTCTGCGTTCACGCAACGCCTGTTGCCATGGACACGACGCGCATTCGTCATCATGGTCGTTACCGGCCTGCTGCTGTTCACCGCCACGCCAGTGACGTACTACAACAATCTGTCCTTTCGGCTCAAGCTGATCCTGATGGTCGCAGCTGGGTTCAACGTGTGGTTCTTTCACGCGCGCACGCGTCGGCGCGTCGCCGACTGGGACTCGGCCGTCACGCCGCCCGCTGCCGCTCGGATGGCGGCGATCGTGTCGCTCACGGCGTGGGCCGGAGTCGTGATCGCCGGACGCCTCATCGCCTACGAGGATTCGCCGACCCACCTGCTGACACGGATCTCACCGTGGATCTTCCCGGCCTTCGAGTCGGCGCACCTGCTCGGCTTGTGCGCACTCGGCGGGACGCTACTGATCATCGACCTCCGCATGCTCGGCCTCGGCCTAACGAGTCAACCGCTCGCGGCGCTCGCCACCGGAGTCGACCCGTGGCTCCGCCGGAGTCTCGCCTTGATGGTCTCGACCGGGCTCCTGCTCTTCGCGTCGGAGGGCGGGAGGGTCCTGCATACGCCGGCGTTTTGGGTGAAGATCGCCACCCTGCCCCTCGCCGTTGTCTACACGTTCACGGTACGCAGGCGCGTTGCGTCGCAGTCTCTGGACACCTCGCGGCTGACTCGCCTCACGGCAACGGTGTCGCTGGTGCTGTGGTTCACCGTGGCAGCGGCCGGCCGCTGGATCGGCTTCTCGTCGTAGTCAGGGATCAAAGACCTACTGCACCTTCCGAATTACCCGCAACGTCCAGCCAGTCCCCGGCTCCGACGGGAAGGTACCAACGCGCAAACGCGGCACACCGCCCGAAACAAACGAGATAGGCCGGCCGGTGGCGTCGGTCCCCTTCACATCGTCGATCTGCTGCCCATTCGGCGACCCTCCCCCACCATCGTCGGCTTTCGGATAAGCGTTCAGTGCATCCGATGTCTCCTGTGGATCGCACGTGTTGGCCGGGTTCTCCGCTAGCTCCGCGTGCGAATACCCACGCGGCTGTGACTTGAGCCAACCGCCTCTCAGTGAATCGCTGTTGACGGTCAACTCCGCCTCCTCCGCCGTCCAACCCTTGATCCTCAGCTCACACCACACACGCTCGTCGTCGCCAGGGCGCTTTCTCCCTTTCGTCAAGCAGTGATCGATGTCGGTGTGGCGCCACAGCATTCCGTAGTAGACCACGTCATCGTCCGACGCCGACGTCTCCACACCAACGAGCGTACCGACCATGCGATCGGTCCCGTTGAGTCTCACCTTGCACTGCGGTGCCCCGTTCAACTCTCCCACGTACCCCGTCATAGTGAACTCGACGTCATACACTCCCAGGCGCCCGCCAGGGCTCGTTGGGTCGACGATCCTCAGGATGACGGGGATCGTGTCAGTCGGGGTCTTCGGATCGTTCGATGCGACCCGCACCGTGTCGTAGTACGTGCCGGCCTTCAATCCCACAGCGCTCACGGAGAACGTCAGCGAAGTTGGCGCGGTACCCTGCCCCGGCCCCACCGTCAACCAGGCTGCCTGTTTGCCCGTCAGCTTCCACGTCAGCGAGCCAGACCCTCGGTTCGAGATCGTGCTGGTCTGATTCGCGGGGTTCGGCCCGCGCGCGATCGCGGCGAACACGTGGCCCCCGGGGCTCGCCTCCATCGTCTGACTCGCACCCTCCGCACTGACAACCGCGGTGAGGACTGCCGCCAGATACATGGTTCCAGCCGTGATCACGCCCGCCGCCATGTCGCCCCCGTTGCCTGGTGAGGGCCACATTATCGTGCAGGCGCGTCATCGCGGCGTCATCGCGATCAACGGGGTCAGAGTCGTTTTGGAGGATCAAGGGGTCAGAGCCCTTGAATTCGAGATCTCTGTCGAGCCGAGGTCACAAACATTCAAGGGCTCTGACCCCTTGATCCGATTTCCGATTCCCTATTCCCGAGTCCTTACGGT
>Ga0136846_1227096_pt1 | contig 15472 bp, 13 predicted proteins | sample HopSoiMetagenom2_FD_96841 | JGI IMG/M metagenome (GOLD analysis project Ga0136846, IMG submission 96841) | Grasslands soil microbial communities from Hopland, California, USA - 2 Assembly 2016 (version 4) | ecosystem: Environmental > Terrestrial > Soil > Grasslands | place: USA: Hopland... | reverse complement strand
CAACCGCGATGCATCGCCCACAGCCAATCTGTTGTATGACAAGGCGCCGTTCAGAATGCCAGAGGCCGATGTACTGGAACCATCATGCTTGTTTACTTCTGCACCATACAGCAACGTAACATCTACGCCATGTACGCCAAACTCGCGTTTATAGGTCAGGATATTATCTATCGTTAGAAAGTAATCGGTCATATAGGTTTTATAGGCCGTTGCTTCAACAGTAGGCGCGTTGTAATTAAACCTATTATAATAAATATAATTGTTCCCGAAATTCACCCGGTAATTTAGTCCCTTTACATGGGGGATGTCTACACTGGCATATACATTACCAATGAAGTTGAGGTTCCTGTCCAAATCCTGCGATCTTTTCAGGATCTCGATAGCCGTTGGCGTGGTGGTGTTTGCATAATAGGTGAGCATCTGGCCTGTTGCAGGATCAAATGGCAGGGTGTAAGGCTTCAGGTACATGATATCGGAAAAGGTGGGAGATACGCCACTGTAATCGTTAATAGATACGCCCGTTTGCGCACCGATGGTCAGCCAGTCCAGCACCTTTGTATCAATGTTCAGCCGGATGCTGTGTCTTCTGTAATTATCATTCAGGACCAGGTTCTTTTGATCAAAATAACCGTAACCAAAATAAAATTTGGTTTTCTTTGATCTGCCGCTGACGCCAATGGAATGATTCTGGATGCGTGGGCTCGAGTTGGTAAGTAACTTCCACCAGTCTGCCGTATAGCCGTTTTTATAATTGCCGGCTTCCACGGCGGCCAGTTTAGTACTGGGATCCCAGTTAGGGTTCATTTTGGTGGGGTCGTTCGGGTCCCGGCTTTCAGATAAATACCAATCGCCCAGTTTTTGGATATACTGCGCACCGGTCATGGGCTTCATTTCTTTTTTGGTCATTTCCTGAATGGAATACGAACCGGTATAATCAACCGTTATTTTGTCAAGCCCGCTGGCGCCGCTTTTTGTAGTAATAAGCACAACGCCGTTCGACGCCTGGGAGCCATATACGGCAGCGGCGCTTGCATCTTTCAACAGGTCGATGCTTAGAATGTCTGCAGGATTAATGGAAGTAAGCGTTCCCCGGTATATCAGTCCGTCCAGTACGATCAGTGGAGCGGTGGTTCCGGAAATGGAGTTCCGGCCGCGCACCATCAGTGTGGGGTCGCTGCCTGCTGTGGTTGTTTGCCCAACAGTAAGCCCCGGAACGGTTCCTCTTAAAGCCGACATCACATTCGAGTTGGGCGATTGCTTCTGCACCTGTAAGTTAGCCTTCACTACCGCACCGGTAACATCCTGGCGTTTTCGGGTGCCATAACCAACCACTACCACATCGCCCAAAACAGCGTCACTGAGTTTTAAGTTTACCGAAAGCTCTGATTGATTCCCAATAGTAATTTCTACCGGGTCAAAATTTATGGCGGAAATTTCAAGCACTTCACCTTCCGCCACCTCAATGGTAAAGTGGCCTTCATTATCGGTGCTGGTACCCCTGGTTGTATTTTTTACCTTTATGGAAGCCCCGATAACGGGCGAGCCACTCTCGGCACGCACCACCCCGGTAACTCTTTTATATTTTGCGCTGGCAATAAATGGTTGATTGGAAAGTGTGATCACCACCTTGTAACTGGGGATCAATTTCCAGTTCAAATGGGTGCCATTAAACAGCGCAGAAAGTGTTTGGTTGATCCCCGCATTGTCGAGATCAATTGTAAATCGCTGGTTAGCGGGCAGGTCGTCGCTGCTGTAAAAAAACCTGAATTTAGTCTGACCTTCAATTTTCTTGAAGATCTCCTGCATACTTCCATTAACCACTTTAAGATTAATGGTCTCCTGCGCATGGTTTTTAGCCGACACCTGTAAAGCCAGAAAAACAAATACCGTGGATAGTCTCATAAGCAGTTTAATTTTCCGTAAGCATAAAAAGGCCCTTACAGAAAAAAAGCAATCGCTAATTTTCATAATTTTGGTTGGTTTTAAAAGACTAAAATTTCGTTTGAAACTAAAAGTGGGGGATGTGGCGACATTCCTCACTTATTTTACCAGTAAGCCTGGTACCTCATAGGCGCATGGTTATATTAATAAATGGTAATTTGTTTGTTGTTAATGGTATATTGAAATGGCTTGATCATTTGTAAGATCTTCAAAATTTCCTCCGCGCTGCCTCCGTCATAAACGCCTGTGTATTTATACCCGCTTACTCCTTTATTTTTAAACTCAATAGTTACATCAAACTGCCGCTCCAGGTCCATTGCTATTTCTGAAAATGGTTTATCATAAAAAGCCACCTTGTCGTTCATCCAGGAGGTTTCAACGATAACACTATCCTGAAATTTTATGCTTGTCAGTTCAACCTTTTTATTTCCGGCATCAGGTGTTATTGTCGCATCGCCTTCAGGCTCTTTCTTTACAATGATCTTGTCAGAGGGTTTCAACAAAATTTTATGTTGCGCATCTGCATGTAAGGTCAATTCAATGCTGCCTGTCAGCAACGCGGCTTCCATCCGTTGTTCATTTGAATAGTTGCGTACATTGAATTTGGTGCCCAGCACTTTAATATCCGCCTCATCCGTATGAACAATAAAAGGAACATTCACATTATGGGTTACTTCAAAATATGCTTCCCCGGTCAGAAATACCTCGCGGGTTGTTTTGCCAAATCCTTCCCCATAACTAACCTTACTTTTTGCGTTCAACCGCACAATGGATCCATCGGGGAGGGTCATGGTTGACCTTGAATCCCGGCCTGAGGCAACTATCGTTTGCTTATTGCCAGCCACCCGCTTATTCTCATGTAACAATAGCCACGCCAGTCCCAGCACAATAATAGCAGATGCGGCCACCAGCGACCACTTTAATGATCTTACCACTCCCTTCGTTGTTGCGGGCGAAGGCGCCGGGTACATTTTCGCCTGGTGAATAGCATACGCGGTGTCAATTTCCCTATCTGACATTTCAGACGAATGCGTTACTATTTGATTATAAAACAATTGCAACTCCGGATGGCGCTGCAGCAGGGACTCCAGTTCTTCCAGTTCCGAGGCATCACATTCCCCGGCCAGTTTACGGCCCAGTAAATCGTAAAATCTATTTTCTACAGATGGATGCATATTATAATTGGATAGACGTATAAAAAGAAGGGTGCCGTGAATGGCCGAAAATTATTTTTTTTCAGTCAGGTATGCATCCAGGGCGGTGCGGATCTTTTTTAGCGCATGGCGCATATGAGTTTCCGCCGTATTGAGGGAAATATCAAGCACTTCGGTCACCTGTTTATAAGCCAGGCCCTGCTCTTTCACCAGCCGGAACACCAGCTGCGATTGCGTAGGCAATCCGCGAATTGTTTTTCGAATAAATTCTTCCAGCTCGGCCCGGGTGTATACATGCTCAGGTGAGTTTTTGTCAATTATATCTTCCTGGATGGTATCAGAGATGGAAACGGTAGCAATGGCGCGTTTTTTCTTTCTTAGCGCATCATAGGCCTTATTGCGGGCAGCAGTAAACAGGTAAACGGTTAGGTTGTCGACATGGGTCAGGCCTTCGCCCATTGTCCAAACCTTCAACATCACTTCGGAAACAACCTCTTCTGCATCCTCTTTATTGTTGAGAATGGCAGTACAAAAGCTTAATAAAACAGGATAAAAATGATAGAATAATTTCCTGTAAGAATCTTCGTCCTGCAAATAAGACATTTTTTCCTGCAAGATCAATATCTCCTGGGCGCCAAGTTTCACTATTCAACTATAAGTTAAGTTGTCCGCAATATAAACTTAAAACAGAATTCATCAGCAATAAAAGCAATATTTTCAACCCCATACATCTTGTGTTTGCATATTATTCATTCATTTTGGCATTATTAGAATTGCTGCCATTATACTCAGCGTTTGAATTTTGAGTATGCAGATTTTGCACGCTTATGGCCTAAAATAGCACAGCTATCGTCAAATCTGCGCGGATACTAATCGGAAGGAGGAATAAGCAGCCCGGCAAGTTAAAAGAATTATTTTAGCGGTCGTTAACCATTACAACATTCTTGCATGAAGCATTTTGTCATTTGTTTGACCTGGCTGTTTATTACCCTTCTGGCAAATGCCCAATCAATAACTGTTACGGGAAAGATAGTGACTAAAAGCGGACAGCCCGTACCCTTTGCCTCGGTTGTTATATTAAAAGACACAACTACCATAGCTGGCAAAATTGCCGACGAAAACGGCTCGTTCTTATTACAGCTTGAAAACGCCGGTACTTATACCATCAGGGTAACCCATGCGGCTTACGCAGCATTGCAGCAATCCATACAGGTAAACACCACATCGGAACCGGTCACGCTTATACTCAACACCACCAGCAATGATCTAAACACCGTAACAGTAACAGCCAAAAGATCATTCATTACCCGAAGAATAGACCGGGTGGTGATGAATGTGCAGGACAATGCCATTGCTACCGGCAAATCATCGCTCGATCTGTTTCGCCTGGCGCCAGGTGTATTTGTCAATAACGGTAACATCTCTATCAATGGCGTATGGGGCACGCGCGTAATGGTGAATGGCAGGATGCTTAACCTGCAGGGCGATGATCTGAAAAACTATCTCACGAACTTAAAATCAAGCGATATAAGATCTATCGAGATCATTGCGCATCCCCCTGCAGAGTATGATGCAGCAGGCAGCGGCGGCATCATCAATATAGTTATGAAAAAGAACAGCACCAGTGGCCTGAGCGGTTATGCGGGTGCTGATTACTACACAGGACTGGGAAAATATCCTGGCTATCTGCCTTACCTGAGCCTGAACTACCGGAAAAACAAAATTGGTTTCAGTGCTGGCTACACTTATGACTGGCACAAAGAGTTCGAAGAAATTACCCAGGACAGAACTTTCACCGATGGTGGCCTGTATCACTCCACGTCTTTTTCATCCACTGTATGGAATTCCAATACGGTGAAGCTTGGCGCCACTTACGACATTAGCCCCAAACAATACCTGGCTATTGATTATACAGGCCAGTTTGGCTGGAACCGCGACAGCACCCGTTCCCTTACCGACATCATTTATCCATCTAACCTTAAAAATACTTTTTCAACGGGTATATTCCCCACCTATAGCAAAACCAATTTCTCCAATATAGGATTGAATTATAGCGCTACTACCGACTCGTTGGGTTCTAAATTCACCCTTATTGCAGACTATACCCATAACGACCGCAAAAGCAGCAGTGGCACATATAGTCAAACAGCAGATCGCAACAACCTTTTGACAGATACGGCTTTCAATTTTCTATATCCCAGTATCGCCCGCATCTTCACCGCCGATGCCAAATTCAATAAAGTATTAAAACATGGTTTAAGCATAACCGTTGGCGGAAAAACCACCATCACCGATATTAACAACAAAAACGCTTACGAAGTATACAAAAACGGCGTGTGGAACAACAATGCCGTTCCCGGATTTAACTACCAGTACAGCGAAAAAATAATCGCCGGATTTACAAATATCAGTGGCAGCGCTGCCGGCGTGGAATACAAACTGGGACTTCGCGGTGAACAGAGTGATATTTCCGGTGAATTAACCGGGTCGCAGGATACAACCATCAACCGTCATTACTTCAACTTGTTCCCTTCGGCATTTATAACAAAAGACCTGGACAAGAAGAAGCAGCATTCACTGAACCTTTCCTACAACAAACGAATTAAACGACCTTCTTACTTTGAACTAAACCCTTACAAATACTTTATTGATAATTACAGCGTACAAACCGGTAACCCGTTTTTGAATCCGCAATTCACCCACTCCATAGAGTTGGGATATACCCTGAAAAAACAATACTATTTCGGAATAAGCTATGCGCAAACAAAAGATGTGATCAACCAGCTCGTCGAAAGCAGTCCCGACCAGAAACAGATGACGATCCTGCGCAAGAACACCGGCAGCAATACCGTATACACCGGTACCTTTGCCATACCTGTTACCATCGCAAGCTGGTGGAATACCAGCAACAATCTGCTGCTGACCTACACGCAATCTAAAGGACCGGAATTCAACCTCAAAAAAGTATCGTTTGTACTGCAAACCGAACAGGAGATCAGTCTGCCCCACGACATCGGAGTAAATCTGAACGCTTTTTACACACCGAATGTAGTACAGGCCAATATCATTACCGGCCGTATGGCGAGTGTTGACATTGGCCTGCAAAAGAAACTATGGAACAATAAGCTTACCGCCAAAGCAGCAGTCAGCGACATTTTTTACACCAATAACTTTACTGCTACCAGCTATTATAATGCATCCATCATTACCATCAGCCAAAAGGCTCAAACCCGGATGTTGACGCTTTCGCTGGTGTACAATTTCAGCGCAGGGAAAAAATTCAGCACCAAACAACGGGGCAGCAGCAATGCCGAAGAGAAAAGCAGGTTGAATTAGATGGCTGGCGATCATGTTTAATGTCATATAAACGATTAAATATTAACCGCCAACAATAAAGCGTGCATACCCTTCGTTACAAGGTAACCAAAAGCCCTAAACCCCGACCATGAATACCCTTGCCTGTAAAGGTTACCATAATCTTACACCTACACTACATAGATTATATTTTATAGAGTTCCTCATTGTATCCCTTTTTACATTCCCATTGAAAATGGAAACGCCAACGTTTTAAATGTATATAATCAATATTGCAAATGAACCTTCAATTTGTTACCTGTCATAGAAAACCAGAACGGTCCTTCTTTTGGAAAGGGAAACAGTTTCCGGTTTGTGCAAGATGTACAGGAATATACATGGGGTATCTTAGTTTCCCGGTATTCAATTTTGACCTGGTTACGCTGAGTTATTTACAAGGTTGCTTATTAATGTTACCCACTTTAATAGACGGCTTAACGCAGGCATTTATGCATCGGGAAAGCAACAATTTTATCCGGGTAACAACAGGTGTTTTAGCAGGCATAGGCGGAATGGCAATCGTTGTTAATATCGGAACTTCTATCGGCAACCTAATCTTAAAATAAAGAAAAAATGGAACAACAAGAACAATCATTCCTTGAAGAACCACAAGAAGAAAAACTGGGTCTTCCCCTTACAATCGTTTCTTTCTGTTTTCCCATTGTTGGTGCAATTTTGTTTTTTGTCAATAAAAGCAAAAGCCCGGCAAAGGCAAATACAGCTTGTTATGCTGCCCTGGCAGGTCTTGGTGTAGGCATTGTAATCAGAGTTCTTACAATGGCGGCAAGAGGCCACTAAAATCATACAATTTCTGTAAGTAATAGCCCTGGCAAATATCAAAAATAGCTTCATCGTGGGTTTGTACCCAATGATGAAGCTATTTTTGTTTTAAAAATAAATTGCAAATATCTATAAAAGGATCGCTTTTCATTTGCCACACGTAACGAATGATAAAGGAAGGAGTTTACATCCTTGAGACTGCACATAAGCTGTCAGTGATGTTGAAGGGATAATAATTCCAACATCACTCATTTATTTTTATCGGTCTGTAACAGCTTCCAATGTCCTTCAGATACAACTTCAACGGCGCCGTCAGATATTTTAATAGCAGTTTGATCGTCTATCAAATAGGAGGGCACGGGTATTGTGGTAGCCAGTTTTTCCAGGTTGGCGAGGGAATTCTTTGGAAACATCTCATGGTCCAGATGCGGATGTATGGCAAAATCAAAAAGCCCCAGCGATCTATCGGTTTCAGGGGGAAGCGTATGGTTACCGAAGGTGGTACCATAGCGGGTCATAATCATGCTCCCTGCGCTCAGGCCCACGTAGACTGTCTTATTCAGCAGCGATGGAAGAAGGTCTGCCAGTCCGGACCGCTGCATCCAGTACGTTAGAAATTGACAATCACCGCCACCAACAAGCAAAGCGTCAGTCTCCTGGAGTATGGGCACCCAAACTTCCCGTTTGATGCTGAGCAATGCAGTAAGCTCGAACAATCCTAACGATTTCCAACCCAATTCGCAGAAGGGATCACCTAAAGACCCACAGATCACTCTTCGCGCTATGTCCCCACCATTGGGCAGGCCATATATCGCGGTAGGAACAAACAGGGCGCTCGCCGCTGCAACTGGTTTTCCCAGGAGGTCAACCAACGCGTTGTGGATGCTTGTGTTGCTGATGCCGGCGGAAGTGAGAAGAAGCTTCATAATTCTTTCTTTTGCATCATAATAATAACGATTTAAAGCCATTCACCGACACAATTTTTCTTCCTGTCGACACAACTTTCAACACCCAGAAAATCTCACCTACCTTTTACTTAGTAAATATCTCTATTGAGCCTTTAATAGTAAAAGTATTTCAATCCTGTTTATCGTTGCTACTTATGCGCCAAAATTTACCCAACTTAAAACAATGGTATGAAAAGAAAACAAATGGTGTTATTGATCTCAATTGTATCCGCATCGTTAATAGCAACAACTATTTCCTGCAAAAAGAAGAGCGATTCAGATTCCTCAACCTCAACATACGCCTCCACCGACTGTTCGTCTTTAAGTGGCGTAGCTAAAATTGTGTGCCTGGCAAATAACTTTCTATCCACCCTGTCATCCGCACAGCAATCACAAGTAGTGATAGCATTAACGCTTGCCAATGCCAAGCGTTGGTCTAATCTGCCCTGCGGGCTTTCCTGCAGGAATGGTATTCTTTTTAGCGCCCTAACCGATGCACAAAAGGCGGCAGCATTAGCGCTTATTCAGGTAGCATCAGGCACTGTTTCCAATGAAGGATATGAAGAATTTCAAACAATTCGTGCGGCCGATGACTATCTTGGTTTGTCTAATTCAGGGTATAGCTCAGGTAACTATGTAATTGCTTTTTTAGGTACCCCAGGCACAACAGGTAAATGGATGTTGCAATTTGGCGGCCATCACTATGCTCAAAATATTACCTATAATAATAGTGTGGTTACAAGTATTACGCCATTGCATGAAGCAGTTGAACCCAATGGTTCTTTCACGGTAAATGGCACAACGTATACAAGCCCTTTGGCTACAGAATTGGCCGCTATGCGTGATATGCTTTCTACATGTACGTCTTCGGAATTGTCTTCTGCGAAAATATCAGGCACATTTTCAGATTGCTTAATGGTACCCGGATCAACGACCAATACATTCCCATCAACTAAACAAGGCATAAAAGTCAGCAGTCTGAGTTCGGCCGCTCAAACAAAAGTAATGACAGCCATTGCTGCCTGGGTGAATGATGTAGATCCCACAACGGCTGCAAGCTATTTAACCACTTATCAAAATGAGCTAGCCAATACCTATGTATGCTATGCTGCAAATTCAAGTGGCACTTCAGGTAGTGCCAGTTCATTTTTCACAACAAATACCGATTACGTACGTATCGACGGGCCGAGTGTCTGGATTGAGTTTGTTTGCCAAAATGGAGTAGTGATCTCCAATCAGATCCACTACCATACTGTAATGCGGGATCACAATCGTGATTATATCGGTTTATAACAGCAATAAGAAAAACCTGATGCATATTCCTCTTTTAAACAATAGCCGCTCACGGAGCATTTGGCGGCTATTGTTTCTCCCTTTTCTGTTTTGGCTGCCAGGTCAATTGGCAGCACATCCCAGCCCTAACACACTTATTTTTTTGGATGTAAGTCCTAAAAAGGTAATGATGGAAGTTCAAATACCGATACCGGAGCTGGAATTAGCTTTCAAGCCTGGCCTTTCGAAAGAACCCGAAAAGCTGCTTGAACGATGGGAACCTCAACTCCGTGAATACCTGCTGGCGCATATCCATGCCTATAATCAAAAAAGCCGGCCGTGGGGAATTACAATAGAAAAGCTGTCGCTGTCGCATGGAAAATATCCGGACAGCAATATTTCTTACCAGGAAGTGACTGCATGGGTAAACCTGCTACCGCAAACCGGTGATGACACCCGTAATTTCTATCTGGATTACGATGTAATTATGCACCAGGTCATTAATCATGCTGCGTTGGTATCAGTTCGTAGTGACTGGGAAAATGGAGGCATGGAACAAAATAAGGAGGAAGTGCAGGCAATAACCTGGGACCTTCAGAACAATATAATTCCCCCCATGCAGGTGAATTTACAAAAAGGGAATTGGTGGACCGGATTTGTCAGTATGGTCAAACTGGGCATGCATCATATTTCCGTAGGAACCGATCATCTTATGTTTCTATTGGTTTTATTACTGCCTGCCACCTTACGGGTAAATAAAGGTAAATGGGATGGCTTTGGCGGAACACGTAACAGCCTATTCGGGCTGCTCAAAATTGTTACAGCCTTTACTATCGGGCATTCTGTAACCTTATTGCTGGGAGCAATTGGCTGGGTAAAACTGCCAACGCAACCAATTGAAATATTGATTGCCTTTTCAATCCTGGTTTCAGCAGTTCATGCACTGCGTCCATTGTTTCCGGGGAAAGAAATGTTTATTGCGGCAGGATTTGGTCTTGTTCATGGACTGGCATTTGCTTCTATTCTAACCAATCTTCACCTAGATGCAGGGTCAACAGCACTAAGCATTCTTGGTTTTAATATGGGCATAGAATTAATGCAGCTTTTTGTAGTTGCCATTACAGTGCCCTGGTTGATTATTTTAAGTAAAAAAACGATCTATACACCTGTTCGTATTACGGGCGCCATATTTGCTTCACTGGCCGCAATAGTATGGATCATTCAACGGATATGACCATACAAAAAAACAAACCCCATCCCGGCTTAACCGGTATGGGGTTATTGACTATTATTTATTGAACCACTTCCTGTTTTTCCTGCCATTCAAAATTACCTGTTCTTTTAGCGATCAGCCAACGGTTATTCTCATAAACATACTCATCCTGGTAAACAGCCCCGATGGTGGTTTTCATTTTTTTACCGTTCTCCATCCCGATCAATGTGATCATACAGTAAGAGGTACCGGTAGCGTTATCGCCATTTATAGTAACCTGCTGCTGCCCATTAAAATGGTAAACAGTATTAAAGTTTTTAAGAAAATCCACAAAAGCTGTTTCCATGGCTTTCCGGCCTTTCAACCCCAGAATTAAAGTGCCTCCCGCAAAAGTTTCCGACGTTGCATTTTCAGCGAATAACTGCACCTGGGCGTGCACCTCTTTCTTATCAGCCAACATGGAAACCCTATCAATCAGTTCTTTGAGGGCAGCCTTATCTGCCATTTCTTTACTATTCATGTTTGTGCCATTGTTGAAATTGTAATTCTGGAGCTCACGCGACCGTGAGAACGATTTTCCCCTGTATATGCCCATGGGCGGCTCGTTCGTGGGCCATTCGGGCATCAGCAAGCGGGAAGGTGCTGTCGATTGCCACACGAATTGTTCCGGCATCGAGCAAGCGTCCCAATTCTGCCAATTGCAGGCCGTTCGAACGCACCTGGGTCATCGAGACGGTGATACCTCGCCGTGCAGCCTCTTCCGCGTCGGAGAAGCCCAGGAACACCGGGAATAAAGCGCCGCCCTGCCTGAGCGTGCGCAAAAAACGACCGGTTGTAGAGCCGCCAAGGGTATCGAGAACGAGATCAACTTCACGCGCCACATCCTCAGGAGGACGCTTTGTGTAATCAATGAATTCATCGGCGCCAAGCTCATGCAGGAACGACTCATGCTTGCCCGATGCCACTGCAATAACCTGCGCACCCCTCCATTTTGCCAGTTGCACTGCGAAGTGCCCAACGCCACCCGCTGCACCATTAACGAGTACCGTTTTGCCATTGATGGGCACGGGGCGATGCATGTCCGGTTGAAGCGGGTTCTGTACATTATGTCCCAGTTCTATCAGGAACTGCCATGCGGTGAGACCTGCCATTGGCACCCCAGCAGCATGCACGTGATCGATGCCAACTGGCTTGCGCGCCAGGTCCGATGCAGGCGCAGTTACATACTCCGCATAAGCAGCGCTCTCCCCAAAGCTTGGAAACCGGATCATCCCGAAAACCTCATCACCGACGGAAAAGTCCTGCACATCAATAGCAACGGCTTCTACCACCCCGGATACATCCGATCCGGGAATGATAGGGAAGGGCATTGACGGCCTCCACTCAGGCGGAAGCATTTTATACCCGTCGCGCAAATACCAATCAGGAGGATTGATGCCAATTGCGTGAACGCGAATGAGCACCTCTCCAAGCTTCAGCGCCGGAAGCGGCGCATCCTCGTAACGTAATACCTCAGGGCCTCCGAACTCGTGCAGCCGGATCGCCTTCATCATTTCAGGTTTTTTCATTTTATTGTAGTTTTATCCTGTTAAGTCAGGAATTCATTATGATAGCAGAAAAAGATTGGGTGGCAGGCAGGCAGATCTATAGCAGGCTACTACAGTAGCGCTACTTTAATTTCGCCGAAAACTAATTATAGGTGAACCTTCCGCTTCAGCGGTCAATTAAAGGACTTTCTAAAAACGTTTGGTGAAAGATTGGTATGACGCTTAAATAGCTTATTAAAAGACTGCGGATGCTCAAAACCCAGTTGGTAGGCAACTTCTGAAATATTGAGCCGGGTAGTGCTTAAGATCTCTTTAGCTCTTTCTATTAAACGGTCATGGATATGCTGCTGTGCACTTTGTCCGGTTAATGACTTGAGCATATCTGTCAAATATCTTGGTGAAACGTTAAGATGCTTAGCCACTTCAAGCACTGTTGGGATTCCGTCCTGCTGGTCAGCAAAACGACCTGTCAGATAAGTATCCATTTCATTTACTATGTCATCATTAATAGCCTTTCGGGTAAGGAATTGCCGGTTGTAAAAACGGTTGCTGTAATTAAGCAACAATTCGATCTGGGAAACCAGCACATCCTGACTAAATGCATCGATATTATTTTCTAACTCGGCAGCAATATTTTCAAATAAAGCTGCAATTACTTTTTTCTCTTTGTCTGAAAGGAATAACGCTTCGCTTACCGCATAAGAGAAGAAACCATACTGATGAATGTTCTTTCCCAACTGATAATTCCGTATAAAGTCAGGATGAAAGTAAAGTACATAACCGTCATTGCAGCTCTCCTCGCCCGACGTTGTTACCAGTTGATTAGGCGCTAAAAACGCCAGGCCACCTCCCTCAAAGTCATAATAGCCCTGTCCATATTTTATCTGGCCTCTAAAATCCTTCTTAAAAGAGACCTTATAAAAGTTAATCAGCAACTTACGCCCGCTGATAGCGGGGTTGAGTCGATTTATATCATAGTTCACCAATGCTATCAAAGGATGCACTGGCTCAGGCATATTCATATCCCGCATTAACTGAGAGATATTTTTATAAACGCTGGGCGGTGATATAGGTTTCATAACTTAGGCAAAATTAAGATTAATACTACGATGTCGTTTTCCGTAGTACAAAGGTCAGTAAAGGCAGCCATGAAAAGTTAGCCTTACCTGTTAAAAATGTAGTCAGAATCGCTGCTTATGCCCTTTTCTGGCTATCACTCTTTGATCTTAATCGTTCCTTGCCACTATAAGTCCTTTAACAGTTTAATTGAGGGGTACTATCTGGGGTGCTTCATCCCCAAACTTAATTTTTACAGTCAGGTTAAATGGAGCGTAATATTGCGCAATGATCTTGCGGATCCTGTCTTTGCTTTGCTCGCGATAGGTACTGTTCTTTTCAACTTCCTGGCGGGAGGTGGTGTACAGCTTTTTTTGTACATCGATATACGTTTCATCGTCGGAGAACATGAACCAGCCTTTCTTGTTGGCCGTTTCCATCTGGTCAAGGCGCAGCTCATAGCTCAGGAGTTGCGTGGCAGGTAAAGACACCAGGACTTCTTTTTCACCCACCGCCACTTTAAAGTTCTGTTCGTTAACATTCACCCCAAACTTGGCGGTGTAAGGTACGGTTACCCATATCGTATTTTCCGCAAACATTTTACGCATGTTATCTTCCCAGCCACCATCGTTCGTGAGGTTACTTCTTTTAATGGTGGCCGTTCCCTGTACTTCCAGACTGGCGAGCTCCGCAATTTCGCGAACGATCAGGCTGTTAGCAAGCGTTTTCTCATTAACTATCCGCGCGCCGGAGCGTTGGCCCAGCCAAAACACCAGTACAATGGTCAATACCAATACGAGCCAGATGATCAGTTTCTTCATAGAATGAATTTTTTAGTTGTTTCCGTTCTTAATCGACAATTCCTTAAAGGTTGTTGCCTCCACTTACAAAAATCGGCAAATTATGATCAAATTATTGAAACAGGAAGACCTGTTTATAGCAGGATCAACATTCATCATTTTTCATTATCTTCAGTTCCCCACCGTACCTGCCAGGCATCAAACAGGAAAAAATAAAAAATCATATGTTAACACGAAGAGCTGTACTACATATTGTGGTCGCAATAGTTGCTATCCTTTCTGCAATCGACATAAAAGCTCAGGTAAACAATAATTTCAGTCCGCAATTCTATACCAACGGAAAGGGAGATACTCTTTTTTATCGCCAGCTAAATCCCGATGCTAACCCCAGGCGGCATTATCCGCTGCTGATCTTTCTCCATGGATCCGGCGAACGTGGTTCTGATAATACCGCACAGCTGAAATGGGGTGTGATGAATTTTGCAACCGAACAAAATCTACTGAAATATCCTGCAGTCATAATCGCGCCCCAGTGCCCGGCAAACACAAGCTGGGCAGACCCGGGCCGCGATCGGTCTGCCATCACTGCGCCACTTTCTCCCAGTCCTACTAAAACAATGACGCTTTTATTGGCCCTGATTAAAAAGTTTAAGGCCGAAGGGCAAATCGACACTTCCCGCATCTATATTACCGGACTTTCAATTGGCGGTTTCGGAACCTTTGATGCTATTGAGCGCGAGCCTGATCTTTTCGCCGCAGCAGTGCCTGTATGTGGTGGTGGCGACCCGGCAAAGGCGTCGTCTCTCGTAAAATTGCCCATCTGGATTTTTACAGGATCAGAAGACCCTGCTGTTAACCCGGAATTTTCACTCAATATGTTGCAGGCACTATGGAAAGGTGGCGCGCGACCGGGCTTTACCATGCTGCCAGAAGTAGGTCACTTTTCCTGGCTCGGCGCTTATACGGACCCGCTTATGATTGAATGGCTTTTCCGGCAGCATAAGTAAGACTGCAACATATTCTCATTTATTTTTATTGTAATCCTCTGCATAAAAGCGGTAATAAAAAGCATATGTACCTGATAAAAAAAACAGTTGCTTTTCTATGCGTATATGTTTTGACAACAAATTGTTTTGCTCAAAACACTGTTTATCTGCCTCAGAAGATTTCCGTTGCCGCATTAAAAGCAGATTTCCTGTTGCTTCGTGATACCTTACAAAAAATTCATCCTGGCATATACAGGTATAAAAGCAGCACGACTATCAGCCATATATTCGATAGCTGCTACAACTCCATACAGGACAGTATGACCGCACCACAATTTTATATGCTTACCAATTTTGCCATTGCCGCTATGGAAGATGGACATAGCAATAGCAGGATGGCCAAACAAGTCACGAAAGATTAT
>Ga0136846_1224085_pt1 | contig 15475 bp, 13 predicted proteins | sample HopSoiMetagenom2_FD_96841 | JGI IMG/M metagenome (GOLD analysis project Ga0136846, IMG submission 96841) | Grasslands soil microbial communities from Hopland, California, USA - 2 Assembly 2016 (version 4) | ecosystem: Environmental > Terrestrial > Soil > Grasslands | place: USA: Hopland... | reverse complement strand
GCCATGACTTCCTCCCTTGAAATGCAAAAAGCCCCAGGCGCGGAGATCGCGCCCGAGGCTCCGTTGCCTCGACGACGGCCGAAGTCTATACCGTGACGCCGTGCGCCTTCTAGTCACAGGCGGCGCCGGTTTCATCGGGTCGCACTTCGTCAAGCGCATGCTCGCCGCGGGCGAGGACGTCGTCGTCCTCGACAAGTTCACGTACGCGGGCAACCCCGCGAATGTCCCGCCGGAGGTCGAGTGCCGCCGCGGCGACATCGCCGTGCGCGAGGACGTCGAGCAGGTCGGGCCCGTCGACGGGATCGTGAACTTCGCCGCCGAGACGCACGTCGACCGCTCCATCCACGGGCCGGAGGACTTCGTGCGCACCGACGTGCTGGGCACGCTCGTGCTGCTGCAAGTGGCCCGTGAGCTGGGCGCACGCTTCGTGCAGGTCTCCACCGATGAGGTGTACGGCGACATCGAGCCGGGCTGGTCATCGCGCGAGGACGACCCGCTCTACCCATCCAGCCCGTACAGCGCCTCGAAGGCCGGCGGCGACCTCCAGGTGCTCGCTGCGGTGAGGACGTTCGGGGTCAACGCGTCCGTGACGCGCGGCTCCAACACGTACGGGCCCAATCAGTATCCGGAGAAGGCATTGCCGTTGTTCACGACGAACGCGCTCGACGCTGAGCCGCTGCCGCTGTACGGCGACGGGCGTCAGGTGCGCGACTGGATGCACGTCGACGACCACTGCGGCGGAATCGAGCTCGTCCTCCGCCGCGGAGAGGCGGGCGAGGTGTACAACGTCGCGGCGAACGAGGAGCACGAGAACGTCGAGCTCGTCGACGTGATCCTCCGACACCTCGACGCCGACCCGTCGCTCGTCCGCCACGTCGAGGACCGCGCCGGCCACGACCGCCGCTACTCGCTCGACACGGCGAAGCTGCGGGCGCTCGGGTGGGCGCCGCACCGAAACTGGGAAGACGGCATCCGAGCGACGGTCGACTGGTACCGCGACAACCGCGACTGGTGGGAGCCGATCAGGCGCTCGGACGGCTTCCGGGACTTCTACGAGCGGCAGTACGCCGCGCGGCTCGCCTGAGCTAGCAGCGACTCTGCGCCTGGGCGCGCAGACTGTCGATCGGGGCCTTCCGCCCCTCGATCGCCTCGGCCTGGTCGAGCAGGTCGAGCACGCCGCTGCAGTTGCCGAGGTGAAAGCGCGTGTACGCGAGGTTGTACTTCGCGTAGGCCTCGTAGAGCACTCCGGTGCCGCCGAGCTTGCGCACCGCCTGCTCGAGCAGCGGCAGCGCGCGGGCGTAGTCGCCTGCCCGCATCTTCCCGTAGCCGGCGTCGTTCAGCGCGAAGCCGCTCTGACTCGACGGCGACGCCGGCGGCGTCGGTGTCGAAGTCCGCGTCTGCGCCGGAGCCGACGCCGTCGTGACCGGAGCGGTCGTCACCGTCACCTGCCGCTCGACGGTCTTCACCTGGCCCTGCGTCGTCACGGTCTGGACGTGCGTGACGATCGTCGTCGGCGCAGCCGGGCTCGAGCCGTTGCCGCGGGTGAGGAAGTACGCGAGCAGCGCGCCGGCGACCGCACCGGCGAGCAGAAGCGCACCGAGCAGCGGCCATGCGCCCGAAGACCTGCGCGCCGGCAGCGGCCGAGTGGCGACCGTCGGCGCGACCGGAGCGAGCCGGCGCGTCTGCCCCGCGGCGTCCGCGAACGACGCACGGAGGGCGGCGACGAAGTCGGCGCAGCTCTCGAACCGCTCGTCGGGTTCCTTCGCGAGCGCGCGCGCAAAGCAGCGGTCGATCTCGTGCGGCAGGTCGGCCCGCGCGGAGATGGACGGCACGGGCGCGTTCACGTGTGCAGCGGCCTCGGCCGTCGGGCTGTCCGCAGCGAACGGCCGCCTGCCGGTGAGCAGCTCGAATGCAACGACGGCGAGCGCGTAGCGGTCGCTCGCAGGCGTCGCACGGTCGCCCTGCGCCTGCTCCGGCGACAGGTAGCCCGCGGTGCCGAGCACCGTTCCGGTCATCGTCAGCGAGTCCATCCCTGCCGCGCTTGCGATCCCGAAGTCTGCGACGTGGACGTTCTGCTCGCGGTCGAGCAGGAGGTTGCCGGGCTTCACGTCGCGGTGGACGACGCCGCGGGCGTGCGCGGCATCGAGCGCGCGGCCGGCCTGCTCGAGCCACGCGAACACCCGCTGCGGCGGCTGCGCGCCGTCCCGCCGGAGCAGGTCGTCGAGCGATCCGCCGGCGAGGTACTCCATGACGATGTACGGGCGTGACTCGTGCTCGCCGACGTCGAAGATGGTCACGATGTTGGGCTCCCCGGACAGCCGCGCGGCTGCGAGCGCCTCGCGCGTGAAGCGCTGGCGCACCGATTCGTCCTCCGCGTAGCGCTCCGCGAGCACCTTGATCGCCACGTCGCGGCCGAGCAGCGAGTCGGTCGCGCGGTAGATGTCGCCCATGCCGCCGTGCCCGATCCGGGCGGGCTCGCGGTAGCGGGGCGGAAGGATGTTCGTCGTCACGGCCACAGAACTAGGAACGGATGTGCCCCGCCTGCGGTCACGCAAACGACGACGTCAGGGATCCGTAAAGAAAAGGGGCTGCACATGGGCACCTTTGCTAGCCTCGTCCGGATCCTCGCTGGGGTCCCTTCGATGCGTCGAACCGTCGCGATCGCTTCCATCCTGCTGCTCGGCTGTATTCCGGCGGCGGCTGCCCGCGTGCAGGCGAAGGCGGCTGCCGGCGGCGCGACGTTCGTCGTGACGGGACACGGTTGGGGCCATGGCGTCGGCATGAGCCAGTACGGCGCCTACGGGTATGCGCAGAAGGGCTTCGGCTTCGCGAAGATCGTCCTGCACTATTTCCCGGGCACCGAGCTCGGCGACGCGCCCGTGTCGAAGGTGCGGGTCCTCATGACCAGCGGCGTCGCCTCGCTGCCAATCGGGTCCACGTCGGACTTCCGGGTCAAGGACGGGACCGGCGCCGTGCACGACGTCGCGGCGGGGAAGTACACGCTCACGCCGGCGCTCAAGCTGAAGGTCGACGGCGCCGCAACGGCCCGCGCGCTGCCCGCGCCGCTCGTCTTCCAGCCGGGCACGGCGCCGTTGCAGCTGAAGCACCTCTACCGCGGCTCGATGCAGGTCGATGTCGTGAGCGGCAAGCTGCGAGCGATCAACGTCGTCGGGCTCGAGCAGTACCTGTACGGCGTCGTCCCGTCGGAGATGCCGTACACGTGGGCGCCGGAGGCGCTGAAGGCCCAGGCGGTCGTCGCGCGCTCGTACGCTCTCGCGACGCGCAAGAGCGGCGCGTTCGACCTCTATCCGGATACGCGCAGCCAGATGTACCTCGGCGTCGAGCACGAGAAGCCGTCGACGACCGCGGCGGTCGACGCGACGGCCGGCCAGGTCGTCCTCTACGAGGGGCAGGTCGCGAAGACGTTCTTCTTCTCCACGTCGGGCGGCCGCACCGCGTCCGCCGAGGACGTGTGGGGTGAGCCGGTCCCGTACCTCCTGTCCGTGCCCGATCCGTACGACTCGATCTCGCCGCACCACACGTGGGGCCCCGTCGCGTACACCGGCACGGGCCTCGCCAAGCGGCTGAAGCTGAAGGGCCGCGTCGTCGACGTGCAGACGGAGCTGAACTCGTCGGGGCGCATCAAGAGCCTGACCGTCGTCGGCTCGCAGCGCACCGTCGTGATCCCGGGCGCGAGCATGCGGCAGCGACTCGGCGTGCAGTCGACGTGGTTCACCGTCGGCGTGCTTTCGCTCGCGGCGCCGAGCGCGGCGGTCGTCTACGGATCGCGGGCGCAGCTGACGGGCGTCGCGCGCGGCGTCTCGGGCGCGATGCTGCAGCAGCTCGACGGCACGTGGAAGGACGTCGGCGCGGCCAAGGCCGAGAAGGGCGGAACCGTCACGTTCTCGGTCAAGCCGGCGGTCACCACGCGCTACCGGCTCGCCACGGGCAAGGTCAGCGCGCCGCCGGTCCGCGTACCCGTCGCACCGTTCGTCCGCTTCGACCCGCCCCGCACGCCGGACCAGCTGAGCGGGTACGTACGGCCGCTCTCGGTCGCAGGCGCACGCGTGCTGATCGAGCGTCAGCAGGGCGCCGGCTGGGCCACCGCCGCCCGGACGACGGTCGCGGCGGACGGGAGCTTCACGGCGAAGCTGCAGCTCACGGACGGCGTGTATCGCGCGCGTGTCGGCTCCGGACACGGATACGTGGCCGGGGCGACACCGCTCCTGCAGGTCTCGAACCAGTGAGGCGGGCCGCAGCGGTCGCCGCGCTCGCCCTCGTGCTGGCGCCGGCGGGCCACGCGCTGCCCACGCGCGGTACGTTCGCTCCGAGCGACCCGCTCGTACAGCGGCAGTACTACCTCGGCCAGGACCACGCCTTCGACGCCTTCGGCCCCGACCTGCCGGTGGTCAATCCCGTGCGCGTCGCGATCATCGACTCCGGGCTCGACGGCGGCCACCCGGAGTTTCCGCGCTCACGCATCTGGCAGGCGCGCAGCTGGGTCGGCGGCAGCGCGCTGACGGACGAGGAGGGGCACGGAACCTTCGTCGCCGGCGAGATCGCCGCCGCGATCAACAACAACGAGGGAATCGCCGGCATCGCGTTCCCGGCCCAGCTCGTGATCGCGAAGATCGCGCGCTCGGACCAGACGATCGACGTGCGCGACGAAGCCCAGGCGATCCGCTGGGCGGTGGACGTCGGCGCGCGCGTGATCAACCTTTCGATCGGCGGCCTGCGCAACCCGTTCAACCCGCGCGTCGACACGTACTCGAAGGTGGAGGCGGCGGCGATCGAGTACGCCGTGCGGAAGGGAGCCGTGCTCGTTGCAGCGGTCGGCAACTCGGACGAGGCGCCGCAGAGCCCGTGGCCGTACGCGAGCTACCCGGCCGCGCTTCCCCACGTCGTCGGCGTCAGCGCGCTGTCGCCGAGCGGCAACGTCCCCAACTTCTCCGACCGCGACCGCATCTTCAACGACATCTCGGCGCCGGGGCAGGAGATCTACTCGACACTGCCGCGTGCGCTCACGTCGTTCCGGCCGCTCTGCATGAACCAGGGTTATTCGGACTGCGGCCCGGACGAGTTCCGGCACGCCGCCGGGACGTCTTTTGCGGCCCCGCAGGTCAGCGCGGCCGCCGCCGTGCTGCTTGCGCTGAAGCCGTCGCTGCAGCCCGACCAGGTCGAGAACGTGCTCGAGCGCTCTGCGACGGACGTGAATGCCGCCAACGGCTGCAGGGCGTGCCCGTTGCAGCGCGACTCGCTCAGCGGCTGGGGCCGGCTCGACGTGTCGAAGGCGGTTGCCGCGCTGGACGGCGTCCTGCCCGCGGCCGACCGCTACGAGCCGAACGACGACGCCGGGCCGCAGGCGGTGAAGCTGACCGCCGCGGTGAAGACGGTCAAGGCGACGGTCGACTTCTGGGACGACAACATCGACGTCTACCGGATCTATCTCCGGCAGGGTCAGCGCCTCAGGTTGAGCCTCAACGGCCCGGCCGGCGCGACGTCGAACCTGCTGCTCTGGAAGCCCGGGACGAAGCGCGTCAACGACCTGCGCCGGCAGAACCTGCGCGCGGCGCAGTCGATCGGCCCCGGGTCGTCGCACCGGATCGGTTACCGCGTCCCGAGAAAGGGCTGGTACTACGTCGAGGTCAAGCTGGCGACGCGCGGCGCAGGATCCTACGAGCTGGCAATCAACCGCCTCAGGTGAGCAGCTCGTCGACCGGGACCTCGCGCAGCACGCGGGCGGGGTTGCCGACGACGACCACGCCCGGCGGGACGTCGGTGACGACGACGGTTCCAGCCCCGACGAACGCCTCTTCGCCGATCTCGACAGCGGGACACAGCACCGCACCGACGCCTACACGCGCACCGCGCCGGATCGTCGGTCCCTTGCGTAGCTCGTGCCGGCGCTCCGTGCGGCCCATGAAGTTGTCGTTCGACGTCTGCACGCAAGGCGCGATGAAGACATCCTCTTCGAGCGTCGCATACGCGGTGACGTAGGCCATCGCCTGGATCCTGGTGCGCGCCCCGACGGTCGTGTCGTTCTCGACGAGGGAGCCGCGGCCGACGACGACGTCGTCACCGAGCTCGCAGCGCTCGCGCACGCACGCCTGGTCGCCGACGATCGCGCGCGCCCCGATGCGCGTTCCCGCGAACACCACCGCGCCCGTCGACACGACCGAGCCCGGCCCGAGCTCGAGCGGTGGCAGCTCCTCGAGCTTCGCCGTCGAGCGAGGCGACAGCGTCGGCTGCTTGCCGACAACGGCGTAGTCGAGGATCCTGCACCCGTCCCCGACGACCGTGCCGGGATACACGACGGCGGTCGCCGCGATCTCGGCGCTCACGCGACGACGGACTCGAGCGACGCCTGCAGCTGCTCGAGCGCGCGCACGACAGGGACTGCGTCGCGTGCAGCCTTGTGGCGGTCGCCTTCTCCCGCGACGAGAGCGAGGAAGTGGCGGCACTCGAGGCGCAGCGGCTCCGTCGCGTCCACCGTCGGGCTGTAGATGTCCCCGGTGCGCGTGCGCCAGTTGTCGTAGACGGTGATCTTGCGGTCGCGTTCCATGTCGTCGAACACGGCCATGCGGTCGTTGCCGACGACCGTGATGCGGCGGATCTTGTGCGGATCGAGCCACGAGAGGTGCATGTGCGCCATCTTCCCGGACGGGAACTTGAGGTAGCAGAAGACGACGTCCTCGACACCTCCCGTCAGGAAGGCGCTGCCGTGCGCGCGCACCTCACTCGGCTCTTCCTCGATCAGATACAGAAGCACCGAGAGGTCGTGCACGCCGAGCGACCAGAGCGCGTTCTCGTTCGTCCGGAACGTGCCCAGGTTCTGGCGGTTGCCGTAGACATAGAGCACGTCGCCGAGCTCGCCGGAGCCAACGATCTCCTTCAGCTTCTTCACGCCCGGGTGGTACAGGAGCAGGTGGCCTGGCATGAGCACGAGGCCGCGCTCTTCCGAGAGCTCGCAGAGGTCCTCGAGCTCGGCACCGCGCATCGCCGGCGGCTTCTCGACGAACACGTGCTTGCCCGCCTCGAGCGAGCGGCGGGCGAGGTCGTAGTGCGTCGGCACGGGCGTGGCGATCACGATCGCCTCGACGGAGTCGTCCGCGAGCACCTCGTCGAAGGCCGTCGTCAGTCGCGCCTGCGGGTAGCGCTGCGCCAGGCCGGAATGCTGCTCGAGGTCGCTGTCGCACAGCCACGCGAGCTCGCCGAGGTCGGCGAAGTTGCGGGCGAGGTTCTTGCCCCACTGGCCGAGACCGACCTGAGCAAGACGCGCCATCAGAGCTTCCACACTTTCCCGTTGCCGGAGCCGTTCCTGCCGGTGGCGTTGCGGAGGTCGACGACGATCTCGGCCCGCTCGACGAGCTCGTCGTAGTCGATCGCCTTGTGCGCGGTCACGATCACGACGCCGTCGTACTCCTCCGGCCGGTACTCGACGGATTGCATCCCGTCGAACTCCGCGACGTGCGGGTCGTGGTAAGACACGGCCGCGCCGGCCTTCTGCAGCAGCTGGATGATCTTCTCGGCCGGCGACTCGCGCACGTCGTCGACGTCGGCCTTGTACGACACGCCGAGCACGAGCAGGCGAGAGCCCTTCAGGGACTTCTCGGCGCCGTGGTTCAGCGCCTGGGAGATCAGCGAGCGGCAGAAGTACGGCATGTTCGCGTTGATCTTCCCGGCGAGCTCGATGAACTCGGTGTAGAAGTCGTACTCCCGCGCCTTCCACGTCAGGTAGAAGGGATCGATCGGGATGCAGTGGCCGCCGAGGCCGGGGCCCGGCTTGAAGCTCATGAACCCGAACGGCTTCGTCTCGGCCGCCTCGACGACTTCCCAGACGTCGATGTCCATGCGCTCGCACAGCTGGGCGAGCTCGTTGACGAGAGCGATGTTCACCGCCCGGAAGATGTTCTCGAGCAGTTTCGTCAGCTCCGCAGCTTCCGGCGACGAAACCGGCACGACGGTCTCGACCGCCCCGCGGTAGAGCTCGGCGGCGCGCTCGGTGCACGCCGGTGTGAGCCCGCCGACGAGCTTCGGCGTGTTGCGCGTCGTCCAGTCCGTCCGCCCGGGGTCGACCCGCTCCGGCGAGAACGCGAGATGGAAGTCCTCGCCGGCCGTCAGCCCGCTCGTCTCGAGGATCGGCTTCACGCACTCCCGCGTCGTGCCGGGATACGTCGTCGACTCCAGGATCACGAGCTGGCCCTTCTGCAGGCGCGGCGCGATCTCTTCGGCGGCTGCGCGCACGAACGACAGGTCGGGCTCGCGCTGGCTCGAGAGCGGCGTCGGCAGCGCGACGATGACGGCCGCGGCGTCCTTCAGCGCGTCGTAGTCGGTCGTCGCGCTGACGCGGCCGTCGGAGACGAGCTGCTCGAGCTCCCCCGAGGGCACGTCGCCGATGTGGCTCTCGCCGCGGTTGATCCCGGCAACGACGTCCGCGTTCACGTCGACGAGGACGACGTTCTTGCGAGCATCCGCGAAGACCCGCGCGAGCGGCATGCCGACGTAACCCGCTCCCACGATTGCGACGTCCGGTTTCATCCGGCGCAAGGCTACTTGCGTCGAACGCTCGCTAGACTTGCCTCCCGCTCGGGCCGTTAGCTCAGCTGGTAGAGCAGGGGACTCTTAATCCCAAGGTCGCAGGTTCGATCCCTGCACGGCCCACTCCGCCCTGCCTGAGCTAGGAGATCTCGGCGCGGGGGTGGCGACGGTCGTAGATCCAGCCAAAGGCGACCAGCAGAACCGCGAGCCCGATGAACGCACCGAAGAAGCCCAGCGCGTACGCGGCACGCCAGAAGATCATCAGCGCGACGATGGCGATGACGGCGAACCCGACGCAGATCCCCGCGATCTTGAAGAAAACGCCGGCTCCGATGCGGTCTTCGTCCATTGCCCGGGCATTCTCGCGCCGCACGCGTCAATGGTGCCTCACCCCAATCGGTTGAAATTCGGCGGCAAGGCGCCTCAGGCCGGGTCCCCGCCGCCACTCTGGCGCAACCGCGACTTCGTCCTGCTGGAGTCGGGCCTGCTGCTGTCGTCCGTCGGGACGTCGCTGACGACGATCGCCTATCCGCTCCTGACCCTGTCCGTCACCGGTTCCGCGGCAAAGGCAGGCCTCGTCACGTTCGCGCGCCTCATCCCGTTCGGCGCGTTGTCGCTCGTCGCCGGGCTCGCCGCGGACCGCTCGAGCCGCAAGCGCCTGATGATCGGCGCCGACGTCGTGCGCGTCGCCGCGATGGCCGTCTTCGCGGTGCTGCTCCTCGCGGGCGACGTGCCTTTCTGGTCGATCCTCGTCGTCGGCCTCGTCGAGGGCATCGGCTCCACGTTCTTCGTGGCAGCCGATTCCGGCGCGCTCCGGTCGGTCGTCCCGGCCCCGCAGCTGCCGGCCGCCGCCGGCGCACGCGAGGCGCGGCGCTCGGTCGTCCGCCTCGGCGGTCCGGCCCTCGGCGGCGCGCTCTACGGCGTCAGCCGCGTGATCCCGTTCGCGGCGAATGCCTTCTCGTACCTGTTCTCAACGGTGGCGCTGCTGCTCATGCGCACGCCCTTCGAAGAGAGACGCGAGCGCGACCCGGCGCCGCTGCGCGAGCAGCTGGCCGAAGGGTTCCGCTACATGTGGGACCACGGCTTCCTGCGCACGACGGCGTTCGTCTACGGCGCCGGGAACCTGCTGACGACCGGCCTGTTCCTCCTGATCGTCTTGATCGCCGAAGGCGAAGGCCTCACGCCTGCCCGCATCGGCGTGCTGACCGCGGCCGTCGGCGTGGGGACGCTCGCCGGGTCGCTGGCGTCGCCGCTCTTTCGCAAACTGCTCTCCGTACGGACGATCCTCTTGCTCGAGCTCTGGACGTGGATCGCCACCTGGGCATTCGTGATCTGGCCGCACGCGTACGTGCTCGCACTGTGGGCGTTGCTCTTCGGGATCGCGGCGCCGGTGACCGACTCCGTCGTCGTCGGCTACCGCCTCGCGATGACTCCCGACCGCCTGGTCGGCCGTGTCGAGAGCGTGCGGACGACGATCTCGCTCGTCGCGAGCCCGCTCGGCCCGCTCGCCGCCGGGTGGCTGCTTCAGTCGACGAGCGCGCGCACGACCGTTGCGGTCTTCGCCGCCGGCGGGCTCGCGCTGGCGCTCTGGGGAACGCTGAGTCCGTCGTTGCGCGCCGCGCCGGCGCTGCACGAGATCGGCACGAGGTAAGGAAATCTGGCGTCTGGGGAGTAAAGTCAGACAGTTCGCCCAACCCCGGGGGGTTTCATGGCGACTCGAGACGTCGAACGCCAAGGTCTAGAGGACGACCGTTTCTTCAGCGACGAGATCGAGCGGCTGCGCCTGCTCCTCGAAGCGTCGTCGACGCTTCTCGGCTCGCTCAGCGTCGAGACGATGCTGCCCGACATCCTCGAGCTGGCCGGCCGCACGCTCGCGGCCGATGCCTACGCGCTCTGGCGAAGGGACGCGGGCGAGGGGTCCTGGAGCGTCGCGGCGTACGCGGGACTCCCCGAGTCGTATGTCGAGAGCGCAACGGCGGCGATCCGCGGCCAGGGCGACGCCGTGCTCCTGGACGAGCCGCTCGTCGCGGAAGACATCGCCACCGCCGACTGGATCGGGGAGGCACATCGGGAGGCGCATGCCGCGGCGGGCACGCGGGCGATGCTCGTCTCGGGCCTCCGTTACGGCGACCGGGTCGTCGGCACGCTCGTCTTCTACTACCGCGCTCCGCACGCGTTCACGGAGGCCGAGCGGAATGCGGCGTCGCTGCTCGCGAACCTCGCGGCCGCGGCGATCGGGACGGCCGAGCTCTACGAGGCGCAGCGGCGCCTCGCAGAGGACCAGCGCTTCGTCGCGCAGGCGAGCGAGCTGCTCGCATCGTCGCTCGACTACGAGCTGACGCTCTCGAACGTCGCCGCCCTGGCCGTGCCGGAGTTCGCGGACTGGTGCGCGATCGACATGCTCGAGCGCGACGGGTCGCTCAGCAGGCTGGCGATCGCCCACGTCGACCCGCAGAAGGTTCAGCTCGCCGGCGAGCTCGCGGAGAAGTTCCCGCCCGATCCCGACGCGCCCTACGGCGTCCCCAACGTCATCCGCACGCGGCGGCCGGAGCTGTTCTCGGACATCACGGACGACCTGCTGGTGGAGGCGACGACCGATACGCCGGAGTTGCTCGCGCTGCTGCGCGAGCTCGGCCTGCGCTCGTCGATGTGTGTGCCGCTGGTCGCGCGCGACCGCGTCCTCGGCGCGATCACGTTCATCGCCGCCGAGAGCGGGCGACGTTACGACGAGCACGACCTGGCGACTGCACAGGATCTGGCCCGCCGCGCCGCGACGGCCGTCGACAACGCGCTCCTCTTCCGCGAGACGCAGAGCGCCCGCCGCGAGGCGCTCGACTCGCTCGCCGTCGTCGACGCCGTCTTCGGGGCCGCTCCCGTCGGCATGGCTTTCATGAACGAGGCGTTCCGGTACGTCCGCGTGAACGAGGCGCTCGCGAGCATCAACGGGCTCACGATCGACGAGCACTACGGACGCTCCTTGCGCGACGTCCTCGGCGACGAGCTCGCGGCGACGATCGAGCCGTACCACCGCCACGTGCTCGAGACCGGGGAGCCGATCCTCGACCTCGCGGTCGAAGGCCGGACGGCGGCGGCGCCGGGCGAGATCCGCAACTGGCTCGTGAGCTACTACCCGGTCCGCGACGCGACGGATGCAGTCATCGGAGTCGGCGTCGTGATCACGGACGTGACCGAACGCGAGCAGGCCCGTGCGGCGGCGGAGGCGGCAGGCCAGCGCCTCAGCGTCCTCGCCGAAGCGAGCCAGCAGCTCGCCGGCACGCTCGACTACGAGTCGACGCTCGCCAACCTCGCGCAGCTACTCGTTCCGCGCTTTGCCGACTGGTACGCCGTCGACGTCGCGACCGCCGGCGGCTTCCGCCGGATCGCCGTCGTGCACAGGGATCCCGCGAAGGAGGAATGGGCTCGGAAGTCGATGGAGCTGTTCGCGCCCGAGCCGGACGAGCTCGAGGGCACGGCGCGCGCCGTTCGGACCGGCGAGGCGGTGCTCTACCGCACGATCACCGACGAGCTCCTCGTCGCCTCGACGCTCAGCGAAGAGCACCACGAGGTGCTGCGGGAGCTCGGCATGGAGTCGGCGATGTGCGTACCCCTGACGGCGGCCGGGCGCACGTTCGGCGCGTTGATGCTCGTGTCGTCGGACCCGCAGCGCCTGTTCGACGAGGACGACCTCGACTTTGCGAAGCACCTCGGCCGCCGCGCCGCGGTCGCGGTCGACAATGCGCGCCTCTACCGTGAGGCGGAGCGCCGCGCCCGCGCCGCGCTCGTCGTCGAGCACGTCGCCGACGGAGTGCTGCTCGTCAACCGCGAGGGAATCGTGCGGCTCTGGAACCCCGCCGCGGAGCAGATCACCGGGCTCGCCGCGGCCGAGGCGCTGGGCCGCCCCGCCGCAGAGGTCTTCGGCGACTGGGGCTCGATCGAGCAGCTGGCCGAGAGCGACGAACTGCGAGCGCGGACCGAGGCGGTGACCGTCAACGGCCGCGAGCTGTGGCTGTCGATCACAGGCGTCGCGTTCGACGACGGCAGCGTCTACGCGTTCCGCGACCTGACGGAGGAGCGTGCGGTCGAAACGCTCAAGTCCGACTTCGTCTCGACCATCTCACACGAGCTGCGGACGCCGCTCGCCGCGATCTACGGCGCGGCACTGACGCTCCGGCGCGAGGACGTGATTCTCGGCGAGCCCCAGCGGACCGGCCTGCTCGACGTGATCGCAAGCGAGTCCGACCGCCTGGCGCGGATCGTCAACGACGTCCTGTGGGTCAGCCGCCTCGAGTCGAACCGGCTGCGCACGAAGGTCGAGCCGTGCGACGCGGTCGCGCTCGCGCGGAGCGTCGTCGACGCCGCGCACCAGTACATCCCGTCGAAGATCAAGCTGACGCTGAAGACGCCGAAGGAGGGCGTGCCGCCGGTCGCAGCGGACGCGGACAAGATTCGCCAGGTCCTCACGAATCTCGTCGAGAACGCGGTCAAGTACTCACCTGACGGCGGACGGGTGACGGTCGACGTGTCGTCCGCCGTTGCGCGCGCGCGGTTCTCGGTACGGGACGAGGGCCTCGGCGTCCCGCCCGCCGAGCATCGCCGCATCTTCGAGAAGTTCTATCGCCTGGATCCGGACCTCACGCGCGGCGTGGGCGGCACGGGCCTCGGCCTCTACATCAGCCGCGAGCTCGTCGAGCGGATGGGCGGCCGCATCTGGGTCGAGTCGAACGGCACGCGCGGTTCCACGTTCGTCGTGGAGCTGCCGCTCCTGGACGAAGCGGACCGTCAGCTCTAGAAAAATTCGCAGGACCGTGCCAGAGTTGCCGCATGGGCAGCGGGTCGGTGCTGTGGGCTGAGACGCCCGACGAGGAGGGTGCCGACAACGGCGCCGAGTGCGAGGCGCACGGCGACGTGGACGAGACCTTCGCGGCGCGCCGGCTACGCCGGTGGATCAAGGGGATGTTCGGCGGTGCGACCTCCGCGGCCGAGCCCGACGAGCCCGGCCGCGAGGAAGATTCCTAGTACGTCGGCGGCGGGCCGTCGTCGACATAGGTCGTCCGCCGGCGGCTCCAGTAGCCCGGCCCGGCCCACGACTGCCAGAAGAGCAGCGAGAGCAGCACGCTGGCGAGCCCGACCGCCATCAGGATCCAGCCCACTGCGTCGACGTTGACCGAGCTTGAAGTGGTGTTGACGGCGAATGTGAGGATTGCACCAACCGCGATCAGGAAGATTCCGACTCCGAGTCCCATTTGACCTCCTTGGATTGAAGCTTGGATTCCCTGACGGGCCCGGTCGAAAACCGCCGCACCCGGTCACTCCGTTGAAGTAGGCTCGCGGCGTCCGTGCGCAGGGGCTCGATCGTCCAGCTGATCGTGATCGGCGTCTTGGCCGGCGCGATTGCGTCTGCCTTCGCGCTGATCCCCGGCTGGCTGCCGGAGCCGGCGTCGCGCGAGGCCGGCCGGATCGATTTCGTCTTCTGGTTCGTCACGGGCATCTGCATCTTCGTCTTCTCGATCGTCGCCGCCGTCACCGTCTTCGCGATCTGGAAGTTCCGCGTGAAGCCCGACGACGACTCGGACGGGCCGCCGATTCACGGCCACACAGGGCTCGAGATCGTGTGGACGGCCGTCCCGACGCTGCTCGTCACCGCGATCGCGATCGTGAGCGCGATCGTCCTCGCGAAGGACGATGCGCAGGGCGCGGACCCGCTGCGCGTCGACGTGACCGCGCAGCAGTTCTTCTGGAGCTATCGGTATCCCGAGTTCGACAACAAGGAGTCCGACGTCCTGCGCCTCCCGGTCGACCGCTCGATCGTTCTGCACCTGACGGCGAAGGACGTCATCCACTCGTTCTGGGTGCCTGAGTTCCGCCAGAAGCAGGACGTCGTGCCGGGCCTCAATCCGACGCTGCACATCACGCCCACGAAAGTCGGGACGTATCCCGTCATCTGCACCGAGCTCTGCGGCCTCGGCCACGCGCTGATGCGGTCGCGCGTGATCGTGATGAAGCCGGGTGCATTCCAGCAGTGGGCGACACAGAAGGCGGGCGCATGACCACGATCGCCGCCGAGCACCAACACCCGGTGCACCAGGGGCTGCCGCCGCCGCCGCGCGGCTGGAGGCGCCTGCTCTACCCCGGCTTCCTGCGTGCCGCCTGGATGACGCCGCTCTTCTTCGGGATCGGCTGCGGCATCGTCGTGCTCTGCCGCTGGTGGGGCGGCTGGCACCCGATCTGGTTCGGCGAGATCATCGTGCTGGTCGCGGCGCTCGTGTCGGCCCCGATCGGCTTCCTCGCCGGCATCGGCGCGTTCGACTACTGGGCGCGGTACGCGGTCGGCGCTCCGACCGTGCCGGAGGACCACTCCGGCCACGGCGCGTACAGCTGGCGCGACTACTTCCGCGTCAACACCGACCACAAGGTGATCGGGATGCAGTACCTGGTCACCACGATCGTCTTCTTCCTGATCGGCGGGCTGCTCGCGATGCTCGTCCGCGCCGAGCTCGCGAAGCCGGGGATGCAGTTCTTCGACAACCAGACGTACAACGGGCTCTTCTCGGTGCACGCGTCGCTGATGATCTTCCTCTTCGTCATCCCGGCGTTCGCAGGCCTGGCGAACTTCGTCGTACCGCTGATGCTCGGCGCGCCGGACATGGCGTTCCCGCGGCTGAACGCGCTGTCGTACTGGCTGCTGCCGATCGCCGGGATCATGATGGTCTCGAGCTTCCTCGTCCCCGGCGGCGCGTTCGCGTCCGGCTGGACGGGCTACGCGCCGCTGTCGGTGCACCAGCCCATGGGGACGATCTTCTTCAACATGGGCGTCCAGTGGGCGGGCGCAAGCTCGATCATGACCGCGCTCAACTTCCTGGTCACCATCATCACCATGCGCGCGCCCGGGATGACGTTCTGGCGCATGCCGCTGCTCGTCTGGGCCAACTTCACGACT
>Ga0136846_1217740_pt1 | contig 15479 bp, 12 predicted proteins | sample HopSoiMetagenom2_FD_96841 | JGI IMG/M metagenome (GOLD analysis project Ga0136846, IMG submission 96841) | Grasslands soil microbial communities from Hopland, California, USA - 2 Assembly 2016 (version 4) | ecosystem: Environmental > Terrestrial > Soil > Grasslands | place: USA: Hopland... | reverse complement strand
GCGCCGATGGTGCTGTGGGTGGGGTCGGTGTCGCCCGGGCCGTAGAGGTTCTGCGTCAGGCTGGTGATGCGGCCGGCGGCGTCGTAGACGTAGCTGCTGAACTCGGTGGCGGTCATCCGGCCGGCGGTGTCGTAGCTGCGGCTGGCGGCCAAGCTGGGAGAAGCGAAGGCCCAGGTCCAGGCGGTGGGCTGGCCGAGAGGGTTCCAGGCGATGCCGGTGACCAGCGGGGTGCCGTTCCAGTTCAAGCCCGTGAGACGACCGGTGGCGTCGTACAGGTGCGCGAGGGTGGCGCCGTTGGGATAGCCGATGCTTGCGAGGGTGCCGTTCGCGTTGTAGCTGTAGCTGGCCTGCTGCACGCTGCCGTTCGCGAGGGTCTGCTTCTTGAGGGTCACGCGGCCGAATGCATCGCGGATGTATTCGGTGGTGCCGCTGCGGTCGAGGATCTCCGAAAGGTAGCCCTTGCTGTTCGCGCTCAGGTCGTAGCGCAGCGTGGTCGTCTTGCCATCGGCGAAGACGAGGCTGGTCGGTCGGCCGAGCAGGTCGCGCGCGATGGTGGTGGCCTGCCCCATGGCGTCGGTGATCTGGCTGGGCAGGCCGAGGCTGTCGTACTGGGAGCTGGCACCGCCCGTGTCGGCGCTGGACTCGGTGGTGGCGTTGCCTTGGGCGTCTCGGGTGTAGGCGGTGGCGACGCCCTTGAAGTCCTTGGCTTCGGTGACGGCGTCCAGGGCGTTGTACTTCAGCGTGGCCGTGGCATTGGCCGCGTCGGTCACGGCCTTGACGCGGCGCAGGCCGTCCAGGCCGTACTGCGTGCTCTGGTTGAGGCCGTTGGTCTCACTCACGAGTTCGCCGTTGACGTCGTAGCCGAAGGAGCTCGTCTGGTTCGGGCCTTCGGTTTCGGCAGAAACGCGGTTGAGGGAGTTGATGCTGCGCACGAGATTCCAGGCCACAGCACCGGTGCTGTCCTTGATCTGCTCGGCGGTACGGTTGCCCATGCCGTCGAGCGTGAAGCTGCCGCTCTCGCCGCGGTTGTTGCTCCAGCCAGTCAGACGATGGGCCGGGTCGTAGCTGTAGGTCAGCACCAGGCCGGTGGGCAGGGACACCGTCTCGACCGTGCCGTAGGGCTTGTAGGTCAGCGTGGTGGCCTGCTGACCTCCGACGGTCTGGGTCAACAGCCGGTCGCGGGCGTCATAGGTGTAGGTGGTGACGAGACCATTGGGTTCGGTCTGGCTCGTGACGCGGTTGGCCAGGTCGTAGCCGTAGCTGGTGACGTGGCCCAGAGCGTTAGTGCTGGCGAGAACATTGCCTCGGAGGTCGTAGGTGTAGCTGGTGACGGCGCCATTGGGCTCAGTCGCTGTAGCGACCAACTGCTGGGCGTTGTAGGTCCATTGCCAGAGTTGGGCCTGGTTCGTCGCGGTGTCGGTGAGGGTCTTCGACAGCACGTTGCCGAAAGCATCGTAGGTGTAGGCGGTTTTTTTGCGGCCCGATTCAGTGACCACTGAAGGGAGACTGAAGGTAGGGTGCCACTGGATGCCGGTCCCCCGGGCCTCGGGGCTGTCAGATGCTTGGCCAACATAGGTCGGGAGGCGACGGATGACGTCCCAGTACATACTGGTTACCGTGCCTTTGAAATCGCCTTCGGAAGTGACAAGACCGTTGGCATCCTGGCGCCGGTATGCGGCGTCATTGCCGCCGTTGGCAGCGGGCCGGGACCCGCTCGTCACAACCAACTGTCCCTTCGTCGAGCCGTAGCTGTAGGTGCGGACCGCACCTAGCGGATCGAACACCGTCGCCGTCCCTCCCCCGGGGTAGATGACCTGGTAGCGATTGACGCCGCCGGCCAACTGGGTGTCGATGGCACGGCCTTGCGAGTCATAACCAAAGGTGGCGAAACGCGCGCCCGTTTCGTCCAGGATGCCCGTCAGGGCTTGCGGGTAAGTCGAATTCTCGTAGAGATAGGTTCGGGTCTTGGCATCGGGGTAGGTCACCACGGACAACCGGCCTGCGGCGTCGTAGGCGTAGGCGATGCTGCGCAAGTCGGGGGTGAGGAGCGAGACGAGCAAGCCCGCGGCGTCGTAGTTCAGTGCCAGCGTGCGCCCGAAGGCGTTGGTGACCGTGGCCAGCTGTCCTGCGGCGTTGTAGGTGTAGGAAGTGAGCTGCCCATTGCGCTGCGTAAGCGTCTGCAGGTTCCCGTCCGCTGCAAACACCAGCGTGGCATCGTCCGCGACACGCCGGAATGTCCAGGTGCCATCGCCCGCCTGCGCCAGACTGTCCGCACTGTTCGAAGTGGTCCAAACCGAGGAGCCCGAAGCCTTGTTGAATGCGCGCAGCGTGCCGTCGGCGTTGTTGATGGCGACGGCGACAGGATCGACCGCCGGGGCGAACCTCAATGAGGTCGTGTGGTTGTGCGCCCACGCCTTGCTCAACGAGCCTGCCGGCCGACTTGTATCCGCGCCCCAAGTGCTTCGATACGTCCTCAGGAACGACAGTGCTGCCGGGCCGCCATCGGCGTAGTCGAGGTCCGAACGGTACTTCTCCGCCGTGGCAGGCAGGATGGGCGCGCCGAAGATCGCACCATCGCTCGCTCCCGCCGCAATGGCGTCGTTGAGGCACTGCTCTGGAGCCGCGCGCTTGCCGGTGATCGGATCGACCAGCGACGGATCGACGGGCGGTTCCGTCGCCTCCACCGAGCGTGTATAGATCGTGAGGTAAATATCACTGTACGTAGTCCCGTTAGCGATGCTGTATCTCTCACGCGCGTTGCACCGCAGCCAATAGCTGTCCGGCACAGAACTCACATACGAAATAATGGCGTTGTCGATGTATACAGTAGCGCCGACCACCCCGGCACACGCTGCCGCAGGAGTGGACTGCCATCCACTACCCTTGCCGCTCAGCCACCCGTTCCCATACACCTCATACTCCGTCACCTTCGCCGCGTATGACCACGAGGAGGCAAGGCAACTTGCGGCGACGATCAAGCGGAGAAGATGGGTCATGCTGCCCCCGAGATTGCGGTCTTGACGAACGGGCGCGAGTGATGGGCCTCTATGCAGGGCTCGACGCGAGCCATTTGAAGAAACCCAAGCTGCCGCAGGTGCATCACAGCCTCGAGCAAGCAACGGTCTGAAGAGGCGTAGCTGGAAAATCTGTTCTGCGCAATTCTTCCCACTGCGCAGGATGCTCTGCGCATCCGCTCGAAGTTTTCTCATTGGATCTCCCCTCATGCTTTTGTTTGCGTGACTGAGCACTGCGGGGCTGCTCTGCCAAGCCGCAATGATCAGTTTTTGCACGGCCAATCACCCCCTCAGGTGAGGCGCACCGCCATGCAGTGCGATCCGTACAAGTTGTTTCAGATTAGCCGAAAGGTCACATCCGAACAACGACAAATCGCTCGCACGGGGGATGCCAGCAACCCGATGCATATGAAAGTACGCAATCTTCCGAAATAGCTGTTGTCGGAGAACGACTGGTGAAGGGCACACGGTCGCGCAGCCGAGCCAGCGCTGTACCGAGGGCGGGCATCTTGGCTCAGCCCTTTTCTTTTCTTTTCTTAGGCGTTGACGTTGACCTGCCGACCCCGGAATACAACTTGTTGCAACTCGTGCAGAATGTGGCGTGTTATCACTCTGTCGGTAGGCAATCGATGCGCGCTTTGGCTCTGTTCACTTTGGTTTTCACAATTTCGGCAGGCGCCACGACAGAAAGTCCAGACGGCCTTGCCTTAAAACGTTGTGACGGGGCCAAAGGCTCCCTCAGCCAAGTCCTCGCGATTTGTGATGAGTCGCTGAAAGAGCCGAGCCTCACCGTGCGCACACGTGCACGCATTCATGCCGTGCGCGGCAATGCCTACCGAAGCAGCGGGGATTCGAAGAAAGCGATGTCTGAGTACGAGGAGTCGCTTCGGATCGACCCCCTCTACCCTTACGGCTACAACAACCGCGGTGCTTTATGGAACCAAGCTGGCGAGCCACGCAAGGCTCTGCCGGAATTTAATAAAGCTATCGAGCTCGATCCGAAAAATCCAAATTTCCTCTCCAATCGCGGAGCCACTTGGGAAAAGCTGGGCGATCAAAGCAAGGCTTTGGCCGACTACAACGAAGCCATCCGTCTCGGGCCATTGACCTCGCACGCTCACATGGGTCGCGCAACAATTTTGGTGGACCGGGGCGACTACAAGAATGCAATCGCCGACAACACCGAAGCGATCCGGATCGAGCCAGACGACCCGAAACTCTTCAACAACCGTGGAGTCGCCTGGCTGAAGCTGAAGGATTACTCCAAGGCGATGGCGGACTTCGACGCGGCGATCAAGATTTGGCCAACTTTTCCGATGGCGCTGAAGAACCGCGGCAATCTATGGAATGCGCTGGAAAAGTACGACAGAGCCATAGCTGACTTCGACCTCGTGTTGCGGAGAACGCCTGAGTTTCCCGCCGCCCTTGCTGGTAGGGCGTTCGCATGGTCGGTCAAAGGCGATCTCGACAAGTCAATAGCTGATTACAGCGAAGCGATACGCCTGTACCCAGACTACGGAACGTACTACTTGGAGCGCGCCGAAGTGTGGCGTCGCATGGGCATGCTCGCAGCCGCAGAGGACGACAAGGAATACGCATATCGGCTCGATCCATCATTGAAACCGACGCAATCAAAGTAGCACTAACAAACGCAGGTTTCGATCATTGGACATGCTCGCGCGAACATGCAGATGCGGCGCATCCAACAGCGGGCCAGCTACATCGGGTTCAGACACTCGGCAAGCGCCGCGCGTAATTCACCCTCGTAGCCCTCGCGCAGTTCAATCTCAGCCATTGCCGAAGCGCTGAATCGGTCGAGGTCCACGCCAGGCGATAGCGCCTCAGTCGGCATAGCCGGACGCGCAGGCACATCCACACGGCATTCCACCGGGATCGGCACCTTCACTGCTTGAATCGGGGCCACGCCGCATGCGGCGAGCGGGCCGGCAACGGCCACGACAGCCGCCAGGAGCGCACATCGCTTCATGGCTGCGCCCTCCCCCTCAACCACCCATCGACGCGAACCTGCGCGCTCGCACAGGCGTTGCCGGGCACAGCCGGCGGCGTGCTCAGGATAGTGTTCGCTGCTTGCTGCCGCCCAGTCGCCGCGGAACGCGCCACGGCCTGCGCCTTCTTCGCCTCGGCGCCGCGCTTGTCAGCCAGGTCGCGAAGGTCGTCAGTCGCATCGCTGCAGGCCGAGGCCGCGGCCCGCGCGTTGTCGCGCTCGACGAGCGTCGTCGCAGACTTCTCGCGCGCGCCCACCCATGCCCAGCCGAGTGCAGCATTGCCCGCTACGCTCAGCCCGAGCGCAACCAACAAGGTTTGCATCAGGCTCATTTGCTCAGCACCTTCAAAGCGCGATCCGTCGCAGCCTTGCGCTCAGCCAACTTGAGACGCTTCGGCCCGTTCACCAGTCGCGTGACCTCGTGAACATCGCCGCGCTGCGCCGCCGGCAGACAACCCTTGTATTCGGCGAAGAACCAACACGCAGACCTCGCCGCATCCTGCGGCAGCAGCAGCAGCGAGGGATTGCCACGGAAGTCACGGCTCAGTGCCTTGCCCGCTGCGATGTAGGCATCTTCCCAAGTGAGCTGAATGAGGCCGCGCCCGTGGAAGCCCTTGTAACGCAGCATGCTCAACCCTCGCGGGTTGCGCACGTAGTCCTCGGCCCGGTAACCGCCTTGCACGAACAAGCTCGGGAAGATGTCGCGCAGTCGCTGCGGCGTCGTGTAGTTGAGCCCTTCCTCGACCTTCTCCAACTTGTCCGACTCGACCGTGAGCTGCCCGAGAAAGACAGCCATCGCCACGGGCGAGTGGATGCGGAAGCGGTTCATACCGTCCGCAAGGTGAAGGGTGTAGCGCTCGGCATCTGCGCGCGTGGCGCCCGTGCATTCGATAAGGGTCTGCGTGTCGATCATTGGGGTACTCCGGGGTTAGGCCTGCCGGGCAAATAGCGCTCCAGCATGGATTCGATGAACTTGGCATTTGCGAAGCTGGCGGTGAGCACAAAGCCCAGCGTCGTCCACACCTCAAACGACGCCTGCCGGCTGACGATGAAGGCCAGCGTGCCGGCCAGCCAGGCGCCGGCCATGTGCGATGCGCACATCAGCCAAGGCCGCAGCAATGGCTTGTCAGGCGCAGCCGACAGCTCGCGGTCAATCCGCATCAGCAGTGCGGTGGCACCGGCCAGACTCGAGATGACCAGCGCGAGCACCATGAGCACGGGCGGGATGTTCAGCGGGTCGGCAAGGCCCGATTGCGCAGCAGCGAAGGCCGGTAGAGCCAGCAGCGGCAACCAGATCGCAACGATGAGACCCCAGATGAGGCGGCGCAGTTTCGGCGCCGTGAGCTGCTGGCTCGGTTGCGTGGTGATGCGGTCGTGTAGTTCTTTCATCATGTGCGTAGGCGGTGGCGCTGGAAAAGATCAAGGAAGGCAATGAAGGCCGCGAAGAAGGCATCGATCCAGAACGGCATGGCGAGTGCTCGCCACCAACCACCGCCGCCGGCGATGAACACATAGGTGATGCACATCAATCCCATCGACAGCGCCACGTAGATCAAGTGCCGCCATCGCTTGGCAATGCGAAGGTGAAAGCGATCAGGAAGGATGTCGTTCACAACGACATCGACCACACCGACAGCGGCCACCACGGCGAGGGCACTCACAAGCCACCAGCCCGGCTCACCGCTTTGCGAGATGAGGCGATGGGTCAACGCATCCGGCTCCCACCAAATCACGCCGATGGAAGTCAGCGCCGAGAGCGCCACATACAAGCGCGTGATCCAGTAGCGCGGAAGCGTGCTGATGTGGTGGCGGCCGAGGGCATGCAGATCGCCCCAGTTCGAAGAAGCTCGTTCAAGGCTCATGATTCAAATCTCCACTTGCACGAGCGGCATGTCGGCGGGCGCATCACCCTCGATGACGCCGTCGCGGACAAACACCTCGGCGCCGATGGCACGCGCGCCCACACCGCGCGCCGTGAGCACGCCACCGCCAGGCAGAACGAGGCGCGCGATGTCGCCATCGACGGCTGTCACGGTCGCGATCTGCAGCGGCTTGGCGGGCAGAAGATCAAGAAAAACGCTGTAGGGATTTCGGCTCATGCTCAGACCTCCACATGCGTTTCGACGGTGAGCGTCTGGCGCAGGGTCGGCCACGCCTCATCGAGCGCAATGCTGCGCACGAGGCCGAGGCGCAGCGCATCGCCGCCGTCGTAATGCACCAGCGAGCCCGGCAGGATCAATCCCGTTTCCTGCAGCACGGGCATGCGCAGGCTCACATGCGCCTGACGGCCCGTGTTGCTCAGCTCGGCCAGGCCGCGCTGCATGACAGCATCGGCATGGGTCATCAAGGGATGGGTGACCATGGGCGAGGCATAGTCACCGGCGGTGCCGCTGCGCGTGATGTCGCCGCGCACGCCGTCGCTCGTGGCGCCGAAGACGAAGGCCCGGTTGTAGGCGGGCCGCCGGACCCACTGGATGCCCTCTACCGAGACGACATCGGCAGGCAACACGTAGTCAGGGGTGAGCGTGTGCCACATCCATGGCGCGGCCGGATAGCGCGGAAGGATGCGCAGCGTCTGCTCAGTGTTGTGCGGCTGCACGATGGCGCCGGCGGCCGTCGCGATGTCCAGCACCGCCGCAATCGGCGTGCCCTGAAACGCCCACGTCCCGCCTGGCACGAACCAATCGCCGATCCGGTAGTCGATGGCCCAGCCGTTATTAACGCCGTTAATTGTCATGGCGAGCGCCATGAGTTGCGCCGCCGTGCGCCCTGAGGCAGATGCAAAGTTCTGCTCTGCCACAAAGGGCTTGTCGAGCAGCGCCGCGCGCCCCTTGCCCTGCACGCGCACGTCTGCGCGCGCAAAGCGTCGATCCCGTGCCGGCACGTCAGCCACCAGCCGATAGGGCACACCGTTGACCATCGCGAGCAGCTCGGCCGGGTCGCCGTTGCCATCCTCTTGCACGAGAGGCAGCGCCGAGCCCGGGAGGGTGGCGCTCCACCGCCAAGTCCACGAGTCGGCATCGAGCGACATCGAAAAGCCTCGGGCCTCGATGATGTCGCCGCCATCCACGCGCGTGAGCGCGATGCTGTTTTCCACGGAATAGACCTCCAAGACTGGCACCACGACGGTCTGCCCGGTGCCGGGTGGCAACGAATGCCGCTCGCAAATGAAAATCAGCGTCGTGCTGTACTTCTGCTTTTCCCGAAACACCAGCGTGGTGTCCGGCAGATAGCAGGGATCGACCTCGGGCGGCACGATGACCGAGCGCCCCGGCATCGCCGCCATCGCCGCTTGCCAGCGGGCGAGCCATGCCCGTTCGATGAACTGCGCAGCGCCGAAGCCTTCGCCATGCCGACGCACGAGGCGCCCGGCCTCCTGCCAGCCGGAATGCACAGCACGGCGCAGGCGATTGGCCTCCTGATACCGAACCGACAACGAAGTCGGCGCGAGCTGCTGCGCAGCCTGCCAAGTCGACCGAACCGCATTGCGGACCCGACCCGCCTCCTGCCAGCGCAGTGCAGTCGAAGCCGACACCGAGCCGGCCGCCTGGTGCCGCACCTTCACCGAGTTACGCGCCCGGTCCGAGTCCTGCCACACCGACGCTGCCACGCCCGCTTTGACCTCGGCGCGCTGCCAGCGCGACACGCGCCCAACACTGCCGCGCTCTGCGACCTGGTGCCGCGCCATGACCGCGGCGGTCGCAGGCGCCGCGACTTGCCACGCAGACGAGACCTTGCCCACAAGCGGACGCAGCGTGGCGCTGTCATAGCGCGCGACGCCGGCCAGCATGAATGCCGGCAGTGGGATTGCTCCCGAAGCGTGTGCCCGCGACGGCAGCGTCGCCGACACCTGTCCGGCGAGCATGAATGTCGGAAGCGGGATGCCGCCCCTCGCGATGGCGCCACCGCTCGAAGGCGCATCGGGCTCGCCGAAGATAAGGATGTTCGGCGGGCCGCCCGGTGGCGGCTGCCGAAAAATCAGGTCTTCAACCAAGGGTCACGCTCCCGATAAAGAAGCGCCCGCCCTGATAAATCTTCCCCTCGGGATCGCCGGGCGGCGGATCGATGACTTCGATCTTCACCTGCCCCGCGCCGGACACACCGCTGACGGTGAAGTCCTCGATCCACGTCCCGCCCGCCTGTTCCAGCCGGCCCCAGGTCGGGACGCCCGTCGCTTCGGCCATGTCACCCGCGGCGTCGGCCTGCACGAGCGTGAGCTGCCCCGCGTCGATGGCGCCCGCCGGCACGGCCAGCACCGCTGCGGCAATCCTCGTCGTCACCGCGCCGCCAGGTGCGGGCTTGGTGCCGTCGTACACGACGAATCGCGCACCCTCGCCGAGCAAGCCCACCAGTGCCTGCAGCATCGCGTTGATTGCAACGACGTTCATGGCAGCAGCTCCACCTTGCCATTGGCAAGCGTGAGGCCGTCCGAGATCACGGCACGCTTGCCGTGGGCCTCGTAGTAGGCAACGACGGTGTAGCTTTGCAGTTCGTCCACGCCGGCGAATGCGTAAGTGCCATCCGCTGCACTCCACCGCTCGGCCGCGATCTGACCATCGCGCTCCCGGACCAAACGGACCCGGCATGGATACGGGTTGTTCGTCCCGGGGTTGACGTACTCCACCGTCTTTCCGCGGACCAGCCCGCGCCCGCCGAACTCGACATCGCGCGCCGTCTGCACCCGGCTTCCCCGTGTGGAGAACCCGGCACTGAGCGGCGCCGAGGCAGCCACGCGACCGGCGGTTGCGCGGAACAGGGTCGGCGCGTCCACGTCCCAGCAGGCCGTCAAGGGGCCAGGGGCACTGGTGTAGCGCGCCGAGCCTTCGGTGACCCGGACGGCATCGATACGGCCGACCCACCCGTCGTTGAGGCCCGAGCTGTCGCGAGTCCCGATGAGAAGGTCGAGCGACGTGTTCGACATGCCTGCCGTGGGCACGTTGTTCAGGACCGCTTGACTCTGCCAACTGCCGTCGACGGCGCAGGCAAAGAGTTCAAGGGTTCCTGCCCTGCGTTGCATCACCACGTGCACCCATGTGTCGGCAGGCAGAGCATCGGGGAGAGAGGGGCTGTACTGAACCCCTGACCTGCCAAAGCCTCCAAAAAGACGCCCTGAAGGGGCACTGACGAATAGGAAAATTCCACCCTGGCTGAAGTCGCTGGTGTTGTGACTGAACAGCGTCTTGGTGGCGCCGGTCGTCGGCGAAGTCAGCCGCACGATGCCCTCGATGGCCCAGTCACCAAGGTATCCAAATCGAGTGCTGGCGACCCGCAACCCCACACGATCCGCGACGGGGTTGGACCACGAGGCCGTGCCAAAACATGGCGCCCCGTAGGACCAGCCACTGCCCACAGCCGTGACGGTGCTTTTCGGCGTCGAACTGTCAACGAGACTACCGTCCAGGTTGAGCAGAACAATCGTGTTGGACGACAGTGCATCAGCCATCTCAGCGGCTCCACGGCCCCGTGAGGTCCAGGAACACCGTGCCGGTTGCGCTGCCCGTGGGCGGCGTCACGCGCAGCGCCATCAGCTTGCGCCCCGCGTAGTCGTCCGTCCCATCCACGATGGCACCACTGGCGAACAGGTTGCCCAGGTCGTGTACGGGATGCAACAAGCCGGGCAACGTGCCGCGGATTCCTTGGGCCATCAGCTCAAGCGCGCCAGTCATCAGCCCGTTGTTCGGACCGTTGGGGTAGGTGCCGATCGAGTAGCCAGCGGCACCGGCATAGGTGTCGGCGGTTGCGCCGTTGTGATGCGCACCGATGCGCTGGGCCAAGATGGCTTGACCAATGCTGGTATGCAAACGCGGGATGTAGGCGCCGCCACGGGCGGTGCGGCCGCTATAGCCACAGCATCCCCCAGGAATAGTCGACACCGTGGTCTGGTCGAACTCGTTGCCCGTTACCACGAAGCCATAGGCATCGCCACTTTTCACGCTCGCGAAGTCGCCGACGTAGATCAGCGTGAAGCGCTCCCCTGCCAAGGGAGCCACGGCCAGGTAGAAGCCGCGCCCATCGCCCACCAGATACCAAGGGCGCGCCGTCGCGCCGGCAGCGCCGCTCTTGGGCCAGTACAAGCCGCCCGGCACCTGACTCTCCAGCGGGGTGAGCCCAAGGCCGGTATTGGCATCGCTCATGGACTCGTAGGCCCGCACCCGCGCATTGAGGGTGCCCGAGTCATCCACACGCACCAGCATGCCCGTGCTGGCGGGGTCTGCCGACTTGTACACACCGCCATTGGCGAGGCTGAAGGGCTTGAGCCATCCGAGCGGCGCCATCTTCATGGTGATGGTGCCGGTGTAGGTGCCGTCCGGGAGCGCGGTCGCATAGCGCACCACGCCTGCGGCAACGGCAGTCACCCGCTGTTCGCCATTGAGCCCCGCGAAACCTGCAGGCCCGCCGGTCACACCGGCAACGAGCACCACCGACCCTGCGATGGCGCCGTGTGTGCCCGTGAAAGCCGCCGTGGCGACACCGCCCGCGACTGTCAGGGAGGCCAAGGTCTTGGTGTCGCTGCCGTCCTTCAGGTACGCATCAAGCATCACGGCCAAGGCATTTTGTGTGCCCGACAGCGCCAGTGCGCTCGACATGGCGCTGTTGAAATTCTTGACGCTGGTGTCAACGGGAGAAGCCATTTTTATTCCTTGGGTTCAGAGATTCAGGGACGGTCGACGCCGATGCGCACGACCAGCTCGAACGAGTCATCGAGCACGGCCACGGCGCCCATCTGCACGGTGCGAATGACGACGAAGGGGAACGTGGCCCCCACGGTGTTGAAGCGGATTACGGAGCCGGCAGGCCAGCCGCCTGAGCCGAACCCGGCCGCAGGAATGCGCATGTACGGCACGCCTGACGGGCCGACAGGCTCGCAGTCGGCCGTGAGGTTCTGACCCGTCACGATCTGGCCGACGTGCTCGCCGATCAGGTTGTAGGTCGTGCCGCCGTTGTTGATCTGGATGCGCCAGCGCTCGGTGACCGCACCCTTGTTCGTGACGGTGATCGGATAGTCGATGTCGTTGAAGGTCGGATCGGCCGCGTTGCCGATGAGGCTGTCGGACCATTGACCGGTCCAGCTCTGCTGGTCGAACAGGAGCGACACACGGGCCTTCACGTCGCCCATGCGCACGACGCTGCTCACGTAGGTGTCGCCCGCCGTGTAGTCGTGCGACAGGCGGCTCGCGAACGACAGGCGGCCGTCGATCGACACGTCGGTGACGGTCAGCATGTCCTCGATGGTGTGCTCGTAGACGACGGGTTGCGCGAACGCCGAGGCGTCGGTGACCGTGAGCGTGCCGGCGTCGAGGTTGCGCGTGTAGCCGGTCTCGATGGCCAGGCCATCAGCGCCAATCAGGCGGGTGCGCGAGAGGCGTTCACGGCCCGCGTCGAGGGTCTGGCCGTTGGACACCGCAGCCGCCGGCAAGCGCTTGGTGTTGCCGATGATGGCCAAGCCACCACGCCAGAAGATCGGCACGCGGCAATCTGCCGGGAAGCGCACCGGATCGAGGCCGAGCAGCGTCGCATCCACAGGCAGCGAAGTAACCGCCACCGCGTTGTAGCGGATGGTGCTGGCGAACACCGGCACCGGCTTCCAAATCTTGCCGTCGCTTCCGATTGCATCGGGGTCGTACCACGGCTCCGACTCATTGCCGGCCGCGGTCACCCAGTCGCCGAACCGCACCTTCACCACGCCCGTCGAAACGTCCACGGTGCCGCGCACGTTGGCGCCACTGATGAGGCCCGTGAGGTCGGCCGTGACGTTGATCGTGCCGCCGTTGAGCTTCGTCGCCAGCAGCTGCAGCGTCCCCGGGGCGACGGGCGCCACGGGCGTGCGGAACACCACGTACTCCACAGGCTGACCGTTGAGCGAGGTCAACAGGCTGTTCACGGTGACGGTGCTCGATGCCGAGGCCGGCCACGCATCGAGGCTGGCCGTGTTGGTGGCGTAGTCGTAGGACCCGGCCTGCGTGGCCGCGCCGGTGGCCGGGTCGAGGTCGGTGTACAGCGCACCCGCCCGGTCGAAGTAGGTCTTCCCACCCATCGTGAAATTCACGCTGCCGGGCACGCCGGCCTCGCTCGCGTTCGGCAGGAGCTGGATGGACAGCTTGGGCTGATTGAAGACCTGGCTCTTCGCGGTGCCGGCGCCGGCCACCCGGAAGTCGGCCGTCACGAGCGCCGAGGCATCGGCCGGCAGCGTGGCATTCAGCGGCACATAGGTGTAGCCGGTGAGCGTGTTGCGGAACGCGCCCGGCAGGTTCGGCGAGAGCACGGTGCCCAGGACGCCGAGTTGATTCACCGCCCACTGCGGCACCGGCACCGTCACGACGGCCTCGGGATAGAGCTTGGCGACGCCGGTCGCATAGGTGATGGTGCCGAACTCGACGCCCAGGCCGTCCACCAGCTTGCCTGCGCCGTTGTCGGTGATGGTCTTCGTGGATGCGAAGTTCTGCGGCGCCCACATGTCCGCCGGCACGCCGCCCGTGGACATCAGCACGAGATTCCAGCTCAGCGCCACCGAGCGCGGCGCGATGTTGGTCTTGCCGAGGTTCAGGGTGATGCCGCCGTCGACATCCCGAGCGGGCGCCGGGAACGTCTTGTTCTCCGGCACGCCGTGGCTGTAGCCCACGGTGAAGGCCACCGACGACGACGGCAGCGTGTTCGGCCGCAGGTCGATGGTGCTGGTGGCGTAGCTGACCGGACCGGTTCCGTCGCCCGCGAGCGCACCGCTGCCGTTGTCGCTCGCATGACGGGCCGCGCCGTCGTTCCAATCGACGGTGATGGTGCTGGACTGCGCCGCCTGGTTGTCGAGCGCGAGGCGAATCAGCACCGCGGCCGCCAACGTGCCGCTGCGGTCGCGGTAGTTGACCTTGGCGCCCCAGAAGTACAGCACCTCGCTGCCCACGTCCGGCAGGACTCCGAGCGTGGGCGCGATGGTGCCGGTCGTGTAGTCCACGCTGCCCGAGCCGATGCTCGAGTCGGCACCGCGCAGCCGGCCGGCGCCGTCATCCGCCAGCTCGTACCAGTTGGCGCCCGCACGGTAGGCCACACGCAGCGTGCCAGGTGCGGGCGGGGGCAGGATGGTCAGCGGATAGTTGATGCGCCGGTTCTCGGCCGACACCGCGATGGATGCCGAGTCGGCCAGCTCAATGGGCGCCGCGGCCGGGCCGAAGGTGATGGCCTTGGTGCCGGTGATCTGCGGCGCGTCGCTCGCGAAGGTCAGCGTGCCGCCGACATAGGAGGCCGTGCCGATGGTGAGCGCGCCGAGCTTGAGCCGGCCACCGTCATCGGTGATCGTGCCGGCGCTGGTCGCGATCGACAGCGTGCCGGCGTAGAAGGGATTGCCCAGTGTGAAGGTGGCGTTCGGCCCGATGAGCGCGCCAGTGTTCAGCGTGACGACGCCTGCGCCCGAACGCACAAGCGCGATGGAAGAGCCGGCCGCCGAGGTGTCGGTGATCGCAATCTCGGTGGTCGAGGTCGGCGCGATCTGGGTGTCGATGCGGTCGACCTTCACCGACAGGTCGCCGGTGGTGGCGTTCACCACCAGCCGCGACACGCCATAGAAGCGCGCCGCGTCGGCCACGAGCATGCGATTGATGGCCGCGGCGGTCGGCGTGCGCTCGAAGAGGCGGTTGGCCGGCGTGCCGGCGAAGTCGTGCTTGAGCCCGTTCTGCAGCTCGCAGACGCAGACTTGCGCCTGGTAGTCCACGAATGAGCCGCTACCGGCGGAATAGCTGTAGGTGCGGTTCTCCACCTTCACCGAGACAAGGCGCACCGCGTCGATGTTGCCGCCGCCGCTGATCTGCAAGGTGCTGTTGACGGTCGGCGGGGTGGCGCCTGGCCGCTGGAAGATCACCAGCGACTTCTGACCTTGGACGTGGTTCGCGAGCAGATAGCCGGTGAATTCCTCGCCGGGCGTGGTGTAGGCCTCCATGCGGGCCTGGATCGCAGCGCGGCGGTCGAAGAAGTCGTTCGTGACGAACAGGGCCACCGACACGTTCGGGTCGAGTGGCGGGCGGGCAATGCCGACCGTTCCGCCGAGGGCCGTGTCGGTGTTGAGCGTCTGCACCGTGGCGGCTATCTTCATGATGGACACATCGCCTTGCGCACGGTCCACCTCGCTGACGTCCTTCATGATGGCGTTGCTCTTGCCATCCGGGATGACGATGGAGGTCGGCGCGCCGCCGCCCTCGGGAACGTCATCCATGACTTGCGTCGCCACGAGCTTGATATCGGATTCGAGAATGGTCATACGGTGATGAGTCGCACGGTGGCGACATAGGGGTAGTCCTCGACGGGCAGCTCGGGTCGGGCGAGCGGCTTGCCTTCGATGGGCAGACCGGGCGCGAACTGCACGGTGAAGGTGCGGCCATCGGCCAGCACGAGCGCGTGTGCGCCGATAGCGTTGCCATCGGCCAGGGCCTGCAGCGCCGTGAGGGCGCCGCGGCGAATCCATCCGGCATCGACCT
>Ga0136846_1238602_pt1 | contig 15481 bp, 13 predicted proteins | sample HopSoiMetagenom2_FD_96841 | JGI IMG/M metagenome (GOLD analysis project Ga0136846, IMG submission 96841) | Grasslands soil microbial communities from Hopland, California, USA - 2 Assembly 2016 (version 4) | ecosystem: Environmental > Terrestrial > Soil > Grasslands | place: USA: Hopland... | reverse complement strand
TAACATGTGCGGGCACCGCCGAAAACATCGCGGGACAGGTGCCATGACTCAACCTCGATTAGCGTGGTTCGGCAAGCCGAAATTACATCGGGTCATAACACACGGGCTGCACTACCTGAAGGACGATGGCGTGATGGCCATCGTCTTGCCACACGGGGTGCTGTTTCGCGGCGGTGCTGAAGATCGCATCCGCCGCAAGCTGCTGGACGACGGGCACATCGACACCGTGATTGGGCTGCCCGCCAACCTGTTCTATTCAACCGGCATTCCGGTGTGCATCTTGGTGCTGAAGAAATGCAAGAAGCCCGACGACGTGCTCTTCATCAATGCCGCTGAGCACTTCGTGAAGGGCAAGCGCCAGAACCAGCTGACGGAAGAACACATCGCACGCATCGTCCAGACCTACCAGCAGCGCAACGGACAAGACCGCTACGCGCGGCGTGTGGCGATGAAGGAGATTGTGGAGAACGATTACAACCTCAATATCTCGCGCTACGTCAGCACCGCGGAGGAGGAGGCAGAGGTCGATCTTGCGACCACGCATGCCGAGTTGGTCAGGATCGAGGGCGATATTCAGAAGGCGACAGCAAAGCACAACGAGTTTTTGAAGGAACTCGGCTTGCCTCTTCTGCCGTAGTAGGTTATTGGACCCGACCTAGAGCAGTCGCTCACCTCGGTGAGCCTAAATGAACTATGCGCAGGAGGCACCGGCATCCATGGGTCACGCCCGCGATCGGCCCGCCCCTCTTCGGCACCTCCACTGGCCCTTTTGCCGCGGCGCGGGAGCCTGTCACAATCCCGCCCCTCGCAAGTAGATGAGGGGGAGACCCTGTGAAGACCACGGTGATGCTGCTGGCGTGCGCTTTCGCTGCCGCTCTGTCGGGCTGTACCCGGATCGAGGAAGCCGCCATGCCGGCGCCCGCCAAGGTAAATGCGGCCTACCCGCCGCCCCCTGAGGTGCAGGCGGCCCGGGATCGGCTCCTGGGCCTGCTGGCTGGCGACACCAAGCAGGTGGACGCCGTCAAGGCGCAGATCGAATCGCGCATGGCCCTGCGCGGCCTCGCGTGTTCGCAGCAGGTATCGATCGGTCGCCTCGACTCGGTGGCCTTTGTGAAGGCCCTCGGGCTCGACCAGATCTGCTTCCAGGCCCAGGACCAAGCGGTGCAGGACTTTCTCGGCACACGCACGGTCGGCGTGCTGATGTCGCTGCCACCGCTGCGCCCCCTCAAGCCCGCCACGGCCGGCACGCCGCTGCCGCAAGGGCCGCTTTCGTACATCACAGACGGCACCTTTGCGAGCCAGGCCGGCGTGGCGGTCCTGCGCGACACCGTGGGCGACGCAACGGTGGTCGAACTTCCCACCGGCGCCGTCATCGCGAAGCTGCCGCGCATGATGACCAGCCCCTGGGCCAGCCGCGTCTCGCCCAACGGCCGGGTGCTCGCCCTGCAGCAGACCGGCGGACAAGGTGTCACCTTCTTCGACACCAGCAACGGCCACCGTCTCTGGGACCGCCTCGGGGGGCAGAACGTGCTCACTTGGCTGCCCGAGGTCACCGGCTTCGTGATCGCCGAACGCAGCGGCGTTACCACGCTGGCCGACGGCCTGACGGGCAACTTGGCGCCCCATCCGCTGGCGCCGAAGAACAGCAGTGTCGCCACCTCGCTGCCGGGCAGCGCGGCACGCACCCTGCTTGGCAGTGCGCGCGAACTGGTGCTGATGGAACACCAGCGCGCGCCCGCCGGCCTTCAGGCGACCGAACTGAAACGCCTGCACATCACCGCCGGCCAGGGCATCAGCTCCGGCCAGCCGGTGTCCATGCAGCAGGGCAGGCTGGTCGTGTTCACCTCGCATCCGCACATCAGCTGGCTGAACCTCGAGAGCGGCGAGAGCGGGACCTACCGGACCTCCCCCACCTTCGGCGCCACCTTCGCCAAGCTCGACGAAAACCGCCTGCTGGTCGACTCGCTCGACCTGACCGACCGCATGCGCCTGAACCCGTGGGTGTTCGACATCGCCGCGCAGGTCGTGGCGCCGGTCGACCCGGCGGGCATGCAGGGCCTGCTGATCCCGACCGGCGATCGCCCCGGCTTCATGCGCCGCGGCCAGGGCGCCTGGGTGGCCGACGTAGTGAAGACCACGAGCGAGCCGGTGCCGCTCGACAAGGTGGCGGCCGAATACGAACTGCAGGCGCAACTCGCGAAGCTACAGGCGCAGGTTGATGCGCAGCAGTCCCAGGAGCGCTCGGCCACGGCCAGCGCCACGGCGCGGGCGACCGCACCCGCCATGATGGGCCTTCCGCGCGATGCCGTCGTGCACATGATCGGCGCTTACGAAGGCACGGGCAGCAGCCGTGCGAACCGTTCCATCCGAGTGGTCGTTCGGCATTCGCCGCGGCCGCTGGTGCTGGCCCTGTCGTCCTACGAATCGGTGCGCTGGGTGATCGTCAACCAGGGCGCGAAGATCTCCACGGTGCTGCTGAGCAGCTACGAGCCTTCTACGGTGATCGGCCTGCTCGACACGCCGGTGCAGCGCATGGGCAGCAGCTACGCCTACGAGGCCGGCAGCCCCGAGCACAAGCGCTGGCGCCAGGAAGTTCAGCAGTACATCGGCCCGCTCGACATCCGCAGCTTCCAGGGACAATACACCGGCAAAGAATTCAGCGTCGGCGGATCGTGAGCATGCTTCCCCTCGGCACCATCCTCCTGGCGGGCGGGCTGCTCGCCGCTGCCTCTCCGGCGCTGGCCGACGACATCTACCGCTGCGAGGGCGACGGCCCTAAGACACTCGTCGACTCGCCCGTACGTTGCCCGAGCGGCCGCGCGATACGTATCGGTGGCAGCGAGCCCGCGCCACCGCCTCCGCGGCCAGTGGCGGTTCCCGAACCGACGGAGCGCCCGCAGCGCATCCCGAAACGGGAAAAGCAGCGCGAACCGCCCGCAGCCGAGTCGTTCCGCCAACGCCTCGCGCCCCCGGGAGCAGCACCGGTGCAGGAGGAACCCGCCCCAGTCGCGGCCGCCGTGTCACCGGTTCCCCGCGTGCCCGTTCCGCCGGCCACGGCCGCCACTGTCTGTGCGCCGCTGCGCAACGACGCCACCGCACTACGCAAGTGCCTGGCGGAAGAACGGCGCAAGGAGGTGCGCATCATCGCCAACGGCCGCCTGATGCAGGTGAGCGCGGCGGCCGCGGAGCTGGCGCATTACGCGCGCACGCGCGACGGCCTGCTGGCCATCGGGCGCAGTGGGCGTCCGCCCGCATGGTGCGAAGAACTGATGGGCGACCTACTCCAGCAACGTCGGCTTGAGGTCATCGACAAGGAGGATGCACCCACGCCGGCGTGGATACACGGCAGCGGCACCGAGCTGCGTGGCGGCGAGGTCCTGGATCCGAACTACGCCGAGCTGGACGCGCCCGGCGGCCTAGTCGCGTCGGGCTACGTCACGGTGCGCTGGAAGCAGCAGCGCACGCTGGTCGTGAGGACGCGACCGGGCTGCTTCCCGGCGGGGTCAAACTCCACCAAGGCTACCTGCGGCTCTCAGCGCTACATCGCCATCGACGTCCACGACGACGAGATGCCGCAGGCCTGCAACATCGGCTTCTACGGGCGCCCGTACTGGCTGCAATGGAAGGACAAGAACGTGGAGATCCGCGTCCCGTCACGTTGACAACACGGCCGAGCACCGTGGCACGGCGCGGCTCTTAGTTGGTGGCTTCCTTGGCCGCTTCCTTCGCCTCGTAGCGCCACGTTGGCCAGGAGCAGGGGAGCAGGCACGTTGTCCGTCGTGGGCGCATCTTTGATGGCCCTCAACCAGACGGGAGTCCATCATGGAATCCATTACCAACCGTGATCATCGCGAGTCATGGAACAAGGGCAAGACGCGCGACCTTGCCCTCTTCAACCTCGGCATCGACAGCAAGCTGCGTGGCTGTGATCTTGTTGCCCTCCGGGTACGAGACATCTGCCACAGCGACCAAGTCGCAACGCGCGCTGTCGTGATGCAGCACAAAACCCAACGCCCTGTGCAGTTCGAGATCACGTCGGCGATGCGCGATGCGGTGCAGAAGTGGATCAAGCAAGCGGGGCTGAAATCCGAGGACTTCCTCTTCCCAAGTCGAATTCACGGATCACCGCACCTGGGAACACGGAAGTACGCTCGAATTGTTGATGGCTGGGTCAAAGACCTTGGACTTGTCCCAGTCTTCTGCGTGAGCACCTTCATCAGCATCAGGCTGCCCGAAGGTAGCTCCAGGCGGTCGAGTCTTGTGCTTGAGCACAAAGGTGCGAGATGCTGACTGACGCAATGACCGGCGTCGGGCCTAGCTACTTCTCATCGTCGCTGTGAAAGCCCATGCTGTCGCGGTGATCGCGGTAGTAGTTCAACAGGACACTATTGCAGCAATTGTGGGCAGCGGTACCTCGCAATGAAATGACGCCGTTGGCTTACCGCTTACGGTTCGACTGCGTGCTGCGAAGCTCGTCCACCAGGGACAAGCGCCTTTTGGATCGCGTCGAGCTGGCGTGAGAAAGGGTATGTCTTTGCTCCTCGGACCCGAATCGATTCAGGTAAGCATCTCCAACAGAAGTGAGTTGAAGCCGGGTCGAACCATCGCTCGCAGTTTGTTCAGAAACAAGGCGGTTCAGGGATGCCGCCGGGACGTTGGAATATGCCTCCAAGTCGGCGAGAGTGTTGATGTGATCTGTGAGCGACAGCCCCTCGGCGACAACGCGAAAACTGTCCTCGGGAATCTCTGAACGCAGCGAAGAAAGATCTGTGTGTGTTGAGGCTGATCGAATGCTGGAGAAATGCGACCCTTCGGGCAAATCGAACGAGGCCCCTGGAGTGGACAGGCCGCGGAAATCCGCCGAGCCAGGGGTGGAAGGTTCGTTCATTCTCTGTGCCGGCTGCGGGGACTTCAAGAGACTGATCAGGTCATTCTGGGGCGAAGGTTGGTGGCTGGAACTGCCTGGATAGTTGCTTCGGGAATGCGATGGAGTGGGCAGATCAATGAAGGGAGTCAGTCCACCGAAGGTTGGAGAATTTGGAGTGGAGTGACGGCTGAGGGATGAACCTTGCGGGGTGCGCGACAGAGCGGCCCGACTCCACCTGCTGTCGACCTCTTGCCCGTGAAGACTTGGGGAATTGCCGGCCGCCTGCGATGGCATGAACTGATTTTGATAAGGGGTCAGACCGCTGAAGAACGAGGGCCCCGGGCTGGAATCGTCTCTCCCCATTGCGACTGCTGACTCATCGACGTGGTGCTGCTGTGCGGACATCAATTGACTGGCTAGGTCATTCGGGGGCGTTTGGTGGCTGGAACTGATGGAAGGGCCACCCGATTGACTGATCAGATCCTGCCGGGACGACGGTTGATGGCTGCTTGATCCTGCGCCGGAACGTTTCGACGCTCTCGATTGGGCCTTCTTTATCTCAGCAAGGACGCTGGCTGACAAGGTCTGCTTTCTCAGGGCAAGCGCCGCATCAAATCGTGCCGTCTGTTTGTCGTCCAGATGGGCACGAATATTCTGGCCCTTGTCTGTCAAAGATCCGTCGGAACTCAAATATTTATGGATGAGACCCGAAAAGTCGTTCGACATTCCAATGTTCCGTAAGGATTGCCTTCCATCTGACAAGTCAGAGAGGAATTTGTCGTCCATGAATTTCAGCGCTGCTGAGGGCGTTTGACTTCTGGAGATGGGCCTGTCCGACCCTCCCCGGCTCATCCCATGGACTCCGTCTGGCAAGGTTTGCCGTCTCTTGGCATTCGCCTCATCAAATAGCGCCCTCTGTTCGATGCTCAGTTGGGCAAAACTATTCTTGCCTTTGTCTGTCAAAGATCCGCTCGTAGTAAAGACGTAACGGAGATCGGGAAAGTTGTTCGACTGGCTGATGTGTTGTACGGATTTTGTTCCATCTGACCACGCCGAGAGGAAGTCCTTATCCACGATTTTCAAAGCCGTTTCGAGCCTTCGACTCGCTCTTCTGCCCAAGCTGCTTGCTTGTGTATTCATCTTTTGTGGCGGAGGGAGCGGAGGACGGGCGGACGAGGGCGCGAAACGGCTTGTCGGCAACGAAGGCGGCAAGCTCGCTGTATTGCGCGGCGCGCTTTCGGAGCTAACGCTGAAAGGCACTGTGGGGGTGGCAGCTGGCGCTGCAGTGCTGGCGCGGGTTGTCGTAGTCGACCGAGAGGCGGGATGACTTGCGACGCGCGAGGCTTCCCACTCCGCGTAGGACCGGGAATCATAGAGGCGCCCGTCCTCGTAGGCGCTGGTGATATGGGAACTGCTTCGGGCGCTGTTGTCGTCGGCAGATCCTGCCAGGCGCGTTTGCTGCAATGACTGGAGTGGGTCAAGTTCGCTTTCATTGCGACTGATGGGCGCGATGGTTGCGCTTCTGCTACTCGCCCGAGATGACTGCGACGCGGCTTCCTGTGTGCTTTGCTCAGATGCCTGCGGGTCGAATGATGGAGTGCCCCTGGTGGTGCTGGTTCGTGTGTTGGTCATTCTCTCGGCTTCCTTGGCGCTTGCTTGCAAGTTGCTGTGGGTGGCGATTTTTTGCCAGACTTATGCTGCGCAGGCCGCCGGGATGCGAAGGCGCGACCGAATATGCGAAGCCGGGTCGCAACCTCATCTCAGCGGTGGCTCGCCCACTCTTGTTGGGCTGAAATGCGTCGCTGCGGCGTGGTTCAAAAACCGCTGTTTTTGGGTAACACGGACGAGCGCAATCGGTCCGCTGACGATGGCGGGGAATTCACCCGGAAGGATGTGAAGTCGATGCAGGACGCGGTGCGCCGCGAATCGCCTCAGCTGCGCAGGGGCTGAGGCTCTCCCAGGCCCAGCAGCGTGAACCAGTGCGCTCGAGCGAAGTGGCCTATGGGCAATCTCGCGTGGCTGGTTGGATGGCAGCGCATCGTGTTTCCGGACGGGAAGGCGATGGATATTGGGGCGCTGACAGCGCCGGTTGCGCAGGCTTCAACGACAGTGAAGACAACCACTACATCCGAATCTTCGGATCGGCCCCGCTCATGTCGGGGATCACCGTCGGGGTGTCGATCAGCCAGAACTGCGACTCAGGAAGCGGCACGGGCACATCGGGCAAATGCGCGGTTACGGAAGCGCTTGGGCAATTTCGACGGCAACTTCGTCGAATCAGATGGGAAGTGGCCGGCGCCCATGGACCACCAGTTCATGAGCCACGCCATCAACTACGACGGTGATAACGGTCCTTCTTGCGATGACGCCGTTGTCCCAGCCCATCCGGTTGAAGTGGTCAGTGCAGCGGTCACGAGGCGAAGGCATCGGTGGGGCATCTCGATCGCCTGGTGTCACATGCCGCGAATCCGCGGTGTGCGAAGTCTTGCCGCCTGCAAAACCGGTCTCAATAGGCGCCGATCAACCTCACACCAAGATGCCGCGCCAGCCCCTGCGCCCCGGCGCGCATCACGCCGTCGTGGTTCCAGCGGAACACCGGCGCGGCCAGTGGTGCGGCAATGCGCATCCAACGCGTGCCGAGGTTCACGCACCAGATGTAGCGAACGCGTGTGGTCTCGCCCTCGGGTGTCAGCTCCCAGGTGCCGACGCCGTCGAGTTGCCCCCTGGCGCGACCCTGCATGCGGCGCGGGCGCTGGATCTCCATCACCTCGACGTCGAAGGCCACGCCATAGGGCAGCCGGCTGCTCCAGGCGATGTGGCGTATGGCGCCCAGGCCGTCAGCGTCGCCGGGGTCGATTTCCTGCACCGACTTCACATAGCGCCACCATGAAGGCCACTCTTCGGTGGCCTTCAATGCATCCCACACTCGCTCGATGGGCGCGTCGACGTGCCAGTTGCTCACGAGCTGGAACTGCGCTGCCTCGGCAGGCGCAACCGACACTGCGCTCATTGGCGCGCGGCAGCAGACGCCGCGGTGTCGTAAGTGCCGATGAATCGCGTGATCTTGCCGCCGCGCACGGTGAACACGTGCACCCAGTCCGTCTCGAACACCTTGCCCGCGGGCAGCGCCTTCGTGCGCTCCCATCCGAGCACGGTCACGTGGTCGGGGCCTGCCAGGAATTCACGCGGCTCGAAGGCCTGGATGCCGTCGGCTTCGGCGACGAGGCCGAACCACTTCGCGACGGCTTCCTTGCCGACGAAGCGGCCCATGTAGGGCACTCCGATCTCGCCGCGATGGATCCATTCCACGTCATCGGACATCATGGCGACGAGTGCGGGTACGTCGCCCCGCCCAAAGGCTTCGTAAATCGCTTGGACGATCTGGACAGGCTGGCTCATGGAGACCTCCGTACAAAAGGTGCCTGGGTATACGCAGGGATGGCGTGACCGGATGCAGAAACCCGGGTGCGAAAATCCTCAGCATGACCGCATCGACCACTTCCATCACCATCACCCGTCCCGACGACTGGCACCTTCACGTGCGCGACGGCGCGGTGCTCACATCCATCGTGCCGCACAGTGCCCGGCAGATGGGCCGCGCGCTCATCATGCCCAATCTCAAGCCGCCGGTCACTACCGCGGCGCAGGCGGCGGCGTATCGGGAACGCATCCTGGCCGCCGTGCCGAAAGGGATGAAATTCGAACCGCTGATGTCGCTATACCTGACCGACAAACTGCCGCCAGAAGAGATCCGCCGAGCGAAAGATGCCGGCGTCGTGGCCGTCAAGCTCTACCCGGCCGGCGCCACGACCAACAGCGATGCAGGCGTGACGGACATTCGCAAGACCTACAAGACCCTGGAGGCCATGCAGCGCGAAGGCATCCTGCTGCTGGTGCACGGCGAAGTGACCGATCCGTGCGTCGACATCTTCGACCGCGAGAAGGCCTTCATCGACACGCAGCTGATTCCACTGCGCGCCGATTTCCCCGAGCTGAAGATCGTCGTCGAGCACATGACCACGCGCGACGCGGCGCAATACGTGGCCGAGGCCGACCGGTACACCGCGGCAAGCATCACCGCGCATCACCTGCTCTATAACCGAAACGCCATCTTCACCGGCGGCCTCCGCCCCCACTACTACTGCCTGCCGGTCCTCAAACGCGAGGAGCACCGAGTAGCGCTCGTGAAAGCCGCCACCTCGGGCAGCGACAAGTTCTTCCTCGGCACTGACAGCGCACCGCACGCTGCGCACCTGAAGGAGCATGCGACAGGCTGTGCAGGCTGCTACACGGCATTGAGCGCGCTGGAGCTGTATGCCGAGGCCTTCGACAACGCCAACGCGCTCGACAAGCTCGAAGCCTTCGCGAGCTTCAATGGGCCGGACTTCTATGGACTGCCGCGCAACACGGGCAAGGTCACGCTTTGCAAGGAATCGTGGACACTGCCTGAGACGGTCCCGTTCGGGGAAACCGAACTCAAGCCTTTGCGCGGCGGCGAGCCGCTGGCATGGCGCCTCGTCGAAGGAACCGCATCGTGATCGAAAAGCAAGCCCGCATCGCGCTTCTCATCGACGCCGACAACTCGCCCGCGAGCAAGATCGATGTCATCCTGGCCGAGCTGGCGAAGGCGGGTGTCACCAACATCCGCCGCGCCTATGGCAACTGGAAGAAAGATGGACTCAAGGGCTGGGAGGCCGTGCTGCACGAATACGCCATCCGCCCCATCCAGCAGTTCGACTACAGCAAGGGCAAGAACGCCACCGACATGGGCATGGTCATCGACGCGATGGACCTGCTCTACACCGATCAGCCCGAGGCCTTCGGCATCGTGTCCTCGGACAGCGACTTCACGCCGCTGGTGATGCATCTGAAGGCAAAGGGCGCGCAGGTGTTTGGCTTTGGGGCAAAGAAGACGCCAATGCCGTTCGTGAATGCGTGCTCGCGCTTTCTGTACTTGGAGAACCTCGGGGCTGCGTCGGATGCGGATGAGCCTGAGAAGCCCGCGAAGCCGGAGAAGGCGGCCGCGAAGTCGCGCCGCAAGACCCGCGGGCCGGCCAAGGATGCGAAGGAGCCTGCGGCGGCGGTGCCGGATGTCGTTGCCGCGGAAGTGGCCGCACCGTCTAAGCAAGATTCCATTGCGCTGCGGCGTGACGCCCGCCTCGTCACCTTGCTGCGCAATGCGGTCGAATCGGCGGCCGGCGAAGACGGCTGGTCGTCACTCGGCTCGGTGGGCCAGCAGATCGGCAATCAGGCCTCGTTCGATCCACGCAACTACGGTTACCGCAAGCTCATCGACTTGATCGATGCGACCCAGTTATTCGATCTCGACCGTCGCGGCTCGCAGTTCGTCCTGCGCGAAAAGCGCCAAGCGGCAAGGGGCTGATGGGGTGTCGGAAGCCAGCTGGGGAAAAGCGGTCAGCGCATGGATCCCGTAGAAAGCAGGGATATTTCACGCGACGAAATGCGCGCGGAGCGGCGGCGCAACTCGCGCGGTCATTGACGCTCAACATGTAACGCGGCGTAATTGGGATTCCATATTCGAGGTTACCCATGAAGCGTCTTGGCCTTCCCCTTTTCATCGTCGCATCCGTGCTCGCAGGGTGTCTCGCATCGCTGTCTCCGGCGACAGCACAAAGCGTCGCGGTTCTGAACGGCGTGGCGATGGCCGGCAAGCAGCGCATGCTCAGCCAACGTGTTCTCAAAGCCTATGCGCAGTTGTCGTTGAACGTCGTTCCTGACAAGGCCACGGTCATTCTTGCGTCTTCACTCGACGAACTGAAGAGCAGCAACGCCTCACTGCGAGCCGTTGCCAAGGACTCCAATCTCGCGGCCTTGCAGACGCAATCGACCCTCATTGACAAGCTGGCCGCAGTGACTGCGATGCCGCCGAGCGACAGCACAATGCAGCAAGCCTCGCAGCTCAGCGAGGCGTTGCTGGGCAATGCCGAAACGGTGACACAGGGCTTTATCAAATCCGGAGCCGAGGCGCCTGCGGCGATGGTCAACTTGGCGGCCATGCAAAGGATGCTCTCCCAGCGCGCTGCAAGCGCCTACCTCGTCTATCAAACTGGGGCCAAGTCGCCGGAAGTGAAGGCGCGCGCGCTGAAGGCGACGGCCGATTTCAAGTCAGCCATCAGCGCATTCGACGAGGCGAAGACGGAGTTTCCTCAGGTCGCCGACCGGATCGAGATGGCGCGTATACAGATGGTCTTCTTCGAGCATGCGTTGAGCAACATCGACCACCCCACGACAGGACAGTTCACGACCATCGCTACGACCAGTGAGCGAATCCTTGGCGAAATGGATTCGATGACCTCCGAGATGGTCAAGCAGCTTGGGGCCCGCAATACACCGACGATCGCATTGGCCAAGAAGAAATAGCAGCATCCGATCCGAACGCGCCACGCCCCTCACCCCCACGCCACTGCGAAGCTAGTCGGGTGAGTTGTCCGAGTTCGTGAACTCGGTCTCAAGGAAGAAACCGATCTATCCGACGCGCCCGAACAGCTGACTCAAGACTCGCGAGCGTGCTCGTCAACTTGGCTCGCTGCGCGTCATCAGGCAGGTTTGCCATGGCCAATTCGACCCGGCTTGCATAGCACTTTCCGCTGTTCAAGCAGGGTGCCAATACCTCCGGTGAGCGTTCGTCACAAACCAGGCCGAGTCGGCACGGCAGGACAACCAATGCAGTCTGCAGAACTGCAGAATTCATGACAGGGACTTGCTTGCCGTCGATCCAGTATGCAAGTCCGTCCGGCGTTTTCTCCAGCAGCAATCGCTCCAATTGATTGGACACCAGCAAGGGATCCCCGTTGTTCAGCACGGCCGCAAGAGCAGACTTGCGTCGGCTGATGTCGTTGGATGCGATCGCGGTCTTGACTTGGAGCGCCACCTTCTCGAGCGCGTCCCCTTGCGCCTTCGCTTGCGCAATCAACTGAATGTCGCGCTCGCCGCCGCTCTCGTAGTCGGAAAAACTCTGGCAGGCGGCCTTGATCCTTTTGTACGACGCATTCCTGATCGCAAAGAGATGAGGGTCTTCAAGGTCTGCGCGAGGCAAATCTTCCGCAGTCCAGTCCATGATCGTCACTAACACAGCTGTGCGCGCAACCAGGCAAAGGTTGGCTGCGTACGCAGCGTAGGTCACCCCTCCGGCTTCTGGTCTGTTGATTGCGTTCATGGCGAAGGCGCGCAAGTCTTTCGAGTCATTGAGAAGTGCCGCCATACTTTTTGTCGCACTCGCGGGACTGATCTTGCTGGGGCCCGTCGCGGTAGCGGCGCTTGGCAGATTACCGTCGCGCTTTTCGACGAGCCCAACAGACGGCGCCGCGTTGGAGCGGCGACTTTCAAGTGCCGGAGTTCCTGGATGGTCCGTCTGGCGGTAGTGGTAGCCGAAAGATAGAACTGTTGCGCAGATCACGGCTGCGCCAGCGGCCACCCATCGCATGTGGCGAGGTCTATGAATGAAACTCATTCGAACGAGTGACCTTTGATGATGAACCCTGGCAGTTCAACAGGAGACGTTTGTGGGCGAGGTCTTCCCGCAACTGCAAACCGCAGACATCCCAGTAGAGCGAGAGAGCTTTTCATTGTTTTTCGAATGGGAAGGTCGGTTGAAGGATCGCGCAGCCTATCAGCGCATTTCTTTCACACCACTGTAAAAGGTAACAGGGTTGATGGCGTTGACAATGAATGCCTCAATGGCTGCTGCGTGGAGGCGCATGCACATGACGGGTTTCTGGAAGGCCATCGATTGGCAGCGGCCATGGCTGTCACCGTACCGCGGGTTGGGCATGTCGGCCTGCGCGCTGCTCGATGCCCAACGATCGGTGGCCGAAGCGCTCAACGAACTGGCGCAGCCAGCACCCCGCCTCGCCGCGGGCTCGCTGCGTTTCGTCGCGCAGCATGAACTTGCGCCGGACGAGGCCTATGAATCGTTCATCGCCCGCACGGGCTGTGTGCCGACGCGAGACAACCTGCACGACTTGTTCAATGGGCTGGTGTGGCTGGTGTTTCCACAGATCAAGCGACGGCTCAATGAACTGCAGGCGGAACAGATCGCCCAAATGGGCGTGCGCGCCACGCGTGGCAGTGTCCGCGATGCGCTGACGCTGTTCGACGAGAACGCTGCGCTGTGGCAGATGAGCGAGGCGATGTTCGAGTCGCTTCGGTCGCGCGACTGGTCGACGTTGTTCATCACGCGTCGGGTCGATTGGAGCGATGCACGCCTCACGCTCTTCGGCCACGCGCTGCTTGAAAAACTCGTCATGCCGCGCAAAGCGATCACGGCGCATGTGTGGCCCGTGACGCCGGGTGCCGATCTTGATTCGTTCGCATTGAACGAGCTGCGCGCAGAGCGGCTTGCTGCCAAGCCGTGGTTGCCTTTGCCTGTGCTCGGTGTGCTCGGTGTGCCGGGATGGTGGAGCGAGAACGAGTCGCCCATGTTCTATGACGACCGTCACGTGTTTCGAGTACTTGCCCGGATGTCGAAGGATGCCAACGCGGGCTGTCGCTCTTTAATTTGATTTGGCAGTGTGATGAGCAGTCTCGGGATGAAGGGATAATCGCCCCCGTGAAGCGAGCCAGACCGCCGCTGGTGCAAGGCCCGAAAGGGTGCACTGGAGGAAGGTCCGGACTGCACAGGGCGGCGTAGCAGCTAACGGCTGTCCACCGTGAGGTGAGGATCAGAGCAACAGAGACGAGCCGATTCAGTTCGGGTGAAACGGGCAATCTCTACGCGCAGCAATACCAAGTAGGCACACGTTGATCTGGCCCGGAGAGTGTGCGGGTAGGTAGCACCGAGCCGTCGCAGCGATGCACGGCCCAGAGGAATGGCGGTCACGGGAGTGACTTCGAAAGAAGTCGCCCCCGCACAGAATCCGGCCTATCGGCTCGCTTCACACTTACGTTTTTTCGTTCTCGTGATTTGCACGACCGCCCGTGCAAATCCTGCAGATTGATTTGACGGCTTGAACCCCGACGCACGCCGCTCGGTGAAAAGTACGGAACCCAGTTTCACCTTTCACGCTTCACCGAGCAAAACGTTCAGCATTGCGCAAAAGTGGCCGATATCCGGTCATGGCGAAGACTCCACCCGCTGCGGTTGCCGCTGCCGCGCCCGTGCTCGACCAGGAGGTTGAAAGCCCGGTCGATGGCGAGCCCGCGCCAAAGAAGCGATTTACTTTGAAGATGCCGGCCTTCATGGCCCGGCTGCCCAAGCTCGATCTGAAGTCGCGTATGCCGTTTCGCATTCCCTTGTCGAAGAAGCTGCTGATCCTCATCGGGGCGAGCGTGCTCACCGTCAGCGCCGCAGGTGCCGCGGCACTTGCGTTTTGGCCGGGCGAGCCTGAAGTCGTCCACAAGCCGGTGGTCGCAAAGAAGAGCAAGAAAGGCAAGAAGAGCAAGCGCGTGGCTCCCGCGGCGTCTGCCGCATCCGCGGCTGCTTCAGCCGTCGAATCGACCGACATGGCGGCGACCATGCCTGCGCAAACAACGGCCCGCGTCGCGCCGGCTGCAAGTGAGCCTGAAGACCCGATGGACAAGCTGCGCAGGCGCCTGGGCGAAACACTGTCCAGCGGGGGCAAGCTTGAAAATGGTGGGCCGGGCGAATTGAAGTTGACGGCACGACAAGGCGAACCAAAGACCATGCCAGCTGCACACGTCACCGCACGGGTGGACCCGGCTGCAGACCAAGCGGCTTCGCGCGGCGAACCCGCCGTCGCGACGAAAATCGCCCGCGCCAGAACGGATGCATCGGACGATCACGCGGTACATCACGATGCCAAGGCCGCTGCCTTGCAACATTTGCAATGGTCTTACGACGGTGCCGGGGGGCCCGAAGCCTGGGGCAAGTTGAAACCCGATTTCGCCAAATGCGCGAGCGGTACCCGCCAAAGCCCCATCGACATCCGCGACGGCATCCAGGTCAACCTCGATCCGATCCAGTTCGATTACAAGCCCACCGCCTTTCGCGTGATCGACAACGGCCACACGGTGCAGGTCAACGTGGCGCCGGGCAATTTCATCGAAGTCAACGGCAAGCGTTTCGAGCTGCTGCAATTCCACTTCCACCGGCCTTCGGAAGAGCGCATCCAGGGCAAGCAATTCGACATGGTCGTCCACCTCGTGCACAAGGACGCCGAGGGTCGCCTCGCGCTCGTCGCCGTGCTGCTCGAACGCGGTGGCGCGCATTCGATAGTGCAGACGGTGTGGAACAACCTGCCGCTTGAAAAGGGCGAAGAACAGGCGGCACAGGTTCCCTTGGACTTGAACCAGCTTCTGCCCGCCGAACGCAGCTACTACACCTACATGGGTTCGCTCACCACGCCTCCTTGCAGTGAAGGCGTGCTTTGGATGGTGATGAAAAGGCCGGTGCCCATTGCACAAGAGCAGATAGGCATCTTCGCGCGGCTGTATCCGATGAATGCGAGGCCGGTGCAGTCGGCGAGCGGGCGGATGATCAAGGAATCGAACTAGTCAGTGGACTAGAGGCGCGCGTATGACGCGCAACGCGGCCCAGAGGCTGAGAGTATTTCGATCATGCCCGCTCATCACGCCAAAAGCCCCCTGCTCGTCGTTGCAAATGCTCGCCATAGCCAAGCTATGGCTGCGCTTTGC
>Ga0136846_1234824_pt1 | contig 15484 bp, 9 predicted proteins | sample HopSoiMetagenom2_FD_96841 | JGI IMG/M metagenome (GOLD analysis project Ga0136846, IMG submission 96841) | Grasslands soil microbial communities from Hopland, California, USA - 2 Assembly 2016 (version 4) | ecosystem: Environmental > Terrestrial > Soil > Grasslands | place: USA: Hopland... | reverse complement strand
TCGCCGAATCCGGAAACACAGCGCAACTCTGATAGCGTGCTTGGTTGCTTGCGGCACAATTCGTCCAGCGATGTGTCATGCATGATCAAAAATGCAGCCACTCCCTGTTCTCTGGCTGTGCTCCGCCGCCACTCTCGGAGATATTCGCGTAACGGATCATTCTCATCGCCAAGCGCTCGAGCTATCGTGGGGGTTCCTGTTGCGGGCTGAGCCATTAACCGCGAACTCGCGCCCACGGCAGCGGCGGCTGCTACTGCCGCTCGTCGCCTGCGCTTGGGAGCTGCAATTGGCTCCGCCAGCCATGCAGGCGACGCGCCGCAAATGTCGCACGCACCGCACGATTGCCATTTGGCTTTCTCGCCGAAGTGTTCGCAGATCTGCATATGCCGGCACTGGCTCGAATCCACAAAGCGCCGGACGGTGTGATACCTCTGCCACGATCTTTCCTTCTCTGCCGCATCCTGCATCTGCTCGATGAAGTATGCCAGCAAGCCGACATCTTTTTTCTGCCAGAGCAGCACGCAGTCTGCGGGCAGTCCGTCGCGTCCCGCGCGCCCTGCCTCCTGGTAATACTGTTCGATCGATTTCGGCAACGACAGATGAATCACCGCGCGTACCGCCGCTTTGTTGATTCCTAACCCGAACGCTATGGTGCCGACGAGCACGCGCACTTCATCGGACATCCACTTCTCCTGATTTCGCCGGCGCGCCTCCGCGTCCATCTTCCCGTGATACCCAATTGCGGCAATTCCCTGCTCTTCCAGCAGGTCCACCGTATCTTCCACCCTCGCAATCGTCGGGGCATACACGATCACATTGCTGCCGGCGTAGTTCCGCATTGCTCGAAGCAACAATTGCGTTTGCGTTCCGGACTCGCATTCTCGCGCGATGTAACTAAGATTCGGCCGGTGAAAGCTGGCGATGTATTTGTCTGGAGTCCTCAGGCGCAGCTGATCGATGATGTCGTGTCGCACCTGCCGGGTCGCGCTCGCGGTAAAGGCCGCGATCGGCTGATTGGGAAATTGTGCGCGCAGCGAGCTCAGTTGGCGGTATTCCGGGCGGAATTCGTGCCCCCACTCGGAAATGCAGTGCGCCTCGTCGATGGCGAAGAACGCCACTGGCACCTGCTTCAACCATTGCGCCGAATCTTCGCGCGCCAATCGCTCGGGTGAAAGATACAAAAGCCGGAATGCGCCTTCCATCGCTTGCCGCAGGATCTTGCTTTGTTCTGGCTGGGGCATTGAGCTGTTGAGCGCTGCCGCGGGAATGCCCATTTGCGTCAGCTGCCCGATCTGGTCCTGCATCAGCGCGATTAGTGGTGAAACCACGATTCCAGTCTTGCCCTCTGACATCGCTGCCGGCAATTGGTAACAGAGCGACTTGCCGCCACCGGTGGGCATGATCACGCAAGTGTCGCGCCCGGCCAGCAAACTGCCGACAATGCGCTCCTGCAAAGGCCGGAAGGACTCGTATCCCCAATAGCGAGTGAGCGCCTCGCGGACGTTCTGAATGTCAGTCATCTATCCCTGTGTTTCTATCCCTGTGCTTCGCCTCTACGATCGCTCCGCGAAAAACTTCAGGGGCGAAGTTAAGGCGAAAGCTGCAACTCTACACTACTCAGCCTTTTCGCACCATCGTGCAATTCTCTTGACTTGAACGCCACGAAGGCAGTATCCAGCACCGGCATTTGGCGGCGCATCAGCCACTCGGAGCCCTTGCTTGTGACGTGGACACAGAATTACGACCCGTTTGGCCACTGGTGGCTGTCTACGCTGGTAGCGGCCCTGCCGGTGGTTGTGCTGCTCGGCGCGCTGGCTATCTTCCGCATCAAAGCCCACTTTGCCGCCCTCCTGGGCTTGGCCACTTCAATGTTGGTGGCGGTAGCGCTCTTCGGCATGCCCGCCAAAATGAGCCTGCTAACCGCCGGCTATGGAGCCATCTACGGCTTCTTTCCCATCGGCTGGATCATCCTGAATGTCATCTTCATGTATGACCTCAATTGCGAATCCGGCCGCTTCAAAGTGCTGCAGGAGAGCCTGATGGGTGTCACGCAGGACCGGCGCCTCCAGTTGGTCTTGATTGCCTTCGCCTTCGGCGCATTCTTCGAGGGAGCCGCCGGCTTCGGCACGCCGGTCGCGGTCACCGCTGCCATTCTCATAGGCATGGGGTTCAAGCCTCTGCAGGCTTCGGGGCTGTCGCTGATTGCGAACACCGCTCCGGTAGCCTTCGGCGCGATTGGAACTCCCCTGGTGGCGCTGGCAGGCGTTACCCAGCTCAACCTGCTGCAACTGAGCGGCATGACCGGGCGGATCCTGCCCTTCTTCTCGTTGCTAGTGCCCTTTTGGCTGCTGTGGGCGTTCTGCGGCTTTGCGGGCATGATGGAGGTCTGGCCGGCCACCCTGGTTGCCGGACTGTTCTTTGCCATCCCGCAATTTCTGGTGTCGAACTATCACGGCCCGTGGCTTGTGGACGTGGTGGCAGCGGTCTGTTCGATGGCTGCGCTGACGGCGCTTCTGTTCTTCTGGCATCCGAAGCGCATCTGGGGACTCGAAGGTCACGAAGCGGGACGCGCTGCCCGCGGCCAGCACGGTCATAGCGTAGGTAAAGTGATCAGCGCGTGGGTGCCTTGGGTGATCCTAAGCGTGATTGTGTTCCTGTGGGGCTTGCCGTCGGTTAAGGCAGCGCTCGACAAAATCTCAATCATTCGGATTCCCGTCACCGGTCTGCACAACTTAATTCAGCGTGTGCCACCGGTCGTGGTGAAACCGACAGCGGAAGCCGCAATCTTTCAGTTCAACTGGATCACCTTTTCTGGCACGGGAATCCTGATCGCGGCGATTATCTCTGGACTGATGATGGGTTTTGGCCCTCTCGCGCTGATCAAGCAATATGGCAAAACGCTCTACAAGGTTCGCTTCTCGCTCATTACCATTTCCGCGATGATGGCCATCGGCTTTATGACCCGCTACTCGGGACTTGACGCCACCATGGGGCTCGCCTTTGCGCGTACGAGATGGCTTTACCCATTTTTCGGAACCCTGCTTGGTTGGCTCGGCGTCGCGCTTACGGGATCGGACACCGCTTCCAACGTGCTGTTCGGCAGCCTGCAAAAAATTTCTGCAACGCAGGTCGGCGTCTCCCCTTTGTTGATGTCCGCGGCCAACAGCTGCGGGGGTGTCATGGGTAAAATGATCGACGCGCAAAGCATCGTGGTCGCCAGCACCGCAACAGAGTGGTACGGACACGAAGGCGATATTCTCCGATATGTCTTTTTTCACAGCATTGCTCTGGCCGCGTTGGTCGGCGTCCTGGTGTTTTTGCAGGCCTACGTGCCTCCCTTCACGCACATGGTTGTTCACTAGCACTCACGTGGTTTGACCTTCTCCGCCCGATGCGGCAAGCTTTTCTCGTTCCTGCGAATTGAGCCGGGAGCAATGGTCCGATCCCCAGAAAGGCCGCTGTGGACGCCCGCATTGTTCGAGAGTTGCGCGCGATTGTTGGTGACCGCGGTCTGATCACCTCCCCAGAAGAACTCCATACCTATGAATGCGATGGGCTCACCAATTTTCGCGTGATGCCAGACGCGGTTTTGCTGCCCGATTCCACTGAACAGGTGCAGGCGATCCTGAGGATTTGCCATCACGAACGAATTCCGTTTGTGGCGCGGGGCGCGGGGACGGGTCTCAGCGGCGGAGCACTACCCGTGGAGAACGGCATCGTGTTGAGCCTGGCGCGGATGAATCGAATTCTGGAGATCGATCTGCTAAACGCGCGAGTGGTGGTCGAGCCAGGCGTGACCAATCTCGCGATCAGCGACCGCGTGCTGGCGCAAAATTATTTCTACGCTCCCGATCCTTCCTCGCAATCGGTTTGCAGCATTGGCGGAAATGTTGCGGAAAATTCCGGCGGCGCACACTGCCTGAAGTATGGATTCACGACCACTCATGTGCTTGGGTTGGAGGTTGTGCTGGCGGACGGCACCCTGCTGCATCTCGGCGGCAAGACACTCGACACTCCGGGGTACGATCTGGCGGGAGTTTTCGTTGGCTCGGAGGGCACGCTCGGCGTGGCCACAAAAATTATCTTACGTATCGTGAAGCGCCCCGAATGCGTGCAGACTCTGCTCGCCGCGTTCCCTTCTACGAATGAGGCAGGAGCAGCCGTAAGCGACATCATCGCCGCCGGAATGCTGCCGGCCGCGATGGAGATGATGGACAACCTCGCGATCCAGGCCGCGGAAGCGGCAGTCCACGCGAATTACCCACAATGTGGCGCGCTGCTGCTGGTCGAACTCGATGGACCGGCTGCCGAAGTTCAAGCATTGATGATGCACGTGGATGAAATTTGCCGGAGGAATGCGGCAGCGGAGATTCGCGTGGCGCAGTCGGATGCCGAACGCGCGCTCGTCTGGAAAGGACGCAAGGCGGCGTTCGCAGCCGTGGGAAGGATTTCCCCAAATTACATTGTTCAGGATGGAGTGATACCTCGCACCGCATTACCGCAGGTGATGAGCGAAATTGATCAGCTCAGTCGGCAGGCGGGAATTCGCGTGGCGAATGTTTTTCATGCCGGCGATGGCAATCTTCATCCCTTGGTTCTTTACGATCGGTCCATCGCGGGGCAGGAAGAGGCCGCGGAGGCCTTGTCGTACCAAATTTTGGAAATTTGTATCGCAGCGGGCGGCTCGATCACCGGCGAGCATGGCGTCGGCGAAGACAAGAAAATGGCCATGTCGAAAATGTTCAGCGAGCCCGATCTGGAAACGATGCAGCGGCTGCGGTGCGCTTTCGATCCGTTGCGACTCGCCAATCCTACGAAAATTTTCCCGCGCCCGCGGTTGTGCGGCGAAAAGCCCGGCAAATATGTTGCGCACCCATTGGAAGCTGCAGGAATCGCGGAGCGGTTCTGAATGGACGGTGTTCCCTCTGCGACTGTGACGCAGCATGCCGCCTTCGCGGACGCCGCTCGTGTCATCGTGTCCGCTGAATTTGTGCGTGCAGCAGGTGCTACAGATGCAGTGGCGGGCATACACCCGCAAACGATCGTTGAGCCTGGCGACGAACAAGAGCTTTCTGCGATTCTGAAGCTGGCGAACGAGTACGGCCTTGCGGTGATCCCGCGTGGCGGCGGCACGAAGCTGGGCTGGGGCAATCCGCCGATGCGCGCCGATGTGGTGGTATCGACGGCTCGACTCAATCGCGTCGTCGAGCATGCTTGGGCGGACCTCACCGTGACCGTTGAAGCCGGATGCACGATTCAGAATTTGCAGGAGACGCTCGCACAACACGGCCAGCGACTGGCCCTGGATCCTCTTTGGCCGGAACGTGCCACCGTTGGCGGCGTACTTGCTACCAATGACAGCGGGGCATTGCGGCTGCGCTTCGGCGCACTGCGCGATTTGATCATCGGTGTGACGCTGGCGTTGCCTGACGGGACACTCGCTAAGAGTGGCGGCAAGGTCGTCAAGAATGTCGCCGGGTACGATTTGCCCAAACTGGTTACCGGCGCGCTGGGAACGCTGGGCGCGATTACGCGTGCAGTGTTTCGTGTGCACCCGCTGCCGAAAGACGCGCGGACGGTGTCATGCGTCGCAGGCGATCTGGACGACGCTCAACGTCTCCTCCTCGCCATTCAGGATTCGCAACTGGCACACTCCGCATTGCAGCTGCGCTATGCCGAGAACGAATTACCAGAACTGGACATTCTTTTCGAAGCTACCGAAACGGGTCTGGTGGCGCAGATCGAGCAATTGGGATCGATTGTGGCCCCCGCCACATTAACGGATCAGGGTTCCGAAATCTGGAAATCGCGGCAAGAGCTGTATGCCGAGGCAAACTCGAGCGACATGCAGTCCGTGGTGGCGAAGGTTTCCGTTTTGCCATCGTGCATCGCTAAGATGCTGAAGTTCTTCGCAAATATTTCCGTGAATAGTGGGAGCCTGCGGCATCGTGCGGTGGTGCAAGCCACCGGCCTGGCCTGCGTGCTGTGCGAGGGATCGCAGGCAAACGTCGACGCCGCACTCCACCGATTGCGCACGGAACTCGAACATGATGGAGGTAGCTTGGTGATCGCCAATCAGCGAGCGGGATTCTTGTCCGCCGAGGCTTGGGGCGCACCTGGCGACGCGCTACCGCTGATGCGCTCCATAAAACAGCAGTTCGATGCCAAAGGCACGCTGAATCCCGGACGCTTTGTTGGTGGAATCTGATGGCTGAGCACAGCGCCACCCCTGCGCGTCCCAGCGCATTCGATGCGCATCACCCACCTTCGCAGAAGATCATCGACACCTGCGTGCACTGCGGATTCTGCCTGCCGGTTTGCCCTACCTATGTTTTGTGGAACGAAGAGATGGACTCGCCCCGCGGCCGAATTTATCTGATCAAGATGGCGAGTGAAGGAAAGGCGGCGATCAACCCGCAGTGGGTGGGTCATTTCGATACCTGCCTGGGCTGCATGGCGTGCATGACCGCGTGCCCATCGGGTGTCGACTATGGAAAACTGATCGAAGCCACGCGAGCGCAGATTGAACGAAAGCCTGTTCGGTCTTTCGTGGACAAACTGTACCGACGCTTTATTTTCGCCACGTTCACCAATCCTGCTCGGCTCAGAACGCTACGCTGGCCGCTGATCGCATACCAACGATCCGGCTTGCAAACTCTTTTGCGACGCAGCGGCGTGCTCAAACTTTTGCCGAAGCGTGTGCAGGCGATGGAGTCGCTGCTGCCGAAGCTGCGGCACCGAGAACTGATCCCAGAAATTACATCGGCGCGCGGCGTTAGACGACGGCGGGTCGGTCTGTTACTCGGCTGCGTGCAACGAGAGATGCTCCCGCAGATGAATTCGGCGACTGTACGTGTCCTGGCCGCGGAGGGATTCGAAGTGGTGGCGCCGGCGGCGCAACCGTGCTGTGGAGCGTTGTTCGTACACGCGGGTGAGGAAGCGGACGCCATCGTTTTGGCGAAACGAACCATCGATGCATTCGAGCAGGCGGAGGTCGACACCATCGTCACGAACGCCGCGGGTTGTGGTTCCAATCTGAAAGAGTACGGACATTTGTTGCGTGACAATCCAGAGTATGCGGCGCGTGCTCGCGCATTTTCTGCAAAATGCAAGGACGTGAGCGAGCTTCTGGCCGAGCTCGAGCCACAGGCGAGGCGGCAGCCTTTTCGAGCGCGAGTTGCGTATCAGGATGCCTGCCACCTGCAGCACGCGCAGGGTGTGCGCGCGCAACCTCGGTCTTTGCTTGCGCAGATCCCAGGCTTGGAATTGGTGGAAATTCCGGAGGCCGCAATTTGTTGCGGCTCGGCGGGGATCTATAACTTGGTGCAGCCGGATGCGGCGAATGCGCTCGGAGAGCGGAAAGCCGGGTTGATCGAAGAGCTGCAGCCGGATTTTGTGGCCACCGGAAACCCAGGGTGTTTGATGCAACTCAAGTCAGCCTTGGCGAAAGCGGGGAGCGTAACGCGGGTTGTGCACACCATTGAGATTCTGGATGCTTCGCTGCGCGGGGAAACTCCGGAATTTTTGCGCCGCGATTAAAATTGGATGATCCGTCTCAATCAACGTTTTTGTCAGCGTTTGAGGATGGCGGCGAGGAGTTCGATCGGGTGCATGACCGGGCGGTCGAAGCCGGCGTGGAGTTGCTCGGTGCACGAGGTGCCGCTGGCGATCAGGGCGCGCGGGCCGGTGCTGCGCTCCTGCTGGATGATCTGGTTAAAGAGGTCCGCGCCGACGGCCATGCTGAGGTCGTAGTAGTCGGTCTTGTATCCAAAGCTGCCGGCCATGCCGCAACATTCGACTTCGGTGGTCAAAACATCGAAGCCGATTTCGCGGAGAAGGTTCGTGGTTGGAGCGTCGGCACCGATGGTCTTTTGCTGGCAATGGGCATGAAAATACAGATCTGTGCCAACCGGAGAACGGGAAATGTCGAAAACGTCGGTGGGGTTACGCCCGGTTTTTTCCAGCACCTTATTGACGTACTCGACTGGATCGAAAGCGCGCGAACGAAAACGCTCAAAGCGGTCTTTGTTATCGAGCAGTTGTTTCATATCGCGGCGAAACATGGCCAACGAACTTGGCTCGATGACCACGATATCCCGGCCTTCCGTGACATAACGATCCAGTTCGGCCATCGCGCGCTTGGCATGGGCCTTGGCGGTGGCAATCAAGCCCTGGGATAACGCCGCACGTCCTTCGGGAGCGCATTCACTCACAACCAGATCAGTGCCAAGGGCACGAAGCAAATCGACGGTGGCCACGCCGCGCTGCACCATGCCGTAGTTGGTGAATACTTCTGCAAACAGCACGGCTTTCGGCGCTTTGCCTTTGCCCGCGGCGGGCGCCACCTTCTTTACCGTCTTCACCAGGGTCGACTTCGGAAAAGCGGGCAAGACTCGGCGGCGATCAAGTCCGACCCAGCGCTCTAACGCGATGCGCATGGGCTTACTGCGCCCTTCAGTATCTGACAGGGACACAGTGCGGGCGAGATCTGGATTGTTAAACGAGTGAGCGATCGCGGTCAGGCGAGCGCCCCATTTCGCGAAGTAATGATAATTGCCGAAGAAAAGTTTCGACGCCGCAGACGAACGGTCCTCATTCGCCGCACCAAGGAGACGCGCGGCTGCAGCGCGAAGCGGTGCACGTCCTTCAGTGCGATTAAGCCGGTCACCCAAGTTGGCGTTGAGCCAAGGGATATCAATGCGAACCGGACATTGATTCACGCAACGAGTGCAACCGGTGCACAGTTCGGAGAAGCGAGCGTTCTCGAGCTTGCCTGTTCCTGCTTCCCAAGCGCCGCCAATGCCGCCGGAGTAGGCTTCGCCACCGAACGCGTGGCCGCCAACGGTCTGGAAATTAGCGCAGGAATTAAGGCAAGCGCCGCAGCGAATGCAGTCGAGCGCTTCGCGAAGCACGGGGTCTTCGCGCATTTTCATGCGGCCATTGTCGATCAGCACCAGATGGAACTCGCGTTCCTTGGCAGGCTTTCCGGGAAGCAGAAAAACGGGATCGGTGAGCGGTGGGCTAAGAAAGCTGGTATAGACGGCGAGGCCTTGTCCCGTAGCGCTGGCGGGCAGGAGCTCGACAAAAGGAGCCATTTCCCGGCGGGTAGGGATGATTTTCTCGACGCCGGAGATGGCGATGTGCACCGGCGGGAGAAAGCTGGACATGCGGATGTTGCCTTCGCTTTCGACCAACATGATCGTGCCGGTGTCGGCGGCGATCAGGTTTGCTCCGGTGATGCCGACGTCGGCATAGAGAAATTTGTTACGGAGTTTTTCGCGCGCAAAGCGAGTTAAAGCTTCTCCCGTATCGAGCGGAAGATCGGTTTTGAATTTGCGTTTGAAGAGTGCGGTGATGCGCTCGCGACTGTAATGCAACGCTGGGCCGACGAAATGGGAAGGCTGTTCGTCGGCGACTTGCAAGATAAACTCCGCGAGATCCGATTCGGCGACTTCGATGCCATCCGCTTCGAGCACGCGATTGAGATGAATTTCCTCGGAAGTGATGGTCTTGCCTTTGACGACCAGCTTCGCGGCGCGCCAGTGGCAGACGTCGAGAATGTAGCGGCAGGCGTCCTCGGCAGTGGCGGCGACAAAAACATGACCTCCACGGGCTCGGAGAGTGGTCTTGAGCGTCTGAATCAGCTCGGGAAGTTGCGCGATGGACTTGTCTTTGATGGCGCGCGCGCGATCTTTGAGCGCGTCGTAATCGGGAATTGCGGCAGTCGCGGCGTAGCGTCCGCGATTGAATTCCTGAGTATTGCGACGCACGGCGGGGCTTTCGATTTCAAGGGCCATGCGTATCGCGCGGAGCAGCCGCTTTTTGTCGCTCTTATTCGCGACGTCGCGGGGCACTTCGACTGCGGCAGATTTTGTGAAGGGCTCGGCCATGCTGATCGACGACCTACTCTAGCAGAAGGATCAGCAAACGATGCGGACCATGCACGCCGCGGACCAGCGGCCCCATATCAGCAGTGGCGCTAGGCCCGGTGATAACGACGATGTTGCGCTTGAGAGCATCGCCATTGAGGCAAGTGGGGTCAAAAAGATCGCGAGGACGACCGATAATGCGCTCGCTAGGGAGGAGCACGATGTGAAGGGGCATAAGCAGGCTGGTGACGCCGACCAGCGGGCGGCCGAGCGAAACGCAGATCGAGCCGGTGCTGGCAATTCCTGCGAAGGCTTCGGTAACGCCAACGGCGGCGGTGGCAAGTTGTTCCTCGTCAGGTTTCAGGATCACGCCCGCAAGTCCACGCGCGCCGGCAAGAATTTGCGGCGGGAGGAACTCAGCATCGCTCATGACGATGTTCTTCAAACCGTCACAGGCGCGTTCGATGGCGCTGCGGACGGCAAGCGGGGTGCGCTCGATACGCCAAACGCCGGCGGCCGCATCGATAGCGTTTTGTTCAAAGACAGCGGTGAGATCAGGCATGACAATTGGAACTGCATATTGTGCAGTGTGAGGCACAGGTTGTCTACATTGGTAACGGCTGGCCGCGCGTTTCCGTGCCCAACGGGATTAGCAGGAGAGCGACTATGAAAGCGAGCGATGTAAGAGCTACCGGGATGCCGAGCGAGCCATAGTGCTGAATCCCTGCGCCGACCAGGAAAGTGATGCCGGCGCCTCCAAACCGTGCGAAAGAAGTGGCAAACGCAAAGGCGCTGGCACGGCATTCGGTCGGGTATTGCTCAGGCAACCAAAGAGTATAGACAGCAAAGTTGGCGCCGCCGAAACCGAGGAAGAAGAGACCTACGAAGAGCCACGGTAGGGCCGACGCGCCAAGGTAGAAAATCTTGCCAAAGGTGAGCGCAATGAATGTAGCCATTAGCGCGAAATACAGCGCGAGCGCTCCACGGCGTCCCAGGCGTTCTGCGAGGGCGGGCATCGCAAAGCAGCCGAGAACCGTTGCGAAGGATACGAACATGACCGCATGGGAGGCGAGTTGTGCGGCTTGCTGCGCGGTCCGGCCGGCGCCTTCGGCGAGTGTGATGACAGCGGCGGGAACGTAGACCGTGCCGGCCCAAAGTCCGCAGATGGAGGCGAGCATGAACAGAGTGTTGAGAATCGTGCGGCGCCGTAATGGGGAGGCAAAGAGCGCGGCGAAGGGGCGCCAGACTTCCCAGGAACGGACAACGCCGGCTTTTTGTTGCCAGCGCGCAGGCTCGGCAACACCGTGACGGATCCAAGCCAGCAGCAAGGCGGGAATGCCGCCGACAGCGAACATGGCACGCCAACCGTAACGACTGCCGATCGCGAAGTTCGCGAATGCGGCAAGAAACACGCCGACGTAGTAACCGGTGTGCATGTAGCCTGCACCCGCGCGACGGCGACTCTCGGGCCACTCTTCTGCAACGAAGGTGCCGCCCATGGCCCATTCGCCGCCGATGCCTATGCCCGCGAGTAGACGCAGTGTGGCCAACTGCCAGACGCTGGTGACGAAGGCACTGAGAAATGTGAATAGGGAGTACCAGACAATCGTAAGCATCAACGTGCGAACACGCCCGAATTTGTCGCCGATCGGGCCCCATAGGAAGGCGAGTCCCCAGCCGGCGAGAAAAAGGGCAAAGAGCAAACCGCCGTAAAAGCCGATGTTTCCTTTGGTGAGCGCGATGCCGGATCGCGGGAGGAGTTCGCGGAGCGAAGGCACGAGGACGAGCGCGTAAATGAAGGAGTCCATGCCGTCGAGGGTCCAGCCACCCCATGAGGCCCAAAAGCCGCGAATCTGATTGCGGGTTAGGGCGGTTTTCGGGGACTTCATTGCCGCACCGGAGCCATTGGTGAGATCAGGCATAGGCGCGGAAGAAAAAGTACACGGTCATCGCGGAGCCAACGGCGAGGACAAATCCGCGAACATACGATTGCGGTAATTTTTGCGCGTAGAGGGCAGCGAGGTATCCGCCGGCGACGGCTCCGCTGGTCATAACGATTGCTTGTGGCCAGACAATCGCACCGCTTGCGATGAAGGTCATCGTGGCAACGCCGTTGATAACTACGCCGAGGACGACTTTGAGGGCATTCATCTCGTGAATGTCGGTCATGCCCAGCACCGAAAGCATCGCAAGATTGATGATCCCAACCCCGCCACCGAAATAGCCGCCATAGATGGAGACGAAGAACTCGAAGATGGAGGCGCCCGTGAGAGCGGCGTTGCTAGAGTCCTGGGAAAGCCCGCTTGTGACGCGCCTGGTGAAGTGTTTGCCGAAGGCAAACAGCAATGTGGCGCCAAGTAACATCCACGGGAGAACCTTGAGGAAGGTTTGCGCCGGTGTGTGTATCAACAGGATGGCTCCGGCGATGCCTCCAACGATGCTGGTGGCGACCAGCGGAATTAGGACGCGGCGGGAGATTTTTAAGCGTTTCCAGTACGCCCCTCCGCTCGCCGTTACTCCAACCCAAAGTGAGAGCGTGTTCGTGGCGTTGGCGGCGACGGCAGGTACGCCCGTGAACAGCAAGGCTGGAAAGGCCACAAAGCTACCCCCACCAGCAACGGCGTTGATAGCTCCACCCAGAGCACCAGCGGCACACAGGAAGATCGCTTGTCGGGTATCCAAGGCACGTCTTTTATCATGAATTCGCTGCGGCGCTCTATAAGGGACGCGACCGCTACGCGAGCGGAGTGCGTTGACAACAATGCCTTGCGCGTATATGAACGGTGCGCTTCTGGCGACACCTTTTCTCATTCCATGGCCGCCGGACGCTTTTAACACGGCATTAACCTAAATCCGGTAATCAGCGCACAGGTTAGTGTGTTTCTGGTGCTCGGTGCGGTTGCTCGTCTAACGCGGCGAGATCTAAGGTTCGCTTCCGAACCTGACGATGATGTATTCAGGAGAAGCATGTCTACTCGAGCAGACGGCATGGCAACGGGCACCACGGCCGAGTATGGAATCTGGCGAGTTATTCTGGCTTCCGCTGTTGGAACGATGATCGAGTGGTACGATTTTTACATCTTCGGTAGCCTCGCCGCGTTCTTGTCACCGAAGTTTTATCCTCCTGGCAACGATACGTTTGCTTACATCGCATATCTGGCGACGTTCGCTGTGGGCTTTCTGGTGCGGCCGTTCGGGGCCTTGTTTTTTGGGCGCATCGGCGATTTAGTCGGACGAAAGTATGCCTTTCTTGTGACGCTGTCGATCATGGGCGGGGCTACGGCAGTCATTGGCATTTTGCCGACTTACAAGACTGCAGGGTGGTTCGCGCCAATCACGTTGTTGGCGATTCGTGTTCTTCAGGGGCTGGCACTGGGCGGAGAGTATGGCGGAGCAACAGTTTATGTAGCGGAGCACGTGCCGGATGGGAAGCGCGGTTTCTATACCAGCTTTATTCAGATCACGGCAACATTGGGGTTGTTCGTTTCGCTGATCGTGATTCTCGTTACACAGAACTACATCACGAAGGAAGCGTTCGCGGATTGGGGCTGGCGCATTCCGTTCCTCGTGTCGATCATCCTGGTTTCCATTTCTTTGTACATTCGCTTGAAGATGAAAGAATCACCAATTTTTAGCCAGATCAAGAGCGCGGGCATGACGTCCACGCAACCGCTGAAAGATGCTTTTGGCAAATGGGAAAATCTGAAGCGCGTATTGATCTCGCTCTTTGGCGCTACTGCCGGCCAGGGAGTGGTCTGGTATACCGGGCAGTTCTACGCTCTTTTCTATCTGCAGACGGTTCTGAAGGTAAATCCAAAGACTTCGAATATTATCGTCGCTATCGCCCTGCTGTTGGGCATGCCGTTCTTCACGTTGTTCGGCGCTATCTCCGACAAGCTAGGGCGCAAGTGGCTGATGATGGCAGCGTGCCTGCTTGCCGTTGTGACCTACATTCCCATTTACAAATCGATGCAAGCGGCGGCCGGCAACAATGTGGTTGGGCTGAAATCAGCCAAGAATAAAATTACAGGGGCGATTGCGTTAACGTCACAGACCACCGATCCAGCGACCGGCGCGCTGGTGCCTGCAAAGGAAGCTGCGTCTCCAGATGTGACAAAACTGGTGCTGCTCGTTTTCGTTCAGGTGTTGTACGTGTGCATGATCTATGGACCCATTGCGGCATATCTGGTTGAGGCTTTCCCGGCAAAAATACGCTATACATGCCTTTCCCTTCCGTATCACATCGGCAATGGGGTGTTCGGAGGGTTGCTGCCGTTGATCGGCTTATCACTATGCGCAACGACCGGCAACATCTATGCCGGCCTCTATTACCCCATGATCGTTGCAGGATTGACGCTGGTCTTCGGCAGCGTGCTGTTGAAAGAAACCCACGGCACGAGGATCTGGGACGAAGTCGGCGGAATGCGTTAGCGGATCATCTATTCCTCAGCGCAGGGCAATTGACTCTCGCGCTTGCCGAGTAGCATCATTTCTGCGACGCACTTGCACAGCAATGCGGCATCTTCCGTCGCCATGTGTCGCGTCTAGCTCAAAAATTCAGGTATGTTCTAAACGGGAGCCTTGACGTGGCGAAATCACGCGACAAAAAATCCAAAACCAAACTGCCCGCGAAGCAAAAGACAAAATCCTCGAATCTTCACCCGCCAGCGAGCACAGCTACTACCAGCTCTCTGAAGGAAAACGAAGCGCAGATCGCAGTGCACTGGAAGGAAGAGGAAGTCTTTTATCCTTCGGCCAAACTAATCGGGCAGGCGAACCTCAATGATCCTTCGGTTGTGGAACGCTTCAGCGAACGCCATTTCCCTGAGTGCTTTCGTGAATACGCAGAGCTATTGCATTGGGATCACTATTGGCATACCACGCTGGATACCAGTAATCCGCCATTCTGGAAATGGTTTGTCGGCGGAAAACTGAATGCCTGCTACAACTGCGTCGATCGGCATCTTGCTGAACACAAAAATAAGGCGGCGCTGATCTTTGTCCCTGAGCCGGAAGCCGAAGCTGCGACGGTGATCACCTTCCAGGAGCTATACCGGCGCGTCAATGAGGTCGCTGCCCTGCTGCGCGATTTCGCCGGTCTGAAAGCCGGCGATCGCGTAACCATCCACATGCCCATGATTCCGGAGCTGCCGATCACCATGCTGGCATGTGCGCGACTCGGCGTCATTCACTCGGTGGTGTTCGGCGGGTTCAGCGGTGAAGCTTGCGGCTTGCGTGCGGCCGACTCCGGCAGCCGCGTGCTGATTTATGCCGACGGTTACCACCGCAACGGGAAATGGGTGGATCACAAGCCTAGCGCCGACATTGCCGTGGAAACCGCCCAAAAAGAAGGCCAGACCGTCGACAAAGTGCTCGTCTGGAAGCGCTATCCGGGGCATTTCCGCTCTGAAGCGCCCATGATCATGGGCCGCGATTTCTTCATCGACGATGTGTTGCACGACTATCGCAATCATATTGTCGAGCCAGTTTCATTGGACGCCGAAGCGCCGCTGTTCCTGATGTACACAAGCGGAACCACCGGCAAGCCGAAGGGATGCCAGCATCGCACCGGCGGATATTTGGCGTACGCGGCTGGAACATCGAAGTATTACCAG
>Ga0136846_1233570_pt1 | contig 15485 bp, 10 predicted proteins | sample HopSoiMetagenom2_FD_96841 | JGI IMG/M metagenome (GOLD analysis project Ga0136846, IMG submission 96841) | Grasslands soil microbial communities from Hopland, California, USA - 2 Assembly 2016 (version 4) | ecosystem: Environmental > Terrestrial > Soil > Grasslands | place: USA: Hopland... | reverse complement strand
GTACTGTCAATTTAGGAATACTGCAAGATTTACTAGTTACGTTCTCTTTGCTTGAATCGCAGAATCCCCAGTTAGAGAGAGGCGCCATAGCTTGCGTGGAGCGACGGCTTCATAGGCGAACTTCTCTAGCCAGAAGGAGAACCTGATGCGGAACTCATCCAAGCTCCAATCCTTCTTCCTCATACATTCTGTGGCGAACTTTCTCAAGGTCAGTCTGATTGGACTTGTAGGCCTGCTGCTCGTAGCTTGTGCTGAAAAAGAAGCAGCGGCTCCGCCTCCACCACCTGACGTCGAAGTTGCGGAAGTTGAGCAACGGGATGTCCCGGTTTACGGCGAGTGGGTAGCGCAACTGAATGGCCCAGTAAATTCGGACATTACGCCCAAGGTGCAAGGATACCTGCTCAGTCAGGACTACGTGAATGGATCTTTGGTTAAGAAGGGACAACTGCTCTTTCAAATTGATCCGCGGCCCCTGCAGGCCGCGCTGGATCAAGCCAAAGCAGAAGTAGGCCGAGCGGAATCAACCCTCACGAGGGCAACCAACGATGTGACGCGGGATACGCCGCTGGCGGCACAGAGCGCCATCCCCCAAAAACAGCTTGATGATGACATGGCGAATGTCAATTCGGCTAAAGCAGGATTGGCGGCCGAGAAAGCGGCGCAGGAGCAGGCTGAGCTCAACCTGGGGTGGACCAAGGTCTATTCGCCGGTCGACGGCATCGCTGGAGTGGCAAACTCTCAACTCGGCGACTTAGTCGGAAGTACCAGCAAGATGGCCACAGTTTCGCAGATCGACCCGATCTGGGCCTACTTCAACATTAGTGAGAGTTTGTATCTCGGCTTCGCTCCGCAAATTGCAAAGGTATTAACCAGAGGCAACATTGCGACTCCAGTTCTGGTTGAATATCTACAGGCCAACGACGTTGCTTATCCGTTTAAGGGAAAGGTAATTTTCGTAAACCGCGAGATCACGGCTGGTACGGGAACCATTCAACTGGCGGCTGCATTCCCAAACAAAGGCGCCATCTTGCGACCAGGTGGATTTGGACGAGTGCGCGTGCAAACTACTACCGCGAAAGAAGCTTTGTTAGTTCCCCAGGCCGCCATAATCGAAGTCCAATCGCAATACCAAGTGATCGTAGTCGGCTCTGACAACAAAGCAACAATGCGGCCGGTCAAGATGGGCGCCCGTGTCGGCACGAACTGGATTGTTGCACAGGGATTGAAGCCGGGCGAACGGGTCGTCGTGGAAGGCATTCAGAGAGTACAGACGTTCGCAGCGCAGGCACCACAGTTAGTGAAGGAAGGAATCCCTGTCACTCCGAAGCCGTACGTGGTCCCCTCGGCCGAAGGCAATTAACCATGGCGAAATTCTTTATTAACCGGCCCATCGTCGCAATCGTGATTGCAATTCTGATGGTTGTGATCGGCATTGTGGCGATGCTCGGCTTGCCGACGGCACAGTTTCCCAATATCGCCGATCCAATGATTCAAGTGAAGGCGACCTATCCCGGAGCCGACGCACAGACGATTGCTGAGTCGGTAGCGACTCCGATTGAGCAACAGGTGTCGGGCGTCAGCGGTATGAACTACATGTATTCGTTGAGCGCGAGTTCGGGGGGCGGGAGCAGTCTTTACATCGATTTCCGACTCGGGACAGACGTCAACACCGATCAGATCCTGGCGCAGATGCGGACCGGACAAGCCAACTCGCAGTTACCCAGCGAAGTGGTTCAGCAAGGCGTGATTGTGCAGCCCGGTACGACCGCTCCTTTCATGCTGCTCGATCTCTATTCGCCCAGCGGTGTGTACGACAACATCTTCCTGGCGAACTACGCCACGATCAACTTGCAGTATGCGCTCACACGTGTTTCGGGTGTCTCCCAGGTTCAGATCTTTGGCGCGGGTCCTTACGCAATGCGCATCTGGGTAAATCCTGATCGGCTGGCAAGACTCGGAGTCACCGTCTCTGACATCACCAATGCGGTCAAGGCGCAAAACAAAGTGAATCCAGCTGGGCAGGTGGGTGGAGAACCCGTTCCTTCAGGCCAGCAGTTCACTTACAACGTGCGAGCTCCCGGGCGGCTGCCAGCGGTGGAGGATTTTGATGAGATCGTGGTCCGCGCTCAACTCGACGGCTCGCTCCTGCGGTTGAAGGACGTAGCGCGGGTGGAATTGGGATCACAGTATTATTCTTATCTCGCGCGGCTGGGAGTTGCAGACGAACGTAAACCAGCTCAGCCTGCGGCACTCATCGCCTTATATCTAACGCCAGGAAGTAACGCGCTGCAGACGCGAGCTGCCGTGCTGAAGATGATGGGCGAATCGAAACGCAGGTTTCCGCAAGGACTAGACTACATCGTCGCACTCGATACGACTCTCGCCGTCAGCGATGGTATCCACGAAATTTATAAGACATTGATAGAGGCATTGGTTCTTGTCATTGTGGTGGTCTATATCTTTCTCCAGGGAGTCAGAGCCACTCTCATTCCGCTACTTGCCGTCCCTGTTTCCCTGATTGGAACTTTTGCTGTTTTCCCTATTTTGGGATTTTCTATCAACACTTTGTCCCTGTTCGGGCTCGTCCTGGCGATTGGACTGGTCGTCGATGATGCCATTGTTGTGGTTGAAGCTGTCGAACACCACATTGAGCATGGACTGTCACCTCATGACGCCACGGTCAAAGCCATGGAGGAAGTCTCTGGACCAGTGATCGCGATCGCGCTGATTCTGGCCGCGGTTTTTATCCCTACAGCATTTGTTCCCGGTATCACCGGCCAGCTTTATAAGCAGTTCGCAGTCACGATCGCTGTCTCTGTAATCTTCTCCGCATTCAACGCACTCACGCTCAGTCCTGCGCTGTCGGCAATGCTATTACGTCCGCGAAAACAGGCTCGAGGTCCCTTGGGCGCTTTCTTCCGCTGGTTCAATCGCGTATTCGGGCGCACTACTGACGGTTATGTGAGTTGGTGTGCGCACCTCATTCATAAGGCTGGTATTGCGTTTCTCCTGCTTGGTTTGTTAACAGCCGGTGCGATGTTCTTTGGCAAGAAGACGCCCAAGAGCTTTCTGCCTGACGAAGATCAGGGATACATCTACGCCGGTTTGCAATTGCCGGAGGCCTCTTCGCTCCAGCGTTCGTCTGAAGCCGCCAAGGAAGTCGAGAAGGCCCTTATGGAGACGCCGGGTGTCCAATACGTCAGTTCAGTCATGGGATACAGCATGTTAAGCGGCGTCAACGCCACGTATAGCTCATTTTTCTTTGTTTCGCTGAAGCCCTGGGAGGAACGCAAAACTCCGGAAACCAGTTATGACGGCATCAAAGCCCACTTGAAGAGCGTACTTGCAAGCGTTTCGTCAGGCATTGCGTTTTCGTTTCCGCCGCCCGCGATTCCTGGTGTGGGAACCTCCGGAGGAGCAACTTTCATTCTGGAAGATCGATCAGGAAGTGGTGCAGACTTTCTCGCAAAAAATGCGAAGCTATTCGTGGCCGAAGCGCGCAAGCGTCCCGAATTGGCGGGTGTGATGACAACAGCCCTGTTTGGAGTGCCTCAAGTAGGCATAAAAGTTGACAACGCAAAGGCGATGAGTCAGCAGATCCAACTCAGCAGCCTATACGAAACCGTCCAGGCGTTCATGGGCGGTGCGCTGGTTAATTACTTTAATCGTTTTGGCTTGCAGTGGCAGGTGTATGTCCAGGCTGATGGTGATTTTCGCACGCAAGCCGAAAATGTTGGCAAGTTTTATGTCAGGAACGCAACGGGTGGGATGGTGCCGTTGAGTACGCTGACGACCACGTATCCACGCAGTGGCGCTGAGTTCATGATGCGCTACAACCTGTTCAACTGCGTACAGATCAATGCAGCTGCAGCGCCCGGTTACAGCTCAGGGCAAGCAATGGCGGCACTGGAAGAGGTATTCCACAAGTCGATGCCAAACGAAATGGGCTTCGATTACATGGGCATGTCTTACCAGGAGCAAAAAGCGTCGCAAGGAGTTTCGCCGTCGGCGATCTTTGGCATGGCTTTTTTTGTCGTCTTTCTCATTATGGCGGCGCAGTACGAGAGCTGGTCACTGCCGCTCAGCGTCTTACTGGGTACGCCTGTCGCGGTGTTTGGGGCGTTCCTGTTCCTCTGGATGCGCGGACTCGAGAACAATGTCTACGCGCAAATCGGGCTTGTCATGCTTATCGGTTTGGGCGCAAAGAATGCCATTTTGATTGTGGAGTTTGCCAAAATGGAATTCGACAAAGGCAAGTCTGCCGAAGACGCGGCGCTGTTCGGAGCAAAGTTGCGTCTTCGACCGATCCTGATGACGTCTTTCGCCTTCATTCTTGGCTGTGTGCCGCTATGGAAGGCCGCCGGTGCTGGCGCAATTTCGCGGCAGGTCCTAGGCACGGGAGTCATAGGAGGCATGCTCGCGGCTTCATTCTTGGCCATTTTCCTGATTCCCGTCAGCTTTGATGTGGTCCAGCGACTCGCCTACCGCGACCGGTTGAAGAAAAAACCTGGACCTGAAGTTAAGGCAGCAGCGGCCTAAACGATGAGGAGGCAGTTAAGCATGGTCAGCAGGAGCTGGATGGCGCTGGTAATTTTTCTTGCTGGTTGCACAGTCGGGCCGAAATATAAGCGCCCCCAAGTTGCAGTGCCAGATGTGTATCGGGGGATCGCTATCAATGCCGACAAGACGAGTGCCCCCTCGCTGGCAGACGAGAGATGGTGGACAGTTTTCCAGGACGAGCAGTTACAAGCGCTGATCCGCACCGCGTTGGGGCAGAACTACGACGTGCGTATTGCTGCCGCGCGCGTGCTACAGGCTCAAGCTGTGCTAGGAATCCGCCGTGCCGACCAATTTCCTACGATTGTCGGCGGTGCTGCAGCCTCAAGCGACCGATTTCCACAAACCAAGAACTTTCCCGTCTTTGAAACGAGCGCCAATAGCGTGAGTCTCTCAATGGCCTGGGAACTGGATTTCTGGGGGAGGTTCCGAAAGGCGACTGAGGCGGCGCGCGCCGAATTGCTGGCTAGCGAATGGAATCAGCGAGCAGTCATGACAACCCTCGTTCGCAGCGTGGCCGCCGCGTACTTTCAACTGCGCGAGTTCGACTTGGAAATGGAGATCTCGACCCACGCGCTTGCATCGCGTCAAGACTCACTTAGGTTGGTGAAAGTCCGCGCTTCCGGTGGCGTTACCTCAATGCTGGACGTCCGGCAATCGGAACAATTAGTTTACGAGGCCGCAGGAATCATTCCTGATTTGGAGCGACGGATCGAGCAGCAAGAAAACTTCATCAGCATTCTGATCGGCAAGAACCCTGAAGCAATTCCTCGCGGCAAGACACTATTGGAAACCACCTTTCCTCCAGTGGTTCCTGCCGGGCTTCCTTCATCGCTCCTGGAACGACGAGCCGATATCCAGGCGGCTGAGCAATCGATGGTCGCTGCGAACGCGCGGATCTGAGTTGCTAAAGCAGCATATTTTCCGCAGATTACGTTGACAGCGACGGCCGGATATCAGAGTTCTGCACTGACAAATCTTTTCTCGGGTTCTGCCGGAACGTGGAGTTTTGGAGGGCAGCTAGTCCAGCCAATCTTTGAGGCCGGCCGAATTCGTTCGGGAGTGAGATTGGCACAGGCTCAGAAGGAAGAACTCGTACTCGTTTATCAGCAATCGATCCAGCAGGCATTTCGAGAAGTGTCCGACGCTTTGGTTGGCTACAGAAAAGATCAGGAGTTTCGCGAACAACAGGATTTGCTAACCCGGTCGGCACAAGATGCCACAGCTCTCTCACAATCCCGCTATCGGGGTGGTGTGACCAGCTATCTCGAGGTCTTGGACAGTGATACTCGTTTCTTTTCCGCGCAGTTGACCTTGGCTCAGGCGCAACTGAACGAGCGTTTGTCCCTTGTGCAGTTGTATGGAGCGTTAGGCGGAGGATGGCAACAGTAGGAGCTTGCGACACGCAACTCGACGTTAATTCTCATGAAACTTTCCCGCAGCTCGATCTTATTCGCGATCGTTGCTGTGGTGTTGTTGACCTCGGTGCCAAGCAGTATTCACAGAATCATAACCACTGGCGATCCTTATTTATTCACTAAGCATTTTTTTCAGGACATGCAGGCTCGCCTGACTGGTCCGGGCAAGCTTAGGTTCATCGTGCAGCCGATCGTCGCTATCATCCTGGGCGTTCTGCATGGCAAGAAAGACGTTCAGGCGAATCTGTCTCCATTTCTATGGACGATTGCTTTCCACGCTTCACACCGGCAGCATGCGCTGCGGACCGCTGTCATCGGGATTCGCGATCTTGTAGCAGTCGCGATTCTCCTCGATATTATTTCTCAGGCCCTCATATTCCGCGAAGTCCGTCCCGGCGCTGCCCTGGTGCTCGGACCCGTCCTGATCGCCGTTCCGTACAGCCTTGCGCGTGAGCTAGCGAATCGCATAATTCGCGTGCGACGTCCTCGTGCGACAGCCGCGGGGGCACTGTGAGACGGCGCTTGTGAGGCTCCGGGATGCGACGTCGATTGACACTGGCTGCAGCGATGATTGTGTCCGTAGTCGGACTGTCGTTCGCGCAGGACCTCATTCCACGAGCGTACGTAATAACCCCCGTTCACTCGAACGCAGTTGTCCTCACGAGCTCCTTTCTTAGTGGCGACATTCTGTTCGAGGGGGCGGTACCGATTACAGACTCCAATGGAAGGATCTATGTTTCAATACTCAGTTACTATCACGCGCTGAATTTCTTTGGACGTTCTGCAAACGCGACCGCCTCTCTCCCGTATGCCATAGGAAACTTCCGGGGGAAGGTGATTGGCACGGAAACCAAGGTATACCGTTCCGGCCTGGTGGATACAATTTTTCGATTCTCCGTCAACCTGAAGGGTGGACCAGCACTTTCCGCACCGCAGTTTCGGTCTTGGAAACAGAGGACCTTAATAGGTCTGAGTCTCAAGGTAGTCGCTCCTACTGGCCAATATGATCCGACACGGCTGATCAATCCGGGCGGAAACCGCTGGATTTTCAAGCCGGAACTCGGACTTTCACGGCGTTGGGGGCACTGGATAGTGGACGCGTACGGCGGCGTAGCGTTCTTCACCCCCAACCGCGACTTCTTTTCGCGAAATCAATTTTCCGCCGGAACAAACACTCAATCTCAAAAGCCTGTGGCCGCCTTCGAAGGACATTTGAGTTACGATGTGCGGCCACGATTGTGGGCATCGCTGGACACCAACTTCTGGCGTGGAGGTAGGACTACCCTCAATGGAATTGAAAGCTCAGCAAGTCTGCAGTCAAATTCCAGAGTCGGAGGAACGGTCTCCGTACCGATCAGCTTCCATCAGTCTCTGAAATTCAGCTACAGCAGAGGCGCATACGTCAGATTCGGTGGGAATTTCCAAACCGTATCTGCGGGGTGGCAGTATTCGTGGTTAGGAAAGCCTCAGTAAACTTAAAAGGATGAGCCTGCAGCAATCCTGAGGGTCCCAGCAACTCGGTTTGTTCCCTGGGGTGGTGGACCACCTTTCGAGTAAGAGCGGCTCCCCCGGCATGCCGTGCCAAAAATCGGGGATCTGCGGGAATCTCCTCGTCCCACGACGAGAGCCGGCAGGCGAAGGTGAGCTGGAGCGCAGGGGGAAGGGAATTGGTCCGCCTGCGCGTGAGCTCCGGCTATGCGACGGCCTTCTGAGCTTTTTCGGCTCGCTGGGCAGCCTCGTATGCATGTCGATAGCCACGGGCGATCGCCCGAACGCCGCGCCCGATCTCCTCGTACACTTCGTCGTCGAGATTGGCCAACGACACACGCAGCGACCAGTCTGGTGCTTCAAAGCCGCCGCCATTGAGCAACACGATTCCGTGATCCTCGGCCAGACGGAAAGCGAGGTCGAGCGGATGCACATTCTTCTTGAGATACTCAACAGCTTCTTCGCCGATGTTCTTGCGCGCCCAAAACTCGAAATCGATCAAGCCATAGTAGGCGTCATACAAAGGGTTCGGAGTGAGCTGTAAGCCCAGGCCTTCGATCAGAGCGGTAATACGACGATGCAAGATCTCAATACATGCTTTTTGATATTGCTTGGACGTGTCCATCAGCTCGGCGAGCGAGAACATACTCATCATTACTTGTTGGGGCAATGCGAGCCCAGCCGTATGATTGAGAGCTACGTCGCGACTGTCGGCAACAATGCGATCGATGAACTTGATTTTGCGAGGTTCAAGCGTGAGCGCGCCATAGCGTTTGTCGAGTGCCTTTAGATCGGCATCGGGAAGCTTGGAAATCATCTTGTCAAAGATATTGTCTTCGTGGACCGCAATAACTCCGAGCCGCCATCCGGTGCAGCCAACATATTTCGAATAGGAGTAGACGCCGATCGTGTTGTGCGGCAGCTCGCCGAGCAGCGATCGGAAGTTCTCGACAAAGGTCCCGTAGACATCGTCAGTAAGGAGCAGAAGGTCGGGACGCTTCGTCTTAACCAGCGTTGCGATTTTCCCGATGACCTCCCGGCTCAGCGCCATGCCTGTCGGGTTACCCGGATTGACCAGGAAGAACGCCTTGATCTGCGGATCCTCAAGTTTTTTGAGCTCTGCATCAGTGAACTGGAAGCGGTTCTCCTGAGGAGCTTGGATGGTGACGAAGTTCAAGCCGTAGTCCTCCAGATGAGGTAGCTCAAGATAAGGTGTGAAGATCGGCGTGCCGAGTGCAATGGTGTCGCCCGGACGAAGCAGCCGATTCACCTTCAGCGATTTAAAGATGTAACACATCGCAGCGGTCCCGCCCTCGACCGCATACAGATCGAACTTGCCGGCGGGCACCGGCTCTCCGCAGACAGCCCACATCAGGTATTCGTGCACAATGCGCTCGTTATGCACGAGCATTCGATCGGGAACGGGATAGTTATCGCCCATGATTGAATCGACGAGCTCATGGACAAAAGCATCGCGCTCAAATCCGAATTTCTTTACTGCAAATGTCACCATGGATGACAGGAAGGGAGCGCCAGGCATGTCTGCATGCTTCGTAAGCCATGCGTCGAGGCGCCCAGCGATGCCTTGAGCCTGTGGCATACCACCAAGACCGGCAGGGTGCTCCATCACACGTTTGCTCTCCGTGACCGCGAACTGGCCGAGGAGAAAATAGCCCTCGCGGGGAGTGGTCGCGATCCAATTCGGATTACCGCGGCCGGCGTTGAGGAATGCTGATTGGGTTGTGCGGGAGGTTTTCTTGGCGAGTTTGATCAGCTCGTCTTTGATCTCGAACGGGCTTAACGTCTCAAATTTGCTCAGGTCCATGATTTCTCCTCGTTGCTATTTCGAAGATCCGAAGGTTAAGAGCACGATCAGCACCATGCCCCAAATAGTTAGGAACGTGTTTCCAACTGCGTAGGTCACGGTGTATCCAAGCGCCGGAACCTGGCTCTTCCCCCGATCGCAGACGAGGCCCAGGGAAGCCGTTGTCGTGCGTGCGCCGGAGACAATACCGAGCAGGATGGCATCGTGGAAGCGGAAGAGGTACTTGCCGATGTACATACCGAGAATGAGCGGCACGGTTGTCGCTACGGCACCCCACAGAAATAGGCTGATACCTTGTGTTCTCAACCCATTCACGAAACCTGGACCTGCGGAAATACCGACTATTGCGATAAAGATGTTGAGGCCGACCGAGTTCATGAACCACACGGTAGAAGAGGGAATGCGGCCAAAGGTCGGCCGCACCGAGCGCAGCCATCCGCACACGAGTCCGGAGATGAGCGCGCCGCCCGCGGTGGAAAGAGTTATCGGTATGCCTGCTACTTTCCAAACCAGTGCGCCGATTAAGGCACCGACCGTAATTCCAGCGCCAATGAATGCGACGTCAGCGACATCCGTTGCCCGATCAGGAATGCCGATCATCTTGATGGCAGCACCGGTGTCTTGAGTGCGGCCTGTGATGCTGAGAATGTCGCCACGAAATATCTTTGTGTTCGGAAGGATAGGAATCGACGTAGCGACTGCTCCCCGCGTAATCTTCCGCAGAAAGACGCCGCGTGCTCCGGGTTGCTGCGCTACTTCAGCAAGGGTCTTTCCATCTAGCTCTTTCTTAGTTACACAAACGTCGATACCTTCGACCGGAACGCTCAAGAGTTCTCGATCGTCAACTTCTTCTATGACAGTTGGGCCGCCGATCGTAGTCCCTTCGCGCCCTCCTGAAACCGCAGCCAACTTCGCTCGCTCGCCGATGATATTTACTAGGACTTCACGCGCACCTACAACGGCTACGACATCGCCTTCGCGCAATACCGTATCTGCAGCTGCTTCTTCAATGATTCCATTGCGGCGCAGACGCAGCACAAAAATTCGCGCGTTGGGAACCAGCGCCTCGGCCTCAGCAGCTCGCAGACCATTGACCCTGCTGTTCGCCTGCACGCGGAATGCCCGTACCTCCCAGCGGTGCCACGCAGTGCCGGCTCCTCCAAGTTCCTTGGTCCCACCGTGCTTCTCCTCATAATCCTTGCAGGCTTTGGCGAGGTCGAACCGGAGCAGGGCAGGGCCAAGCAATCCGATAACAATCGCCGAGCCAACCGTCCCAAAGATGTAACTCACGGCATAAGCTATCGGCATCGAATTGAGTAGCGCCTTGGTTTGATCAGCGCCAAAGCCCAAGCGATTGATGGCGTCGGTTGAGAGTCCCATGGCCGCAGAGATCGTCTGAGAGCCCGAGTAAAGTCCTGCTGCGTAGCCGAGGTCATAACCGACTAGTTTGACAATTACGATTGGCACCGCCAGGCAGAGCGCACATTGGACGATGGTAAACAGGGCTTGCGGTCCTCCATCTTTCGCCACTCCTCGAACGAACTGCGGTCCAACCCCATACCCCACCGCAAACAGAAACATGAGAAAGACTGTGGCCTTTAGGGGTGTCGAAATCGTAATTCCGATCTGTCCGATCAGGACCCCCGACAACAGCGTGGCAGTGACCGATCCCAAACCAAGGCCGCGGAATTGAAATTTGCCGAAAAAATATCCCAGCGCGAGCGTGAGAAAGATGGCGATCTCCGGGTATTGGCGTAGGGTTGCTGCGAACCAACTGAACATGTCTAGTCACCTCTGTGTTTGCCGGCCGCTTCGCGTATAAGCCGAGAGCAGGAAGCCAAGGCCCGCGTGGCGAAGCTCTTTTAGGCAAAGGTTTAGTTGAGAGTCAGGCCACCGAAATGAATAGCTGCTGGTTTGCCGCCCTCAACCTCGGCGTGCGATATCCATAATCAGAAGGAATGGCGGGGCCAGCAACTGGTAAACCTGTCAGGCCAGGAAAATGAACATCCCTACTTTTGTGCCTAAATTGAAGTCGGCAGAAAAGGACCATGCGTGTGGCTCGGATGGGATAAAAGGCCAGGGCAGGCGCCTGTTCCTAGTTAAGGAAATAGGTCACTGGACACCATCACCGTCCCCATGTGTTAGCCGGAAACCGTCCGATCGCTGGGTGGCCTGCAAGGACCTTACTTACACGTCGAGCAAATTACTGCGATGCTGGCTCGCAACCTTCCAGTCTTTGTCGCTAGGCAGCGGAACTCCGCGCCGCGCGCTTTGGTTCTTCAACGCCGCGGCCGCGACCGCCAGCAGCTTCCAGATACGACGGCTTAAGCAGCTTCAGACCAAGCGCTGCGGCGAAGCCGTGAATTTCTTTGACGTCGAGCTTGCGCATAAAGTCGATCGTTTCCTGATTGATCACCTGACCGGGAACCATGATCGGAAACCCGGGCGGGTGGGAATCACAAAGTTTGCAGAGACCAGATCGGGACCCTCCTTGAGGCGCCGATCAATTTCCGGACTCGAGAGCTTCACATGCTCACACTGATCCTCGCGATATGCTCCGAAGAAAGCAGAGCGCATGTCCCCCTCACTCGTTGAGCTATCAGGATCTTTGCGGAAGGTGTTGTGAAAGCAAGTGAAATTTGGAAGATCGGGCACATCCTCCATCAGTGCCTTTACCCGTGCCGCGAAAACTTGCTGCGCCTGTTTGCCGCCACGCTGAAGCTTCGTTTCTATCTGCTGCGAGATTCCCACGAGAACCTTGATCAAATGTGCGATGTCGCTACGAGTGTTGTTGATATTAGTTTGCAACAACACACTATTGCGAGATGTCTTATTTAGCTGAATGTCGTACTCTGCGGCGAGTAAGTTTTTGAATTGCGTGCCGTCGAACGCTGCACTGCCACACACCAGCGTAAGCCGCGTCACGTCAAGCGCAACTTCATCTTCACGTAGAGATTTCACACCCGTAGACCAGTTTGTCCCCGGCACCAGATAATCTACGAATCCGGAAGTGCGGAATTCTTCAGGGATCATCTCGTCTGCGCCGGCAACATGAAAATACTTTGAGATTAACGGGTGTGAATTGACTTCACGGCGGACGTCGAGAGCCAATTGAATCGCACGATTGACAAGTTCGTATCCCTCCAGCTCCATCTGTCGTCGTGCTACATCGATGGATGCAATGATCTGCAGGTTGGGAGAAGTGGAAGCATGAGTGAACACCGCTTCGTGGAACTGCTCCTCCACAGTGTGATAATCCTGATCTTTGACCAGTACCATCGAACCTTGACGCAAGCACGACATTGACTTGTGCGTCGAGTTCGTCTGGTAAACACGCAAGCGCACCTTGTCAGGGTCGGCAAGTAGACGCGTCTTTAGCACCTCTGGATTCGAGAGCTCGAGGTTAACTCCCAGCTTCTTCCTTTGCTCCTCATAAGCGGCGCGATAAGCGGGATCTTTAAATTTATGCTCCAGAATGTCTGCAGCTCCCATGGCCGTGCGCCGGCGATAGAAAGGAGTCCATCTTGCAAATCCAAACCATGCCTCGTCCCACAAAAAAATGAGGTCAGGTTTGATCGCCAGACATTCTTCCATCACCCGTTCAACGTTGTAGATATGTCCGTCGAATGTGCAGTTCGTGAGCACGAGAAGTCGAGCGCGGTCCAGTTTCCCTTCTGCTTTGAGTTCGAGCAGTGCTTTCTTTATCGAGGTGAGAGGAACTGCTCCATACATTGAGAATTTCGTTAGAGGATAAGCTTCAAGATAAAGAGGAAGTGCTCCAGAAAGGACCGCGCCATAGTGATGTGATTTGTGGCAGTTTCGATCGACGAGCATGATATCGCCCGGACCCAGCAATGCCTGCTCAACCATCTTGTTCGAGGTTGAAGTGCCGTTCGTGACGAAAAATACATGGTCCGCTCCAAAGGCTCGAGCAGCCTTCTCCTGGGCGACTTTGATGTTTCCAGTCGGCTCCAGCAGACTGTCTAGGCCGCCGGTGGTAGCGGATGACTCTGCGAGGAACAGGTTCATGCCGTAGAACCTGCCCATATCTCGAATCCAATTCGACTTGAAGATCGATTTCCCGCGCGCTACCGGCAGCGCATGAAACGTGCCCATGGGACGCTGGGCGTATTTTTGCAGATTGTCGAAGTAAGGCGTGTCAAATCGGTCGGCGATTGCGTCAAGAATGCTGAGGTGCAGCTCCAGGGGTTCCTCAACCTGATAGAAAATTCGTCGAATATATTCGGCAGCGCCGGCATTGCCCGCAACCTTTTCCACTTCGCTTCCGCTCAGAAGAAAAAAGTCGAGTTCCGGACGAATCTGCTTCAGCGCTTTCGCGAGCTCCAGAGTCTGCTCGCCCGAACGTGTACTGAACGCATTCGCAGACAGGTTCGCTAGCAGAAACTCACGCAAGACCGGCGCATTATGAGAAGAGGCGAACGGAACACCATCGGATGCAATTACCGTCTCGATATTGCCATTCACAATCGATGCGAGTACTGCATCTTCAAAGCTTCCAACAAAAACTAACTCGTAGATGAATCTGTCCTGCGGACGGCGAAGTGTTTTATACTCCTGTGCCATTTCGGGCCATGCATCCCGTCGCAGAGGCGTTACCACCAGCACTTCGAAATAGGGACGGTGAACGGCGACGGCATCTCCGCCGGGAACACGGTCTCCTAAACGGACCGGTTGTTCTTCGCCATCCCACTCAGCTGAATTACTGCGATACGAATGGGTAAGAAGAGCGACATGGATCAGTTGTGCCAATCGAACCGATCGTCTGGCGTCACCAGAGGCGATGCTCTCCTCCAGACTGCGCATCAGAATGGGGCCGGGGTAGGCGAAGTAATCTTCCCACTGCTTCAATTCCTGGAATGCAGCAACAGTCGAATTTGGATCCGTCTCTTTTCCGGCCTCCCAGGCGCGCCCTGCGTCCAGCAGTCGTCGCCAACGGTCAAACCGGGCTTCTGCTGCGGTAAAGAACTGGTCCACACGATTGCTTTGTGCAATTGCTGCAGTGCTCATCACCTTCCTCCAATTGTTGTGGGTTGTGGTGCTTTGTGTTCGCAGATCCAGCTCAGCTACTTCGCGGTTGTCTGAGCCTTCACAAAGTTGTACTTCGCGCTCAGCATCAGTCGAGGAACATTTCCCGAGGAGCCGTCCTTCTTCACGACCCATCCATACAGAAACTCTGTACCTACATGCAACGATCCAACGACATTCCAAATCAGGTTTGTGGCGGTGTAATTGCTCTGGTGGAAAACTGTCCCGGGTTGGAAACTCGTATTGTCGACTTGCACGAATCCATACATGAGGGAGGATCGCAGTCTATCCATCCAGAAATGCTGATAGCTTCCGTAGGCAGCAACTACTGGAACCGCTTTGAGATGACGATCCACTGTGCTTTTTACAGAAGCGTCGATACCCAGCCCGGATGTATCGTTCAAATAGCGCTCAATGCCATTGCCGTAGACGGCTTGATAGACGAAGGTGTACTTGCCCGACGTCTTTTGCGATCCAGTAAAGTTAAATCCCCATCCAAATACCGACTCTCGAACGCCGGTTGGTAAGAAAGCTCCCACACTGCGGAATAGTCCCGACATCTGTATATGGCCCTTGTCCATATCGTGCCGCAGAGTCACAGTTCCATCCGGAGCCTGATTACTCGGTAACGCATTAAACTCCGGAGTCTTGAACGCGATGTCAGATGACGCTTTTTCAAGCGAGAGCCTGAAGGTGGTCTTCGTCGCGAGCGGAATGCTGTACCGGAATTGCGGATTGCGCAATGAAACCTGCGCGTTGGGACCTTGGAAATCAAGTTGATCCGGTCCAGAATCCGGATCTTGGAAGTTTGAGAATGTCTGGCCGATGAGAAAGTTTTTCATTTGTGCATATGCATGACGCATGCGCGGCGTAGTCGAACTGGAGCCGAAGAGGTCTCCTTCCACGAAGAACCGCACACTGCCTACATCTTCTACCGGTACTAAGAAGTCAAGATTTAACCGAGTTGGTCGCACCGACACCGTCGAGTTCGTTCCACCGCCACTTGTGGGGACCGGAATGCTGGAAGGGATAAAACGCTCGGTATCGCCGGCAGGTCGGAAATCGCGAATGAAGTCATTTTTGAAGTATCCACCGATTTTCAAAAGTGTTTTCGTGCCGGGTAGCCGAAAATAGCCCGGGAAATTTGGATC
>Ga0136846_1225044_pt1 | contig 15489 bp, 16 predicted proteins | sample HopSoiMetagenom2_FD_96841 | JGI IMG/M metagenome (GOLD analysis project Ga0136846, IMG submission 96841) | Grasslands soil microbial communities from Hopland, California, USA - 2 Assembly 2016 (version 4) | ecosystem: Environmental > Terrestrial > Soil > Grasslands | place: USA: Hopland... | reverse complement strand
TTCATCGACGAGCTCGATGCGATCGGCCGCTCGCGCACCTCCGGCGTCGGAGGGTTCGGCGGCGGCAACGACGAGCGCGAGCAGACGCTCAACCAGATCCTTACGGAGATGGACGGCTTCGACTCGTCCACGAGCGTGATCGTCGTCGGTGCGACCAACCGGCCGGACGTGCTGGACCAGGCGCTGCTGCGCCCCGGCCGGTTCGACCGGCGCGTCGCGGTGCAGCCGCCCGACCGCGGAGGCCGCGAGGCGATCCTCAAGGTGCACACGCGCAGCGTCCCGCTCGGCCCCGACGTCGACCTCAACCGGATTGCGGCCACGACGCCCGGCATGGTCGGCGCCGACCTCGCAAATCTCGTCAACGAGGCCGCTCTGCTCGCGGCGCGACGCAGCCACGACGTCGTGGCGGAGGCAGACTTCACCGACGCGCTCGAACGCATCGTGCTCGGCGCCGAGCGGCAGCTGATGATGAGCGACGAGGATCGCCGGCGCACGGCGTACCACGAGGGCGGCCACGCGATCGTCGGCATGCTCACCGAGGGCGCGGACCCGGTGCGCAAGGTCTCGATCATTCCCCGCGGGCTCGCGCTGGGCGTGACGTTCGCCGCGCCGGAGAGCGACCGCTTCAACTACCGGGAGCCGGAGATCCACGCCAAGATCAAGGTCGCGCTCGGTGGGCGGGCAGCCGAGCAGGTCGTCTACGCCGAGGCGAGCACCGGCGCCGAGTCCGACATCCAGCAGCTGACCGAGATCGCGCGGCAGATGGTCGGCCGGTGGGGCATTAGCGATGCGATCGGCCCAGTGGCGGTCATTCCGCGCGACGGCAGCGGACCGCTTCTGCCCGGCGTCGCGGAGGTGTCGCCGCAGACCCAGAAGCTCGTCGACGACGAGGTGCGCCGCATCGTCGAGGAAGCGGAGCGCGAGGTCGTCTCGCTGCTGCGCGACAACCGCGACAAGCTCGACGCGCTCGCGCACGCGCTGCTCGAGCACGAGACGCTCGACGAGGACGACGCTTACGCGGCGGCGGGCGTCGAGCGCAACCTGACGGCCAGCGCGGACGGCTACTCGGCGGCGGCGCGCTCCCGGCTCGACGCGGGCTGAGCGAAAGCGGAGCGCGCCCTCCGCTTTGTGCTACCTTGGGCCGATGCCGGTCTCGCCGCCTGCCCGCAGCGACGCACGTCGTAATCGCGCCCGGCTCGTCGCCGCCGCGCGCGAGCTTTTCGCCGAGAAGGGCGTCGACGTCCCGGTCGAGGAGATCACGCAGCGTGCCGGCGTCGGCATGGGGACGCTGTACCGCCACTTCCCGCGCAAGGACGCGCTGGTCGACGCCGTCCTGGAGGATTCGTTCGCCGAGTTGCTCGCGCTGGCCGAGCAGGCGGCGCGCGCGGAAGACGCGTGGAACGGTTTCACCGGCTTTCTCGAGCGCGCCCTCGAGCTGCGCGCTCAGAACCGCGGTGTCAGGGATCTCGTCGCTTCCCCCGAGCACGGCGCACGCCATGCGGAGCTGCGCAGGCAGATCCGGCCGCTGCTGCGCCGCATGATCGAGCGCGCACAGGAGGAGGGCTCGCTCCGGCCGGACTTCACGATCGAGGACCTCTCGTCGGTGTTCTGGTCCGTCGCGCGCGTGATCGAGATGACGGAGGGCGCGCCGCGCACGTCGTGGCGCCGTTTTCTCGGATTTCTGTTGGACGGCCTGCGCGCATCCGCGGCGACGCCGTTGCCGCGCGCCCGGCGGAAGCAGGCGGCGTGAACGAGGAACGGCTCACCGGCCGCGCGCTGTGGACGGTCTTCGGCGCGCTCATGCTCGGGATGTTCCTGGCCGCGCTCGACCAGACGATCGTCTCGACGGCGCTGCCGACGATCGTCGGCGACCTGGGCGGGCTCAACCACCTGTCGTGGGTCGTCACCTCGTACCTGCTGGCGTCGACGATCTCGACGCCGCTCTACGGGAAGCTCGGCGACATGGTGGGCCGCAAGCCGCTGTTTCTCGCGGCGATCGTCATCTTCCTCGCCGGCTCGATGCTGGCCGGGCTCTCGCAGTCGATGGGCGAGCTGATCGGGTTCCGCGCGCTGCAGGGGATCGGCGCCGGGGGGCTGATGGTCGGCGCCCAGGCGATCATCGCCGACATCGTCCCTCCGCGCGAGCGCGGGCGCTATACGGGCCTGATCGGATCCGTCTTCGCGGTGGCGTCGGTCGCAGGTCCCCTGCTCGGCGGCTTTCTCGTCGACACCCTGTCGTGGCGCTGGGTCTTCTACGTGAACATCCCGATCGGCGCGCTCGCGCTCTTCATCGTGATCACGCGCCTGCACCTGCACACGCCGCAGGTGCGGCACCGGATCGACGTGATCGGCGCGACGCTGCTCAGCGCGGCCGTCACGGCGCTGATCATGGTTACGACGTGGGGCGGGAGCGAATATGCGTGGGGATCGCGGCCGATCGTCGGGCTCGCCGTTGCCGGCGTCGCCCTGCTCATCTGCTTCATCTGGTGGGAGCAACGTGTGGAAGAGCCGATCCTGCCGCTGTCGCTTTTCCGCTCGCGTGTCTTCGCAGTCGCGAACGCGATGGGCTTCACGATCGGGATGGCGATGTTCGGCGCGATCGTCTTCATTCCGCTCTACCTCCAGCTCGTCTACGGCGCGAGCCCCACGAGCTCCGGTTTGCGGCTGCTGCCGCTGATGGCCGGCCTGCTCGTCGCCGCGATCGGGTCAGGTCGGATCATCACACGTGTCGGGCGCTACAAGATCTTTCCCATCACCGGGACGATCGTGCTCGTCGTCGGGATGTTCCTGCTGTCGCGGCTCGGTGTCGGCACGGCCCCCTGGCTCGCCTCGCTGTACATGCTCGTCGTCGGCGTGGGGATCGGCCTCGTGATGCAGGTGCTCGTGCTCGTGGTGCAGAACGACGTCCGCCGAAAGGACATCGGCGTCGCCACGTCGACGGCGACGTTCTTCCGGTCGGTCGGCGGCTCGTTCGGCGTCGCGATCTTCGGGACGATCTTCGCGACGCGCCTCGCCGACCAGCTCTCGCAGTTCCCGCGGAGCGTCACGGATCGCCTCGGCAGCGGCGTGCACCTTCAGCCGGAGCAGGCGAAGCATCTGCCGCCGGTCGTCCACGCCGACTTCCTGCAGGCGTTCGCCCATTCGCTGCACGGCGTGTTCCTGTGGGGGATGGCGATCGCCCTGATCCCGGCGGCGCTGGCGTGGCTGTTGAAAGAGGTGCCGCTGCGTACGACGTTCGGCTCGGCCGAGCTCAGCACAGAGGAAGCGCCGGCCGGGGGCACGCCCGACGAGCGCGTCGCAGCTGCTGCCGGTCAGACGTAGGACAGCACGCCGTCGAGCGGAGCCGGCACGTTGTCGAGGTCGAGCGCGTCGACGAGCAGCGGGGCATATCTGATCTTGCGGTTGCCGAGGAACACCCCGAGCTGCTGCTCGAGCGTGCGCGTGCGCTGCGCCGGCTGCTTCTGCAGCGTTCGGAAGGAATGCAGCTCGCCCTGCACCGCGATGATCTGCTCGAGCCGCGCCGTCCCGACCGCGCGCACGAGCTCGTCCTCGAGATCCGCGTCGCACACGTAGCACGGCGCAGACGGGCCGAGTGCGCGGCGGAAGTGGTCGGCCTCGCCCGCGTCGCACAGACCGGCGAGCCTGACGTGCGGCGCAAGCGCTCCGAGCGAGGACAGAAAACGCGGCAGCGCATGCGCGCCGCCGACGGGCAGGATCGCGACGCTCTCGGCGGCGAGGTCGCGCCCGCGCCGCTCGGCGAGGCGCACGAGCGCTGCGCGGTCGCTCTCGCCCTCGACGACGACGATGCTCTCAGCCGGCGAGGCGACGCTTGATGGCAGCTCTTGCATGGCGCAGGTATTCGGGGTCGTCGTGGAGGACGAAGCCGACGTTTCCCATCATTCCGTACGCATCGAGCTCGAAGGCGACCTGCGCGGGATCGTCGTCGCGGGGCAGCGAGCCCGATGCCTGGGCCTCGCGCACCAGTTGCACGACACTCGCCGACCACGCGCGCTGGATCGCAGCGACGCGATCCTTGATCGGTCCTTCCTGCATGCCGAGCTCCGACTCGGCCGACGCGAAGAAGCAGCCGCCCGGGAACACGCGGCGCTCGACGTGGTCGAGGAACCGGTCGTACAGCGTGCGCAGCCGGTCGAGCGGATCGGCGGATTCCTGCGCAGGCTCGACGACGTCCTCGTTGAAGATCTCGAGGGCCGCGTCGATCGTCGCGAGCTGCAGCTGTTCCTTCGAGCCGAAGTGCGCGTAGAGCCCGCTCTTGCTCATCCCGATGTGGCTCGCGAGGTTGCCGATCGAGATGCCTTCGAGCCCCTCGATCGTCGCCAGGTTCGCGGCGGCGCGGAGGATCTTCTGCCGGCTCCGTTCCCCGTCGGAGCGGAGGCGCCTTTGCTCTGTTGCAGCCATTTCGCTTGACAAGATAGCACGACCGTTCGTATAGTCTGAGTACGACCGGTCGTGCTAAGTTCCCTCAAGCGATTGGAGACTGACATGCAGCTCTACGCAATTCGCAGGACGGGCGGTTGGATGACGCCCGACGAGATCCAGGCCACGGCGGCCAAGTCGCTTCAGGTCGGCGACGAGGAGATGTCCGACGACATCCGCTGGATCCGGTCCTACGTGGTCAAGGAGAGCGACGGCTCGCTCGGGACGATCTGCATCTACGAGGCCTCGAGCCCCGAGAAGCTCCGTGAGCACGCGTCGCGTTCCTACATGCCTGCAACCGAGATCTTCGAGGTCGCAGACACGGTCCTGATCCGGCCGGATCCGGTCGCAGCCACGGCGTGACCGACTCGTTCTCGATCCTCGCTGCGATCGGGAACACCCCGCTCGTGCGCCTGACGCGGTGCGCGCCCGCGAACGGCGCCGAGCTGTGGGTGAAGCTGGAATATCGCAATCCGTCCGGGTCGATGAAGGACCGGATGGCGCTGGCGATGATCGAGGGCGCCGAGCGCGACGGCTCGCTGAGCCCCGGCGACACCGTCGTCGAGTACACCGGCGGCAGCACCGGCCCCGCGCTCGCGCTCGTCTGCCGCGCGAAGGGCTTTCGCTGCCTGATCGTGATGGCGGACTGCTTCACGGAGGAGCGCTTCCAGCTCGTGCGCGCCCTCGGGGCCGAGCTCGACGTCGTGAAATCGGTGGCCGGACGGCCGAACGTCACGGCACAGGACATCCAGAACATGGTGAAGCGGGCCGGCGAGCTGGCCGAGCAGCCCGGGCACTACGCCACCGACCAGTTCAACAACCCGTATCCGCTCGAGCACCACCGCGACCACCTCGGCCGCGAGATCTGGCAGCAGACGCGTGGTCGTGTGACGGCGTTCTGTCACGGCCTCGGCACGGCGGGCTCGGTGATGGGCGTGTCCGACGCGCTCAAGCCGCGGGGCGTCTTCATCCAGGCGCACGAGCCGGCGAGCTCGCCGGCGATCGGCGGCGGGGAGACCGGGTCCTTTGCAATTCAGGGCTGGACGGGTCTGGTGATGCCGCACTGGGACCCGGCGCGGGTCGACCGGCTCGAGTCGATCGAGGACGACGCAGCGCTCGAGATGACGCTGCGGCTCGCCAGGGAGGAAGGCATCTTCGCCGGTATCTCGACGGGTGCCAACGTCGTCGGTGCGCACCGGCTCGCCGAGCGGCTCGGCCCAGCCGCAGTGATCGTCACGCTCGCCGTCGACAGCGGCTTCAAGTACATGAGCGTGCCGCCCTACGCCTGAGGCGAACGGGAAGAAACTCCGGCGCGGCCCCGTCGTGGGGTGAAGAGCCCAGTCGGGATAGCGGAGCGTGGAGTCCTTTGCCGAACGGTCGAGACAATCGAATGCAGTCGGTTACGCGCGTCTTCGTCGCGGTCGTGGCCGCGGCGCTCCCGCTGATCGGGCTGGCGTCGCTACTGCTCCGTTCGCAGCTCGACCCGCACTTCGAGAACTACCGCGCGCACTTCGTCGTCTTCGGGATCGTCGGCGGCGTCGCGCTGATCCTCGGTTACGCGGCGGGCGAGGCCGCGAACCGGCGCGGCGACGCGCGAGTGCTCCTGCTCTCGCTCGCGTTCATGGCGACGGGCGGCTTCCTCGGCCTGCATGCGCTGGGGACGCAGCAGGTGCTCTTCACGAAGGAGTACTCCGGCTTCATGGTCGCCATCCCCGTAGGGCTGCTCGTCAGCGCAGTGTTCGCCGCGGCGTCCGCGTTCGTCGACGTCCGCCCGGGCTTCGCCGCCGCGCTGATCCGCCGCCGCTCGCTGCTGCGCGTTTCCGTGCTCGCGGCGATGGTCGTCTGGTTCGTCTGGACGGTCACCGAGCTGCCGCCGCTCAGCGGGCAGAGCGGCGAGGCGGCGACCGACACGCTCGTGGCGACGATGGCGGTGGTCGGGACGATCATCTACGCGGTCAGTGCCGCGCGGTACTGGCTGATCTTCCGCGATCGCCGCAATCTGCTCGCGGCCGCCGTGATCGCATGCTTCCTGCTGCTGTCGGAGGCGCTGGTCGGCGTCGCGGTCACCGGCGAGCGCAAGTGGCACGCGAGCTGGTGGGAGTGGCACGGCCTGATCGTGACCGCCTATCTGATCATCGGCTTCGCCGCGCGCCGCGAGTGGCGCGACGAGCGCTTCAGGCCGCTGTACCTGCCGACGACGCGCGAGCGGCGGCAGGAGATCAGCGTGCTCTTCGGCGACCTCGTGGGCTTCACAGGCTTCTCGGAACGCGCGACGCCCGCAGACGTCGGCGCAATGTTGAACACGTACTGGGGAGCCGCGGCGCCGCTCCTGACCCGCCGGTACGGGGGTGAGGTCGAGAAGTTCATCGGCGACAGCATCGTCGCCGTGTTCAACGGGCGGGGCGACCAGCCCGACCACGCCGAGCGGGCAGCACGCGCCGCGCTCGCGCTGCAGCAACGTTTCGCCGCTCTCGCCGAGCGGCATCCGGATTGGCCGCGGATGCGGGTCGGCGTCAACAGCGGAGAGGCCGTCGTGCAGGAGATCGGCGGGCACGGGCTCGTCGCGTATCCGCTCGTCGGCGACACCGTCAACACCGGCGCGCGGCTGGAGAGCCTCGCCCCGGCCGGCGGTGTGTTGATCGGCGCGGAGACCTACGGGCAGCTTCCCGACGGCGCGGTCGTGGAGCGGCGTTCGGGTCTCCGCGCGAAAGGAAAGCAGGACGCGCTCGAGGCATACGTCCTCTTCGCGCTTCCCTGAGCGCTCGCTCAGCGCGTGAGCAGCACGTAGCTCTCCACGTCGCGGAAGCCGATGCCCCGGTAGACCGAGAGCCCCATTGCGCTGGACTGGAGCCAGGCGAGGTCGGCGCCCTTCGCGAACGCTTCTCGCGCCGCGGCAGCCGTGACGGCGGCGCCGTAGCCGCGGCCACGATGCTCGGGCGCCGTGGCGACGTTGAAGATCCCGACGGTTCCGTCGACGGTGAAGCCGGCCGCCGTCGAGACGGCGGTCCCGTCGACACGCCCGACGTAGTACGTCAGTGCTTCGAGCGCGGCTGCGTCAGCGCTGTACAGGGGTTCGAAGAAGTCCGGCGGAGTCTCGAACGCCGCCGTCGCGGTCGCCATGGCGTCCAGCAGTCCGTCCTCGTCGTCCACGGGGCCGACGGCGAGGTCGCGCGCGGGCGCCGCCTTCAGCTCGTCCGGCTGCACCGCCAGCGCGGGCAACGGATGCTCCTCGGTGAGACCGAGCCGCCTCGCCTCGTCGGCGACGGCGGGCGTGGCGCGGCGACGCACCTGCACGGAGCCCGGGAGCCCGAGGTCGACGATCTCCGCCAGCGCGCTCTCGAGCTCGGGCGCCGCACTGTCGTCGAGCGGCCACACGCTGTTGAACTGCGGGACGGGAATGCGCGGAAAGACGAACAGGTCGTACGTGCCGCGCCGTTCGTAGCGTGCGTCGGCGTCGATTCCGCACAGTCGCTCGAACGTCGTCCGCAGCGCCTCGTGGACGCGACCCGCCTCGCTCACGCGACGACTATGATGCAGTCGCGCCGACAGCGGGTGCCGATCCGACCAAGGAGCGAGATGCGCACAGCGTGCATGTCCATCGAGAGGGCTTCAGTGACCTACTTGGAGGGTATGACGCTTGCTTCGCAAAACGTTCAACTTGGGGATCGTTGCACACGTAGACGCCGGTAAGACAACGCTCACGGAGCGGCTGCTGCATGCAGCCGGCGTCATCGACGAGGTCGGCAGCGTCGACAAGGGGACGACGCAGACCGATTCACTTCCGCTCGAGCAGCAGCGCGGGATCACGATCAGAGCCGCGGTCGTCTCGTTCGAGCTCGGCGACCTGACGGTCAACCTGATCGACACGCCCGGACATCCCGACTTCATCGCGGAGGTCGAGCGCGCCCTGAGCGTGCTCGACGGCGCGGTGCTCGTCATCTCCGCCGTCGAAGGCGTGCAGCCGCAGACGCGCGTGCTGATGCGCGCGCTGCGGCGGCTCCGCATCCCGACGGTGCTCTTCGTGAACAAGCTCGATCGCATGGGAGCCGACTACGAGCGCGTCGTGCGTGAGATCCGGGAGCGCCTGACACTCGCCGCCGCGGTGCCGGACGACCGGGAGAGCCTCGTCGAGGTGCTGGCGGCGAACGACGATGCGCTCCTCGCGGCCTACGTCGACGGCTCGCTGACGGACGTGCACGTCCGCGAGGCGCTTGCGGCGCAAGCACGGCGCGCCCTCGTGCATCCCGTGCTGCGCGGGTCGGCGATCACCGGCGCAGGCGTGGACGGCGTCGCGGCCGGGCTCCGCGAGTGGCTGCCCTCCGCGAGTGGCGACGCCGACGGCCCGCTCTCCGCCACGGTCTTCAAGATCGAGCGCGGCGACGCCGGCGAGAAGATCGCGTATCTGCGTCTGTTCTCGGGCAGCGTGCGTACGCGCGACGCTATCGGCGACGAGAAGGTGACGGCGCTGGCGGTCTTCGAGCACGGCGGCGCGGTGCAACGGCCCGAAGTCTCGGGCCGGCAGATCGCGAAGGTCTGGGGGCTCCACGGCGTCCAGGTCGGAGACACGATCGGAGCGCCTCCGCCGCGCATCCCGCAGCGCGAGTTTCCACCACCGACGCTGCAGTCGATCGTCGAGCCGCGGGATCCCGGCGACGGGCAGCGCCTGCGCGTTGCGCTCGCGCACCTCGCCGAGCAGGACCCGCTGATCAACGTGCGCGACGAGGCCGGCCGCGACTTGACCGTCTCGCTGTACGGCGAGGTGCAGCAGCAGGTGCTCGAGGCAACCCTGTGCGACGACTTCGGGGTTGCCGCGACATTCCGCGATACGACGCCGATCTACGTCGAGCGGCCGCGGCGGAGCGGCGAGGCGCTGGAGATCCTGAACGGCGAGTCGAATCCGTTCAACGCCGAGATCGGCCTGCGCATCGATCGCGCACCGGACGACTCTGGGATCGCATTCCGGCTGGACGTCGCGGCGCGCGACATTCCGCTCTACGTCTACAAGACGCGCGATGAGTTCGCCGCGCACATGGAGCGCTATGTGCGCATCGCGCTGCGCGACGGTCTTCGCGGCTGGCAGGTGGTCGACTGCACCGTGACGATGACCCAGTGCGCGTACAGCATCGCCGACGGACCGCCGTCGCGTCGCGGGCCGACGAGCACGGCGGCGGACTTCCGCAAGCTGACGCCGCTGGTTCTGGGTCAGGCGCTCGCGCGTGCCGGGACTGTTCTGTGCGAACCGACCGTGCGCGTCACGCTGGACGTGCCGACGCGCAGCGTCGGCGCCGTGCTGCCCGCGCTCGCGCGCCTCGGCGCGGCGGTCGAGCCGCCGGCCCCGCGCGGAGAGCTCTCGAGTGTTGTGGCGGTCATGCCCGTCACCGCCGCCGACGAGCTCCAGCGGCAGCTGGCAGGACTGACAGGCGGCGAGGGCGTGCTCGAGTCGACGTTCGCGGGCTACCAGCCCGTCAAGGCTGCTTCACGCGGTAGTCGATGAACGTCGCGAACGGCGACTGGCGCACACCGATGTGCTCGAGCTCGAGCGAGCGGCTGAATCCTTCGAAGAGGCGCTTCCCGCCGCCGAGGACGACCGGCGCGACGATGATCGTCAGCTCGTCGACGAGGCCCGCCTCCAACGCCTGGCGAATGACGTCGGCGCCGCCCATCACGCTCACGTCCTTGCCGCCGGCGACCTCTTTCGCGCGCTCGATCGCGTCCGTCACGCCGGAGACGAAGATGAACGCGTCGCCGGCCGGCTGCTCCTCGGGACGGTGCGTGACGATGAAGAGCGGCACACCAAAAGGATTCGCGTCGCCCCAGCGCCCCGACGCCTCGTATGTCGCCCGGCCGCCGACGACGGCGCCCAGGCGTGACATCGCGGTCTCGAGCCACGCGGCGTCCTCTCCCGTCGCCTCGCCGCGCGTGCCGGTCTCGTACGACCACGGGCCACCGAAGACCCAGTAGTGCAGCCGCTCGCCGCCTTCGCCGAGGCCTTTCCCCGGGCCGTCGTTCGGCCCCGCGACGTAGCCGTCGACCGAGATCGTGATCGCTGCGACGACTTTCGTCATCGCGGTGCGTAGACGAGCTCGACGGCTCCGGTCGGGAGGACGCGCTCGCTTGCGAGCGCGAGCGCCGTGTCCGTTGCGACGGACGGCGTCAGTTGCATGCCGCCGCCGACGAGCAGGGGCAGCACGATCAGCCCCAGCTCGTCGAGCGCGCCCAGCTGCCTGAACGTCTCGACCGTCCGCGGGCCCCCGACGAGGTGGACGTCGCCGCTCGTGTTCGTCGCCCGGATGCTTTCCAGCAGCCGACCCGCGTCGCTCTCGACGACCACGTCGTCCGGCGTGCCGGCCGGGCGGTGCGACCCGAGGACGAAGACGTCGAGACCGGGCCACGGCCAACGGTCCGAGCCGACGGCGGGCTCGAACGTCGTTCGGCCCATCAGCACGGCGCGAAGAGTCTTCTGGAAATCGACGAAGCCGAAGGCTTCCGGGCTCCAGGAGGGGTCCGCGAGCTGCACCGGCTGGCCGTCGGGCGTCGTCACGTAGCCGTCGAGGCTCATGCACATGCGCGTGCGAATCTTCACGGCGGCGAGCCTAGCGGTCGTTTGACCGGCGCATCACCCGCACCGGCACGAGCTGCATCGCCCACAAGGGATGACGGTCCCCGGCGGGCTCCGTTCGACGATGCGGGGTGAAGAAGGACGAGATGCTGCAACTTCGCGTTTACGGACAAGCGTCGGCGATGGCGGCTGTCGCCGAGAGAATCGCAGCGCTCCCCGGGACGCGCCACGTCGGCCTTGCCGGACTGGGCGACGCCGCCGGCGCGTCGGTGACCGCGGACGTGCGCGCCGACGCCGCCGACGAAGCGCTCGCCACACTCGAGCGGCTGGGTGTTCCGGCCGACGACGTCGCGCTCGTTCGGCTCGAGACGATCGGTCCGTCGACGACCGCCAACGAACCGACGGCGCTCGTCTGGGCCGAGGTGCTCGGCCGGGCACGCGCTCAGGCGCGTGCACCAGTCCGCTACCTCGTGTTGATGGCAGTCGCCGGAGTGATTGGATCGCTGGCCGTCGTCAACGACAGCCCGACGCTGATCGTCGGCGCGATGGCAATCAGCCCCGACCTCTATCCGGTCACCGCCGCCTGCGCGGGCGTGGTGCTGCGTCGTGGTCGGCTGCTGCGGCGGGGGCTCGGCTCGTTGGCGCTCGGTCTGGGCGCGAGCTGCGTGTTGGCGATCGCCGTAGCCAAAGGCCTGAATGTCTTCGGTGCGCTACCGGCCGGGTTCACCTTGCACGAGTTCTCGGCTGCGCAGACGCACGTGAACGCGACGACGATCCTCGTGGCGCTCGCCGCCGGTGTCGGCGGGATGCTCGCGGTCGAGACGCGCGCCGGTTCGGCGATCGGTGTCGCCATCTCCGTCACCACGATTCCGGCCGCAGCGTTCTTCGGCGTTGCGATCGGGCTGGGCAAGTTCTCGAGCTCGCTCTCGGCGCTCGCGGTGCTCGGCGCGAACGTCGCGATGATGGTCATTGGCGGCTCCACGGCCCTCGCCGTCCAGCGCAAGACGGCTTCCCGCCGTGCGCCGGCCGAGTAATCTCTTACGCAGACGGCTTCAGGGGTCTCTCCTCACTCCCCGGGAACCGTTCCGTGAGCCGGGAGCGCCTGAAGGCTGGCCGCAGTCCTTCGGAGCGAGCCCGGCTCACTTCCCATACGTGACAATTGCGCCAAAGTGGTCTAGGCTGCCTCCTTACCGGCGCGTGGGGTCTCGGGGGAAGAGGGGGACTGGCGGCCCGGACTCCCTCCACCGGATCTGCGCGCCGGGCTTGCCTGCCGCCCGGTCAGACGGGCACGGCGAGCGACGGCGCCTTGGGTTTGAACGGCAGCAGTTCGTCCTGTCCTTCCTGCACGACGCCGTAGCTCGACTCGGGCACTTCGTTCCACGCGCCGACCAAGTCTCGCACCGGCTCCGAGACGATCAGGCGCGACTCGTCGGACACGAGGTTCAGTACCTCGACTTCCGGATGCAGCGCGCGCAGCGTCGGGACATCCGTCGAATAGAACAGCGAGCGGGAGTCGCGCCGGCTCGAGTAACGGAACGCCCAGACGCTTTCGCCGTTCGTCGCCGCCACCGTCATCTGGATCGGGTGCTCGACGCCGTGCTTCTCGCCAATCTCCTCGATCAGGCCGACGGCCGCCGCGACAGCCGCGGGGGGATCGTCCTCGAGCCCGAACGTCAATGCGAGGTGAAACAGCACCTCGGTGTCGCTCGAGCCCTCGATCGACGGGTAGAGCGAGGGGTCGACGGCGAGCACGAGATCGCGCTTGACCTCCTGGAAGCCGTCGATGAAGCCGTTGTGCATGAAGAGCCACCGGCCGTGGCGGAAGGGATGGCAATTCGTCGCCTGCACGACCGAGCCGATCGCCGCGCGGATGTGCGCAAAGACGAGCGGCGACTCGATGTGGGCCGCGAGGTCGCGCAGGTTCCGGTCATTCCATGCCGGTTCGGTGCTGTGGTAGACGCCGGGAGTGTCCTGCGCCCCGTACCAGCCGATCCCGAAGCCGTCGCCGTTCGTCGTCTCGGCGCCGAGCTTCGAGTGCAGGCTCTGGTCGATGAGCGAGTGCTCCGGCTTGAAGAGCAACGTCTCGATGCTGACCGGGGAGCCCGAGTATGCGAGCCAACGGCACATTGATGCCTCCTTTGGAATGCCTGTTGTCCATGTCAAGTGAAGACACGGGCGGGTGGTGCGGCATCGCCCCTTCCGGACGAGTCGGCGCATGAAGCCGCGCCGTGCCTCGTGGTGGATCGGCGTTCTCTTCGCCGTCGGTTCGGCCTGTTTCGTCGTCGCCCCGTTTCCCGGCTTCGTCGAGCTCGTCGGTTCCACCGTGGACGGACTCGTCTTCTTCGTGGGCTCGATCTTCTTCACGGCGGCCGCAACGCTGCAGTTCCTCGACTCCGGGCCGTTGGAGCCGCGCCGCATCGACTGGTGGAGCTGCTCCGTCCAGGTGGTCGGCACGTTGTTCTTCAACGTCAGCACCTTTCGCGCGCTCCAGGCGGGGCTGGACACGACCGAGTACAACCGGCTCGTCTGGCGGCCGGACGCGCTCGGCTCGATCTGCTTCCTCGTCTCCGGCTGCCTCGCTTATGTCGAGGTCTGCGGGTGGCGACCTCGCCGGCCCCGCAGGTCGCCCGAGTGGTGGATCGCGGCCGTGAACCTGGCCGGCTGCGTCTTCTTCGGCATCTCGGCGATCGCGGGCCACATCGTCCCGGCGACCGGCAGCGCCCGCGATCTCGCGGCGGCGAACTCCACCACGGTCCTCGGTGCGCTCTGCTTCCTCGCCGGCGCGATCCTCGTGCTCCGCGGAAGCCCGGATGGCTACACCGAATGATGCGATTCGGGTGATGCGCCCCGCCGCGCGGCCGCTGACGCTGTCCGGTACGCGACGAAAGGGACCTCACGATGACGTTGATGCACGCACAGACAAGCGACGGCCAGTCGGGGGAGCTCGCGCTGCAACCGCTCTTCGGGCTCGAAGAGACGCGGATACCGCGTCACGAGTTCCCGGACGGCGAGCTGGCGCCGGATCTCGCGTACCAGATCATCCACGACGAGCTGATGCTCGACGGGAACGCGAAGCTGAACGTCGCCACCTTCGTCACGACGTCGATGGAGCCCCAGGCCGAGAAGCTGATGACGGAGTGCTTCGACAAGAACATGATCGACAAGGACGAGTACCCGCAGACCGCCGAGATCGAGTCCCGCTGCGTGAGCATGCTCAGCCGGCTGTGGAACGCCGAGGGCGAGGAGGCGACCGGTTGCTCGACGACGGGCTCGAGCGAGGCGGCGATGCTCGGCGGGCTCGCCCTGAAGCGCAGGTGGCAGCAGCAGCGCCGCGCCGACGGCAAGCCGACCGACAAACCGAATCTCGTCATGGGCATCAACGTGCAGGTCTGCTGGGAGAAGTTCGCCAACTACTGGGACGTCGAGATGCGTCTCGTGCCGATGGAAGGCAACCGCTTCAACCTGTCGGCGGAAGAGGCGGTGAAGCTCTGCGACGAGAACACGATCGGCGTCGTCGCGATCGTCGGGTCGACCTTCGACGGGTCCTACGAGCCCGTGCAGGAGATCTGCGAAGCCCTCGACGCGTTCGAGGCGCAGACGGGGATCGACGTGCCCGTTCACGTGGACGGAGCGTCGGGTGCCTTTGTCGCGCCGTTCATCGACCCCGAGCTCGTCTGGGACTTCCGGCTCCCGCGCGTTGCGTCGATCAACGCGTCGGGGCACAAGTACGGCCTCGTCTACCCGGGCGTCGGCTGGGTCGTCTGGCGTGACAGCGCCGCCCTGCCGCAGGACCTGATCTTCTGGGTCAACTACCTCGGCGACGAGATGGCGACGTTCGCGCTCAACTTCTCGCGGCCCGGCGCGCAGGTGGTGGCGCAGTACTACAACTTCCTGCGGCTCGGCATCGACGGGTACCGCCGCGTTCACGGTTACGCGCGCGACGTTGCGACCCGGCTCTCCGGCGAGATCGAGGAGGTCGGGCCGTTCGAGCTGATCACGCGCGGCGACGAGCTGCCGGTGTTCGCGTTCAAGGTGAAGGACGACGTGGAGAACTTCACCGTCTTCGACGTCTCGAACGCGCTGCGCGAGCGTGGTTGGCAGGTGCCGGCGTACACGTTCCCGAAGAACCGCGAGGACCTCGCCGCTCTCCGAGTCGTCGTGCGGCGTGGCTTCACGCACGACATGGCCGACATGCTCCTTGCGGACATGAAGAGGCAGCTGCCGCGGCTCGAGCGCCAGCCGGTGCCGGTGCACGACGAGGCTTCAGCCTCGGGGTTCAGCCACTAGGGGCGTCGCGACTAGCGACGGCGCCGAGCCGAGAGCCAGCCGAGCAAGCCGCCGACGAGCAGGCCGATCTCGGGTGCGAAGGGAACGTCGGTCGTCAGGCTGACGAGGATTCCGACGGCGAGCCCGATCGCCGCGCCGATGGCGACGGCCGCCGTGCGTCCGCGTTCGCTCATGCGTCAGTCGGGGTCTTCAAGCCTGGCGCGTGA
>Ga0136846_1240741_pt1 | contig 15494 bp, 21 predicted proteins | sample HopSoiMetagenom2_FD_96841 | JGI IMG/M metagenome (GOLD analysis project Ga0136846, IMG submission 96841) | Grasslands soil microbial communities from Hopland, California, USA - 2 Assembly 2016 (version 4) | ecosystem: Environmental > Terrestrial > Soil > Grasslands | place: USA: Hopland... | reverse complement strand
CGCGCAGCGACCCGATCAGCGCCGCGAGGACGCGCGCCCACTCGTCGCGGAAGACGCGGTCGATCAGCGCTTCTGGTCCTGGATCGGGCGAACCTCGACCGAGCCGCCGAGCCGGACCGCCGGGATCCGCCCGGCGACCTCGAGCGCCGCGTCGACGTCGTCGGCCTCGAACAGGAACCAGCCGCCGAAGACCTCCTTCGTGTCCGCGAACGGGCCGTCGGTCGTGAGGATCTCGCCGCCGTCCCGCCGCACCGTCGTCGCCGTGTCGACCGGCCGCAGCTGCGCGCCGCCGACGACGCGCGGGTCCTTCGCGATCTCCATGTACTCGGCCGTCACGGCCTTGCGCTCGTCGTCGCCGAGCGGGTCGTAGGAGCCGGGCTTGTCGAAGATCAACAGGGCGTACCGCATGGTGCCTCCAGGGGTCGTTGTCGTCCTCACGACGAACGGGACGGGCGCGAGGGGACAGCTCGGCTCACGGAACGAGCGACGCGGGGAGCGGCGCCCCGTAGCGCGCCGCAGCCGCTTCGAGCGCGTCGGGCTCGACGAGGTCGACGCCCAGCCGGCGCGCGATCGCCTCGGCGCCGGGCCGGCAGCCGAGCGCGCAGACGCGCGCGTGCTCAGCGCGGAGGCCGTCGCGGTAGGCCTCGATCCGGCCCCAGACCGCGACGATGCCGTCGACCCACTGGAACTCGCCGTAGTACGGCTGCGTTCCGGGGCGGTGGTGGGCGTAGATGCCGCAGCGACAGCTCGGATGCGGCGGGTCGTGCGGCTCGGCCAGCCAGCCCCGGCCGAACAGCAGGGCGCGATTGGCCGGATAGCACTCGGCGTGCATGACCGGGCCGTCCCAGCGGCACGGGATGTACGGCGAGAGCAGGTCTCCGTCGACGACCCGCCACGCGCGGAACGCGACGACGGGGGCGACGAGGTCCGGCGCGGCCGTCACGCCGCGGTGGGCTGCGGCTCCTTCGGCGGCGGAGCGGGCTGGGGCTCGGGGCGCTTCGCCGGGGCCTCGAGCGGCTCGACGACGACGGTCTTCGATGGGCCGCGCAGACTCATGTGCGCACGGTATCGCGCCGGGCTCCCAGCCCGACGCCGTCGCCGACCGGAAGCAGCGAGAACAGCCACTCCGGCGACTCCATCAGTGCCTTCGTCGTCCGCTGCGCGGCGCGCAGCGACTCCCCGCTCCACGCCGTGTCGAGGCCCTCGGGCAGCGCAGCCTCGCCGCTCATCAGCAGGTTGTCGACGACGAGCATCGCGTGGGGCGCGAGCCGCCCCTCGAGGCGCTCGAGGTAGGCGTCGATCTCGGTCTTGCCCGCGTCGAGGAAGACGAGGTCGAACGGCCCGGAGAGGCGCTCGAGCGACGCGAGCGCGTCCCCCGCGACGAGCTCGATGCGGTCGGCGACGCCGCCGCGCGCCCAGAAGCCGAGCGCCTGGTCGATCCGCTCGGGGTCGCGCTCGAGAGTGACGATCCGCGCGTCGGCGCCGAGCTCGCGCGCCATGTGGAGCGTCGAGTAGCCGATCGCGGTCCCGACCTCGAGCACGCGGCGCGGCCGGAGCGCGGCGACGAGCGTGGCGAGCAGGCGGCCGGTCTCCCACTCGACGATCGGGACGCGCTCGTCGGCGGCCAGCGCTTCCATCTCGGCGAGGAGCGGGTCGCGCTCGGGGCGGAGGCCCTCGAGGTAGGTCTGCACGCGTGGGTCGCGGATCATGGGCTCAGCGTACGGCTGACTAGGGTTCAAGACATGGCGACCGTGGAGCAGCAGGCGCCGACCGCGGACATCGCGGTTGAGAACCCGGCGACGGGCGCGGTGATCGCCCACGTGCCGGACATGCCGCCCGAGCGGATCGCCGAGATGGCGCGCCGCGGCCGCGCCGCCCAGCCCGCCTGGGAGGCGCTCGGCTTCGACGGCCGCGCGCGGGTCCTGCGCCGAGCGCAGAAGTGGCTGATGGACAACGCCGACCGCGTGATCGAGACGATCGTCTCCGAGACCGGCAAGGCGTGGGAGGACGCGCACGGGGCCGAGCTCGCCTACGGCGCGCAGGCGTTCGGCTTCTGGGCCAAGCACGCGCCCGAGTACCTCGCCGACGAGCGCGTGAAGTCGGCGTCGATCTTCGTCGCCGGCAAGAGGCTCGTGCTGCGCTACCGGCCGCTCGGGCTCGTCGGCGTGATCGGCCCGTGGAACTACCCGCTGACGAACTCCTTCGGCGACTGCATCCCGGCGCTCGCGGCGGGCAACAGCGTGATCCTCAAGCCGAGCGAGATCACCCCGCTCACGAGCCTGCTGCTCGCCGACGGGCTGCGCGCGTGCGGGCTGCCCGACGACGTGTTCCAGGTCGCGACCGGGCGCGGGGCGACCGGCGAGGCGCTGATCGACGAGGTGGACATGATCATGTTCACCGGGTCGAGTGCGACCGGGCGCAAGGTCATGGCGCGCGCGGCCGAGACGCTCACGCCGGTCGCGCTCGAGCTCGGCGGCAAGGACCCGATGATCGTGCTCTCGGACGCCGACCTCGAGCGTGCCGCGAACGCGGCGGTCTACTACTCGATGCTCAACACGGGCCAGACGTGCATCTCGATCGAGCGCGTCTACGTCGAGGCGCCGGTGTACGACGACTTCGTCGCGAGGGTCACCGAGAAGGCGCGCGCGCTGCGGCACGGGCCGCCCGCCGGGCCGGGGTCGGTCGACGTGGGCGCGATGACGCATGGGCCGCAGGTCGACATCGTCGAGCGCCACGTCGAGGACGCCCGCGCGCGCGGCGCTCGCATCGTCGTCGGCGGCCACCGGGAGCAGCGGCCCGGCCAGTGGTTCGAGCCGACCGTGCTGGTGGACGTCAACCACGACATGGCGATCATGCGCGAGGAGACGTTCGGCCCGACGCTGCCGATCATGCGCGTGGCCGACGCCGACGAGGCGGTGCGGCTCGCCAACGACTCGCCGTACGGGCTCGGCGCGTCGGTCTTCAGCGGCGACGCCGCGCGCGGCGACGCCATCGCGCGGCGCCTCGAGTCGGGGTCGGTGTGCGTCAACGACGCGCTGATCAGCTACTACGCGCTCGAGCTGCCGATGGGCGGCGCGAAGGCCTCCGGGATGGGCTACCGCCACGGCCCGGGCGGCATCCGGAAGTTCACGCAGCACCAGGCGCTGCTCGTCTCGCGGATCCACCTCAAGCGCGACGTGTACATGTACCCGTACCGCTCGCGGACGAGCCGGCTGCTGCAGCGCGGGATGCGGCTGCTGTACGGGCGCGGCCGGCGCGACTGACAACGTACGCTGGGCGGCGATGGACGTCGTCCTCGCGCCGCTGCAGCTGCTCCCGGCGACGATCGCCGGGGTGCTCTACGCGCTGCGCGCGCACGCCCTGCGCGGCACGCCGCGGGCGGTGCCGGGGATCCGCCAGGCGAGCTTCTACGCGGGGCTGTTCGTGATCGTCGCGACGCTCACGATGACCGGCCGGCTGAGCGACGAGCTGTTCGCCGCGCACATGGCGGAGCACCTGCTGATCGCCGACGTCGGCGCGCTGCTGCTCGTGCTCGGCCTCACCGGGCCCGTGCTGGCGCCCGTGCTGCGGATCCGCGCGTTCGACCGCCTGCGGGTGCTCGCCCACCCGCTGGTCGCGTTCCCGCTGTGGGCGATCGACCTCTACCTGTGGCACGTCCCCGCACTGCACGAGGCGGCGGTGCGCCACTCCGGCGTGCACGCGCTGCAGCACATGAGCTTCGTGCTCTTCGGGGCGAACATGTGGATGGCGCTCCTCGGCCCGCTGCCGAAGCCGTCGTGGTTCGGCAACCTCGCGCGGCTCGTGTACGTGATCGCGGTGCGCCTCACCGGCGCCGTGCTCGGCAACGTCTTCGTCTTCGGCGGCCACGTCTTCTACGGCGTGTACGCGGCCGGCGAGCGCGCGCACGGGATCTCGCCGGGCGCCGACCAGAACGCCGCGGGCGCGATCATGATGATCGAGGGCTCGCTGCTCACGCTCGGGCTCTTCGCGTGGTTGTTCGCCCGCAGCGCGCGCGAGGGCGAGGAGCGCCAGGCGCTGCTCGACCTGGCGCAGGCGCGCGGGGTAGAGCTGACCGAGGCGCGCGCGGCGCGGGCCGTGGCGGCGGGGCGGGGAGCGGAGCTGCGCCAGCGCATCGAGGGCGGCTCGCCGCCGGGCGCGACGGTGTAACCATGCCGACATGCCATCCCTCCTGAACCGGATCAGCACGTTCGCCAAGAGCAAGCAGGGCCGTGAGCTCACCGAGCGGGCGGAGAAGTACGCATCGGACCCCAAGAACCGCAGGAAGCTCGACGAGGTCCGCAAGAAGCTCATGTCGCGCGGCAAGCCGCGCTGAGCGCCTCAGCCCTCCCCGAACGCGAGCGCCTCGGCGCGCTCGGCGAGCACGAGCACGCCCTCCCCGAACGACTTGAGGTACGGGTCGTCCGTGCGGCCCTCGACCGCACGGCGGTAGTTGCCCTCCATGAACACGATCGACTTCCACAGCGCGAGGGTCTGGTACCAGCGCAGGTCGCCGACCGCCCGGCCCGAGCGCTCCTCGTAGCGCGCGACGAGCTCGGCGCGCGAGGGGAACCCCTCGGCGCGCGTCACGCTGCCGAGCTCGAAGCGCCCGAGCGGCGGGTCGTCGCGGTCGCTCCACGTCGTGCAGAGGTAGCCGAGGTCGGCGAGCGGGTCGCCGATCGTCGCCATCTCCCAGTCGAACACCGCGACGAGGCGGGCGGGCGCGCCGGTCGCGAACATCGTGTTGCCGAGCCGGTAGTCGCCGTGGACGATCGTCGCCGGCCCGGACTCGGGGCGGTGCTCCTCGAGCCAGGCGCCGACCCGCTCGACCGCCTCGACCTCGCGCGTGCGGCTGTGCTCCCACAGGCCGCGGAACCGGCGCACCTGGCGCTCGAGGTAGCCCGTCGGCTTGCCGAAGCCCTCCAGGCACGACTGCCAGTCGACAGCGTGGATCTCAGCGAGCGCGTCGACGAGCTCCTCGGCGACCCGCCGCCGCTCGGCGGGCGTATCGAGCGGCGCGGGCACGGCGCTGGTGATGACGTCGCCGCCTACGCGCTCCATCACGTAGAACGGCGCGCCGATCACGGCCTCGTCGTCGCACACCGCGAGCACCTCGGGCACGCGCGCGGCGGTGTCGCGGATCGCGCGCAGCAGGCGCGCCTCGCGCAGGACGTCGTGCGCGCTGGGCGGCAGCGGCGGCCGCGGCGGGCGGCGCACGACGAGGTCGCGGTCGCCGCGGCGGACGAGGTACGTCACGTTCGAGTGGCCTTCGCCGAGCGGCTCGACGCCAAGATCGCCGGTGCCGAGCCCGTGCGCGTCGAGAAACGACCGCAGCGGCTCGACGACGAGCAGCGGCGGGCGCTCGTTGGCGGCAGCCTCGGCGTGGGTGGAGACGATGTCGTCGGGGGCGGTCGCGACGGTCATCGGGCCTCGAACCGTAATTGCTAGCGTGGATCGTCGTGGCGCGCCCACTCGCGCGCCACCGCAACCTTCGCCGCCGCAGATCGGTTGTAGCGGCAATGCCCTCCGCCTCCCGCTCATGAGACGAATCGCGCCATCCATCCTCGCCGTCTGCGCGCTCATCGCCGTGGCCCTGCCGGCCGCCGCGCACGCCTCCCACAGCCAGTCGATGACCTTCGAGGCGCCGGTCGACCTCGCCAACCCCGAGACCCGCACGTCGGCGTTCGACGAGATCTCGAGCTTCGGCGTGAAGTCGGTTCGGATCGTGATGCTGTGGCAGAACGTCGCTCCCGCGCCCTCGTCGCGCGTGAAGCCCGACTTCGACGCCACCAACCCCGCGGCGTACAACTGGAGCGGCTACGACCCCCAGGTCGACGGCGCGGTCGCACGCGGGTGGAAGGTCCTGCTCACGGTGTCGGGGCCCGTCCCGCAGTGGGCGTCGAACGGCGCGCGGGACAACCTCACGCGCCCGAGCCCGAGGGAGTTCCAGTCGTTCGTGACCGCCGCGGCGCGCCACTACGGCACGAAGGTCGCGCGGTGGGCGATCTGGAACGAGCCCAACCAGCCGCAGTTCCTGCTCCCGCAGTACTCGGCGGGCAAGCACACGCCGCTGTCGCCGCGCATCTACCGCAACCTCTTCCTCGCCGGCCAGCGCGGCCTGCGCGCCGGCGGGTTGCCCAACGCGCAGGTGCTGATCGGCGAGACGTCGCCGCGCGGCACGACCCACGTCGTGCCGCCCCTCACCTTCCTGCGCGGCGTGTTCTGCCTGAACTCGCGGTACCACAAGGTCGGCAAGTGCGCCCAGCTGCACGCCGACGGCTACGCCCACCACGCGTACACGACGGCGCAGGGGCCGCTGTTCAAGCCCAAGCAGCCGAACGACGTGACGATCGGCGTGATCGGACGGCTCATCACGGCGCTGAACCGCGCCCGCAGCGCCGGCGCGGTGGACCGCCGCCTGAACATCCACCTCACGGAGTTCGGCATCCAGTCGACGCCCGACCCGATCGTCGGCGTCACCCGGGCCCGCCAGTCCGACTACCGATCGATCGCCGAGCGCCTCGCTTACGACCAGCCGCGGGTCGTCGCCTTCTCGCAGTACCTCATGCGCGACGACCCGCCCAAGGAGGGCGTCCCGCTCGCGCTGCGCTACCCCGGATTCGAGTCCGGCCTGCGCACGAACGCCGGCAAGGCGAAGCCCGCGCTCACCGGCTTCCGCCTGCCGCTCGCCGCGCTGCGCCGCGGCTCGCGGGTGTCGCTGTGGGGCCTCGTGCGGCCGGCGACGGCGAGCACGACCGCGACGGTCGAGTACACGTCGGGCGGCTCGTTCAAGAAGCTGTTCACGGTCAAGACCAACTCGCGCGGCTACTTCACCCGGAGCACGCCGTTCCGCTCCGGCCGGCGCTACCGACTGGTCTGGACGAACGCGGGCGGCCAGTCGTTCCACGGTACGACGACGAGCGTCTACAGGCGGTAGACGAAGCGCCGGCACGCGGGTCGCTAGGCTGCGGCCCGCGATGGCCCAGCAGCTCTGGCTCCTGCGGCACGGCGAGGCCGTCCCGCATGACGCGGCGCCCGACTTCGAGCGCGAGCTCACCGACCGCGGGCGCGATCAGTCGCGCGCGGCCGGGCGCGCGCTGAGCGCCCTCGAGGTGGAGGTGCACCTCTGCTTCACGAGCCCGAAGGTCCGCTCCCGCGAGACGGCGGAGCTCGCGTGCGAGGCCCTCGGCGTCGAGCCGGTCGAGGAGGAGGTCCTCGCCGAGGGCTTCGACGGCGCCGCGGCGCTCGACCTCATGCGGACCGCTGGCGCCGACCAGCGCGTGCTCGTCGTCGGTCATGAGCCCGACTTCAGCCAGGTCGTCTACGACCTGACCGGCGGGCGCGTCGACTTCAAGAAGGGCGGCGTCGCGGGCATTCGGCTCGACGGCTCCCGCGGCGAGCTCATCGCGCTGCTGCGACCTCGCGAGACCGACCGGATCCGCTGACCGCGGCGGAACGGCGAACCGGATCGCGGTAGGCTCGCCGCGTACCGCACCGGTGGCGGCCTCCAACTCCATCACGTCTCACGCCCGGAGGTCCACCGTGCCGTCGATCGAAGTCCGTCCCTTCCAGCGCCGCGACCGCGAGCAGCTCACGGCGCTCGTCAACGCCCATGTCGAGGCCGTCCTGCCCGGCGTCGCAGTGTCGGTCAACGCCGTCCTCAGCCAGCTCGAGCGCGACCCGGGCGAGACGATTGTCGACCCGTGGGCGGTCGACCGGGCGACGTTCGTGGCGGTCGTCCGCGACGCGGTCGTCGCCGCCGCGCACCTCGTGCGCTACGGGAGCGATGGGCGGGTGAGTGAGTCCTACCGCGACACCGCGGAGATCCGCTGGCTCGTCTTCGCGCCCGGTGCGGATGCCGCGGCCGACGCGCTCGTCGACCGGTCGGTCGTCGCGATGAGCGAGTGGGGCGCCGCGCGGATGTACGCCGACGGGTCGCTGCCGGCGCCGGCGATCTACGGCATTCCCGACGTGTGGCCGCACGTCGCGGACGCGCTGCGCCGTGGCGGCTTCGCGCCCGGCGAGCGCGTCGAGGCGGTGCTGGTCGCCGATGTCGCGGCACTGCCGCGCGGCGGCCCGTCACCGCTCGACGGCCTGACCGTCCGCCGGGCGCTCGGCGGCCACGCGACGCGGTTCTCGGCGATGCTCGACGGCCGCGTCGTCGGGTTCTTCGAGGTGCAGGCGGATCTCACGGCCGGCGGCGCGCTGTCGCGGCTGGCCGGCTGGGCCGACGTCTGGGAGCTGCACGTCGAGGAGGACATGCGCCGCCGCGGGATCGCGACGTGGCTCGTCGGCCACGGCGCCGACTGGCTCCGGCTGGCGCGGGCCGAGCGCCTGGTCGACTACGCGATCCTCGGCGAGGGCGACGCGCACCTCGCGTTCGCCGGCGCGCTCGGCTTTCGCGAGCTCACGCGCGTGGCGCGCGGCTGGTCGCGGCCCGTCACCGCAGCGCCTTGACCGCGGCGCGCGCGGCGACGAGCACCGGGTCGTACACGCCCGAGTACGGCGGCGCGTAGCCGAGGTCGAGCAGCTCGATCTCGGCGACGGTCAGCCCGGTCCACACGCACGTCGCGAGCACGTCGATGCGCTTGGCCGCGCCCTCGACGCCGACGACCTGGCCGCCGAGCAGTCGCCCCGTTCCCGGCTCGCACAGGAGCTTCACCCAGATCGGCCCGACGCCCGGGAAGTAGCCCGCGCGGGTGCGGTCCTTGACGGTGGCGGCGACGACCTCGATCCCGGCCGCCGCCGCCTCGCGCTCGGACAGGCCGGTGCGGGCGACCTCGTAGCGGCAGATCCGCGACACGGCGGTGCCGATGACGCCGGGGAACGCGAGGTCGCCGCCGGTCGCGTTCGCGCCCGCGATGCGGCCCTGCTTGTTGGCGTGCGTGCCGAGCTGGATGTTCACCGGCTTGCGCAGCAGGCGATGCCACGACTCGGCGCAGTCGCCGGCGGCGTAGACGCCGTCGTGGGCCGGGCAGCGCTGGTGGTCGTCGACGGCGACGGCGCCGCTCGCGCCGAGCTCGATCCCCGCGTCCTTCGCCAGCCCGACCGCGGGCTTGACGCCGGTCGCCATGACGACGTGGTCGGCGTCGATCGTCTCGCCGTCGACCCGGACCGCCCGCGGCGCGCCCTCGTCGTCGAGCAGGACCTCCTCGACCGCGGTGCCGACGAGCACGCGCACGCCGATGCCCTCGGCCGCGTCCTGGACGTGGGCGGCCATGTCGGCGTCGAGCGTGCTCATGAGCTGTGGCAGCGCCTCGACGAGCGTGGTCGGGATGTCGCGCTGGACGAGCGCCTCGGCCATCTCGATCCCGATGTAGCCGCCGCCGATCACGACGACGTGGTGGTGCTCGCCGCCGCGCCGGAGCGCGGCGCGGAAGCGCTCGGCCGCGTCGACGGTGCGCACCGGCTCGCTCGCGTCGGCGCCGGGGATCGGCGGGGGGACGGCCTCGGCGCCGGTGGCGAGCACGAGCTCGTCGAAGTCCTCGCCGTGCTCGTCGCCGGTCTGGTGGTCGCGCACCGCGAGCGTGCGCGCGGCGAGGTCGATGCCCACGACCTCGGTGCGCGCGTGCAGAACGATGCCGTTCGCGCGGTGCTCGTCGGGCGAGCGGCTGATGAGCCGGTCCGAGTCGTCGAACAGGCCGCCCACGTAGTACGGGATGCCGCACGCCGAGTACGACGTGTACGGGCCGCGCTCGAAGGCGACGACCTCGAGGTCGGGGTCGCGGCGCTTCGCAGTGCTCGCCGCGCTCATCCCCGCCGCATCGCCTCCGACGATCGCCAGCCGCCGTGCCATCGTTGCGCAGACGCTACTGGCTGCGGCACACTCGTCCGGTGCGCCTCCCCCGGCCCGAGCCGTTGGTATCGACTCCGTACCGATCGTGCTTGACGCGCCAAAGTCTGGGAAAGTGCCGGGATATGGGAGGCGCCGGCTGACGTCGCTCGCAGACACGCCTTGGATGACGGAAGCCGTCGGCGCGCTGGCCCGCGAGCTGCGCTTGCACCATGCGCCGACAGCCGACCACAGCCACCGCCTCGCCACCCTGGCGCGCCATGTCGCCGAACGCCTCGCCCTCGGTCCGCTCGAAGCCACGGAGGTCGAGCTCGTCGCGGTCCTGCACGACGTCGGCAAGCTCACGATCCACCCGCATCTGCTCGACTGGGAGGGACCGCTCGACGAGGACCAGCGGGCGCGGATCCGCCGCCACACGATCGCCGGCGAGGAGCTGCTCGCCGAGATCGCCGGGCTCGAGCACCTCGCCAACCTCGTCCGGGCCACGCACGAGGCGTGGGACGGCAGCGGGTATCCCGACGGGCTGCGGGGCGAGCGGATCCCGCTCACGGCGCGCATCGTCTCCGCCGCCGACTCGTTCGACGCGATGACGAGCGACCGGGCGTACCGCACCGCGCTTCCGCGCCGCGAGGCGTGCCGGCGGCTGCGAACGGGCGCCGGCGCGCAGTTCGACCCGTACGTGGTGGACGCGCTTCTGCGCGTCGTCGGCTGCGGGCCGCTGCGGCGCTCGTAGACTCGGCGATGTGCCCGAGCTGCCCGAGGTCGAGATCACCGCACGCCGGCTGGACGGCGCGCTCGCCGGCGCGACGATCGAGTCCGCACTCGCGCCGGGCATCAATGCGCTGAAGACGTTCGACCCGCCGCTCCACGCGCTCGACGGCGCGTCGATCGCGGGCGTGCGGCGGCGCGGCAAGCACCTGGTCGTCGACATCGAGGGCGACCTCGCCGTGCTCGTGCACCTCATGTCCGCCGGACGGCTGCAGCTCTTCGACAAGCGCGCGTCGCTACGCGACCGCACGTCGCGCCTGCTCCTGCGGATCGACGACGGCCGCGAGCTGCGCCTGCGCGAGTTCGGCACGAAGCAGGCCGCGTGGGTCAAGGTGCTGCGCGCCGACGCGCTCGAGGAGGACGAGGCGCTCGCGACGCTCGGCCCCGAGGCGTGGCCCGACCCGCCGCCGCTGCGCGAGCTGCTCGCCGATCAGGGCGCGCGGCCGCTGCACGCCGTGCTGCGCGACCAGCGCGTCATCTCCGGCATCGGGCGCTCGTGGGTCGACGAGATCCTGTGGACCGCGCACCTGTCGCCGTTCAAGCGCGGCGACGACCTCGACGACGACGAGGCCGAGGCGCTGCGCTCGGCGGTCGTCAGCTGCCTCGACGGCGCCATCGAGCACTACGAGCGCGTCGTGAAGTTGCCGATCCCCGACAAGCTGCCGATGCCGCTGCTCGTCCATCGCCACCAGGGCGAGCCGTGCCCGCGGTGCGGCGAGACGCTCGAGGCCGTGCACTACGAGGACTACGTGATGAGCTACTGCCCCCGCGAGCAGACGGGCGGGCGGGTGCTCAAGGACCGCCGGCTGTCGCGCCTGCTCAAGTAGGCGCCGGGCTTGCCGCTCGACGCGCTCGCGCTCGCCCTCGCCGCGGCGGTCGTGCACGCGCTGTGGAACCTGCTCACCGCGCGGGCGGGCGAGTCGCAGATCGCGGCGGGCGTCGCGCTCGGGATCGGGGCCGCCGCCTTCGCCCCGCTCGCGCTGCTCACGTGGGACGTCCGCGCCGGCGTCGCGCCGTACGCGGTGGCGTCGGTCGCGCTCGAGCTCGCGTACCTCGTGCTGCTGGCGACGGCGTACCAGCGGGCGCCGCTCAGCGTGGTCTATCCCGTGGCGCGCGGGACGGCGCCGGTCCTCGTGCTCGCGATCAGCGTGGCCGCCCTCGACCATGCCGCCGCCGTCCCGTACCTCGAGCTCGTCATGGCGCCGACGGCCGTGCTCTACGTGGCGGGCGCGGCGGTGCTGCGCGGCCCGCGGGCGCTGGCCGCCGAGCTGCGCCCGTCGACGGCGATCGCCGGGCTCGGGATGTTCGGGGCCTACGCGCTCGTGCTCGCCGCGCTCGCCCGCGCCGCGGCGGCGCCGGTGGCGGCGGTGCGCGAGTCGAGCGTCGTCATCGCGACGGCGCTCGCCGCGGTCGTGCTGCACGACGTCGGGCGGCGCCGCTGGCTCGGCGCGGTGCTCGGCGTCGCCGGGATCGCGGCGATCGCGCTCGCGGGCTAGGAGGTCCCGTTCGCGACCACGAAGAGGACGCCGATCGCGCAGAGCACGAGGATCGCGAGGAAGAGCAGGACCTGGGAGCCGATGAGGATCGCCGCGACGATCGTCAGCAGCGCCAGGCCGGCGGCCGCGATCTGCCCGCCGACCGCCTGCCATGCGCTGTGCGGCGGCGCCGGCTCCATCACCTTCGGCGGGCGCTTCTCGTGTCCGCAGCTCGGGCACCGGCCCGCGCGGGTGACCGTTTGGAGACCGCAGAAGCCGCAGCGTGTCGGAGTCCGTTCCATCGAGCGGGCAGAATAGCCCGATGATCACGACCGGCGAGCAGGCTCCCGACTTCGAGCTTCCCGACCACGACGGCAACCCCGTGCGCCTCTCCGCGCTGCGCGGCCGGCCCGTCGTCCTCTACTTCTATCCCAAGGCCGACACCCCCGGCTGCACGACGCAGGCGTGCGGCATCCGCGACCACCGCGCCGACTACGAGGCCGCCGGCGTCACGGTGCTCGGCGTCTCGCCCGACTCCGTCGAGGCGATCCGCAAGTTCCACGACGGGCAGGACCTCAACTTCACCCTGCTTGCCGACTCCGACCACGCCGTCGCCGAGCAGTACGGCACGTGGGGCGAGAAGTCGATGTACGGCAAGACGTACATGGGCGTGCACCGCTCGACGTTCATCATCGACGCCGACGGGACCGTCGTGGACGTGATCCCCAAGGCGTCGCCGAAGACCCACGACGAGCAGGTGCTCAAGGCGCTGCGCGAGACGGTCGCCGCCTGACCGTGACCGGGCCGGTCGACCTGACGCGCGACCAGTTCGCGCGGTGGTGGCGGGAGACCGGCGAGCGCGAGCTGCGCCAGGTCCTGCACTGGCGCTGGGACCCGATCGGCGTCTCCGACCAGTTCCCGATCGCCGCCGACGAGTACGACGACTACGGGCCCGGCGTCGTCGCGCTGCTGCGGGCGGGGGCGTCGGAGGAGGACGTCGCCGACCACCTCGCCTTCGTCGAACGCGAGACGATCGGCGTGGTGGAGGAGCCGGACCGATGCGCCGAAGTCGCCGCGCTCCTCGCCAGCTGGTTCGAGGGCTCGGTGGACCTGTGGCAGCGGCGCGAGCCCGGCTGACACGCGTCCAGGTCGCGCACGCGGACGCGTGGGAGGAGGAGGGGCGCCTGCGGGCGTCCCGGGGCGGCGGCGCGCTCGCGGTCCGCGGGCTGCGGCTGATGGCCTCGGGGCTGCCGCACGCGCAGTGGAACAGCGGCGACGTCACGGCGCCCGACGCCGACCTCGCCGCCGCGCGCTCCTTCTACGCCGAGCGCGGTGCGGACTGGGGCGTGCGCGTCCCGGCCGGCATGGCATGGGCGCACGGAAGTTGCGTGCTCACGCTGCGGCTCATGGCGCTCGAGCCCGCGGCGTTCCGCCCCGCGCCGGCGCTGCCGGGCGTCGCCGTCCGCGCCGCGACGCGCGCCGACCTCGACGCCGTCCTCGCGGTCGACGCGGCCGCGTTCGGCGCGGACCCGGACGTCGAGCGCGCGTGGCTCGAGCCGCACATCGACGCGCCGGCCGTGACGACTGCGCTCGCGACCCTCGACGAGGAGCCGGCCGGGACGGGCTACGGCATCGCGACCGATGGCCGCGCGGGGCCGGCGCTCTACCTCGCCGGCGTCGCGGTCCGGGCGGACGCGCGCCGGCGCGGCGTCGGAGCCGCGCTCTCGTCGTGGCTCGTCGCCCGCGGGCTGCGCGCGGGCGCCCGGCTCGCCCACCTCCACGCCGACACCGACGGCGCCGCGCGGGTCTACGCGCGCCTCGGCTTCGCCGACACGACCGGGCTCGAGGTGTACGTCGGCCTCTGAGCGCGCGATGATGGCGCCGAGACCGTGACCACGACCGCCGGCAACCTTCTCCTCGACGCGGCCGCCCAGGCGACGCTCGAGCCACTCGGCCTCGCGCGGCTCGACGGCACGACGTGGCTCGACGACCACGGCTGGTGGGTGCTCGCCGCCGACTTCGAGACGATCGGCGCGCGCGGCACGCGGCTCGTCGTCTACGCCGACTTCCTCTGGCACCTGCGCGAGCGCCCGGCGCGCACGGTCTCCGCCCGCGTGCGCGAGCGCGGCCGCCTGCTCGACCAGGACGGCGCCGAGCTGCAGTGCGGCTACGAGAGCGACGCGCAGTTCGCGCCCCTCGCCGCGCACCTCGCCCACCGCGCCGCGACCGAGCTGCACGCCTGGCGCGAGGGCTTCCCCACCCTGCGTGCGTGGGCCTCGTACCTCGATGCCGCCGCCGAGGACGGCGGGCTGTGGCGCGAGTACGACGCGGCCGTGGCGGCCGGGCTCGCCGGCGACGCCGACGGGGCCCGGCGCTGGTTCGATCGCGTCTTCGACCATCCCGTGCGCCCCGCGCTGTACCCCGACCCCGACCAGGACGACGTCGTCTCGGCTCAGCGCCTCGCGGACGGGCTCATGGCGGCGCTCGGCGACCCCGAGGCGTTCCGCGCCGCCGTCGCCGAGCGGGTGACGGCGACCCGCGCGCACCTCGACCTGCCGCCGGCCGACCTCGCCTGAGTAACGGTCGCGCACACGCAGCGCGAGCAAGAGCCCGACCGCGACGAAGGCGGGATGCCCATGCGGCCTCAGGCGACCGGCGCGACGAGCTCGTCGAACAGCCGGTCGAGCATGACCGCCGGGTCGTCGCAGATCCCCGTGTGCACCGGCGAGGGCTGGATGATCGTGCTCGACGGCGCGACGAGCCAGCCGAAGCGCTCGGAGGGCTCGAGCGCCGCGATCGAGCCGCCGGCCGGGTCGCCGGCCGCGATCCGCGTGAGCGCGTCGAGGTGCGCGCGCACAGTCGCGGGGTCGAGGTCGGGCGCGAGCGCGGCGAGCCGGCGCTCGTCGAGCTCGGCGCGCACGGCGAGGAAGTCGCGGCGTCGGCAGAACAGGACGACGCCGGCGTTGAGCTGCTCGCCGCGCTCGACGCGCGGCACGACGCGCAGGATCGCGTAGGCGAACCGGTCAGGCTCCACGGGCCGCCTCCGCCTCCGCGGCGAACCTGCGCGGGCCCTCGAGCCGCCGCACGAGGTACTCGACGTACGCGCGCCGGGCCGCGTCGTCGTCGTCGCCGAGCCACTCGGCGGGCACCGCGCTGACGACGGCCTCGACGAGCGCCGGCGTGAGCAGCGGCGCGAGGCGGGCGTCGGCGTCGGCGATTGAGCCCGCGTAGGGCAGCAGCACGTGCTGGCCGATCATCGGGAACGGCCGGTGGGAGAGCGCGGGCAGGTCGTCTGAGCCGTGCTGGAGATAGAGCGCGGCGCCGTGGTCGATGAGCCACAGGCGGCCGTGCCACCACAGGAGGTTCGGGTTGCGCGGCGTACGGTCGACGTTCGTCATGAGCGCGTCGAACCAGACGACCGCCGCCGCGAGCGCCGGTTCCGGCGGGTCGCCGGCGCCGGG
>Ga0136846_1224051_pt1 | contig 15495 bp, 17 predicted proteins | sample HopSoiMetagenom2_FD_96841 | JGI IMG/M metagenome (GOLD analysis project Ga0136846, IMG submission 96841) | Grasslands soil microbial communities from Hopland, California, USA - 2 Assembly 2016 (version 4) | ecosystem: Environmental > Terrestrial > Soil > Grasslands | place: USA: Hopland... | reverse complement strand
GAAGTACGCCGAGACGATCATCGTCAAGGACGTCCGCTCTCCCGAGCGGCTGCTCGACGAGACCGCGCTGTTCCTGCACCGCGTCGAGTCGAAGCTGCCGAACGAGAAGCGCCGGATGCTCGAGCAGCTGCACTCGAGCGACGACGTGTTCAAGGGCAAGCGCGTGCTGATCGCCGACGACGACGTGCGCAACGTCTTCGCGCTCGCGTCGGTGCTCGAGCGTGAGGGTATGGAGGTGCTGTTCGCCGAGAACGGCAACGAGGCAATCTCCACGCTCGAGAACGACCCCGACGTCGACCTCGTGCTGATGGACATCATGATGCCGGAGCTCGACGGCTACGAGGCGATGCGGCGCATCCGCGAGCTTCCCCGGTTCGCCAAGCTGCCGATCATCTCGCTGACGGCCAAGGCGATGAAGGGCGACCGCGAGAAGTCGATCGCCTCCGGCGCGTCGGACTACATCACCAAGCCGGTCGACACGGACCAGCTTCTCTCGCTGATGCGGGTGTGGCTGTACAGGTAGAACATCAGCCGTCGAGCCCGGAGGGGCGGCTGGAGACCGAGCAGCTCGAGCTCGAGCTGCTCCTCGAAGGCGTCTACCGCCAGTACGGGTTCGACTTCCGCGAGTACGCGCCGGCATCGCTGAAGCGCCGGGTGTGGCGGCGCGTGGACGCGGAGAAGGCCGGGACGATCACCGGGCTCCTGGAGCGGCTGCTCCACGACCCGGACGTGATGGAGCGGTTGCTGCTCGACCTCTCGATCAACGTCACGTCGATGTTCCGCGACCCGACGTTCTACGCGGCGCTGCGCACGCAGGTCGTCCCGGTGCTGCGCACGTATCCGTTCACGCGCATCTGGGTGGCCGGCTGCTCGACCGGCGAGGAGGTCTACTCGCTGGCGATCGTGCTGCACGAGGAAGGCGTCGACGACCGCACGCGGATCTACGCGACCGACATCAACGAGGCCGTGCTCGAACGCGCGCGGGCGGGCGTGTTCCCGCTCGACAAGATGAAGGAGTACACCGAGAACTACATCCGTGCGGGCGGGCGGCGCTCGTTCTCGGAGTACTACCTCGCGAAGTACGAGAGGGTGCTGTTCGACCGGTCGCTGACCGAGAACGTCGTCTGGGCGCCGCACAACCTCGTCCAGGACCGCGGCTTCAACACGTTCAACCTGATCATGTGCCGCAACGTGATGATCTATTTCGACCGCACGCTGCAGACGCGCGTGCACGAGCTCTTCTACGACAGCCTCGAGCGCCTCGGCTTCCTGGCGCTCGGGCACAAGGAGTCGATCCGGTTCACCGGTCTCGAGGACCGCTACGAGGAGGTCGACGCGCAGGAGAAGCTGTACCGGAAGGTGGGATGACCGACCTCGTCGTGATCGGCGCCTCGTGGGGCGGGCTCGACGCGCTCCGGGCGATCCTCGCCACGATGCCCGCGGGCCTCGACGCGGCGGTCGTCGTCGCGCAGCACCGCTCGCCCGAGTCGCACCGGACCGCGTTCCGCGACCTGCTCGGTGCATCGACGCGCATGCAGGTGCGCGAGGCCGCCGACAAGGACGCCCTGCGCACCGGCACGGTCTACGTCGCACCGCCCGACTACCACCTGCTCGTCGACCCGGATTCGGTCTCGCTCTCGACTGACGAGGCCGTCCACTTCGCACGGCCGTCGATCGACGTGCTCTTCGAGAGCGCCGCCGAGTCGCACCGCGAGCGCTGCGCCGGCGTCGTCCTCACCGGGGCGAACGCCGACGGCGCGCACGGCCTGCAGCGCATCGCCGAGCTCGGCGGCGGCGCGATCGTCCAGGACCCTGAGGAGGCCGTCCGCGACGAGATGCCGCGCGCCGCGCTGAAGGCCGTGCCCGAGGCGCGCGTCCTGCCCGTGGCGGCGATCGCGTCTTTGCTCGTCGAGCTCTGCGGCCTTGCGAAAGTCTCCGCCTGAACATGCCTTCCCTGCTCCTCGTCGACGACCGCCCGCAGAACCTGCTCGCCCTGCAGGCGATCCTGGAGCCGCTCGGGCACGAGCTCGTGAGCGTGACGTCAGGCGCCGAGGCGCTGCGCGTGCTGCTGACCCGCGACGACTTCGCGGTCATCCTGCTCGACGTCCAGATGCCGATCCTCGACGGCTTCGAGACGGCCGAGGTGATCAAGCAGCGCGAGCGCACGAGCACGATCCCGATCATCTTCCTGACCGCTCTCTCGAAGGAGCAGCGGCACGTCTTCCGCGGCTACGAGGTCGGCGCGGTCGACTACGTCTTCAAGCCGTTCGACGCGGAGATCCTGCGCGCGAAGGTCGCGGTCTTCATCGAGCTCTGGGACAAGAACGAGCAGATCCGCAGGCAGGCCGAGCAGCTCGCCGAGCAGGAGCTCGCCGAGCTCCGGCGTGCGAGCGCCGAGCGGTACCGGCAGCTGGCCGATGCGATGCCGCAGATCGTGTGGACGTCCGACGACGAAGGCAACGCCACCTACTACAACCGCCGCTGGTTCGACTACACGGGGATGGCCGACGGCGAGGTCGACGCGATCGCCTGGTCGCGCGTCACGCATCCCGACGATCTGCCGTCCGTCGTCGCGCGGCGGGAGCAGAGCCTCGCCGACGGCACCGTCTTCGAGGTCGAGTACCGGTTCCGCGGTGCCGACGGCACGTATCGGTGGCACCTCGGGCGGGCCGTGCCGATCCGCGACGAGTCCGGCGAGATCGACTTCTGGATCGGCACGGCGACCGACATCGACGACCGCAAGCGCATCGAGGAGGCGCAGCGTTTCCTGCTCGACGCCGGCGCCGAGCTCGCGCTGTCGCTCGACTGGCGGGCGGGGCTGCAGGGCGTCGCGAAGCTCGCCGTCGGGCGTGTCGCGGACTGGTGCGCCGTACACGTGCTCGAGGACGACGGCTCGATCTCGACGCTCACGATTCAGCACGCCGACCCGGCGAAGCTCGTGTTCGCGAGGGAGCTGCAGGAGCGGTACCCGGCCGATCCCGCGACGGGGGGCGGTGCGCCCGAGGTCATCCGGACGGGTGAGGCACAGCTCGTTCCCGACATCCCGCCGCACCTCCTGGCACGCGCGGCCCGCGACGAGCTGCACGAGGAGCTGCTGCGCCAGCTCGGCCTGCGCTCGTACCTCTGCGTCCCGATCACGGCGCGCGACCGGACGCTCGGCGCGATCACGCTCGTGACCGAGGCGTCCGGCCGCCGGCTGACGGAGAGCGACCTGCGCGCCGCGGAGGAGCTCGCGGGGCGCGCGGCCACCGTGATCGAGAACGCGCAGCTGTACGAGGAGGTCGAGCGGCGGGCGCGCGCGGCGCGTGCGCTCGAGACGATCGCCGACGGCGTCGTGCTGCTCGACCGCGACGAGAGGATTCTGCTCTGGAACAACGCGGCGGAGGCGATGACCGGCCTCCGCGCCGCCGACCTCCTCGGCCGCCCCGCACGCGAGGCGCTGCCGGGCTACGCAGAGAACGTCTCGGCGGTCGACGTGGACGGTCGGCCCCAGACGGTGCCGCTCGAGATCGGCGACCGCGAGTTGTGGCTCTCGTTCTCTGCGATGCGCTTCGAGGAAGGGACCGTGTACGCCTTCCGCGACCTGACGGAGGAGCGCGCGCTGGAGCAGATGCGCTCCGACTTCGTCGCGACGGTCTCGCACGAGCTGCGCACGCCGCTCGCCGCGATCTACGGTGCCGCGGTCACGCTTCGCCGCGAGGATCTCGACCTGGGCGAAGAGATGCGCGGGCGACTGCTCGATGTCGTCGCTGACGAGTCGGACCGGCTGGCGCAGATCGTCAACGACGTGCTGCTCGCGAGCCACCTCGACTCCGGCCAGCTCCAGCTGCAAATCGAGACGGTCGACGCGACCCGGCTGAGCGAGAGCGTCGTCGACGCGGCGCGGACGCACCTGCCCGACGGCATCACACTCACGCTCGAGACGCCGAAGCGGCTGCCGCCCGTCGCCGCCGACGAGCAGCACCTACGTCAGGTCCTCGTCAACCTCGTCGAGAACGCGGTCAAGTACTCGCCGGACGGCGGACCCATCGAGGTGCGCGTGACGCGCGGCGAGCGGGGCGTCCGCTGGGCCGTCTCCGACCGCGGGCTCGGCATCCCCCCGGCCGAGCGCCGGCGCGTCTTCGAGAAGTTCTACCGCCTCGACCCGAATATGACGCGCGGAATCGGCGGCACCGGCCTCGGCCTCTACATCTGCCGCGAGCTCGTCCGTCGCCTCGACGGCCGCATCTGGGTCGAGGGGAACAGCGACGGGAACGGCGACACTCGAGGGTCGACGTTCTTCGTCGAGATCCCGGTCGCGAAGCGCCCCGCCGGCACGAAGCGTGCCGCGAAGACGGCCGCCTAGCGCGGTCCGTCAGACGCCTCCAGGAAAGCCGGAGGTGGGACTCGAACCCACGGCATCCTCTTTACAAGAGAGGTGCTCTGCCAGCTGAGCTACTCCGGCGAAGCGCTCATGGTACGCGAGCGGAACGTCCGGAATCTGATTCGCGGAGCGAATCAGATTCCAGCCTCACGCGAGGACCTGACGCCCGTGCTGGTGCGTCAGGATCTTCCGCTTCACGCGCTGAAGGGCGTTGTCGATCGTCTTCGTGTCGCAGCCGAGCTCGGCGGCCATCTGCTCGTAGGACGAGCCTTCGAGGTAGAGGCGCAGCGCGTCGGCCTCGAGCGGTGAGAGTGTCGTCGACAGGCAGCCGACGAGCGACTGCAGCTCCTCCGTCGAGATCACCCGTACCGACGGGTCGTTGACCGCGGGCCCGGGCAGCGCGTCGCCGAGCGTGCAATCGTCGCCCTCCTGGCCGGCAGGCGTGTGGCTGAACGAGACGTACTGGTTCAGCGGGGCGTGCTTGAAGCGCGTCGCCGTCTTGATCGCCGTGATGATCTGCCGCGTCACGCAGAGCTCGGCGAACGAGCGGAACGACGTCTCCTTGTCCGGACGGAAGTCCCGCACCGCCTTGTAGAGCCCGACGAGCCCCTCCTGGATCAGGTCCTCCGAGTCGCCGCCGGCGAGGAAGTACGAGCTCGCCTTCAGCCGGACGAACGACGTGTAGCGGCGGATCAACTGGTCCATGGCGGCGTCCGAGCCGTTGCGCGCCTTCAGGACGAGCTGCAGATCCTCTAGCTCTCGTTGAGCCTTCTGCGGAGATTTATGGGCTGTTGCGGAGCGGACGGACACGGCGGAACCCCCGTATTTGCGCAGTTTGCGGGGCGCGACTTCCGTCCTGCAGCGCCGAAGTCTCACCCTTAGGTTGAGGTCAATCTAGCAGTGGCCCGCAAAGAGCACAAGTCGTAATTGCAGTGGACCCGCTTACTCGCCTCTTCGCAGTTTTTCCAGCTTGTCGCGGGTCGCCTGGTCGAGCTTTCCCGAGAGCCCGCCGCGGCGCTCGTCGCGGTGACCGGCGGGACCGAGGCCGCGGACGAACGACTGCGAGGAGACCTTCGCCACCCCGAGCCCGGCCGCCGAGGCGATCGTCGCGTCGCTCGTCACGAGCACGACCTGGTCGCGCTCGCGATGCTCGGCGGCGAGGCGCTCGAGCAGCGTGTCGGCGTGCCCGGCGAAGCGGACGTCGAGCGCCCCGTGCCGGGCGTCCTCCCCCACGCCGTCGAAGACGACCACGCCGCGGGCGCCGCGCACCGCGACGAAGCTCGCGAGCGCGTCGACGAGCTCCCGCTGGTCCGCATAGCCGCCGGCGTGCAGCAGGTTGTAGCCGTCGAACAGGTAGAGGTCAGCCACGTTGCCTGCGCGCCTCGTACAGCAGCACTGCGGCGGCGACGCTCACGTTCAGCGACTCGACGACGCCGGCGAGCGGGATCGAGACGAGCACGTCGCACATGCGCTTCACGAGGGGCCGCAGGCCCTTTCCCTCTGCACCGAGCACGATGGCGACGCCGCCCGTGAGGTCGGTCTCCCACATCGGCTGCGCGCCGGCCTCGCCCGCAGCGCCGTACACCCAGAACGCGCCGCCCTTCACCTCCTCGAGGTAGCGCGCGAGGTTCGGGACGACGGCGATCGGCACGTGCTCGACCGCACCGGCCGACGCGCGCGCCACGGCGGGCGTGACGATCGCCGAGCCGTGCGCCGGGACGACGATCCCCGTCGCGCCGGCGCCCTCGGCCGAGCGCGCGACCGCCCCGAGGTTGCGAGGGTCGGTGACCCGGTCGAGGACGGCGAGGAGCGGCGACTCGGCGGCCGCCAGCTCGTAGGCGTCGGCGTACGGGAACGGCGCGACGAGCGCGAGCACGCCCTGGTGGTCGCGGGTGTCGGCTCGCTCGCTCAGCTCCCGCTCGGCCTTCAGCTTCGGCCCGGCCTCGGCGAGCCAGTCCTCCGCCTTGAGCGCGCGCTCGGTCGCCCACACCTCGAGCACCTCTCGACGACCGCGCAGGGCCTCGCGCACCGCCCGCCGCCCGTAGACGAGGTCGGGCGTCAAGCCCGCACGAGGTCGTAGCCGTCGGACCGGTCGCGCATCTGCCAGCCGGCGGCGGCCAGCTCGTCACGCAGCCGGTCGGACTCGTCGAAGTTCCGCTCCGCCCGGGCCTGCAGCCGCCGCTCGGCGAGCTCGACCACCTCGGCCGGCGCCTCCTCGCGCTCGGCGAGCGAGCCGAGGCCGAAGAGCTCGAGGCCGCGTCGGAGCAGCTCGAGCTGCCCGCCCGAGGCCCACTCGTGCAGGACGGCGAGCCCCGCGGGAGTGTCGAAGTCGTCGTCGAGCGCGGCGGCGAGCCGCGCCCAGCCGCTCTCGTCGTGCTCGGCGGCCGCGAGCGTGAAGGCGTTGCGCAGCGTCTCCTTGCGCGCGGCCGCCTGCGCCATCGTCTGCTCCGAGTAGTCGATCGGCTTGCGCCACGACGCCGTCATGAAGAACACGAGCACCGTCTCGCGCCCCCACTCGTCGATCGCCTCGCGGATCGTCGCGACGTTGCCGATCGACTTCGACATCTTCTCGCCCGTGAAGCGGAGCATCCCGTTGTGCGTCCAGATCTGCGCGAACGGATGCCCGAGCGAGCGCGACTGTGCGATCTCGTTCTCGTGGTGCGGGAAGACGAGGTCGAGCCCGCCGCCGTGGATCTCGAAACCGGGACCGTAGATCTCCTCGGCCATCGCGGAGCACTCGATGTGCCAGCCGGGCCGCCCGCGCCCCCACGGCGAGTCCCACCAGGTGTCCTCGGTGGTCGGCTTGTTCGCCTTCCAGAGCGCGAAGTCGCGCGGGTCTTCCTTGAGCGGGCTCGGCTCCTCGCCCTGCTCCACCTGGTCCGGCCGCTGCCCTGACAAGCGCCCGTAGCCGGGGAAGCTCGCGACGCGGAAGTAGACGTCGCCTTCGACCGGGTACGCGTGGCCGGCCGCCACGAGCTCCTCGATGAAGTGCACGATCTGCGGGACACTCTCGGTCGCCTTCGGCAGGTGGTCGGGCATGCCCAGCCCGAGGTCGCCGGTGTCCTGCAGGTACCAATCGGTCGCGCGCGCAGCCAGCTCGGCGCTCGCACCGGGGGCCGCCTCGTAGATCTTGTCGTTGATGTCCGTGATGTTGTGGACGAGCTGCGCGTCGTACCCGTTCGCGCGGAGCCACGAGCGCAGCCACATGCCGACGACGAACGGGCGCGCGTTGCCGATGTGCGCGCGCGCGTACACGGTCGGGCCGCAGAAGTACATGCGCACCGGGCCGGGCGGCGCCGACAGTTCGACGAAGCCGCGCGTGTACGTGTCGTAGAGGCGCATCGATCTAGGGTAGTGCGCGCCGCAACGCCTCGTCGCGCGGGAGCGCGCACAACACCGCCCACAGCTCCGCCCCGCGCTCGCGGCCGCTGAGCGCGATCCGCAGCGCTTGCAGGTTTCCGCCGACGGCCTTCAGCTCGCGCACGATCGCCTTCGCCTGCTCCTTGTCGAGCGCCTCGGGCAGCGGCGCGCGCAGCTCGGCGAAGCGCGCCAGCGTCTCGGGACTTTGTGATGAGTCAACACTTGCGGGGGCGACCGCGCGCGGTGCCGACTCGTCGTCGGGGAGCGCCGGGTGCACGTCCTTCGACGGCGACCGCCCACGCGCTTCGTCGCGCGGCGTCAATCCGCGAGGGCGGTTGCCGAGGCGCGCAGCGGGATCAGTCGCGCAAGCCCGGCGCCGATCGCAGCGACGATCGCGCTCACCCAGAAGGCGGCGATGAATGCCGACTCGGCGGGAACGTGCGTGTGGCCGATCGTGTCGGCGGTGACGATCGCTGCGCCGACCTGCCCACCGATCACGGAGCCGATCGTGCGCATGACGGTGTTCATGCCGGTCGCGACACCGGTCTCCGACGGGCGCACGGCATCGATGATCAGCTTCGCCATCGCCGCGAACGCGAACGGCACGCCCATCCCGATGAACACCATTCCGATCGAGATCTCGACCGGGTGCGCGTGGAAGAGCGCGAGCCAGGCGATCCCGACCGACGCGAGGATCAGGCCGAGTATGAGCGGCTGCCGCGAGCCGTAACGCGACCCGAGCCGGCCGGCGAGCGGGCCGGCGAAGAAGCCGAGCAGGCCGCCGGGCAGGAGATAGAGCCCCGTCTGCACCGGCGAGAGGCCGAAGCCGTACGGGACGGTCGCGCTCGGCTCGGTCTGCATGAGCGAGGGCAGCAGCACGAAGGCGCCGAACATGGCGAAGCCGGTGAAGATCGCCGCGAGGTTGGTGAAGAGCACCGTGCGCTGCAGCATCATCCGGATGTCGACCATCGGCTCCTCCACGCGCAGCTCCGTGCGAACCCAGGCGTAGGCGAGCACTGCGCTCGCGACGAACAGCCCGCCGACCCGGCCCGAGCCCCACCCCCAGGTGGGCCCCTCGGTCAGCGCGAGCAGCAGCGCCACGAGGGTCGCCGAGAGCAGGAGCGCGCCGAGCACGTCGATCTTCGACGGCGTCGTCAGCGGCGACTCGGGCACGAAGCGCCATACGCCGAGCGCGGCGACGCCGACGAACACCGCGCCGACGATGAAGAGCCACCGCCACGACGCGTACTCGACGAGCACGCCGGAGAGCACGAGGCCGAGCCCGCCGCCGATGCCGAGGATCGCGGAGATCATCCCGACGCCCGAGCCGACCTTCTCCTTCGGGAACTCGTCGAAGACGATCGCGAAGGACAGCGGGAAGACGGCGCCGCCGAACCCCTGGATCGCGCGAAAGAGGATCAGCGACCAGATGTTCCAGGCGAAGATCGCCGCCACGCAGCCGACGAAGAAGAGGAGCAGGCTGACGAGCAGGAAGCGCTCCTTGCCGTACTGGTCGCCGAGCTTCCCGAGCAGCGGCGTCGCGACCGCCGAGACGAGCAGGAACCCGGTGAGAAGCCAGGTGACCCAGGCGGTCGTCGTGTGAAACTCGCGCTGCAGACTCGGCAGCGCCGGGACGATCATCGTCTGCTGCAGGGCGTAGGCGAGAGCGGCGAGCGCGAGGAAGACCAGCGTGACGTTGTAGTGCTGGCGCTCACCCCTCACCCCGGGACTCTATCGCCGCGCCTCCGGCCGACCCGCCGCCACCGCCGCTCCGTCTAGGCTCGAACCATGAACGCGACTGCTCTCCTGGACTGGTTTCGTGCGCGCCCACGCCTGACGAAAGGACTGCAGTTCGCGCTGCTCGCCTTCACCGCCGGCTTCTGCGCGTGGGCGGTGCGCGACCAGTGGTCGAAGGCGGGCCCGCTCCTCGCGAAGGCAGACCCGATCTACCTGGCGCTCGCGTTCGCAATCGTCGCTGTCTACTACCTCGTCTTCATCCTCGGCTGGATCCGGATACTCGACGCGTGGGACATCCGCATCACCTACCGCGTCGCGCTGCAGGCGGAGATGGTCTCGATGCTCGCGAAGTACCTACCGGGCGGCGTGTGGACACCGGTCGCGCGCACGGTCGCGCTGCGACGCTACGGGGGCGTCACCGACACGCCGACGGTGCTGGCCTCCATCCTCGTCGAGGCGTGTCTCTCGGCGATCTCCGGCGTGATCGTCTTCGTCGTCAGCCTCCGCTGGGTCCCGGACGTGCACGCGCCGCTCCCCGCATTGCTCTTGTTCGCGCTGCTCCTGACGGCGCTCCTGCATCCACGCATCTTCCGGCCGCTGTCGCACAAGCTCCTCAAGCCGTTCGGCGCAGAGGCGATCGATCCGCTCCCCTTCCCGCTCATGCTCGGCCTCCTCCTCTTCTACTGCGGGACGTGGCTGATCGGCGGCTTCGCCGTCTATTTCATGCTGCGCTCGCTCGGCGCGGAGGTCGGACTCTCGACGATCCCCTACCTCGGCGGCGTCTCCGCGCTCGGCGCGATCGTCGCGGTGCTGGCGATCTTCGCGCCGTCCGGCCTCGGCGCCCGCGAGGCCTCGATGTACGGGCTCCTGCTCGCGGTGACGACCGCCGGCCCCGCGCTGGGCGTGACGCTCCTGAACCGGCTCGCGATCACGATCGTGGAGCTGCTCCTCTTCGCGGCCGGGCTCGTCGGCTGGCGGCTCGCGCGCAGGCTCGAGAGCAGGTCTTGACCGGGCGATATCGCTTCCGCTATTCCTAGGGTCTGGCGTTCGGTCGATCGATCCTCCTGGTCGGGGTCGCGGTGCTCCTGGCGGGGTGCGGCTCGTCCTCGCCCTCGAGCGGCCCGCGCATCGAGCGCAGCTTCGACGTCGACTGGCACGACCATGCGACCGTGCAGCCGATCCGCTACACGGCCCGGCACATCGTCTTCCACGACGGACGCTGGTCGGCCGACATCACGCTCCACAACGGCACCGGCAAGCCGCTCTACCCGGCGCCGTGGTCGCCGTCCGACTCGAACGGGTTCGTGTGGAACGGCCCGGCGCTCGTCTACTCCGGCAAGGACGTGCTCGGTGAGCGCCGGCTGATCTACGTCGCGGCCGACACGGCCAAGCCGGAGATGCCGTTCCCGCTCGCGCGTGGCGCAACCTGGCGCGCAACCGTCGAGGGTAAGGTGCCGTCGAGGCCGGCGCTCCCGAAGAACGACCCGATCTGGTTGCGCTACTCGGTCGTCTACGTCGGCGTGACGTTCGCAGAAGCGTCGAGCAACGCCGAGCGCGTCGATTGGATCAGCGTGCGGGGAATCCACCTGTGAGCGTCCGGGCGCGGATGTGGCGGACGTTGCGCGGCGACAAGGTGCTGTTTGCGAGCACGCTCGCCGCGCTGCTCCTGGTCGCGGCGGTCACGATCGGCCCGCCGATCCTCTCGGCGACGCTCGGCCACACGAGCGACGAGCCGTTCCCGTACGCGACCGACCCGATCTACCGCAAGCCGGTCAATCCGCTGACGAAGGTTTACGCGACGACGCACGAGTTCACCGACGAGACCGGTTACCAGCGCGCCGCGCCGCCGAAGGGGACGGACAAGACGTGGTTCTTCGCCGGCGCGGACAGCAGCCTCGGGCGTGACGAGCTGCTGCGCCTGCTCGAGGGCGGACGCACATCGCTCGAGGTGGCGTTCGGCGGCACCGCGCTCGCGATGACGATCGGGCTGATCATCGGGATGATCGGCGGCTTCCTCGGCGGCTTCATCGACTCCGCGTTCTCGCGCTTCACCGAGTTCGTGATGGCGTTCCCGCTGATGCTGCTCGTGATCGCGCTCGGCACGCAAACGGACAATCACCTCGACAAGATCACGCTTGGATTCCTGCCGCAGGGCGTGTTCGCGCTGATCGTCTTGATCGGATCGTTCACGTGGTTCTACCCGGCACGCGTGATCAGGACGCAGGTCGCGGAGCTACGCCATCGGGAGTTCGTCGACGCCGCCGTGATGCTGGGTGCGAAGAACTCGCGGATCATCCGCACGCACATCCTCCCGCACGTTCTTCCGACCGCGCTCGTCTACATCACGCTGCTGATTCCCGTCAACGTGCTGCTCGAGGCCGGCATCACGTTTCTCGGCGTCGGCATCCACCTGCCCACGCCGAGCTGGGGCAACCTGCTCTCGACGACGTGGGGCACCGTGCTCAGTCCGACGGCGTACGACGCGCGGCGCGCGACGGTCTGGCTGACGTTGCTGCCGAGCCTGATGATCTTCATCACCGTCTTCACCTTCAACCAGCTCGGCGAAGGGCTGCGCGAGGCGTTCGACTCGGAGGCGCGCGGCTGATGGTGCAGTTCGTGACCTACCGCCTCGCGACCGCCGTGTGCCTCCTGTTCGCGCTGACTCTCGTGACGTTCCTCGTCTACGCGACGATCCCCGTCGAGCCCGCCGGCTTCCTCGTCGACATCCAGCACGCGACGCCGCAGCAGATCGCGGCCGCCCATCAGGCGCTCGGCCTCGACCATTCCATCTGGTACCGCTACGCCGTCTACCTGCTCCACTTCGTGCAGGGCGACTTCGGCGTCGCCTGGTCGTCGCTCGGGATCGGCTACGACGGCCAGATCCACGGCACGCCGGTCGGGCACATGGTCTACGAGGCGGCCGGCGTCACGGGCTCCATCATCTTCGGAGGCGCGGTGCTGCTCGTCGTGCTCGCCGTACCGCTCGCACTCATCTCCGCGCGCTCGCCGCGCTCGATCCTCGACCGCACAGTCGTCGCGATCTCGCTGATCGGCATCTCGACGCATCCACTCGTGATCGGCGTCGTCCTGCGACTGCTCTTCGGCGAGCGCTGGCACTGGCTGCCGCCGACCGGTTACTGCAATCTCACCGGCACCCCTTCGCAGCCGGACTTCCGCCTCGCGAATGGGACGATTCCGCAAGCCTGCGGTGGCCTGAGGGACTGGACGACGCACTTGATCCTGCCATGGGTCACGTTCGCGCTCTTCTTCGTCGCGCTGTACATGCGCATGCTGCGCGCGCGGCTCCTCGAGACGCTGCACACGCACTACGTGCGCACCGCGCGCGCGAAGGGCGCGAACGAGCTGCGCGTGCTGCGCAAGCACGCGCTGCCCAACGTGATCGCGCCGATGATCATCATGCTCGCGATGGACGCCGGCACGGCGATCGGCATCTCGATCTACATCGAGTCGGTCTATTTCTTGCCGGGGATCGGTCATCTCGTGCTCAACGCGCTGAGCGGCGAGCGCGGCTACGACCTGCCGCTCATCCTGGGCGTGATGTTCATCAGTGCGACCGCGATCATCGCGCTGAACGCGGTCGCCGACGTCGTAGCGCGCGTGATCGACCCGCGCATCTCGTCCGTCTCGCGCTCGGGCGCGGGCGGCGTCCGCTCCGGGCTGGGCTAGCAGCTAGCGCAGCTTCGGCAGGACCTGCGTGCCGAGCAGCTCGACACCGTGCCGCTCGTTGATCCCGTGCGGCGTGCCGAACTCGATCCGGTCGACACCCGCCTCGAACAGCGCCTCCACCTGCGCGACGATCCGCGCGGGCTCGCCTGCGAACGCGAAGCGGTCGAGCACGTCATCGGGGATCTCGCCTCCGGCCGGCACGTCGGTCGTCGGGTCGAACGCGCCGACGACAGGCAGGTAGAGCGCGACCTCCGCTCGCGCCGCCGCGCGGGCGCGCGCGTCGTCGTCGTCGACGACCGTCACGGCGCCGACGACGAGTCTCGTACTGCTGCCGGCGAGCCACTTCCGGACGAGGCGCACGAGCGCCGGGTTCGACGAGCCGCCGATCTTCAGCTCGGCCGCGTGCGCGGCGGCGAACGCGGTCAGCCGAGGCGACCAGGTGCCGACGAGCAGCGACACGGAGCGGCGAACCGGCTCATAGGCGAGCGTATTGCCGGCGGCGAGCCGGAAGAGCTCGCCATCGAAGCCGGAGTCGTCTCCCGCGAGCAGGCGACGCACGATCTCCCACGTCTCGGAGATCGCGGTCAGCGAGCGCCGGTTCTCGAGCCCGAGCCGGTCGAGCCACGCGCCTGCGGCGAGGCCGAGATACGCCCGACCCTCGGAGACGGCGTCCAGCGCGGCGACTTGGCCTGCGACCTCGACGGGATGTACGGTGAACGGGTTGAGGCATGCGGGGCCGATCCGGACCCGCTCTGTCGCCGTCGCGATCTCGAGCAGCGGCGGCAGGGCGGGTTGAAAGAAGAGGTCGTTGAAGACGCTGACCACGTCGAAGCCGTCCGCCTCGGCGCGGCGCGCGAGCGCGGCGTAGTCGCCCGGGCGCTTGTCGCCCTGCAGCCCGAGCCCGAAGCTCCGCTCGCCCGCCTCACCACCCATGGGCGCGAGTCTAGGCTGGAACGAATGGCGGTCACGATCGAGGAGCTCGACGCGGCTGCCGTCGCGTCGCGCCTCGACGAGCTCGCGCAGCTGCTGCTCGACGCGCACGCGAGCGGCATGGCGCTCGGCCTGCAGGCGCCGCTGTCGCGCGACGGCGCACGCGCGGCGTACGCGGACGCGGCGGCGGGGCTGGCGGCGGGCGAGCGCGTCCTCCTTGTGGCACGGGACGGCGACGAGCTCGTCGGCGCCGTGCAGATCGACCGCTCCGAAACCGGAAACGGCCGCCACCGCGGCGAGCTGCGGCGGCTCGTCGTGCGCACGGACCGGCGCGGCGCGGGTGTCGGCAGCGCGTTGATGACCGCGGCAGTCGAGCACGCGCGCGGCATGGAGCTTCGGCTCCTCTGGCTCTCGACGCACGAGGGAACACACGCCGATCGCTTCTACGAACAGCTTGGCTGGACACGCGTCGGCGTGATCCCCGACTGGGCTGTGCTGCCCAACGGGGATCTCGCCGGCAACGCGTTCTACTTCCTCAGGCTCGCGAACATCGACTGAACGGCCGTCACGGCTTCGCCCTCTGCGGTGAGCTCGAGGATCGCGCGATCGCCGTCCCTCGTGACGTCCCAGCTCGCGAACGCGCAGCATTCGCCCTCGAGGCGGGCGAGGTCGCGCAGCTCGGCCTCCGCCGAAGCGGGGAAGCCGAGCCGCAGGCCGTTCCACGTCTCCTCGACGTCGGCCTGGTCGAGCGCCAGCCACCGCTTGCCGCGGGTGCTGCGCTCCTCCGGTGTGAGCGTGCATTGCATGGACACACCCTGTCAGTTAAAGTCGACTTCAAGTCAAGTGCCGGAGCTGATGTCAATCGGAGAGGTGGCGGAACGCACCGGCTTCCGCACCTCCGCCCTGCGCTACTACGAGACGACAGGACTGCTCGAGCCGGCCGATCGTGTGAGCGGGCGGCGCCGCTACGACGAGAGCGCGGTCGACCGGCTGGCGGTGATCCGTTTCTGCCGCGCACTCGACTTCACGCTCGACGAGATCCGCACGCTGCTGACCGAACCGCGCGGCCGGCGGCAGAAGGCGCGCTGGCGCGCGCTCGTCGACGACAAGGTCGTCGAGCTCGACGAGACCCTCGCGCGTGTGCGCGCGATGAAGCGGGTGCTGCTCGTGAGCCGCGACTGCGACTGCGTCGACGTGCAGGAGTGCGCCGCGGTCTGCAGCTAGACGCGCGAGGCGACTTGTCCCGCGCGCGATCCGAGCACCTCGGCGATCCGGTCGTAGCCGAGGTCGGGATCGGAGCGCAGGAACAACGGCGAGCCGCGTCGTGCTCTCGGAGCGACGCGACCAGGGTCGCGACCCGGGACACATCCATCTCCATGTGCATCCACATAGGTCCACCTTCGTCCGGAGCGGACGCG
>Ga0136846_1215196_pt1 | contig 15502 bp, 12 predicted proteins | sample HopSoiMetagenom2_FD_96841 | JGI IMG/M metagenome (GOLD analysis project Ga0136846, IMG submission 96841) | Grasslands soil microbial communities from Hopland, California, USA - 2 Assembly 2016 (version 4) | ecosystem: Environmental > Terrestrial > Soil > Grasslands | place: USA: Hopland... | reverse complement strand
CGACGACGACGCGCTCGTGCACGTGCACCTCGGACGCCAGTGGCTCTGGTCGGAGACGCTCACGCCGCCCCGGCCCTCGGTTCGACTCCGCCTCGTGGCGAGTGGCGGCACCGCCGATCTCATCGCTCCGATCGTGTGCGAGCTCGGTTATGCGCAGCTGCGCGGCCACGTTGTGTCGGGGCTCGGGCCGGACCCCCTGCGCGACGATGCCGATGCAGAAGCCGTGCGTGACCACCGGCGCCGTGATGCGACGCGCACGAGACGAGGGCCGCATCGTCACGCGGCGGCCGCCCGGCGTGCCGGTCGAGACGCTCGACGAGATCGATGGACGGTTCGTCTACGGACGAGACACGTGCGGACGGTGCTCCCGGCTCGATCGGCTCGCCGTTGCAGGCTGGGCGATCAACGCGTGTCCCGCATGTCAGCCTCGCGCCTGACCGAATGAGGGCATGGACGCCGACCGCCGGAGATGGCGTCCTGCGCGGGTCGCCGCCGCTCGTGTTGCGTTGGCTCGGGCCCGACGCCTAGGGTGGGATGAGGCCACTTGGGCGGGAGGGGTCGATGCGCGCGAAGTTCTTCACGTTCATTCTTATCTTCGGGGCGACGTTTGCGGTTGGCGCTACGCTGGCGACGCCGGCTGCAGCGGCCAACGGCGACGATGAACTGACCGACCGGGATCAGATCGTGATGAACGGGCGGCTCATCGTGGCGCAGGATGAGACGGTCGACACAGCGGTGCTCTTCCACGGTTCCGCAACGATCGACGGCACGGTGACGAAGTCGCTTGTCGTCTTCGATGGACCAACGGAGATCTCTGGCCACGTGCAACAGGACGTGTTCGTGTTCAACGGACCGGTCACGGTGCTGTCGGGCGCGCAGATCGACGGAGATCTCGTCACGTCCGAGACCCCCACCGTCGAACAGGGCGCCACCGTGACGGGGGATCAGCAGCGCGTCAGTACGCGGTTCGATGCTGGAGCGGTCGGCGTCGCAAGCCGATTCGCGTGGTGGCTCGGCTACTCCGTCTCGACGTTGTTCCTGGGACTGCTTCTTCTTCTGATCGGGCCGGCCCTCGACACAGCCATCGTTCGCGCGATACGTGAGCGCATGGGCGCCTCCATCGGATGGGGTGCGCTCGTCTTCTTCTTGCTGCCGATCGTCGCCGTCCTGCTCCTCGTGATCGTCGTTGCGTTGCCGCTCGGTCTGTTCATGCTGCTCGCGCTCGGGCTCCTGTACACCGTCGGGTACGTCGTGGGCGCACATGCGGTCGGCCGGTTGCTCGTCAAGCAGCCCACCTCGCGCTTCCTGGCGTTCCTCGCCGGGTGGGCGATCCTGCGGGCGATCGGCTTGATCCCCGTCCTCGGCGGCCTCGTCTGGGTCCTGGCGTCGATCGTCGGCCTCGGGGTCCTGTGGGTCGCGAGCCGTCGGACGGCGGTCGAGCCGGTGCAGACACAGGCGCTCCCTCCCGCTCCGAGCCCGGGGTAGTGAGGAGATAGGCCGCGACGGTCACGCGTCGCGGGGTCAGCCGCTATCCGCTTGTTCTAACCACTCGGGAAGCGCTTCGGTGAGCTCCTCGAGACGTGCATAGACAGCGAGCGCTCCGGCGCTGCGGAGCTCATCGGCGCCGTAGCCGCCGGTGAGGAGACCGATCGACGAGATGCCGGCGCGTTCGGCCGCGATCACGTCCCACGTCGCGTCGCCCACCATCAGCGCGTCGGCGCCGGGGATCTGCTCCAACGCCTGATGGATCAGGTCCGGCGCCGGCTTCGTGTTCGAGACATCGTCCGAGTTCGTCCATCGCAGATCGAGCCGATCGCCATCGAGGAGCTCCAGATAACGATCGAGCTCGCTCGGCTTGGCGGAGCTCGCGAGGACGACCGGAGCGCCCAACGCACGGCACCGCTCCAGGAAGGTGTTCGCATCCGGGAACGCACGGATGGTGGGCAGGTACTCCGCGTATGCGTCGCCCTCCACCTCACGGATCCGATCGCCGAGGCGCTCGTCGACGTCCGCTCCGGCGACGTGGGGGATCAGTTGGTCACCGCCCATGCCGACCGCGCGATGGATCCGCCACGCGGGCACGACGACGTCATGCGCTCGGAACGCGCGCGACCACGCGAGCACATGCTCGTAGGTGGAGTCCACGAGCGTGCCGTCCACATCGACGATCAGGGCGACGTCCATGTCGACCGCCATACCCGGTTCTCACGGGCTTAGCGGTCGGGAGGCTGCGTTATCGTGCGTCACGCGACCAGGGAAGGGGCGACATGCGGTTCGGTCTGGACATCTCGCAGCACCAGCTCACATGGGACGAGATCGTCGCGCGCGCTCGGCTCGCCGAGGACGCCGGTCTTGACGGCGTCTGGGTCTTCGACCACTTCAAGGCGCTCTACGGCGATCCGAAGGGACCGTCGCTCGAGGGGTGGACGCTGTTGGCCGGCCTCGCCCGAGAGACGTCGCGCGTACGGCTCGGGACGCTCGTCACCGGGATGACGCACCGGCACCCCGCTGTGCTTGCGGCGGAGGTCGCGACGGTCGATCACCTCTCCGGCGGTCGTGTCGAGTGCGCGATCGGCGCGGCGTGGAACGAGCCGGAACATCGCGAGCTCGGCATCCCGTTCCCGCCGACCAGGGACCGGATGGACCGCCTCGAGGAAGGCATCCAGATCCTGCGCGCCCTGTTCACCCAAGAGGACGTCACGTTCGACGGGGAGCACTACCAACTCGAGGCCGCGACCTACCGGCCGCTCCCCGTGCAGCAGCCGCATCCGCCGATCTGGGTCGGGGGAGAGGGCCGTCGCCGGACGCTGCCGATCGCCGGCCGGTACGCCGACGCGTGGCACGGGTGGGCAAACGATGCGGCCGAATTGGCCGAGATCACTTCGATCATCGACCGATCGGCGGAGGACGCCGGGCGCAACCCGGCGACGATCCTGCGCGCGTCGAGCCTGTCGATCTCCGAGCCGTGGGACGAGGTCAAGTCGGCATACGAGTGGATGACCGCAGGCGGCATCGAGTACCTCGTGATCGATTGGCCGAGCGAAGGGCAACCGCGCCTCGAGGAGTTCCTCGAGCAGGTGCTCCCGACGTTGTAGGTCAGCTCCGCGGCGTCGGCCGGCGGTTGCGGCCACCGCGCTGCTGCCGGCCGCGACCGTTCGACCGCTGCGGCTCGCGGTGCGCCGGGAACCCGGCTCGCACGAACTCGGCGTCGAGGTCGAGCATCTTGGCGATGCGGCCGACGTCGAACCGCTGCTCCGGCGTCACGAACGTAACGCCTTCGCCGCCGCGGCCCGCCCGAGCGGTGCGGCCGACGCGGTGCACGTAGGCCTTCTCGTCGGCGGGCGCGTCGAAGTTGATCACGTGCGTGATGTCCTCGAGGTCCAGCCCACGCGCGGCGACGTCCGTGGCGATCAGCACATCGTTCGCGCCGCTCGCGAAGCGTCCGAGCGCACGCTCCCGCTGGGGCTGCGACATCCCGCCGTGCAGCTCGCCCGCGTGGAAGCCTTGCTTCCGGAGGGTGCGAGCGAGCCGGTCCGCACCGTGCTTGGTTCGCACGAACACGAGCGCGAGGCCGCGGTCGGCCGCGAGCTCACGCACGAGCGCATCGGTCTTCTTCGGATGCTCAACGCTGATGAACCGGTGGTGGGCGTCGGTGATCGTCACGCCGCCCTCGCCCACCTCGTGGCGAACCGCGTCACGAGTGAATCGCTTCGCGAGACGGCCGACCTCGCCGTCGAGCGTCGCCGAGAACAACATCGTCTGCCGGTCCGGGCGGAGCATCTCGAGGATGCGTTGCACGTCGGGCAGGAACCCCATATCGAGCATGCGGTCGGCCTCGTCGAGCACGCAGATCCGCACGCGGTCGAGCCGGAGGAGCTTGCGTTGCACGAGGTCCAGCAGCCGGCCGGGCGTCGCTACGAGGATGTCGGCGTGGCGCGCGCGCTTGGCCTGCGGGCCGATCCCGACCCCGCCGTAGACGGCGGCGACCTGCAGCGTGGCGACGTCGGCGATCGCGCGGAACTCCTCGGTCACCTGGCTCGCGAGCTCTCGCGTCGGGGCCAGGACCAGCGCCGACGGGCTTCGCCCGCTGGGGGTCAGACGCTCGACGAGCGGCACGGCGAACGCGAGTGTCTTGCCGGAGCCGGTGCGTGAGCGCGCCAGCACGTCGCGTCCGGCGATCGCGTCGGGGATCACACGGCCCTGGATCTCGAACGGACCGTCGATCCCTCGCATGCGCAGCGCCTGCTCGACGCGCTCGGTCACGCCGAGCTCGGCGAACGTTGAAGGGATGGGCAGCACGGCGCTGCCCGTGGATGGATGGTGTGACATACGACCTCGACTTCCTGTGTCGTCGGTACCCGGCGCGTCGAATGCCGGCGGAGCCGCACAGGATCGAGGGTTCGAGCGTGTGGGGAATCAGCGAGACTCGTCGCGCGCAGCCTCGTTGATCGAGGCTCGCGGGGAGGAACCCCTCCACCATACGCGATGGAACCGTCGGTCGCACGGACCTCGGTAGTACGCTGCGTGCATCGGCGTCTCCTGAAGGTTCGCCCCTGCGACCCGACGTGCTGCTCCCGCGCCCGTCCTTTCGCCTCGACGGATCATCCGCAGCCGCGGTCCGAACCGCGGTGCGAGCCCCGGTGCGAAGAGAAGGGTGTTGCATGAACAGGACGAACAGCGCCTCGGTTCAGTACGGCGCGCCGGTGGCGAGCAAGTCGGCCGCCAAGCGCTCGAAGGCGGGGCGCAATTGTGAGATGCCGGGATGCGCGACGCTGTTGTCAACCTATAACGCGTCCACCACGTGCTGGCTGCACACCACCGCCACACCGCGTCATCCGCTTTCCCCGACGATCGAACCTCGCTGACCCGGGGTTACGCTCGCCTTCCGGGCCTATGGGCCCGTCGTCACCGTCTCTCCGTCCCCGACAAGGTCCACGGTCGCCGCTCCGGCGACCGGCTGATGGTTGATGGTTGCGCCCGAGGAGGGGGCCTCGATGCTCAATGATTCGAGCCCGCTCGCCACGGTCACGTGGATCAGACCCGGCTCGGGGTAGGACGTCGGCGCGAGCCCTCCGTAGTAGTAGGCCAGGATGCGATCCGCCGACCAGCCGTGCTTGGCCTTTCCGTGGGCGCCCCACTGCACCATGCCGACGCCGTGTCCCCACCCTCGACCGGTCACGACGGCGCCGGCATGGGTCGACGTCGCGTCGTACCAGATGGACGGGATCGTCGTGGGCAGCTGGTCCGTCGGGTAGCGTCCCGGCATCAAGCACGACGCCCAGGCGTTGATCGTGTCTCGAAAGGTTCCGGCGTCGAGGGTTTCGGATCTGCTCGGCCCGCTGATCGCCACGTTCGAACCGTTCCGTTGAACCGACGAGATGCCCGCTCCTTCGGGCCAAACGCCCCCGGCGTTGAGGAACGTCGCGAGATCCGTGAACCGGAACGGCACCCGCCAGTTCGAGGTCGGTGACGCCGTGTCGTCGCGCTCCACGACCGGACGCAGGTACGGCAAGGGAGCGCTGCCGAAGACCTGATCGTTGCCGTACGTGTGTCCGTTCGACGTGGAGTAGTAGACGGTGTCCGCGGGCCGGCCGTCGAACAGCAGCACCTCGCCCGCCGTCCGTTGCACGGCGTCGTTCCAGCGTTGGCGCGTCCGAACCGGTGGCACCGGGGTGCCGCCGTACACCTGGCAGTCCGTCGTTCCGCAGATCGGCTGGGGCACCTCCGCGCCGGCGACGCCGCTCCACCCGAGGTGCGCCAGCGCGTACGTCCGCGCCGCGATCGCCTGCGCTTCGAGCGCCGACGCGGGCCACGACGAGGGGACCTCGGCGAGCCCCTCGAGGTACCGCTCGAACGGCAGCGTCACCGTCATCGACAACAGCCCGTCCTTGCTCTTGATCGACACCGCGCCGGGGTAGCGCGCGCGGAACATCCCTCGGTGCGTGTGCGTGCACTCCGACTGGCTCTTCGGATACAGCGCGCGCACCAGGAACGAGGAGCCGTCCTCGGACGGTTCGAGCGAGATCCGCGACGCGGCGACCGTCGGCGCGCCCGACGCAACCTGGCCCGAGCTCGGTTGGGCGGGCTCCGACCCCGACGCCGACGTCGCCGGTTCGCTCGATCGCGTGCACGCCGCGGCCACCGCGAGCACCGCCACCACGACCAGGGCTCGACGAGCGCGGGCGATCACGACGATCCGCCGGCCGCCGCGGCCCGGATGCCGGCGAGCGCATCGGGGTCCTCCAGCGTCGAGAGATCGCCGGCGTCCTCGCCGGTCAGCGCGGCGCGGACCGCGCGACGGACGATCTTTGCGCTCCGGGTCTTCGGCAGCGCGCCGGCGACCACCACGCGGGCCGGCGCGAACGAACCGCCCAGGTGTTCGCGAACGAGCGCGCGCACCTGCGCTTCGATATCGCCGACATCGGCTCCCGGCTTCGCCACCAGCACGACCCAGACGCTCTCGCCCTTGACGGCGTCCGGGATCCCGACCGCGGCGCATTCGGCGACGGCCGGATGCATCGCGACGACCGTTTCGACCTCGGCCGGCCCGATGCGCTTGCCTGCCAGGTTCAGGGTGTCGTCGCTGCGGCCGTACAGGAACCAGTAGCCGTCCTCGTCGCGGGTGGCCCAGTCGCCGTGGACCCACACGCCCGGGAAGCGCCGCCAATACGCATCGAGGTACCGATCGTCGTCGCCCCAGATCCCGCGCGTCATGGCCGGCCACGGCTCGCGACATACGAGCTCGCCGACCGCTCTCGGCGCGACGGTGTCACCGTCGGCGCCGACGACGTCGACCGCCATGCCGAGCGACGGTCCACCGACCGAGAGCACCTTGGTCGGCACGACCGGATGCGGCGACAAGAAGCACGCGCCCACCTCGGTGCCCCCGGAGATGTTGATGATCGGCAAGCGCTCGTCGCCCACCTCGCGATGGAGCCATAGATAGGAGTCGCGATCCCACGGCTCGCCCGTCGACGCCAGGATCCGGAGCGAGCTGCGGTCGTATCGTCCCGGCTCGGAGCCGGCCGCGATCAACGCCCGGATCAACGTCGGCGACACCCCGAGCTGGGTGACCCCGTGGCGCGCCGCCTGGTCCCACAGCCGGTCGGCGCTGGGATGCGTCGGCGCCCCCTCGGTGAGCAGCACGGTGCCGCCGAGCGCGAGCGTTCCCACGATCTCCCAGGGCCCCATGATCCAGCCGAGGTCCGTCGACCAGTGCAGGATCTCGTTCGGATGTAGGTCAGCTTGGTACGCGACCTCCTCGGCGATCTTGACCAGGAACCCGCCGTGCACGTGCACCGCGCCCTTGGGACGGCCGGTCGTGCCGCTCGTGTACGCGATGAACAGCGGGTGCTCGGCGGCCAGCGGCATGGCGTCGATGGGCGCGACGCGCGTGTCGACCGCGTCGGACCACCGCACGTCACGGCCCGGCGTCAGATCACCGCCACCGAACCGCTCCCAGACGAGGACATGCTCGACGCCCCCCGCCATGTCGATCGCTCGGTCCAGGACCTCCTTCATCGGGATCGGCGTTCCCTTGCGGAGCGCTCCGTTCGCCACGATCACCACGCGGCATCGGGCATCGGTGATGCGCTGCGCGACGGGATCCGGCCCGAAGCCGCTGAAGATCGGAACCCAGATCGCGCCAAGCTTCGCGCATGCCATCACGGCCGCGACGGTCTCGATCGCCATCGGTAGGAAGATCGCGACGGTGTCGCCGGCCGTGACGCTGAGCGCGATCAACGCGCGCGCCACACCGTCGGTCAGAGCGCGGAGTTCCTCGTAGCTCGCGGTCCGGACGTCGCCGTTCTCGCCCTCCCACACCACGGCCGGCGCGCTCGGCGTGCGCTCGGCCCAACGGTCGACGCACTGTCGCGCGACGTTCGTCCTTCCGCCGACGAACCAGGTCGCCCACTCGGGCCCGCGCGAGACGTCGAGCACCTGGCGGTACGGCGTCGAGAACTCGAGGTCGAGATCGCGCACGACGGCGTCCCAGAACCACGACGGTTCGGCCACCGACCGGGCGACGAGGGTGTCGAACCGCTCGATGCCGTGCGCGCGCATCAGGCGCGTGACGTTCGCCGCATCGACCTGGGCCGCGCTCGGCCGCCAGATCTCGCCGTCCATCGCCCTCATCCGAGGCCGGTCAGGGCGCGGCCGACGATGACCCGGCGGATCTCGTTCGTGCCCGCGCCGATGGTGTAGAGCTTCGCGTCTCGCAGGAGCCTGCCCGCCTCGTTCTCGTTGAGGTAGCCGGCGCCGCCGAGCGCCTGGATCGCCTCCAGGGCTGCGTCGACGGCGCGTTCGGACGCATGCAACAGGGCGGCCGCCGTCTCGTGCGATCGTCGCGTTGCCGGGTCGGCGTCGATCGCGGCGGCGACCCGGTAGGCGAAACCGCGCGACGATTCCAGCCCCACGTACATGTCGGCGAGCTTGCCCTGCATCAGCTCGAAGGACCCGACCGGCTCGCCGAACTGTCGACGCTCGCGGACGTAGGGCACCACCAGGTCGAGCGCGGCCTGCATGATCCCGATCGGTCCTCCGCAGAGCACGAGCCGTTCGGTGTCGAGGCCCGACATCAGCACGCGCGTCCCTTGGCCCGGTTCCCCGAGCAGGTGCGCATCGGGGATGAAGCAGTCGTCGAAGACGAGCTCGGACGTTCCAGAGCCGCGCATCCCGAGCTTGTCGAGATGCTGCGCGCTCCGGAAGCCCTCCATCCCGCGCTCGACCACGAACGCGGTGATCGGCCACGGGTCCGTGGCGTCCTCGGTGCGCATGTACACGACCACGACGTCGGCCTCCGGGCCGTTCGTGATCCACATCTTCGTGCCGTTCGCGAGCCAGCCGCCATCAGCGCGTCGAGCGGCGCACCGCATCGAGCCCAGGACGTCGGAGCCGGCACCGACCTCGCTCATCGCAAGGGCACCCAGATGGTCGCCGGACAGCAGACCGGGCAACCACCGCGTCCGTTGCTCGGCGGTCCCGTTCGACCACAGGTTGTGCACGCAGAGGTTGGAATGCGCTGCGTACGAGAGCCCGACCGACGCCGACGCGCGCGAGAGCTCCTCGACGATGACGAGATGCTCGAGGAAGCCGAGGCCGGCGCCACCGTCGGGCTCGGGGACGGTCGGGCCGAGCACCCCGAGCTCGCCGAGCGCGGGCCAGAGGTGGCGGGGGAACGTGTCGGTTCGGTCGATCTCGGCGGCCGCCGGCGCGATCTCGTGCTCCGCGAACGTCCGCACGGTGGCGCGCAGCTCGTCGAGCGAGATCCGGTCCGTGCTGGCCTCCGACTCCATCCGCGTTGGTCCTCCCCACCCTACGCTGCAGCGAACCTTGGCGCGCGACCGGGGTAAGGTGGCCCGGCGCGTCCGATCGGGCGCCGTCGGAGGAGCGATGCCTCGACTAGCCACGCACGTGGAGACCGGCGCGCAGGCCTTCCGCGACAACGCCGCCGCGATGCAGGTACTGGTCGACGACCTGCATGCGCGCCTGGACCGCGTGCGAGCCGGCGGCGGCCAGGACGCGGTCGCCAAACACGAGGCGCGCGGCAAGCTCACCGCTCGCGTCCGCGTCGAGCGGCTGATCGACCCCGGCACGGCGTTCCTCGAACTCTCGGCGCTCGCGGCCGACGGCCTCTACGACGGCGAGGCGCCGGCGGCGGGCATCGTCACCGGCGTCGGGACCGTGCACGGCCGGCCGTGCGTCGTGATCGCGAACGACGCCACCGTGAAGGGAGGCACGTACTTCCCCATCACCGTGAAGAAGCACCTCCGGGCCCAGGAGATCGCGACCGAGAACCGCCTGCCGTGCATCTACCTGGTCGACTCGGGCGGGGCGTTCCTGCCGCTGCAGGCAGACGTCTTCCCCGATCGGGAGCACTTCGGCCGGATCTTCTACAACCAGGCCCGCATGTCGGCGGCCGGCGTCTCACAGATCGCCGCGGTGATGGGCTCGTGCACCGCGGGCGGTGCCTACGTGCCGGCGATGTCCGACGAGACGGTGATCGTCCGTGGGACGGGCACGATCTTCCTCGGTGGACCGCCGTTGGTGAAGGCCGCGACCGGCGAGGACGTCACCGCCGAGGAGCTCGGCGGCGCGGATGTGCACGCCCGCGTGAGCGGTGTCGCCGATCACGAGGCGGTCGACGACGAGCACGCCCTTCGTCTCGTCCGGGAGATCGTCGCCAACCTCAACCCGTCGTCGGAGCGCGCCTGGGAGATCGCCGACGCCGCCGAGCCGGTCGTCGAGCCGACGGATCTGTACGGGACGATCCCGCAGGACCTGCGCGCACCGTTCGACATCCGTGAGGTGATCGCGCGGCTGGTGGACGGCTCGGTGCTGCACGAGTTCAAGTCGCTGTACGGCGACACGTTGGTGTGCGGGTTCGCGCGGATCTTCGGCCATCCGGTCGCGATAGTGGCGAACAACGGCATCTTGTTCTCCGAGTCCGCCCTGAAGGGGGCGCACTTCGTCGAGCTCGCGTGCGAACGCGGCGTGCCGCTGGTGTTCTTGCAGAACATCACCGGGTTCATGGTCGGCCGCCAGTACGAGGCGGGTGGGATCGCCAAGGACGGCGCCAAGCTCGTCACCGCGGTCGCGTGCGCGGGCGTCCCGAAGTTCACCGTGGTCGTCGGCGGGTCGTTCGGTGCCGGCAACTACGCGATGTGCGGCCGCGCCTACGGTCCGCGCCAGCTGTGGATGTGGCCGAACGCGAGGATCTCGGTGATGGGCGGCGTGCAGGCGGCCAAGGTGCTCACGGCGGTTGGGGGCGATCCGCAGCGTGAGGCCGAGACGATCGAGCGCTACGAGCGCGAGGGCGATCCGTACCATTCGACGGCGCGCCTGTGGGACGACGGCGTGATCGATCCGCTCGATACCCGCAAGGTGCTCGCGCTCGGCCTCGACATGGCATCGCGCGCCCCGATCGAACCGACGCGCTTCGGGGTCTTCCGGATGTGAGCGCGCTGGACGTGACGCGGTCTGGCGCCGTGGCGACGGTGACCTTGAACCGGCCGGATCGCCGGAACGCGCTCGACCCGATGCTCCTGGACGCCCTCGCCGAGCGGTTCACCGATCTGGCCGGCGATCGCGGGGTCCGGGCGATCGTCGTGCGCGGTGCGGGCTCCGCCTTCTGCGCCGGCGCCGACCTCGACCACATGGCCGCGAGCGCCGAGCTGTCGCCGGAGGACAACGTGCGGGATGCCGAGCGGATGGCGGCGGCGTTCGAGGCGGTGGACGCATGCCCCAAGGCGGTGGTCGCGCGCGTGCACGGGTACGCGTTCGGCGGCGGCGCCGGCCTCGCGGCATGCGCGGACGTGGCCATCGCCGATGCCGGCACCGTGTTCGCGTTCTCGGAGGTCCGTCTCGGTCTGTTGCCGGCGACCATCTCGCCGTACGTGGTCCGGGCGATCGGGCCGCGATGGACGCGTGCGCTGTTCACCTCCGGCCGGCGGTTCGACGCCGCCGAAGCTCTCCACGTCGGCCTGGTGCACGAGGTGGCGGCGACCGAGCGGCTCGACGAGCGCGTGCACGACGCCGTCGAGGCGTTCCTGGCCGCCGGACCGGAGGCGGTGGCGGCGTGCAAGCGGCTCGTCCGCGACGCCGCGGGCTCGCCGGGGCTCGACGACCTGCCGGAGCGGATCGCGCTTGCGCGCACGGGCGAGGAGGGCCGTGAAGGCGTCCGGGCGTTCCTCGAGCGACGGAGCCCGTCGTGGTCCGCCGGGTCCTGATCGCGAACCGCGGCGAGATCGGTGTGCGCGTGATCCAGGCGTGCCGCGAGCTCGGTATCGAGAGCGTCGCGGCGTGCACCGCCGGCGAGATCGGATCGACGGCGGGAGAGCTGGCCGATGACGTCGCGGTGGTGCCGTCCTACCTCGACGCGGAGGCGCTCACGGCCGCCGCCGTGGCCGCCGGCGCCGACGCGGTGCATCCGGGCTACGGGTTCCTCTCGGAGGACGCGCGGTTCGCCGAGGCGGTGGTGGCCGCCGGGCTGGCGTGGGTGGGGCCGCCGCCGGACGCGATGCGGGCCCTTGGGGACAAGGAGCGGGCTCGCGAGATCGCCGAGCACGCGGGCGTGCCGATCCTCCCGGGCGCCACCGGCAGCGACGACGCGCTTCGCCGAGCCGCCGACCGGCTCGGACCGCCGCTCCTGGTCAAGGCGTCGGGCGGCGGCGGCGGTCGCGGGATGCGTTCGGTCGACGACCTCGCCGAGCTCGACGCGGCGCTCACGTCGGCCCGGGAGGAGGCGCGCGCGGCCTTCGGCGACGATCGTGTCTTCCTCGAACGCAGGCTTTCGGGCGGGCGCCACGTCGAGGTGCAGATCCTGGCGGATGCCGACGGGCGGGTGATCCACCTCGGGGAGCGCGATTGCTCCCTGCAGCGCCGCCATCAGAAGGTCCTCGAGGAAGCGCCGTCACCCGGGGTCGGGGGTGAGCTCCGACGGCGGATCGGGGCCGCCGCGGTGGCGGTCGCGTCGGCCGCCCGATATCGAGGCGCCGGGACCGTCGAGTTCCTGCTGCTGCCTGACGGATCTTTCGCGTTCCTGGAGATGAACGCACGGCTGCAGGTCGAGCATCCCGTGACGGAGGCCGTGACCGGAGTCGACCTCGTCCACGCACAGCTCGCGATCGCGGCGGGATCGCCGCTGCCGGTCGCGCGCGACGAGAACGCGCCGCTGAACGGTCACGCGATCGAGGTCCGCGTCTATGCCGAGGATCCCGCCAACGGGTTCGTGCCGACGGGTGGACGGGTGCGCCGACTCGTGTTGCCACGGTGGCCCGGCGTGCGGATCGACACCGCGTTGCGGGAGGGCGACGACCTGACGCTGGACTTCGATCCCTTGGTGGCGAAGGTGATCGCGTGGGCCGACGACCGGGCCGCCTGTCTCCGGAAGCTGCGAGCGGCGCTCGCGTCGACCGCGATCGTCGGCGTGCCGACCAACCTCGGGTTCCTGCTCGATATCCTCCAGCATCCCGACGTCGTCGACGGACGCGTCGACACCGACTGGATCGAGCGGACGTGGCGCGGGAGCGCGCCGGCGCTGCCTGCGGGGGTGGACGGAAGCGCGGCGGATGCCAGGGATCCCTGGCGGCGCTTCGGCGAGCCGCCGTCCCAGACCGAGGGCGTGGTGGTCGCCGACGGATGGGCGCAGTACGAAGGGTGGGCCTACCGGCTGGCCGGCGATGACCTCGAGTCCGTGACGCTCACGCCTCCCGGCGGCTCGTTGACCGCCCCGATGCCGGCGGCCGTTCGGCACGTGCACGTGTCGGAAGGCGACCGCGTGCGCGAAGGTGATGCCATGGTCGTGCTCGAGGCGATGAAGATGCAGCTGGCCGTCACGACGCCGGCCTCCGGCACGGTCTCGGCGGTTCGGGTGCGCGAAGGCGACGTCGTGGCCGCCGGCGCCGTGCTCGTCGAGATCGAGGAAGACGGCGCGTGAGCAGGAACGGCGACCGCTCGGTTCGCATCGTCGAGGTTGGGCCGCGCGACGGCTTGCAGAACGAAGCGGCGGTCGTCCCCACCGACGCAAAGGTCGCGTTCGTCGAGGCGCTCGCCGACGCCGGGCTGCAGGTCGTCGAGGCCACGTCGTTCGTCTCCCCTCGCGCGATCCCGCAGCTCGCCGACGCCGATGAGGTTCTCCGCCGCGTCCGGCGGTTACCCGGCGTGCGCTACCCGGTGCTCGTGCCGAACCTCCGCGGACTCGAGCGCGCGGAGGCGGCGGGCGCCGACGCGATCGCGGTCTTCACCGCGGCGTCGGAGGCCTTCACGCAGGCGAACATCGGCATGACGATCGCGGGTTCCCTGGAGGCCTTCGCGCCGGTGCTCGCTCGAGCGAGCGATGCGGGGTGGTCGCGGCGGGGCTATGTGTCGACCGCCTTCGGTTGCCCGTACAGCGGCGACGTCGCAACCGACGCGGTGGTCGATGTGTCGCTCGCGTTGCTCGACCTCGGGTGCGACGAGATCTCGATCGGCGACACGATCGGCGTCGCATACTCCGTCGACGTCCGGCGCGTCGTGTCGGCGCTGCTCGAGCGGATCCCGGTCGATCGCCTCGCGTTACACCTTCACGACACGTACGGCCGCGCGCTCGCGAATGTCGAGGCGGCCCTCGATCTCGGCGTGCGGATCTTCGACGCCTCCGCGGGCGGAACCGGCGGGTGCCCGTACGCCCCGGGCGCGCCCGGCAACCTCGCGACTGAGTCGCTCTGCGCGCTGCTCGACCGCCTCGGGTTGGACCACGGCGTTGACTCGGAGGCCGTCGAACGCGCGGCGGCGGCCGTGCGATCGGCTTTCGCGCCGAACGCGGGCTGAACCCGCAGGTCGCACGGCCTTTCGTCGAAGGTCCATGTGCGCGCTCCATCCTGGCCTCGCCCGAACCACCTACAACTAGGTAGGGCGCAGGGGCTAGTTAAAGTCGGCCGCGAAACCTTTGCCGTGGAGTCGGTAAAGCCCGAGGATGGATGCGAGCACCGCGGGCCGAAACGCGGGAGCCCTCCATGGACGATCCGATAACGAACCGTGATGAGCCGCGCTTGGACCTGACGCGCACGTCTGGCGCGCGCGTCGTCCTGGCCGAATCCGACGCGCCCGGTTCGCTGCACTACCTGCTCGAAGCCGAAGGCTTCCAGGTCGTCGGGTGCGCGTCGGACGAAGCTGAGCTCGGTCGCGTGCTCGGTCAGGGCATCGATCCCGACGTCGTCGTCCTCGATGCCGACATCGTCGCCACCTCCATCTTGGTGGCGCGTCAGCTCGCGCCCGACGCGCACGTGATCGCGGTCTGGCCCGACGCGGTGCAGCCACCGCCGGGCGGCGAGCGGATCGATCCCCGGATGGTCTACGAGGAGCTCGGGCCGGCGATCCGGCGTCACATGGATCGGCTGGTGTTCCCGGTTCCGGTCATCGCGTTGCCCGCAGAGCAGCCCGCGATGGCCGACGTCGCGTCCGTTGCATCGGGCTCCATGTTCACGCGCATGGCGTCGCGCGTGTCGATCCTCAGCGTGACGTTGATCACTGCGATCTTGTTCACGATGGGCGTTTCGTTCGCGCTCGGCGGCTTCCGGTGGAGCCCGGCCGGCGGGCCGCCACGGGTGTTCGTCCCGCGATCGACCGACGCGGGTGGCATCGACACGTCGGACCCCGTGACCAGTCGTACCCCGACGCTCCTGACCGGCGACCACCCGAATAAGACGCCGTCGGATCGACACAACGGTGGGAACAATCATCCATCCGGCAACCTCGGTGGTGTCGTTGGCACGACCGGGGACGGCGACGGAAACACTGGCAGCACGCCTCCCAACCAAAGCGGCGACACAGGCCAGGGCGGTTCCGGTGGCGGCGGCCAGGGCGACAACGGGGGCGGCCAGGGCGACAACGGGGGCGGCCAGGGCGACAACGGGGGTGGCCAGGGCAACAATGGCGGCGGTCAAGGCGACAACGGCGGCGGCCAGGGCGACAACGGCGGTGGTCAAGGCGACAACGGCGGCGGCCAGGGCGACAACGGCGG
>Ga0136846_1231155_pt1 | contig 15505 bp, 11 predicted proteins | sample HopSoiMetagenom2_FD_96841 | JGI IMG/M metagenome (GOLD analysis project Ga0136846, IMG submission 96841) | Grasslands soil microbial communities from Hopland, California, USA - 2 Assembly 2016 (version 4) | ecosystem: Environmental > Terrestrial > Soil > Grasslands | place: USA: Hopland... | reverse complement strand
CGCGACGACGCGAACGGAGATGAGCTCCTGGTCCGCGCGGTCGACCGTCCGCTCGAACCGCTCACCCGTCTGTCGCACGGCCCAGCCTAACGAGAACGCGACCGGCGACCCGCGCGCCGCCGCGCGCTGGAGCCGGCTCGCGATCTGCTCCGTCCGCTCTCCGTTCTCGCCGGTCAGCACGATCAGAAACTCGTCTCCGCCCAGGCGAATGACCGGTTCCTCGGCTCGCACCTGCCGCATGAGGAAGCGGCTCATCTGCACGAGCACCCGGTCACCCTCCTTGTGCCCGTGGAGGTCGTTGTACGCCTTGAAGTGATCGATGTCGATGTAGATGCATCCCCACTGCGACACCTTCGCCTCGCTCATCGAGTCGCCGAGGGCGAGGAGATAGCGGCGGTTGTAGCAGCCGGTCAGCGCGTCGCGGATGCTCTGCTCGCGAAGCTGGAGCTCCAGCTCCTTGCGCCGCGTGATGTCGATCAGGATGCCGTGATAGTAGGTCGCGCCGGTGTCCGGGTCGCGGCACACGTACGTGGTGTCGAGCACCGTGCGGCGTTGGCCGTCCGGACGCACGATCGTGAGCTCGAAATCGCGCACGGCTCCGTCACGGTCGAGCAGGGCCATCTCCAGCGCACGACGATTCGGGTCGGCGATGAGGTCGCCGGCGCGCAAGCGCGCCAGGTCCCCGATCGATGACACGCCGAACATGCGCAGGAACGCGGGATTGGCGTCGAGAATGTCGCCGCTCGCGTTCGTGATGTAGATGCCCTCCTCCAGATTCTGAGCGATCAGGAGGAGCGTTTCGTGATCATCGAGGCTTCGGAAGCGCCGCCCGTCGGTGACGGGATCGCGCTGGGGTGTGGTCACGCAGCAGCCGGTGAGAGACTCGCGAACGCGAGGCGCGGCTCCCATTTCTCCATCATCGCGATGAATGCCTTCGCGACGTCCGCGTCGAATTCCGTTCCGACGCCGCGCTCGATGTAGGCGAGCGTCGCCGCGGGTTCCCACGCGTCGCGATACGGCCGCTTCGTGCGCAGCGCGTCGTACACGTCGCAGACGTGGACCAGTGTGCTCGCCTTGTGGCAATCACAGCGAAAGTGCCGATCGGGATAGCCGCCGCCGTTGATCATGATATGGTGCTCGAAAGCCACGAGCGCCGCCACGTCGAGCTTCTGGTCGCTCTGGAGAATCAGTCGCGCACCCTCCACCGTGTGCGACCGCATGAGCGACCACTCCTCAGGCGTGAGCTTGCCGGGCTTGGTCAGGATGTCTTTCGGAACGCGCACCTTTCCGAGGTCGTGCAACATACCTGCAACCCCGTACGCGCGCACCTCCTTCGGCGACAATCCGATGAACTCGGCGAGCCCCATCGACAACACCGACACGTTGAGCGCGTGCGTCGTCGTGTACTGATCGAACTCCTTCAGCTGCAGCAGCGGCAGAAGCATCTGACTGTCGCCGTGCATCGCGACGGACAACGACCGCACGATTGACTCCGCCTCCAGGAGCGGAATCTCTTCCCGATCGTTGACCTCGTCGTGCACCCAGCGGATCGCGTCGACCTCGGCGTTCAGGTCGAGGAGCGACGGCTGATCGGTGACTTGAACCGCGGGGTCGGGTAAGCGCACCTCGCTCGAACCACGCACACCGACCGCTCCAAAACGGATGGCGGTTGGGCCGTGGCCTCGCCCCGTCGGCGCGTTCGCGGCGGCGTTGGCCGCCGCGACGGCGGTGAACGCCGAGACTCGTGCGAGGACGTCCTCGAGAAAGCTGACGTACGCGTCGCGCTCGACCATGTCCGCAAACTCGAGGCGCTGAACCCCGACGTTTGCGAGCTTCGTTGCCCACTCCCAGTCCGTCAGACCCCGAATTGCTTGTTGCCCGTAAACGACTTCACTGCCAAGGAACGAAAAGCTTGGCCGCGGATCGGCCCGCTGCAGATCGCGCAGCGTGTCGAAGGACCCACCGGCTGCGCGCGCACGTGCAGGATGGCCTTCGGCGTAGAGCGACATGGTCGCCAACGCCTGAGCCATCGAGGTAAGAAAACGGATTGCCAGACCTGTCTGGTCGCTCATACGGCTCCGGTTCGAGACGCCGCGCTCCGGAGGTCAGCGTCCTTGGACTTCGCGACCAAGGCCAGGACCTCCGCTGCTTCCGGCGCCGAGCTCCAGTGCGCTGCGAGCCCCACGATCGACGAGATGAGCTGCGGAGACTTCTCGCGAAGTACGGGGGTACCGCGCAGCCAGTGCTTCTTGATCGAGCGCTGCGCGATCCATCGCATCGCGTCAATGGATCCCGAGGCGGCGAGTGCGCGGATTCCGCGTCCCCGCAGCTCTGCACTCAACGTCGAGTTGTCGATGCGGCGCATGAGGATCGGAACGGCGTCGAGCGGGCAGCGCTTGAGCGCCGCGGCCAACGCGATACCGACCGTCCGATCGTCCTGATCGTCGAGACCATGGACGATCGCGGCGTCACGCATGTCGTCCCGGCGAAGCATGAGCTTGATCGCCTCGCGCCGAACGCCGGCATCCGCACTCGTCACGTATTGCTCGGGGCAGAAACCCTCCGGCCAATCACCGAGTCGGTCGATGACATGGAGGAGTTGTCGCTGCGCCTGTACCGGGGCGTCGACAAGGCGCTCCACGACGCGTGGCCGCGACACGTCGGCGAGCCGCACGAGCATCTCGCACGCCCATCCGTGGAGTCGCTCTTCCTCGTCCTCGAGGAGATTGATGACCGGATCGACCGCCACCAGGCCGAGGCGTAACGCGAGCCGCTCGCCCAGCTTCGTGTTAGGCGTTTCGGAATGCAGCACGTCGACGAGCCGATTCGTCGTGACGATACGGTCGAGCATCATCTCGCGCGCCGGGCTCGCGGGCGCCCCTTCCACCAGATCGAGGACTGGCGTGATATCCGGGCGGGCGATCATCTGCGCGAACACCTTCTCGACGTTTGGTCCGATGGTCGCGACCTCGAGTGCCAGCTGCAGCAGCCGCTCGGGGTCAGCGCCGGCAGCGGCGTCGCCTTCGCTCTGCGTCGTGTGCCGGGAGATCGAGTCGAGCGCCGCCGTGTAGTCGTCGGGGTTCGGGTCAGCGAGCTCCCAGCTCGAGATCAAACGCCTCACCTGGTCGCGAAGCTCCGCGTCGGAACGCGACTGCAGCACGGAGCCCGTCGGCTGTTCGGCGTGTGCCGCAAGCTTGGACAGCATGCGGACGAGCGAGGTCGATATGGTCTGCCCCGAAACGTCCGCCGCAGCACGCACGACGTCGATCACGGCGTCGACGGTGAGTCCGTGCGTCGCGTTCACCGCGAACTGGAATCGCTGCGTCGCGTCACCGCCCATGGCGAGCAGCCGCTGCAGCGTGCGAGGCTCCATCTGCCGCACGAGTCGCGACACGCGGTCGCGCAGCGGCGACGACGCGCGCTTGTCGTCCGTGCTGAGCTCGTCCGCGATCTGCAGCATGTAACCCACGACGACCTGATCGTAGGCAGAGTCGTTCTGATGCGAGTCGATCGCGCGCGCGACAGTTTCCGGGTCGGTCGACGGCAGATCGGCCGTTGCCTCACGAGCGAGCGCGGCACGCGCGAGTCCGATCCACAATTGCGCAGCGCGCGTGCGCGCGTCGCGCGACTCGCGTGCGTCCTCACCGTCCGCGAGCGCTTCGGCGGGCTCGTCGTCGATGAGCTCGAGCTGATCGAACGTCAGCGGAAATAGTCGAACGTTCTGCCAGCGTTGAAGCACCTCGGGACCCATGAGCCCGAGCGGCACCTCGACACGTCCCACGTCGATCGCGACGGTCGCGAGAACTTCCGCGAGCTCGGACTTCTCCAGGCCGCGAGTGAACCGCATCGCACCGATCTGGTGGCGATGGAGTCTGACCGCGAAGTCGCGAAGAAGCGGATGCGCCTCGTCGGTCGCGACACCCTCGATGATCAGCTGCCGTCGAGCGACACCGATGGAAAGCGCGGGCGAGTGCTCGAGAAACGCCGCGAGCTTCCGCGCGAGGTTATCCACTGCAGCGATGAGCAGCGGATGCGTGCCGGGATAGATCGCATTCTTGTGCACCGCCACCGCCAACTCGATGAGCAAGTCGGCGCGATCCTGCGGCAGCGTTGCGTCGGCGGAGCCAGTGGCGATCGAGCTCATTCGTGGGTGCGCCCGCACGCCGGCGGGAGCCGATTCCTGGCGCGAGAAGTGCTTTCCCGGAAGAGAACTACTGTCAGAAAAGACGAGTCGGCGTGACCGAGGTTACGGGCAGGTCCGACGATGGTTTGGGTCGCAAACAACTCGCGCTGAGCGCGGAGGCCGAAATGACCGATCGAGGGAAAGCAGCGGACGACGACCGCTCCCGGCATCAGGGTGGCGGGCGTGCCGACCAAGGCTTCGAGGCCAGCCCCAGCTCGGGCACCGGCGTACCGGACGGCGAGGAAGGCTCGATCCTCGAAGGCGAGCCAAGCCGTCGAGGCATGACGGCGAGTGATCGCGGTGAAACCGGCGCTGGCGCCGAGTCGGCCGAGGGAATCCACTCGACGAAGGGGAACCAACCCGAGAAGCGGTCAGCCGTGGAGCACGCCCATGGCGAACCCGGTCGCGGCGAGGGCGCAGGACTTTCGGGATCCGAGCCACTGCGTCATCGTGAGACAGAGCACAAATCCGGCTACGGCGGAGAGAAGTCGGAGCCGCGAACCAGCTCGGACAAGCGGTAGTCTCAGGGCACTAGAGTAGCAGCCCGAACCGCGCGAGATACCTTGGGGGGATGCTTTCTTCCTCCCATCGCGCGGTGCTGGAGGCCGTCGCGCGACGCGTCGTACCCCACGCGTACGATGGCACGGGCACAGCCGTGGACCTCGTGGCGCGGATCGAGGCGCGGCTCGCGAAGGCGCCGCCCGAACGCTCGCGGGACCTCGAGCTTGCGCTGACCATCCTCGGTAGCCGCGCCGCGGGACTCCTGCTGTCGGGGATGACCGCTCCATTCCCGCGCCTGTCAGCCGATCGCCAGGACAAGCTGCTCAGGCGATGGTCGACGTCACCGCTCATAATGGCGCGCACGGTTTACCAAGGCGTGCGGAGACTCGTGCTCGCGGTCTACTACACGACGACAGAGTCGTTCGAGGAAACCGGCTATCTCGGGCCGCTGCACTTGCGCGAACCGGTGTACCCGTGGGAGGGGCCACTCGCACACGACGCGGTACCTAACGCCGATGAGCCGGTGGCGCGCGGCGACGGTGCGTCAACCGCGTCGAGGGGCGAACAGCCCTCGGACGTGGCGCGAGGCTCGGCGGCATCCCGCGCAATCTCCGCCGACGCCTCTCGTGCGACAGCGGACGTGATCATCATCGGAAGTGGTGCGGGCGGCGCGGTTGCGGCGGCACGACTCGCTGAGCTAGGACGTGACGTGCTGTTGCTCGAGGAGGGAAACCTCGTAGCCGCCGACGAGCTGACAGAGCGTGAAGGCGACATGACCGCGCGTCTCTACGCCGAGAGTGGCATGCGGGCAACCGACGATCTCTCATTCGTGCTACTGCAAGGCGCGGCCGTTGGCGGCGGGACGCTCGTCAACTGGATGATCACGTTTCGCGCGCCCGATTTCGTGCTCGATGAGTGGGCCGATCGATTCAGGATCACGGGCTTCTCGCCAGCGGAGATGGCGCCGACGTTCGACCGCGTCGAGCGAGAGATACACGCCGTGCCGGTGCCTGACGATGCACACTCGCCGGCGAACCGCATTCTACTCGACGGCGCGCGTCGGCTCGGTTGGCGAGCAGGCACCGGGCGCATCAACGCGCGAGGATGCGTTCGGGCGGGGTTCTGCGGTCAGGGTTGCCGGTACGGCGCCAAGCAGAGCGCGGATCGCGTGTATGTTCCCCGGGCGCTCGCCGCAGGTGCACGACTCCTCCCTGATGCGCGTGTGAACCGCATCGAGGTACTCGAGCGCGATGGCAGCGGCAGTACCGTGGCGCGCAGCGCTCGCCGAACAACCGCCCCGCTCAAACGGGTTCACATCACGCTGCTCGATGGCCTAACGCGGACCCCGCGCGGCACGTTGGTCGCCGAGGCGCCCGTCGTGATACTCGCGGCAGGCGCCGTCGGAACGCCCACCATCCTGCAGCGCTCGGGGTTCGGCGGCGGTGGCGTGGGACGATTTCTCCGGCTGCATCCGACCACCGCTGTGGCCGGCGAGTGGCATGACGACGTGTACGCCGCCGCGGGCATTCCACAATCGGCCGTGTGCGACGAGTTCATCCAGCGCGACGACCACGGCTACGGATTCTGGATCGAGTGCGCGCCGAATCATCCCGGCCTCGCCGCCGTTGCTGCTCCTGGCTTCGGTGCCGAGCACCGCGACGTCATGCGCCGGTTCAGGCGGACGACCAACCTGATCTCGCTCGTGCGCGACGGGTCCGATCTCGAGGAATCGAACGGGTCAGTGACGGTCTCACGGCGCGGGCAGGTGCGCATCTCGTATCGCGTGGGCCCGCGGGATCGCGCAAACGTTGTTGCCGGTGTGCAAGCCGCCGCTCGAATTCTGCTCGCGGCCGGCGTTACCGGCGTCCGAACGTTGCACACGACCGGCGGCGAGCTGCGAGCTGAGCGCGACGTGGCCGCCCTCGCCCAACGCGCGTGGGGTCCGCACGATCTCACCATGTTCTCCGCCCACGTGAACGGCACGTGCCGCCTGGGGACGGACCCGCGCAACTCCGGTGTGAATGAGGCAGGGGAACGCCACGGTGTGCGCGGGCTCTTCGTCTCGGATGGATCGCTGTTGCCGACCGGACTCGGCGTCAATCCGCAGGCGACCATCATGGCGCTCGCGACAGTTATTACCGAACGGGCGGCGGAGGCAGGCGCGGTCTAGGAAGACTAGATTCAGCGATCAAGCATTACGTCATTCACGCCGGAGCGCTCCTGTGTCAGAACCCGCCACGTCAACGGTCGCATCGTCGCTGGACGAGCTGTGCATCAACACGATTCGCACGCTGTCGATGGACGCGGTGCAGAAGGCAGACTCCGGGCACCCAGGGACGCCGATGGCGCTCGCGCCGCTTGCGTACGTGCTGTTCATGCGCCACATGCGGCACAATCCGGCGGACCCGACCTGGCCCAACCGTGATCGATTCGTGCTCTCCTGCGGGCACGCGTCGATGCTGCTCTATAGCACGCTTTACCTCACCGGCTACGGGCTGGAGCTCGCGGACCTCAAGCAGTTCCGCCAGTGGCAGAGCCGCACTCCCGGCCACCCCGAGTACGGGCACACGCCAGGAGTCGAGACGACGACCGGACCACTCGGCCAGGGCATCGCGAATGCGGTGGGTTTTGCAATGGCCGAGGCGCACCTTGCCGCGGTGTTCAACCGCGACGGGAACAAGATCGTCGACCACTACACGTATTTCATCTGCAGTGACGGCGACCTGATGGAGGGGATCTCGCATGAAGCGTCGTCGTTTGCCGGGCATTACAAGTTCGGCAAGCTCATCGGCTTCTACGACGACAACCACATCACGATCGACGGCCCGACGGAGCTCACGTACACCGACGACGCCGGCGAGCGGTTCGAGGCGTACGGATGGCACGTCCAGCACGTCGCGGACATCAACGACCTCGACGCACTCGACGCCGCGATCGAGGCGGCGAAGGCCGAGACGGGGCGTCCGTCGATGATCATCTGCCGCACGCACATTGGATACGGCAGCCCGAACAAGCAGGACACCTCGAAGGCACACGGTGAAGCGTTAGGCGAGGACGAGATCAAGCTCACGAAGCGAAACCTCGGCTGGCCGAGCGAGGAGCCGTTCTATGTGCCGGAGGAGGCGCTCGCGCATTGGCGCAAGGCGGGCGAGCGAGGCGCAGCGTTCCAGGAAGAGTGGCGTCGCCAGCTCATCGCCTACTCCAAGGCACAGCCTGACCTCGCAAAGGAGTTCGGGCGCCGCATTCATGGCGATCTGCCGGCCGGCTGGGAGAGCGCGATCCCCACGTTCACGAAGGACAACGGGAACATCGCCTCTCGCGCAGCATCAGGCGCGGTGCTCGGCGCGCTCGTGGACAAGGTCCCGGAGCTGCTGGGTGGGTCGGCCGACCTGACGCCGTCCAACAACACGCAGCCGAAGTCGTTCAAGAATTTCTCGCCGGAGGACCTCGCCGCGCGCTACGTGCACTACGGCATTCGCGAACACGGCATGGCGGGCATCATGAACGGCCTCGCCCTGCATGGCGGCGTTATCCCTTACGGTGGCACGTTCCTGATCTTCTCCGACTACATGCGTCCGTCGCAGCGGCTGGCGGCGCTCATGCATCAACGCGTGATCTACGTCTTCACGCACGACTCCATTGGTCTCGGTGAAGACGGGCCAACCCACCAGCCGATCGAACAGTTGACGGCACTGCGAGCGATCCCGGGATTCACCATGATCCGCCCCGCGGACGCGAACGAAACGGCGGAAGCGTGGCGTTTCGCGCTCAAGCACAAAAACGGGCCGGTCGCGTTGGCCCTAACGCGGCAGAAGCTCGGCTGGATCGACCGCGAGAAGTACGGCGCGGCGTCCGGGCTCGCGAAAGGCGCCTACGTTCTCGCGGACGCGCCGGGCGGTGCACCCGAGGTCGTTCTCATGTCGAGCGGGTCGGAGGTCGCGCTCGTGCTGGCCGCGCAGACGAAGCTCGCCGAAGGCGGGGTTCGTGCGCGCGCGATCAGCATGCCGAGTCACGAGCTGTTCGCGGCTCAGCCGCTCGAGTACCAGCAGCAGGTGCTGCCGCCCGGGACGAAGCGGGTGGCCATCGAGGCGGCGCACCCGATGTCGTGGTACCGGTGGGTGGGTGGCGACGGCGTCATCATGGGCATCGACCATTTCGGTGCATCGGCGCCGTACGCGGACATCTACAAGGGGCTCGGACTGACGGTCGACAAGCTGGTCGAAGCCGCGCGAGGACTCGTGGCGCGTTAGGCGGCCAGCTTCAGGCATCCTGGGTGAACATCGCCGAGTCATACGTCAAGCTCGTGCTAGCCGTAGGACGGCACGACGCCGACTACGTCGATGCCTACTACGGACCTGACGAGTGGAAGACCGAAGCCAATTCTGCTGCGGTTCCTCTGCCCGAGCTCCAGCGACGCGCAACGGAGCTCGTGGCGGAGGTCGGAGACACATCGACACTCGATCCGCGCCGGAAAGCCTGCCTTCTCGGCCAGCTTCAGGCGCTCGTTGCGCGCGTGCAGATGCTGCGCGGCACGCGCTTCTCGTTCGACGACGAGGCACGCGTACTCTACGACGTCACACCGCCCGTCAACACGGAACAGCACTTCCTGGACATCGTGTCGCGGCTCGACGGTGCGCTGCCCGGGCGTGGGCCAGTCCCGGAACGGTACGTCAGCTATCGCGAGCAGTTCGTGATCCCGCCGGCGAAGCTCGACGCCGTGTTCCAGGCCGGAATCGCCGCCGGGCGCGAACGCACCGCACGCCACATCCCGCTGCCACCTAACGAGAGCTTCGTCGTCGAGTACGTCACCGACAAGCCGTGGAGCGGATACAACTGGTACCAGGGACGCTACCGGAGCGTCATCCAGGTCAACACCAGCCTGCCGATCTACATCGATCGCGCCGTGGACCTCGCGTGTCACGAAGGGTATCCGGGTCATCACGTCTACAACGCGCTGCTCGAGCGAACGCTCGTGCGTGAACGGGGATGGGTCGAGTTCACCGTGTACCCGCTCTTCAGCCCACAGTCGCTCATTGCGGAGGGAACGGCGAACTACGGGATCGAGCTGGCGTTGCCGGGTGCTGAGCGCGTCGCGTTCGAGCGTGATGTGCTCTTCCCGCTCGCTGGCCTGCCGCCGTCCAGCGTCGACGGGTACTACGCTATACAAACGCTGGTGCGGGAGCTGTCGTACGCCGGCAACGAGGCCGCGCGGCGTTACCTCGACGGCGAGATCGACGCCGCGGCCGCTATCGAGTGGCTCGAACGCTATGCGCTCATGGCGCCGTCGGTCGCACGGCAGCGCATCAGATTCTTCGACACGTACCGCAGCTACGTGATCAACTACAGCCTCGGCCAGGACCTCGTTCGCGCGTACGTCGAGCGCGAGGCAGGTCCCGACGCGGACCGTCGTTGGGACGTCTTTGCCGAGCTGCTCGCGTCACCAAGACTTCCATCGTCGCTTTCCAGCCCCAGCGCCTAACGCGCAGTCGGGCCTTCGATTCCCGATTCCCGACAATCAGAACGGCGAGTCCGGCAAGACGATCGTCGCCTTTCGCCCGCGCAGCGCGCCGTCGAGCCTGAGCATCGAGAGGCCGACGCCTGCGGCGCCCTGCATGAGCCCCGTCTGCGCGAGGACGACGTTCGGGCTCACGCGATTCTCCGCCTGAATCCACTTGGAACCGTCACCTTCAGCGGTTGCGCGTTCGAGTGTGTCGTCAGCCACGCGCCGCGCGAAGGCCAGATATGATGCGTCGCCGGTGACGCCGTGCAGCGAGACGAAGAAGTCGGACACGCCACAGTTGCCGCAACATTGACTGATGTTGTTCCAGAAGCCCGGGCTGCGCTGCGGAACACCGCTGCCAACGATGCCCTGGGCCAGCCGCGGCACGTAGGCTGACCACGACCGATCTCCGGTCACGTTGCCAAGGCGATGGAAGAGTCTCGCCGTACCGGCCGGGCCGTGACACCAGCTCAGGTAGAACAGATCTCGCCCATCCGGGTCGTTATGGAAGATTCGACGGCCGTCGCCATCGGTTGGCGTCGCGATCGACTGCAGATACCTCCCGCCTCGTATGGCCGCATCCACAAACGACCTGTCGCGCGTCTCTGATGCGAGCGACGCCAGGAAGTACGCGACGCCCGCGGTGCCGTGTGAAAAGTTCGGCATGTTTCGCGGAAAGCTGGGCGACGCCATCCAGAACGACGTGTCGCCCGACCGGAACTCGCGCTCGACAAGCCGCCGACCCGCACGGACGGCGACGTCGCGAGCGGCTGAATTCTTCAGTGTCGCGGAGGCGCGCAGGAGATGGAGCCCGGTCCCGGCACTTCCGCTAATGATGTCCGTCGAGTCGTTCCATTCCACTCCCGCGCCAGCATCCCGTGCGGCGGCCACGATGTCGCCTAACGCTTTCTGGATCGCGGCACGGTAGCGCGATTCACCACGCGCCCGGTCGGCTTCTTCCAGGGTATACGCGATTCCGGCCAGTCCGCTGTACAGGCCAGCCCCTTTGTCACCACTCTGCGATTCCGGAAGCGAAGCCGCGAGTTGATCTGCACCCCTGGTCGCGAGGTCGAGCCACGCACGATCGCCCGTGGCTCGATGCAGCTCGACGAAGAACAGAACGACGCCGGGGAATCCCGTATAGAGATCGTGCTGAACCGTCTTCGCATCCGGTGGGACTGCCGGCCAGCTCGTACCGGTCGGTGATTCGATCGCAGTAGCACGAAGCCAACGTGCCGCGGCCATCGCGGCGTCGAAATATCGAAGGTCCGGTTCCGCCGGGCTGTACGCATGCGCAGCTCGACGCGCGGGACCGGGTACGGCGGCAAGCAATGCGGCGCCCAACCCCATGCGGAGCACGTCACGCCGAGAGTGCGTGGACTCAGGCTCGACCGACTTGTGTTCGTGCATCGATCACCTCTGCTAGTTCACCTTGAACGACGCGAGCATTCCGCGCTGATAATCGCGCTCACGCTCCCCACCATGGCGCATCGTGCAGAGCACGACATGCACCCCCGTCTGCAGCACCAGCTTGGTCTGCGCCGTGAAACCGCTCGACATCGGCGTCAGGCCACCCACATAGATGAACGGCGCGGGATCGGTCCGGTCGCGATCCCATTTCTTGACGTCGTCGAGCGTCTTCCCGGGTTTGAGCCGACCGATGAGCACATCATGCGGTCGACCGCCCGCATTCTCCACCTGCACGACGCGCTGACCCGTACGCACCACGCCTGACACCTCGATCTGTCCGCTCTTGAGCTTCATCGTCAGGTCGGGCACTGGGAAGCGCGCGGGGATGAGGACGGCCCCCGCGATCACGGAGACCTCTCGCCAGATGAACTTGTCCGCTCGGGGCTTGCCGCTCCGGTCGACCTCGTAGGCCACGAGCAGATACCGGCCTGGCCGGAGATCCAGCGTGGCAGCGGCGTCCGGCATCGAGTCGCGCGGCACGGACGGGCCACCGAAGCTCCAATCGTGAAACCATTGCTCCGGCCGTCCCGCTGCTCCGCGCGCCAACTCCTCGAGGTTGGTGCCGGCTGGAACACGATGAACAACCAGCTCGCGCTTCGCCTTCCCTTTGAGGACCAGGCGGGCCGTCGTTATGCCCGCGGGCACCGTGGGCGACGATTCGAGCGACGTGTCGTGCGCGACCACGGTGAGCACGCGTTGTGCTCGAGCACGCGATAGTGGCGCCGCCACGAGCGATGCGATCGCGGCGGTGGATGCGGTGGCTGCTATCGCAAGGCGACGGAATTCGAAGGGGCTCGTCAGGCTGGGCACCAGGCTGCGGATAGCTCGAGGTTTTGGAAGCACGACCCTCGGGTAGCGATGCGGTGATGAAGCAACTGTGCGAACTTATTCAGCGGCCAAGGCTCGCGGGAGCACCGCGACCGAGGGCGCCCAACCTGCCACCTCATCAGTCACCAGACATCGGAGCAATTCCATGGCACGCCCACGAGCAGGCATCGTGTACGTCGGCATCAAGGCGACAGTCACCGCTCTGGATCGGCGAACGGGCGCGCAGGTTTGGAGCACTCCCCTCAAGGGCGGCATGGGTCGCGCGACCTCCTTCGTGACGCTCCATCGTGACGGCGACGTCCTGTACGCCGGCGTTGGTGGCGAAGTGTGGGCCCTGGATCCGAAGAGCGGGGCGATCCTGTGGCACAACCCGCTCAAGGGATTGGGCTACGGCATCCCGAGCATACTCGGCGACAGTGATGGTGCGCAGAGCGGCCCGCTGCCGGGTGCCGCAGCCGATTATCAGCGTCAGGCCGCCGCCGCAGCGAGCGCGGGGTCGTAGTCTGATTTGGGGTCAGAGTCGAATTTCATCGTTACGTTGCATGCAACGTAACGATGAAATTCGACTCTGACCCCATACGCATCCTTCTCGCGCTCGTCATCGTGGCGTGCGAGCGCAAGTCGGCGACGCTCGCGTCCGGCGGCAGTGTCAGCGCAGCGCCTCGTGTCGTGATCAGCGAGGTCATGGCCAACCCGCGCGCCGTGCCGGATGACCGAGGCGAATGGCTTGAGCTCCACAACCTGGAGCAGCGCGCGGTCGACATCCGCGACTGGACACTTCGGTCGAAGAACGACCGCGGCGTCACGATCGAGCGGAGTATCGTGATACCGCCCGGCGGATTCGCGGTGCTCGCGCGCAATGGCGACCGTGCAGCCAACGGTGGTGTAACCGCCGCATATGCATGGCACGACGGACTCGCCCTCGGCAACGGTGCTGACTGGGTCGCGCTACACTCGAACGATGGATCCACGGTGGATTCCGTAGGGTGGACCTCGACCATCGCGGGTGCGAGCCGAGCCTTGATTGACGCCACCGGGTCGCACGCCGACGTCATGGGCCCTGCGTGGACCACGTCCACGACCCCATATGGGCCGGGCGATCTCGGCACACCGGGCACCAGTAACATGGCAACCGAGTCCGCTTCCGCTTCGCAGCGCGCGGCGCCGCCGGCGAGCACGTCCAACGAACCCATCACCGCCGGCAGCCCGGCACACGACTCGACCCTGATCGTGCGCGTACTCGACGTGAGACAGGGTGATGCCATTCTGATCGAGAACGGAGGCAGCCGAGTGATCATTGACGGAGGACCTGAGCCGTCGCGATTCGCCCGGCTGCTCGATCGATTCGGTCTGTCCGCCGATACGATCGACGCCGTGATCCTCACGCATCAACATTTGGATCACTACGGCGGTCTAAGAGAGCTCTTCAAGAGTCGCCATCGGATCACGGTGCGCTACATGTTCGAGAACAAGGACCCGTACTCGAACACGTCTCTCGCGCAGCTTCGCGACTCGATCATCGCTCGCGCGAAACGCGGGACGCTCGACTATCGCGACACCGACGATCCGTGTGGCACGGGCGCCCCGGAGTGTACGATCACGCTGCGCGGCGGCGCGCGCCTGCATCTCCTCCGCCCCGACCCGCGCGGGGATGGGCCTAACAACCGGTCCGCCGTCGTGAAGCTGATCGCACCGGACTCCGCGGCGTTCACGATGTGGCTTGCGGGCGATGCCGAGCAGCAGGAGATCTCGTGGTTCGATGCGGCCAACTATGACAAGGCGCCGGGGATGCGCGCGACCGTGCTGAAAGGCGACCACCACGGCAGCTGCGACGGGATCTCGCCGCGGTATCTCGACCTCGTCAGGCCGCAGGCGGTACTGTTCTCACTGGCGGCGAAGAACGATTACGGAGACGTCCACGAGCAAACGCTCGACCTTCTCCAGGCGAGACGGATTCCGTGGTACCGCACCGACCAGAACGGCACGATCACCATCACGGTTCCGCGATACGGCGCGAAATACAGCGTGTCCGTTGAACGCGGCGGCCCGGGCATGCGAGGGCCGAGCGATCGGCCCGCGCGGGTTTGTGGCGACGAGAAGGCGCGCAGGCGTCGGCGTTAGGCGTCGAGGTCGACGTCACCGGAGCCGCCCGGCGGCGCATTTCGCAGCTGTTCGGCGGAGCGCTGGTAGGCGAGCCGCGTCGCGTCATGGTCCACTTCGATCGTGAAGGTCGATCGCGACGCGGATCGAGAATGGGTAACGCGCAGGACGTCGCCGTCCTTCGCGTTGCTCGGCAGCAGCCATCGCGGCATGGGCGTGACGCGCTGACCGTCCACCTCGATGGCGGCCGCGTCATCCTCGATGACGTCCACCACCCACGTGTGATGCGACGCGGGACGCTGCGGGTCCGGGCGGCCCTCTCCCGCCGCCGGCAGGTCGGCAGGATCGGACGTGCGCTCCGCGAGCGGCGCGCCGAACATCGAGTCTTCGCGCCGCTCGTGTGCCATCTCGGCCAGATCCACCTCTCCCACGCGACTTCCCATGAATTCGTCCCGGACGTTGGCGCGGAAGTACGAGTCGCGAGAAGGAGCGCGTGCGAGGTCGTCGTACACGCGCTCCGGAACGTCGGCGTAGTCGTACACCGCTCCGCTCTCCAGCTCCACGCGCAACGTTCGGGTGCCGCGATCGAAGTGGACCGCCCGGATGGGGGCGTCGTCTGGGTGTCTCGTCATGCCTGACGCGCCCGCAGACACCGTGCCGCCCGTTCCGCGCACGCTCGGCGAGTCAGGCTATCTGGTGATGCTGAACGTGAAGGTCTGCTCAACCAGCTGTCTCACCTTGCGCCCGCCTGCTTCCGCGGGCGTGAACCGGGTACGCGCCAATGCCTCGCGGACGGACGCGGTGAAGAGGTCGTGCGTGCTCTCGAGCGCGCGGAAGCTTCCCTGCTCTACCCGGCCGAGCGTATCGACGACGAACTGCGCCCGTACGCTGCCGTCGATACCGGCGCTCTGGAGCATCGACGG
>Ga0136846_1214470_pt1 | contig 15505 bp, 15 predicted proteins | sample HopSoiMetagenom2_FD_96841 | JGI IMG/M metagenome (GOLD analysis project Ga0136846, IMG submission 96841) | Grasslands soil microbial communities from Hopland, California, USA - 2 Assembly 2016 (version 4) | ecosystem: Environmental > Terrestrial > Soil > Grasslands | place: USA: Hopland... | reverse complement strand
CTGGAAGCCGGTGCGCGCGTACTGGCAGGACCGCAACCCGCGGACCGAGGCGGGCGTCCGCCAGGCCCTGACCCTGGAAGCCATCCGCTGGCAGTACCTGCACGGCGTGCCCGACGAGACCGCGGTCAGCCCGGACACCTGGCAGCACGACTACGCGCAGGTGTCCCGGCCGGGCAACGACCTGATCCAGCTGGCCCTGTTCGCGGATTACGCCACCAACCCGCCGCTGTACCCGAAGCTGCACGCCTGGCTGCGCGACAGCGAGGTCCCGGTGCTGGCCATCTGGGGCCGCAACGACGAGATCTTCGCTCCCGCGGGCGCGCTGGCCTTCGCCGCGGACGCGCCCGGCGCGGAGATCTGCCTGCTCGACGGCGGCCACTTCCTGCTGGAAAGCCACCTGGACACCGCGGCGGACCACATCCGCCGCTTCCTCGGAAGGACCCTGTCATGAGCCGGCCAGTCCCTGCCCGTCGGCGGCGGCGAACCGCTCACCTAACCCGGCTGAGGCCGTGTGAGGATATCGAATACAGCTACCCATGGGAGGATCCCCGGTGACCGCGGAACCCCGCTACCTGAACCTGAATGTCTACCTGCGCAACTCGGGCTACCACGAGGCGGCCTGGCGGGTCTCGGCCGCCGACCCGGCCAGCGTGCTGGATCCGCGGCACTACATCGACCTGGCCCGGACGGCCGAACGCGGCATCCTGGACTCGATCTTCCTGCCCGACAGCCCCGGGGTGGCCGAGTTCCGGTCCGAGTTCCTGCCCGGCGCCGCCCTGGACCCGCTCCAGCTCCTCTCGTCGGTGGCCACCGCCACCGAACAGGTCGGGCTGATCGCCACCGCGTCCACCACCTACAGCTTCCCGTGGGACGTGGCCCGGCGGCTGGCCACGCTGGACTTCCTCAGCCACGGACGGGCCGGCTGGAACATCGTCACCACGGTCGAGCCCGCCGCGGCCGGCAACTTCGGCGACCAGCCGCACCCGCCGGCGGCGGACCGGTACGACCGGGCCGGCGAGTACGTGGAGGTCGTGCTCAAGCTCTGGGACGCCTGGGAGGACGGCGCCGCGGTCATGTCGCGGCCGACCGGGCAGTGGGCCGACCCGGCCCGGCTGCACCCGCCGCGGCACCACGGCCGGTACTTCGACGTCGCCAGCTACCTCCCGCTCCCCCGGTCGCCGCAGGGCCATCCGTTCCTGACCCAGGCCGGCTCGTCCGGACCGGGCATCGCGCTGGCCGCCCGGTACGCCGACGCGGTGTTCACGCCGCTGGCCGACATCAGCGCCGGGATCGCGTTCCGGCAGAACCTGAGGTCGCAGGCGGCCGGGTTCGGACGGGACCCGGAGCACGTCCGGGTGCTGCCCGGTCTGTCCTTCCTCATCGCGGGCACCGACGCCGAGGCCGCCGCGCTCAAGGACGAGCTCGAGGGAGCGGCCAGCGGCGAGTTCCGCTGGCGCAACCTGGCCAACCTGGCCGGCCTGGACTACACGGCCATCGACCCCGACGCGCCGTTCCCGCCCGGCCTGCTCGCCAGCGCCCCCAAGACGAGCTTCGGCGCCTCCATCTACACGATGGCCGGGCAGGACCCGGCGGCCACCTTCCGGGCCATCGCGCAGAAGCTGTCCGCACTGCCCGGCGGCCTCGATTTCACCGGCCCGCCGGAGAAGCTGGCCCAGCTCATCGCCGACTGGCACGAGGCGGGAGCGTCCGACGGGTTCACCCTGATGCCCAACGTCCTGCCCGGCCAGCTGACCGCGTTCGTCGACCACGTGGTGCCGATCCTGCAAAAGCGCGACATCGCCCGCACCGAGTACGCCGGCACCACCCTGCGGGACCACGTCGGCCTGCCCCGGCCGCCCGGGCAAGGAGTAGGTTGACCTCCATGAGGAGGGCGCATGAGCCGGGTTGACGTCAACGGGGTCGGTATCGAGTACCAGGTGACCGGGCAGGGGCGGCCGGTCGTGCTGTTGCACGGCTTTCCCGACTCGGGGCGGCTGTGGCGGCACCAGGTGACGGCGCTGGCCGGGGCCGGCTTCGGTGTCATCGTGCCCGACCTGCGCGGCTACGGGCGCTCGGACAAGCCCGAGGCGGTCGAGGCCTATTCCCTGCCCGTGCTGGCCGGGGACGTGCTGGCGATCCTGGCCGCGGAGGGAATCGACCGGGCCCACATCGTCGGCCACGACTGGGGCGCGGCGCTGGCCTGGGCTCTGGCCTCCTTCGCGCCCGGTAACGTCGACCACCTCGCGGTGCTGTCCGTCGGCCACCCGTCCACCCTGCGCCGCACGCTGGAGCAGCGCCAGAAGTCGTGGTACATGCTGCTGTTCCAGTTCCCGGGCGTCGCCGAGCGCTGGCTGACCGACGACAACTGGGCCAACCTCCGCCGGGGTCATCCCGACGGCGATCAGGCGGCCGCCGACATGGAGGCGAACGGCTCGCTCGTCCCCGGCCTGAACTGGTACCGGGCCAACGTCGGGCCCGAGACCTGGGTGGGGCCGCCGGTGCAGCTGCCGCCAGTGCAGGCGCCCACCATGGGCGTCTGGAGCACCGGAGATTTCGCGCTGACCGAGGTGCAGATGACCGACTCGGCGAAGAACGTGGCGGGCCGGTGGCGGTACGAGCGGCTCGACGGCCCGGGACACTGGATGCAACTGGAGGCCCCGGACCAGGTCAATACCCTGCTGCTCGACTTCCTGCCCCACTGATGGCCAGGTACATCAGCGTCCACCCGGACAACCCGCAGCCGCGCGCGATCGCCCAGGCGGCCGACATCGTCCGCGGGGGCGGCGTGATCGCCTACCCGACGGACTCGTGCTACGCGCTCGGCTGCCAGCTCGGCAACAAGGACGGCATGGCCAGGATCAGGGCGATCCGCGGGCTCGACGACCGGCACCACCTCACGCTGGTGTGCCAGGACTTCGCGCAGCTAGGCCAGTTCGTCTACGTGCCGAACCCGGTGTTCCGGGCGATCAAGGCGGCCACGCCGGGCAGCTACACCTTCATCCTGCCCGCGACCAAGGAAGTGCCGCGGATCCTGCAGCACCCGAAGAAGAAGACCGCCGGGGTGCGGATCCCGCGCCACGTGACCGCCCAGGCGCTGCTGGCCGAGCTCGGCGAGCCGCTGGTCTCGAGCACCCTGCTGCTGCCCGGCCACGACGAGCCGATGACGCAGGGCTGGGAGATCGCCGAGGAACTCGAGCACACGGTGGACGCGGTGATCGATTCGGGTGACTGCGGCACCGAGCCGACCACGGTGATCGACTTCTCCTCACCCGAGCCCGAGATCGTCCGCCGGGGGGCAGGCGACACGTCCGGTTTCGAGTGAGGCCCCCTGGTAACGCGACGGGCCGCCGGAGAGCCTCCGGCGGCCGGGCACGTTACCTAACCACGCAGGCCTTCAGGTCCAGGTGTCACGCATCATGCTTCCCTTCCCGGTCCGGTCTCCCCCAGCCCCGGCTGCCGAGTTCAACACACTATGTAATCTTATAACGACACATAGTGACGAACGGTTCAATGGCCTTGGCTTCGTCTACGACACTGCCCCCGGCGGTGCCACCAGGGCGCCGTCCTGGCCCGAGCGCCGCAGCGCGTCGCCGATGAAGCCGCTGGCCTTCAGCTCCTCGATGAAAACGGCCAGGAACCGGACCGTGGCAGGCGCCCGGGTCAACGTGGTCCCCAGGGCCTGCCGGATCCGCATGAACCCCTCGTCGATCATCCGGAACCCCGGAATGCGGGCGGTGAAGTCGCCGACCACCTGCCTGATGCCGGCCGCGGCCTCCAGGCCCTGCCCGCGGAACAGGCCGATCCCGTCCTCGCCGCGGACCAGGCTGGCCCGCTGGAGGGTCCGGGACAGGAACAGGTCATAGGCCGACCCCTCGTTCACGCCGATCCGGACGCCTTCGCGGTCGACGTCGGCGGCCGCCGTGAGACCGGAATCGGCCGGGACGACGTACACCCCCTCGATCACCACGTACGGGGCGGTGAAGGCGACCTGGGCCGCCCGGGCCGGCTCGATAGCCAGGAAGCAGATGTCGGCGTCGCCCCGGGCCATCGCCTCGAAGCTCTTTCGGGCGGCGCCGAAACAGGTCAGGTCCGCCGCGACGCCGAGCCGCGCGGCCAGCTCGCGGGCGATGTCCGCCGTCACCCCGGCGGGCGCGGACGCCGTGCCCTGCGCCAGGACCGAGTTGCCCAGGTTGATCGCGGCGCGCAGCACGCCGCGGGGCGCCAGGTCGGCGATCACTTCGTCATCGACGCTGCTCACGACGGTCACCGTACCAACCCCGTCCGGGCCGCCAGACGAGGCCCGGACATGACGCGGGGAGGGAACCTCGTTCGGTCCCTCCCCGGTCTTGTGTTTTGCCTTTAGCTAAGGCAGGTTGGCGAGTTCCTTCCAGCTGTACTTGGAGCCGCCCCACCTGGTGGGGGCGCCGGCCCCGCGCAGCTGCGAGCCGGTGCCGTTGGGGTTGACGTACAGCCCGGTCGCCAGGTTCCGCAGCGCTCCGTTGGACTGCGGGACGAACTGCTGGAACGGGCCGCTGTTGCAGTTGGCGAGGATCAGGCCGTCGCGCAGCGGGTCGGACTTCCAGCCGCCGCCGGGGTCGGACACGCACAGCCCGGTTCCTGAGCCGGCGGGCGCGTACTCGAACCGGAAGGCGCCGGAGTGGGCGCCATTGCTGCGGATGAAGTGCGTGGCCGGGTCGGACTGGGTGGCGGTCCAGCCGACGATCTTCGCGCCGGCGTGCTTGGCCTGCCGGAACACGTCGAAGCCGTTCCCGTACGGGTTGACCTGGTCGCCTTCGTCAGTGACCGAGCTGGCCCGGACGGTGAGGGTGAACGTGCCGTGCACGGTGGCGCCGTCGGCGTCGGTCGCGGTGACCACGACCCCGGTGTAGGTGCCGGGAGCGGCCGTCCCGCCGACGTAGGTCAGCACCGGGTTACCGGACGTCAGCCCGGTTGGCAGCGACGTCTCGGCAAAGCTGACCGTGTCGGTACTCTTCGTGCTGGTCGCGCTGAACTTCACCGTGCCCAGCGTGTTCGTGCCGGCCAGGCCGGACAGGGAAACCTTGACGACCGTGCCGCCCACCTGGATGGACTTGGCTCCGAGCGCAATGGGGATCTCAACGGCCTGGGCGCTTCCGTTGCCATCGGTGGCGTCGACGACAATCGTGCCGGCGTTGGTGACCGCGCTACCCGAGTAGCTGATCGTCGTGCCGGACAGGGTCACGCCGAGCGGCACGGTACCGTGCAGCGACCAGATCACGTCGGTCCCGGACAGCTTGATGACACCATCGCCGTTCGCGGCGGCGAGGTTCGCGCCGCTGAACGCGGCCGCCTGCACCGCGCCGCCTGCCAGCGCCGTGTCCTGCCACGTCTGGGCTTTGGCGGGCAGCGCTGCCGCCCCCGCCACCAGCATGCTCCCCAGCAGCACGGGAGTTATGATCCCGGCTGCCCTCCCGAGGTTAAAGTGCATGGCCTCACTCCCGTCCGCTTTATATGCACAGCTGATGCCAGGCCACATCTTTCTCTGCCAGTGCGCTTTTTTTGCCGTAATCAGCTCTTAATAGCCAAGCGGTATCGAGTCGTAACGCGTTACCGCGGCGCCGGGCCGGGATCCGGGATGAAGACAACCGCGGCCGGGAGACCTACAGTTATCGACATGGATGTCGATTCCGCAGGGCCGCTGGCCGGGATCCGCGTGCTTGACCTGACCGCCGTGGTAATGGGGCCGCTGGCGACGCAGATCCTGGGTGACCTGGGCGCCGACGTTATTTGCGTGGAGAACGGGCAGGGCGACATCAACCGGGTGATGAGCGCCGGCCCGGTCCGCGGGCTGTCCGGGGTGGCGCTGAACCTGCTGCGTAACAAGCGCAACATCACCGTCGATCTCGGCCATCCCGATGGCCGGGCCGCGCTGCTCCGGGTCGCGGCCGGCTGCGACGTGTTCGTCACCAACCTGCGGCCCGCCTCGCTGGCCCGGCTCGGGCTCGGGTACTCCGACATCCGCGCGGTCCGGCCGGACGTCGTCTTCTGCCAGGCGTGCGGCTACCCGTCGGACGGGCCCGACGCCGACGAGCCCGCGTTCGACGACATCATCCAGGCGGCCAGCGGCGTGCCCGATGTCCTCGGCCGGGCCGGGCTGACGCCGGGGCTGATCCCGACGCTGCTAGCCGATAAGGTCTCCGGGCTGGTCGTCGCGTACTCGATCATGGCCGCGCTGTTCCACCGCGAGCGGACCGGGCAGGGCCAGCGGGTCGAGATCCCGATGACCGACGCCGTGCGATCGTTCATGCTGGTGGAGCACGGCGGGGCGGCGATCAGCGAGCCGCCGGCGGGACCGGCCGGTTACAACCGCATCCTCACGCCGCTGCGCGGCGCGCTGCGCACCGCCGACGGCTGGATCGCGGTCCAGCCGCACCGCGAGGCGCACTGGACGGCGCTGCTGCGGGCCGCGGGGATCCCCGACCTGGTCGGCGACCCCCGCCTGACCAGCCGCGGCATCTGGCTGAACCCCGGCTTCGGCTACGCCACGCTCAGCCGGATACTCGCCGCCAGGACCACCGCCGAGTGGCTGGCGTTCTGCTCTGAGCACCGGATCCCGGCCGCCGAGGCCGCCAGCCTCGACGACCTCATCGCCGGGCTGCCGCAGGCCCGGCACCCGGAGGCGGGAAGCTACCGGGTGATCCCGCCGCCGGCCCGCTTCTCGGCCACTCCCGCATCGGTCCGCCGGCCCGCGCCGCTGCCCGGGCAGCACACCCGCGAGGTGCTGGCCGAGGCCGGGCTGACCGAGGCCGAGATCACCGCGCTGGAACGGGCGGGCGTGCTGCGCGCGGCGGCGCGCCCGCCCCGCGCGGAGGCGAGGCCGCCGGAAAGCCCCGGCTAGCTCAGGCCGCCGAGGAAGTCCAGCACGGCCTGGTCGAACAGGTCCGGCTGGTCGGCGTTGCTCATGTGGCCAGCGTCGGGCACCACGACCTTGACGGCGCCCGGGACCTTCGCCGTGAGGTAATCGGCGGCCGCCACGAACGGCTTGTCGCGCGCGCCGACCAGGACGAGCACCGGGACCTTGACCGACGTCAGGGCCTCGATCACGTGCCCGTCACGCTGGGCCAGCATGCCGCGGGCGGCCAGAGCCAGGCCACGGGCCGAACGATGACCGTAATCCGCCTCGGCCGAGCCGCCGAGCGCCGTGACGCCGTCGCGTTCGAGCCGGTCCGCGGTCTTGAAGGCTCTCTCGTTCCACTGCTGCCGGGCCTGGTCGCTGCGGTAACCGGGCCCGGTGTCGAAGAGCATCACCGCGTCGACCCGCTGCGGGTGGGCCAGCACGAACTCCAGTGAGACGAAGCCGCCCAGTGACAGGCCGCCGACCACGGCGCGTTCCGCTCCGGCCGCGTCGAGCAGCGCCGCCATGTCGGCCACGCACGCCGCGTGGCTGTACTGCTCCGGGTCGTCCGGGCTGTCGCTGGCGCCGTGGCCGCGCATGTCCCAGGTGATGACGGTACGGTCGGCGGCCAGGGCCGCGAGGTTCGGCCGCCACATCCGCGCGGAGGCGCCGTAGCCGTGGCTGAGCAGCAGCGGGGGCGGGCCGCCGGGCCCCTCGGTGACCTCGTAGTAGATCCGGGTTCCGGACCGGTCAAGGTACGGCATGGCCCTCCTGTCCGCGGCCGGCCTGACGGAGCCCGCCGGCGCGATCGCGGAAGGGCACGTCGCGGTCGGCGTCAGGCTCGCGTGGCAGGCCGAGGATCCGCTCGGCGATGATCGTCCGCTGGATCTCATCGGTGCCGCCGGCGATCGAGATGGCCGGCACCGACAGGATAATCTCGGCCACGACCCCGCCCAGCGGCGAGTCCGGGCCGGTCAGCATGGCGTGCGGCCCGCCGATGAGCGCGTGCACCCGGGCCGCCTGGCGGGCGATGCGGGTGCTGGCCAGCTTGCCCAGCGAGCCCTCCGGCCCGGGCGGCTGGCCGGCCGCGCGGGCCGCGGCGGCCCGGTCCGCCGTCCACCGCGCCGACCAGGCCAGCTCGATGAGCTTCGCGATCTCCTGCCGGATCACCGGGTCGGCCGCCTTGCCCTCGGCCTGGGCGCGCGCGACCACCAGGTCGGGGCGCCCGGCCCGCTGCGGGTACCACTTGTGCGGCTCGGCCGCGGCGGTGCGCTCGGCGATCGCCTCCTGCCAGGCCCGGCCCGGCTGCTCCGCTGGCGTTTTCCTCGATCCGGGGCCGGGCGCGGGCCTCGACGCGGCCAGGCGGCGTTCCCGGGCCAGGGTGGCCCGGGCGACCGGCCAGCCGGCCCCGGGGTCGCCGATCATGTGGCCGGGCGGCACCCGCGCGGCGTCCAGGAACACCTCGTTGAACGAGGCGTGCCCGTTCATCTGGCGCAGCGGCCGGACCTCGACGCCGGGCTGGCGCATCGGCAGCGCGAAGCAGCTGATGCCGGCGTGCTTCGGCACGGCGGGGTCGGTGCGGGCCAGCAGCAGGCCGAAATCCGCGGTCGCCGCCCCGGTGGACCACACCTTCTGCCCGGTCACCAGCCAGCCGCCGTCGCCGTCGGGTACGGCCCGGGTGGCCAGCCCGGCCAGGTCGGACCCGGCGCCCGGCTCGCTGAAGAGCTGGCACCAGGTGATCTCGCCGGTCACGGTAGGCCGGATCAGCCGCCGCCTGAGTTCGTCGGGGGCGTACTCGATGATCACGGGGGCGGCGAGGGCCACGCCGACGCCATCCGGCGGCCCGGGGACGCCCTCCCCGGCCAGCACCGCGGTCACTACCGCGGCGGCGGCCGGGGGCAGGCCCCGGCCGCACCAGTCGCGCGGCCAGGCCGGACTGGCCCAGCCCGAATCGGCCAGCAGCTCGCGCCACCGGGCCAGGCTCAGCCCGGGGTCCCAGTTCGCCGCGACCCACGCCCGCAGCTCCGACCGGATGCCGGCGTGGCTGGTCATCGGCCCTGGAACCGGGGCGGCCGGCGTTCGGCGGAGGCGCGGACGCCCTCGGCGAAGTCGGCGGTCCGGCGCAGCCGCTCCTGCGCGGTGAGCTCGGCCGCCATCGCCGCGCTGACCCGCTCGGCCAGCCCGGCCCGCTGCGTCGCCCGGATGGCGCGGACCGCGAGCGGCGCCGCCGCGGCGAGCTCGGCGGCCAGCTCGCGGGCGGCGGTCCGGAGCTCGGCCGGATCGGTGAGCAGGTCGGCCAGCCCGAGCCGGGCCGCCTGGTCGCCGGTTACGCGGCGGCCGGTGTACAGCATGAGGTTCGCGTGCTGCTGGCCGACGATGGCCGGCAGCGTCACGCTGAGGCCGAATCCCTGGTGCAGGCCCAGCCGGGCGAAGTTGGCGGCGAACCGGGCGGCCGGGCTGGCCACCCGGAAATCGGCCGAGCAGGCCAGGCCGAGGCCGCCGCCCACGGCCGCGCCCTGGACGGCCGCGACCACCGGCAGCGGGGCCCGGAACAGCCGCGCCGCCTGGGCGTACAGGTCCCCGGCGCCGGTTCCGGTCCCGGTTCCGGTTCCGAGCGGGCGCGCCCGGCCGGAGCGACCGGTGAAGTCGGCCCCGGCGCAGAAGTGCTTGCCCGCCGAGCACAGCACGACCGCGCGGGCGCCCGCTTGCGCCCCGGCCCATTCGTAGGCGTCGGCCAGCGAGCTGATCAGCTCGACGTCGAAGTAGTTGTCCGGCGGCCGCCCGAGCTCGGCGACCGCCACGTGGTCATCGTGCACGTCGACGGTCACGTCACCGAAACTCTTGGCGGACCCCACCGGACGAGCGTATTCGACATCGATGTCGAACTTCAAGGCTCGGCGTCAGGGTGGGGACGCCAGGGCGGGGACGTCATGGCTGGCGCAGCCCCACCGCCCGCGCCCAGATGCCGGTCAGGGTGGCCGCGGCCGCCTCGGCGTCGTAGCTGTCGCCGCCGGCCAGCCACCAGTAGGCGAAGTTGGAGATCATCGAGACCAGCGCGCCGGCCGTGGTCTCCGGGTCAATGCCGCGGTCGGCCAGGCCCCGGTCCTGCCAGCGCCGGATGGTGTTCGCCACCCGGTCGACATGCCGGCGGCGGCCGAGGAGCCTGATGCGGTGAATCTCCGGGTCGGCCGTGGCCACCTGCTCGGCGAGCGCCCAGATCACGCTGTTGGCCCGGTAGGCGGCCAGGTACCGGCGGTTGGCCTGATCCAGCGCCTGGTACGGATCGGCTCCCCGTCCGTCCGCAGGCGGGGCGACGGCCTCCTCGAACCGCTCCCCCACCTCGTGCATCACCGCCAGGAACACGTCCTGCTTGGACGAGAAGTAGGTGTAGAAGCTGCCGTGGGCCACCCCGGCCGCGGCGGCGACGTCGGCGACCCGGGCCCCGGCGTAACCATCCCGCTCGAAGACGCGCCGCGCGGCGGCCACCAGTTCCTCCCGGGTGCGGGCGCCCTTGGCGGTGACCCGCTCGCCGTGCGCGCTGCGCCGGGCCGCCGCCGTCCCCGACGGCTCCCAGCCGCCCCTGGTCCGGGCGGGCGCGGGCTCCTTGCTCATGATGCTGGTTCTCCTGGCCGCATAATCGACAACCATGTCGATCGTAGCCGGGAGGACGGCCAACGGGGCTCAGGGTTCCTCGGATGGGAAACGCGTTGCCGGCGGCGTCGACACCATTCCGAGCAGATCGGGAACTTCGCCTCCCCCGGCGGAGTAGTACCGGACGCACCGCACTCCTACACGGTCCCGGCCGAGCTGTGGCTCAACCAGTGGGCCCTGTCCGGGGACTGGACGATGGAAGAGCAGGCCGTCACGCTGGACCGGCCCGGCGGGCGGATCGCGTGCCGTTTCCACGCCCGCGATCTTCACCTGGTCATGGGACCGGCGGCCGGGGGCACGCCGGCGCGGTTCCGCGTGCTCGTCGACAGGCAGCCGCCGGACACCGCGCACGGAGGCGACGTCGACGGCCAGGGCCACGGAACGGTGACCGAGCCGCGGCTCTACCAGCTCATCCGGCAGCCCGGCCCGTCGCCGACCGGATCTTCGAGATCTCCTTCACCGACCCGGGCGTCCAGGCGTGCGTGTTCACCTTCGGCTAACGGTCACCGCTCAGTCGCGCCGGCCGCCGGCAACCACCGCGATGTGACGCTGCGGTGGTCAGGACAACTGTGGTCAGGACAACCACGATGCCGCATCGCGGTGGCTCTGCTCCGGTGAGTTCCGGGCGGTGCGGTAGCTGGGTCGCCTGGGTCTCATGTGCCTCGGGTGTCCCGTTACAGGCGTGGCCCGGACCGGCTCGATGCTCCATCGATCCGGCGGGAGGCGGATGAATGCTCCATCGATCCGGTCCTGGCGGAGGCGCGGCGACTGGTGGCGGGTGCGGGCGCGGCGATCCGGGGCGGGAGCGGCCGGTGGGACAAGAGCGGCTAGTGGGGTGGGGCGCCTGGTGGGGAACAGTTTTGAGGTGACTGCTCAGTCGCGTCGGCCGCCGGAGAAGATCTCCAGGAAGAACAGGAAGACGTTCAGTATGTCCAGGAAGATCGACGCCGCCAGGAAGGGAGCGGTGGCCAGGTCCTGCTGCCGGGTGCCGCGCAGGCGCTGGAAGTCGAACATGGTGAAGCCGGCGAAAATCACCAGTCCGAGCACGGAGTAGGCCAGCTCGCCGCCCGGGATGTTGACGAAGATCAGCACGATACCGAACACGATCAGGGCCACCAGCGCCCAGAAGCACACCCGGGCGACCACGGCCAAGTCGCGCCGGGTGGCGTAGCCGGCCGCGCCGAACCCCGCGATGAATAGCGCGGTGGCCCCGCCTGCCTGCCACACCGCCTGCGGGTCCGCGCTCGCGTAGTACGCCACTACCGGCCCGGTTCCCAGGCCGATCAGCAGGCCGAAGGCGCCGAGCAGCCCGACCGTGAGCTGCGCGGAGCGACGGACCGCGAAACGCATGCCGAACAGGCAGGCGAACGAGGCGATGTACGCGACGATGCCCACGCCGCCGGTCAGGTCGCGGCCCAGCCAGGCGCCGAGCGCGAACAAGGCGGCGGTGATCGCGACGTATCCCATCGTCTGCGCGAACAGGGCGTGGGCCTGGCCGCGGGCCGTCGTCCCCATCCGCTGGTAGATCATCGTGTCGCTCATGGTGCGCGGTTCCTTCCTGCCTTCCTACGATGGTTCCACAGTCGCGCACCGGGGACCCGGCCGGACCCGGGGCGGACACTGGTCCGCACCCTGGTCGCGGCCCGGCAGCATGCTGTGGTCCAGATGTCGACGAATGAGCCGCAGGTGACGTTTCCTATCGTCAGCAGGCGGCGCCGGCCGATCCGGTTGCCCAGGATCCCGCCCTGCGGGCGCCTGCCAAGGATCCGGTGATGGTTCCGGCGATGACGAATCTGCCTGCCTCGTTCGGTGGATTGATTGGGAGGGAGCGGGCGGTGAGCGAGGTACGGACGTTGCTCGGCTCCGGCCGGCTCGTCACCCTCACCGGACCGGGCGGGGTGGGCAAGACGCGGCTGGCGCTGGAGGTCGCCGCGCAGGCGGCCGGCGGTTACCCGGCCGGGACATGGCTGGTCGAGCTGGCCGCGGGAACCGGTGAGGCCGACGTGGCCGAACTCGTGCCGGCGGCGGTGGGCATCGGCGACAGCGCCGCGCCGGGTCCGCTGGCGGACCGGCTGGCCGGCGCGCTGGCATCCCGGCAGCTGCTGCTGGCGCTGGATAATTGCGAGCACCTGATCGGGCCGGTCGCGGCGCTGGCCGAGCGGCTGCTGCAGACCGGGCCGGGGGTGCGGATCATGGCCACCAGCCAGGAGCCGCTGGCCATCGGCGGCGAGCAGCTCTGGGAGGTTCCGCCGCTCGCGGAGGCTGAGGCGACGCGGCTGTTCGCTGCCCGGGCCGCCGCGGCCGGGCCCGGATTCACCGTGGACGCGGGCAACGCCCGCGCTGGCGCCAGCATCTGCCGGCGGCTGGACGGGATACCGCTCGCGCTGGAGCTGGCGGCGGCCCGGGTGCGTGCCCTGGGGTGCATACGCTGGCCGGCCGGCTCGACGACCGGTTCCGGCTGCTTACCGCGGGCCAGCGGGGCGCCCGGCGCGGCAGCGGACGCTGCGCGCGATGATCGACTGGAGCTGGGAGCTGGCCACCGAGCCGGAACGCATCGTGCTGCGCCGGCTGGTGGACCGGTCCCTGGTCGAGGTGACCGCCGGGGACGCCCAGGAGCCCCGGTACCGGCTGCTCGAGTCCACTGACCGCGTTGTGCGGCCTGGCGGCGCAGTAGGCGGCGAAGTGCTCGTCGGTCTGGCGGCCGAAGTAGTCGGCGTGCAGGGTGCGCTCGCCCTGGTAGTCCATGAACGGCGATCAGTTAGCCTCGGGGGCGAGGAGGACAGCCATGCCGAGAGCCGCCGATCCGACCCCTGACCAGCCGGTAAGCCGCACCGTGCTCACGGACGTGCAGTTGCGGCCGGTAAAGGACACCGGCCATGTCGAGATCCGCGAGATCAGGATCTTGCCTGGTCATGCGGCGGGGCTTCACGTGCACAACGGGCCGGTGGTGGGGAGCATCGTGGCGGGTTCGGCGGTCTACCAGATCGAGGGCCAGCCGGAGACGGTCCTGGCGGCCGGGGACGTGTTCTTCGAGCCTGAGGGCGAGCGCATCGCCCGGTTCGACGCCCGGGAGGACGGCGTCACGTTCCTGGCCTACTTCCTGCTTTCCCCGGGCCAGGAAGCCCAGCTGACTTTCCCTGATCAGCAGGCGCATTAGGCTGCGGTTCGTGAACGCGGGCCGGGTCAGCAGTGCCGCCCTGATGCTGTCCGGGGTGGCGGTGGGGATGACCTGGCTCGGCGCGGCCGCGGTGTGGGTCGCGGCGCTTTCCATGGGCTGACGTGGTCGTCGAGGCGACGTCCTGGCGTTGCGCATGAAGTCACACCTGCCCTGGAATCCTGATGGCCTCGTTTTGCCGGCTTTCCTTCATTCTGCCTTGACGCTGCCTTGGTGATCTTCGAAAAGGCCGGGCATCGGCGGTCAAAGGTGTAGCGCCTGCCACCAGATCCGTTCATCATGTGTCACTAATTTCGCAGCATCCAACACCGCGGATCGTAACCCGCAGGAAAGAGAAGGGTGCCGAATGAGAAAATGTGAACCAGGGCCGCCGCCTGGCCATTGAAGCGACGATCCGGCTCTGCCCCTGCACCGGGCGGCAGGCGTTCCCGCCCGGACTGGCCGCTCCAGCACCAGCGGCCCGGCAGCTGTCCGGGCGGGCGGATTAACGGGGTGGATCCGGCTTCCTGGGTGGATCAAGGACCCCAGGAGGTACCGGATCCACCCCGTAAGCCATATCCACCCCGCTATTTCCCGGGATAGCGTATCAAAGCGGCACGGGGCTCTCAGGCTTCTCTGTGGTAACAGGCCGCAGAGCCGCCGTCCGCGACTGCGAAGCTAAACACGCGGGAAATACGGGGTAGCCACACGCGATGACGTGATCATGGCGGGCGTGACCTTTGCTGGGCTGGGTTAGGCTGCCGGTGCGGGCGTTTCGGAGACAGTTCCCAGATCCACGGAGGCAGCATGGGCACGATCACGACGACCGATGGCACGGAGATCTTCTACAAGGACTGGGGCTCGGGCCAGCCGATCGTGTTCAGCCACGGCTGGCCGCTGTCGGCCTACGACTGGGACACCCAGATGCTGTTCTTCCTGCAGCACGGGTACCGGGTCGTCGCCCATGACCGGCGCGGGCACGGGCGGTCGACGCAGACCAGCGACGGTCACGACATGGACCACTACGCCGACGACCTGGCCGCGGTGACCGAACATCTCGACCTGCACGACGCCGTCCACGTCGGGCACTCGACCGGAGGCGGCGAGGTCGTGCGCTACATCGCCCGGCACGGGGAGAGCCGGGTGGCCAGAGCGGTGCTGATCAGCGCGGTGCCGCCGCTGATGGTGCAGACGGACGCCAACCCGGGCGGGCTGCCCAAGAGCGTCTTCGACGACCTCCAGGCCCAGCTCGCCGCCAACCGGTCAGAGTTCTACCGGGCCCTGCCGTCGGGCCCCTTCTACGGCTACAACCGGCCCGGTGCGGAGCCCTCCGAGGCGATCATCCAGAACTGGTGGCGGCAGGGCATGACGGGCGGGGCCAAGGCCCACTACGACGGCATCGTCGCCTTCTCCCAGACCGACTTCACCGAGGACCTCAAGCAGATCTCGGTGCCGGTCCTGGTCATGCACGGCGACGACGACCAGATCGTTCCCTACGCCGACTCCGGGCCGCTGTCCGCCAAGCTCGTGCAGAACGGCACGCTGAAGACGTACCAGGGCTTTCCGCACGGCATGCCGACCACCGAGGCCGCGACGATCAACGCCGACCTGCTGGCCTGGCTGCAATCCTGATCAGCTCATTGAGCTGAGGGTTGCCGCGCGAGCCTGCAGGTCGTGCAGGCTCGCGCGGGCGATCTCGGTGAAGGGCTGCCGGTTTTCCGGGGCGGCCCGCTTGAGCAGCTCGCGTTCCTGCAGCTCGCTGTGGGCCGCGATGATCGTCCGCCGTTGCGGGGCGAGATCGTGGCGTTCCGGGGTGAAGGCGGCGG
>Ga0136846_1236806_pt1 | contig 15509 bp, 9 predicted proteins | sample HopSoiMetagenom2_FD_96841 | JGI IMG/M metagenome (GOLD analysis project Ga0136846, IMG submission 96841) | Grasslands soil microbial communities from Hopland, California, USA - 2 Assembly 2016 (version 4) | ecosystem: Environmental > Terrestrial > Soil > Grasslands | place: USA: Hopland... | reverse complement strand
GCGCGCCCCGATCTTGACGGCATCGACTTGTTCGCGCTGATCGGTGCGCTTGGATGGCTCGGCGACCAGGCGTCGTTCGCACCTCGTATCGAGCATTTCATAGAGGTTATCACTCGTGCGATCTTGACGAGCCGCGGATCAAGCGCACGGAATGACTAGGTGCGATCCTCCGCTGGCAGACGACACACGCTGCGCACTGCACGACGAGCTTAACTGGAGCTTCTACGACGGTGAGATATTTGGGCAAGCTTCGTGCGCGGCGACATGGCTTGGGACGGCACGAACGTGACATGTCGCGAAAGGGCCGCCGCGTGGGGCACCAGGCCTGACGCCCTGTCCGGCCGGCGCCGGGATCGCGGTCGAACGCCGCAACGCCGCAACGCCGCGGTCCGCTAGCTTGAGCCCATAAGGCAAGGTCGTATTGTTCAACGAGTAGCTCAACGTCGTTGGCACGGCCCCCGGGATATTGGCGACGCAATGATATAGATGCCGTGGACCTGGTAGGTCCGATCGAAGTGCGTGGCGGCGCCCCGTTTGATAAAGAAAGGCGGGGGCGGACCCTGTCCGCCCCCGTCATTGGTAGGACCGGGGCAATTCGCGATGCCCGGGCATCATGCGCGTCCGTCGCGCGGGGAGCTACATCTTCCAGTCGATGCTGAGGCCGATGGTCCGCGGTGCGGTCACGTACCAGACCTGGTCCGCGCCGTAATAATCCACCGTCGTCACTCCGCGCTTGTTCGCGATGTTGGTTACGAAGAACTGGACGTCGAACGTGTCGAACCGCGCGCCAGCGCGAGCGCTGAACAGGCTGTAATTGCCCGCCTTCGATGTCGGATCGAAATTGTTCGTCGAGCCCGAAATATATTGATGCGCCAGCATGATGTAAGGCGCGTTGGGGCCATTGAACGTGTATTTCGCGTTGACCGAAGTGGTCCAGTGCGCCGCACCCGGCAAGTCGCGACCCTTTTCGAGCACGGTGCCATTGCCCTGTACGAGCGTCTTCGCCAGCTCGGCGGTCAGGTAAGTGACATTGCCCTGAAGCTCGAAGTTTCGCGACGGCCGCAGGGTGAGCGAGCTTTCCACGCCGTAGCTGCGCGCGGAACCCGCGTTCGCCACATAGGAGCGATTGTCGGGTCGAGCGAGGCGGAGCTGAACGTTGCTCCAGTCCACATAGAAGGCCGTGGTGTCGAGGAATACCTTGCGATCGGCGAAAGCGATGCGCGTCCCGATCTCATAATTTTTCACGCTGTCCGAGCCGTAAGTGGCGGGCGTCGGAAAGCTGGGAATGGACGGATTGAGATTGACGCCGCCCATGCGGAAGCCGCGCGAGTAGAGCGCGTAAATCATGAAGTCCTTGGATGGCTCGTAAGTGAGCGACGCCTTGGGGCTGAATCCGTTACCCTTCTGCTTGCCCGCGGCCAGAGGCTGGCCAGGAGTGGACACACCGACCGCCGTCTTGGTCGCGAGATCGATATTGTAATAGCGGCCACCCAAGGTCAGCTTGAACTGGTCGGTGAAATGATAGGTGGCTTCCCCGAAGACCGACTTCTCGTGGGACCGGTAGTTGACCGAAAAGAAGGTGAGCGGCGTGCTGCCGACAAACTCCGGCGACGGATAATATTCGTTCGTCTTGTCGTAATAGGCGCCGATCAGCCAGTCGAACTTGTTCGATCCGGCCGACGCGAGTCGGATTTCCGCGATCTGCGAGTGATTCTTGGCGGTGCCGTGGCCATAGGCCCCGGGGCCGTCAAAGATCGAGGCGTCATATTGCGAGAATTGCTGCTTGCGCAGATCGGCCAAGGATACAACCAGCGTCGCGAAACCCAGATCGCCGTTCAACTTCACGTTGTGGAGTTGCGTCGAAAAGGTTGTCGGCTCGTTGACGGCGGTATCGCGCACGTAATCGCCGAGCTGCGGGAAGATCGCGAAGCCGTCGCCATTCCTGGCCTGGTCGTACAGGCCGAAATAGCTGAGATTGAACTTGTCACTCAGTTTCAGGAGGACATTGCCGCGGAACGCCCAGACGCGGTGATAATTGCTGTCCTTGGTACCGGTCCCGATATTGTCGGTGAAGCCCGCATCGGAACGGCGAATGGCGGCGACGCGCACACCGAGCACGTCGTTGATCAGCGGGATATTCAGCGCGAGCTTGGCAGTATAGCCGAGGTCGCTGCTATAGGCCGATTGAGACAGGCTCGCCTGCGCCTTGGCGTCGAATCCCGTCAGCGACACCGGGTTGTAGATATAGTTGACCGCGCCGCCGAGTGTCGCGGCACCATAGAGCGTGCCCTGCGGGCCGCGCAACACTTCGACGCGCTGCACGTCGAACACATCGAGATCGGGGACCGATAGCGAGAAGCCCGGGTCGGTGACTGGGATGTCGTTGATGTAGATGCCGGTCGTCGCCTGACCCTGGTCAGGGTAGGTCGACGCCGTGCCGATACCGCGCATGGTGACATTCGAGACGCCCGGAACGGATGCCTGGAATTGCACGCCGGGTAGCGTCTGGAGATAGTCCTTGAACCCCTGTGCGCCGATCGCGTCGAGATTGGCGCCGGTCAGCGCCGAGACCGAGCCCGAGACCGAGCGCAGCGATTCATCGCGCTTGCTCGCCGTGACGATGATGTCGTCGGGTCCATAATTGTCCGAAGCGTTTGCCTCGCCCTTGGCGGCGGGCTGGCTGCTGGGCGACGTTTCCTGGGCATAAGCGGGTGACGCGATGACCATTGCTAGAAGGCCGAGCGCGCTCGCGCCGGTCAGATGAGCAAGTCTCGACGTCCGCCGTTCAGCCCGGTTGGCAGCACATTTCGAACGGCACTGACTTGACCCAATTCCCATGATGGACCCCCCTCGAAAAATTGCTCATTTGAGAATCAAATTGGCGCTAATATTTCCGTTTTGTCAATATGGTTTCTATAACGGCGATGATTATGCCCTATATGTCGTAATTCTGGCGATATTCGACTGTTTGGTGCGTGCTCGCCCACCGCGCTAACGTTATTGGGCTGGCCTTGAGACGGGGTCTTCCGGCGAATGAGGCATCAGGTATTTTCCGTTCCGGACACCAATTTGCCAAGTAGGAAAGCGCTGATATAGCGGCCGCGGAGAGGACCACAAACCGTGGCGCCCCAGATATTCACGCCGAGGGCAGAATGACATCGAGCGTATTCGACCTTTTCAAGATCGGCGTCGGACCGTCGAGCTCACATACGATGGGCCCGATGACAGCGGCGGCCGACTTCGCGAGACGCGTCGCGGACCAGGCGCAGCGCATCCAGGTCCTCTTATTCGGCTCACTCGCGCTGACCGGCAAGGGGCACGCCACCGATCGTGCGATCCTGCTTGGCCTTGCAGGCCATGTGCCAGCCGATATGGACCCCGACGCCGCCGATGCAGAAATCGTCGGGATCCGCGCAGCGCATCGGCTGCGACTCGCGGGTCAGCGGGAGATCGCGTTCGATGAGGAACGCGATCTCCTCTTCCATCAGCAGGAGCGCCTCGACTTCCATTCGAATGCCATGACCTTCACGGCGTTCGATGCGGCGGGCGAGGAGATTGCGCGGCGGACCTATTATTCGATCGGCGGCGGAGCGGTGCTCGACGAGGATCATACCGGCCGCAATGCCGCGCCCGAAGGCGGCTGGGACATTCCCTATGTCTTCCGCTCGGGCGCGGAATTGCTGGCGCTGGCAGCCGCGAACGGCAAAACCATCGCGCAGCTCATGCGCGAGAACGAGCAAGCCTTTCACGCCCCCTACGAGATCGCTGAAAAGCTCAGGGCGATCCGGGACGCGATGTCCGGTTGCATCGACCGGGGCATCCGCTCGGACCTCGCCGAACTGCCCGGTGGGCTTCGTGTCAAGCGCCGGGCACCAGGCATCTATCGGACGCTGGTGGAGCGACAGGAGCGCGCGCTCGCCGATCCCCTCACCGCGATCGACTGGATCAATCTCTGGGCGCTGGCAGTCAACGAGGAGAATGCCGCCGGCGGTAGGGTCGTCACCGCGCCCACGAATGGCGCGGCGGGGATAGTGCCTGCCGTCCTGCGCTATTATGAACGTTTCGTACCGGCCTCCTCGGCCGAGGGCGCCGAGGATTTCCTGCTCACAGCCGCCGCGATCGGCTCACTGTTCAAGGAAAATGCCTCCATCTCCGGTGCCGAAGTGGGCTGTCAGGGCGAGGTCGGTGTCGCCTGTTCAATGGCGGCGGCCGGTCTTGCGGCCGCGATGGGCGGTACCCCGGCGCAGATCGAAAACGCGGCCGAGATCGGCATGGAACATAATCTCGGTCTGACCTGCGATCCCGTGGGCGGCCTCGTCCAGGTGCCCTGTATCGAGCGCAACGCCGTCGGCTCGATCAAGGCGATCGAAGCGACCCGCCTGGCCTTGCTGGGCGACGGTACGCACCGCGTGAGCCTCGATCAGGTCATCGAGACGATGCGCAAGACCGGGCTCGATATGCACGATCGCTACAAGGAAACGAGTCTGGGCGGCCTCGCGGTCAACGTGGTCGAGTGCTGAGCTTCAGGGACCCCGCCTGCGCCAGCCCTGCGGCCAGGTCCTCGATGAGGCCGCGCGCAACAAATCTTGAGCAAAAGGCGCCCGCCAGGGCGGCGCCGAACGGGAGGGCGGCGTCTCTCGGATTCTCGGGATACAATCGCAGAGCGATCGCGACGAGCGCACCGTCGTGTGTCGTGGCGTGTCGTTAGAATGACCGAAGGGTTCTCAACGCAAAGGCGCGAGGAGCCGGTCCAGGGCCCCGTCCCCCTCGCTTACCTTCACTAAATGTGGATAGCGAAGCCCACCGTGATACGCGAGCTCGACCGACCGAAACAGATTGCCTTGTTTCAAGAGCACCCGGATCGGCACCTTCCCGCTTGCTGCACTGGCAATCGCGTCCCGCATCGCATCGTCCGAATAGGTGTGATCGTCGATCGCGACCACGGTCGTGCCCGTCGTGATGCCAGCATTGAATGCCGGCCCGTCCCAGTTGACCCGACCGACCACACCTTCCTTGCCAACCTGCATCCCCAGCGAAAAACTGAGATCAAGGACATTCCGATCCTTCTCGCCGCTAGTGACCCAACGGTTCGGCTGTGACGTAAAGTCGAGCCGGTATCCCGCCTCGGCGATCCAATCGAGCGGCGGCCGCGGACGAAGGGAATAGATGCGTTGCTTGAGAAAGCTGGCCCAATCGTAGGGCTGAACCTGGTCGAGTGCCTTGACGACATCATCGAACGTATAAGGGAGTTCACCGAAGTCGCCGTCCTTCATGCCGAAGAACGCCGGAGCGAAATCGTTCATCGATTTTTTGCCGAGAGAGAGGCGATCGACAACGGCATTGGCATCGAGCCAGGTCAGGGCGCCTTCATCATAATAATCCTCCGATCGCTGCCAGCTTGGCCAGGGCTTCGGCCGCCGCTGCGCAACGATAGGATCATTGGTCGTGTCTTCGACCGTCCGCCAGGAACGGCCGGCCGCCTCGCCATAGGTGGTGGCCACGACAGCGAGCTCGTCGAGCACATCGGCTTTGGACATCAGCCCGGACCGAACCGCAAGGATTTCCCCCCAGAACTGCGTCTGACCTTCATAGACCCACAGGAGACTATCGCGCATCGGCGTGCGATAGTCGGGCGTCCAGAGGTCGGCACCTCGGCGGAATTTGCCATTCCAGCTGTGGGAAAATTCGTGCGGCAGGAGATCGTGATCGCCGAGGTGCCGATCCCATTCAGTGAAATAGCCCGGCCCCACGCCATCTTCCGACGACCGATGATGCTCGAGCCCGATGCTGCCCAGCCGGTCTGAGACGGATAACAGGAAGTCATAATGGTCGTAATGCTGGGCACCGAATAATTTGATTGCCTGGCGACACAAATTGCGGTGCAAGGCGAGGATATCCGGACTGATCTCAATCAGCTTGGGTGCATCTCCCACGATATTGAGAAACACGTTCGGGCACAGTTGCTCGCGGCGGAAGTAACGGCCGGCATAGACCGGACTGTCGACCAACACGTCATAGCTCACCGGCTTGTATATCACGGTGTTGGCTTCGACGGACGCGACCTCCAGCGCTGTGGCCGCCTTGAAACCCGCCGGATAGGTCGCCTTGGCCTCGACCGTAATGCGCCGCGCAAAATATCCCGCCGGATATAATGTCGTCGCGGTCCATTGCAGATGGAGCATGTCGGGCGTGGTGTCGATCCGACCCTGCGTTTCGGCGGTTGCACTCAGAAACTGGAAACTGGCTTCGATCTCCCGCACGCCCGGCGGAACGTCGACCGTGAAGGCGTAGACATCGACGGGATCGCGCTTCCACGCGAGCGGCTTGCCCCCCGCCGTGATGACCAGTCCGGCAAGTGAGGCAATCGGTCCGATGGGACCATGCTCACCTGGCAACCACTTCGGGTAAAGCAGGGTCAGCTGCCCGGCCTGGGCAACGGGAACCGTCTCGTGCACACGGAAGATGCCGCGCATGACATCCGTCGCATCCACAGCCACCCGCACGGTGCCCGGATACTTAAGGTCCCGGGCCACGGGAATGGCATCGTCATATGGATCCGCTTGTGGCGCCGAGCTTGCAGCCGCGATAGCCATCGCGGGCACCAACCAGCACGCCGCCCCCAATAGCAGCACCTCTTTGGCGCCCCTGAACCGCTTGTTCACCGCCATCTCCTATTTATTTACGAAAACGCCGCCGATTTTTGAAAATACGGAAGCCGTCAGACTGGCTGCTCAATCGAAACCGATGGCGTCGAAAACCATTTCGGTCCTGTCTCCGTCATGTGGAAGCAGTCCTCAAGCCTGACGCCGAACTCACCCGGCAAATAAAGGCCAGGCTCGTCCGAAAAACACATCCCAGGTTCGAGTTTGGATACTTCGTTCTTGACCAGATTGAAGGGCTCATGTCCATCGAGGCCGATGCCATGACCGGTGCGATGTGAAAGGCCGGGCAACTTATATTCGGGACCATACCCCAGCGATTGGTAATAGGAGCGGACCGCCGCGTCGATGTCACCCGCAGCGACACCGATCTGCGCGCTCGCAAACGCCAGTTGCTGCCCCTTTTGCACCTGGCTCCAGATCTCACGCTGACGCTTGCTGGGCGAACCGAAAACAAAGGTGCGGGAAATATCCGATTGATATCCTTCGACCGAGCATCCGCAGTCCATGAGGACGATCTCACCGGAGCGAACAATCTGGGGCTTCTCGGATCCGTGCGGATAGGCCGCCGCCTCTCCGATCAGAGCATCCTCGAACTCCGACGCACCGCCAAAACCCTCATGAGCTCTATTCATGATCGCCGAAATGTCAGCGGGCCGCATCCCCGCGGCAATCTGCGGAATCGTATAGCGATAGGCAGCGATCGTGACGTCGGTCGCATATTGCATCAACGCAATCTCGGCAGGCGTCTTGATGAGGCGGCAGCCTCGCACCACCGCAGCGCCATTCCTGATGACCGCCCCGGGGAGATTGCGCATGAGGCCATCGACGATGAAATAGCGGGTCGTCTCCTCGATGCCGATTACCCCGGAAGCCAGTTTGCGATCGCGAACCCATCCCGCGACGGTGGCCAACGCGTCCTCATGTTCGAGCCAGGTGCGCACCTCTGCCGGAACAGCGAGCGTTTCGCGAACCGAGGGTTCTTCGAAGAATGGGGTCACCACGCCGATCTCGCCCTCGACGGGAATGATGACGCAGGTCGGCCGCTCGTTGCGCCGCCAATGAATCCCCGCGAAATAGACCATGCTGGCGCCGGGCTCGAGCACGACGGCCGACACACCCTGCTGCCGCATGAGAGACTGGGCCTTGCGGATCCGGCCAAGACGCTCTGTGCTCGAGATGGGCGGCGGGCGGTTGGGTAAGGGCAAGAGGGAGGGTCGCGTCGCGCCGTCGCTCGTTGCCGGCATCATTGTGGCCGCGGCGCCCGCCAAGGCTCCCGACAAGATCATGCGCCGATCGACCGTCATCCGCCCTCCTTTGATCCAAATGCCTTCGGAGAACAAAAGCCGGACAAAACCGAGACACCCCGGGATGTCTTTGCTCTCCGCGCATCGTTATTTCCATTTAGTGCCAGATTTTCCATATTGTCAATGGCTGCAGCCCGCGATAGCGAACAGCACAAGGGGCTCCCGGCCCCAGCCCGTGTCTGGCAAGATGCTCCACCGCTTCCGGTTTGAGCAGCGCCCGGCCGGTTCAGGGGGAGGTGCGCACGCCATGCTCTTATCGATCATTCTACTGCCGTTGGCGATCGCGGCGGCGACCTTCACCATTCTGCTTGGCAAGCGTTGCTGGGCAGCCGGCGAAACCAAACCGCGATTGATCGCAATCCTCCTGGGGGCCGTGACAAATTTCTTCGATACGCTCGGCATTGGCTCGTTCGCACCGACCATGGCCTGGATGAGACTGCAGCGCCTCGTGCCGGATCGCTTGATCCCGTCGACCATGGTGGCGGGACATTCGCTTCCCGTCCTTATGCAGTCGGCGATTTTCCTCGCCATGCTCGGTGTTCAGGTCGACCCTCCGCTGCTGGTCTGCTCGATCATCGCCATGGTGATCGGCGGCCAGATCGGGGCGCCACTTGCGCGGCATGCTCCGATCAGGGCCGTACAGGCGATGGTCGCGGTCGCGCTGATCATTGCCGCCGGCTTCTATATCGCGGCCAATCTCGGGCTGACTCCCCATGCGCAGCCATCACCTCATTCGTCATCCTACCAGTTGATGGTCGCGGTCGCGCTCCATCTGCTGCTCGGAATCCTGCTCAACTTCGGCGTCGGAAATTACGCGCCGACGCTGCTGGTCTTCTCACTGATCGGAATCGACCCCAAGCTCGCTTTCCCCGTAATGAGCAGCGCGTGTGCCTATTGCATCATCACGTCGGGCATCCGCGTATTGCGCGAGGACGGCCTCGATCTTCGCATGATATCGGGAATCGCGATCGGTGGCGTGCCCGCCGTCCTGTTGGCGGCCTTGGTCGTCAAGGCCATGCCGGTCACCGTATTGCGGTGGCTGGTCGTCGCCGTCGTCCTCTATGCGTCGGCGATGCTTTGGAATTCCGTCCTGCGAGGGCCGCGCTTCGATCGAACCGCGGGGCGGGAAACCGGCTGACCTCCAGCGATACGCCTCGTGCAATCCCGCGGAGCTCTCAGATATTAACGAAGAGCCAGTCCCGCGAATAAGGCGTGAAGCTCATGCGATAGCCCGACTCGACGCCGGTCACGATGTTATCGCTCCAGTTATACCCGATCCCGTTTTTGGGATCGTATAGCCCGGGCTCCTCCGAGAAGATCATGTTGCGCTTCAGCACGGTGCGGTCCCCAAGCGCGATATAGGGCGATGAATGCCCCTCGGTGGACTGACCATGGCCGGGTCGATGGTAGATATAGTCCTGCATGCCCGCCTCGACCTGGAATTTGTGGATGGCGTAGGCAATGTCACCGCAGACGGCGCCCTCCTTTTGCATCGCGAGCTGGATGTCGCAGCAATGCCGGGTCACCTCCCACAGTCGCGTTCCATGGGCATCGAACTGCCCGCGCTCGTCGGCTATCTGGTACATTCGATAATTCTCGCCGCCACATCCGCCGACGAAGACGTAGCTCACGACCTGAAGCGGCTCGCCGCGCCTGACACGGGCATAATAGGGCTGGTTGGGATGCGGATAGGCATTCACCCGCCCCACCCGCACTTCAACCTCACCGATCGCGCCGACGCCACGATTGGGTAGGCCGCCGGCCAGATCGAGTTCGGAGAAGAGCTTGTCCTGCAACCACAATTCAGTCGCCAACTTGATCTCGAGATCAGTGATGTCGGTGCCGTAGGTGAGAAGATAGTCCCGGGCGAAGGCGTGCGCTTGGTCGCCATAGACATAGGCGCGACTCCAGAGCGCGAGTTCCTCGTCGGTCTTTACACGGCGCATATCATTGATGTCGTCAGTGATATCGACGATCGCGATACCCGGCAGGATCTTGTGGAACTTTGCGAGCTCGGATGGGTAAAGCTCGCCATCGACGCCGATCCGTCCTCCCTGGACCCCCTTCTCGTGAAGGCCCTCCAGCATGAACTCCAGCAGGTCGACGGCGGGACCGGTCACGACCTTTCCATCATTCGGAAACCCGCCGGCCGCATGCGGAAAGTCAAAGTACATCCGCCCGCCGCCATACCAGCCGTCGCGGATCAGGTCATTGTCGACCATGGGGTGGAAGTACCAGGGAGCCTCATCATCCCTGTTGAAAAAGACCGATTGGGGACGCTCCGTCGAACTGAAACTATAGCCGGTGTAATAGGTTACATTATTTGGATCGCGAAGCAGAACGGCCGAGACCGAGTGTTTTGCGATCGTGTCGAACAGTTTACGCGTCTGTCGGGCACGCCATTCACGCGGCAACATGTCGAGCTTCGTCGGCATCGGTGGTCGATCCACGCCGCCATAATGCCTTGGAAGCTGCGAGGCGGCGCTGCCATGCTCCGGCAGCGTCTTGAGCTTGCCGGCGATCGAGCGTGAGCGCGCCGGAGTGGGTTGCATCGCTGCGACCCGGTCGACACGCGCTATCAACCCTGCGCCCAAAACGCCCGTCGCCGTCAAACGCATGACGTTGCGGCGAGTCATCTCACGAGCGTTCATCCTACCGCCCTTCCCTATGATGCCCGACCGCGGCATTCGCGCGACAGCGAGCTTGAAAGCGTTGCCATCCGAAGCGGTCCGGGGCTCGCCTGAGCCCCGGACGAACCAGCTACCGGACAGGCGTCATTTTCCCTTCGCCTCCTGCCCTTCCGCGAGATTGGCCACGAAATAGCTCCATGCGCGGCGCATCGCGTACGGCGGGAGTTGGTGCCCCGCCTCGGGGACCATCAGAAGGTCGAAAGGCTTGTTGTTCCTCGTGAGAGCGTCGACCAGACGCAGCGTCTGCCCCGGAGGATTGTTGCAGTCCATGTCGCCGTGGATCAGTAGCAGCTTGCCCTTGAGGTTCGCGGCATAGGTGTAATTCGCCTGCTTAGCATAGAGCGCGTCATCGGCCGCCGTGTTGAGCGGCCCCTGGTACATCTCTCCCCAGTACCAGCCATAGGTCCGGAAATCATGATTCCCGCTTTCGGCAACCCCGACCTTGAAGAATTCCGGATGGGTTAGCATGCCGGCGGCCGCGGCGAAACCGCCACCGGAGTGACCAAAGATGCCGACCCGGTCGACATCGAGCCAGGGATGGCGTTTGGCGAGCTGCCGGACTGTGGCGATCTGATCAGGCAGGCCATTGTCGATGACGTTGGCATAGGTAAAGTCCTCAAAGGCCTTGGATCGTTCCGCTGTCCCTAGGGCGTTGACCTTGATGACGATGAAGCCGAGCTCGGCCAGCGCTTGGCCCATGCCTTCACCATGTCTGACCCGTTCGCTCTCATTCTCGCGCGAAGCATAATTGTCTCCGCCCTGGAAACTGAACTCTCCGATGCTGCCGATCTGAGGGCCTGGATAGATATTGACGATCACCGGATAGCGCTTGGCCGGATCGAAATCGCGCGGCTTGTAGAGAATGCCGTAGAGGTCGGTCACCCCATCGCGCGCTTTGACCGTGAATTGCTCTGCCGGATTCCAGCCGATTGCACGCAACGGAGCGTCCGATCCTCGGGAAACCGTCTGCATGACTTGACCGTCCAGCGCGCGCGACACCGTCACGGGCGGCGCGTCCACCGATTGATAGGTGTCGAGGAAATAGCCGCCGGCCGGCGCCCAGCGAATATCGTGATCGCCAGGTTCGGGCGTGAGCGCGGCCAGGCCGGTTCCATCGAAATTGATGCGGTAGAAATGGCGGTTGTACGGGTTCGCCGCTTCCCCGCCCCAAGCCGCGAAATAAAGGGCCCGGTGCTCGCCATCGACGTGGATGATCTGGGAAAAAACGGTGTCCCCCTTGTCGAGCTGGTTCTTGAAAACCCCGTTGGCGCCGTAGCGATAGAGGTGGCCCCATCCGTCGCGTTCGGAGAACCAGAAAACGTCGCCGCTCTTGTCGTCGATAGCGATGTTCGCATCGCCGCGGCTGCTCATCCGGACATAGGTGTTGGATGTCTCGCGGATGAGAGCGCGCGAACGCCCCGTAGCGGGATCGATCGCGAACAAGGTGGCGGTCTTGAAGTCGCGCGTCGAATTGGCGACCAAAAGCCGATTCGAATCCACCGACCAGTTCTCGCCCTCTGCAGTGTCGAGAACGCCATTGGCCGGGACATCGACCTTGTAGGTGGTCCGTTTGGCAATGTCGGCGATGTAGAGATCGTATTGCGGCACATGCTTCGCACCAGGAGCCGCGTAGAGATAGCTGTGGTCGATCGGGTGATTGGATGTCGAGGAATAGAGCGGATAGATACCTACGCCACGGATATCCTCGCGGTGGATCACGAGCCTGCGGGAATCCGGTGACCAAGTGATGGCGGCCTTGGTCGGGCGATAGCGATCGGCGTCGAGCGTTGCGGGCTCGGCGCCCAGTTTCCAGCGAGGTCCGTAGCTATATAAGCGCTCGCCGTCCTTGGTCAGCGCGATCGAACCGGGCGGCGGCGGCTGAAAGGCGGGTGGGGTTGTATCGACCGGCCCCGGGGGCGCCGGATAGTCGCAGCCTTCGCGTTGTCCCGTCGGCTGGAAGCCGTAATCATCTCCATATTGGGCGAAACGCGCGTTACCGTCCCCGTCATTCGCGACCGGCTTGCCGCCCGACACATCGGGCAGCGGCATGGTGGCCGGGCGAATATAGAGATTATAATTCCAGACGAAGGCATCCCATTCCCCGTCGGGAGACCGGGTCGCCCAGTTCGGCACAAGACCGGCTTTCGTCAAATCGCCTGCGGCACGACATTCTAGCGAAGGGAGCGAACAGATATAGGTACGCCCCGCGGCCGTGGAGACGATTTCGCGCCCGTCGCCGATCAATTGCCAGCCGGGCAATTCCTTGGAATCCACTGTCGTTTTGCTTGCCTTGCCCAAGGCAGCCGCGAACCCGGCCGCCGCGAACAGCGGACGTCGGGAGTTGGATCGGGGATCGACCAGGAAGACCGTTCCAGCACCTTCAGCCGTAGCCCAAGAAAGGTAGGCGAAGCGCACACCATCGGGCAGCCAGTGCGGGAAGATGGTCCCTCCCAATGTCCGATTGTCGAAAGCCCGGATGCGCTCCGCCCTCGCGACGTCATCGTCCGTCGCCGCACGGACCGGAGAAAGGACAAAGCCGACGGACAGGGCAGCGGCTGCTACGCTGAGAGCGAACGATCGCATCACCTCACATGCTCCATTCAATGCTCAGACCCACCGTCCGAGACTGGGTGAAATGCCTGGAAAGATTCTCCCCGAAGGAATCGGCCGAGATATCCGCGGCGAGGTGGGCACGACTTCAGCCCCGCGCTTGCAATGAAAATTTCGATTGCGCGGCAAGCCTGCACCCTCTCCCCGTTTTGGCCTCTTCCGTCCATGTTTGCGAATTTGGCGTTATATTTTCCGTTTTGTCAAATCCTTTACGGAAAATGCCAAAAAAGCCGATCGTGGCTACAGCCTGACCACCGAGACGCCTTCGGAATCCGAGGCCTCGACGCGCAATTCGTCTGCGGATGAAAGGATTGCCCAGCCGTCCTCTTCGGCAAGAATGATCGGCAGCTCGACCTGGTAGAGGTCGAGCGCGACGAGGCTGCCCATGACGAGGATGGGATCGACCCGGGAGAGAAAAATCGCACGCGGCGCTATTCCCCGTCGCGCGGCCTCGACGAGCGCACTGGACGATGACGACGACCCTCTCGCTCCTGGCATGGCCAGAATCGTGCCGGACAGCGGCATACCGAATTGCGGATGTGACACATCGGAGATGCGGCCGGTCTCCAGATCAAGCCCGCCCCAGAGGCTGAGCGGGGCAGTGAGAAGCGCTACCGGGCCGGACGCCGTGCCAGACACCAGTGCGTGGAAAGCCGGCGCGCTCACTGCGGGGCGACCTCGCCCAGGACGGCAGATCGCACGCACCTCTCCATGGTCATCAATCCGACCCGCCGCTTGAGATTCCCGGGGCCGTAGTGCGCCCATTTTCCCGAGTTGGTGGCTATCGCGCCTGTGCTCTCGCGTACCACCGGCGCCAGATAGGTGCAGGTATCCACCACTATGTCGACACCGAAATCAAAAAGGCAGGCGAGGTCGGAACGACGGCGGACTTCGGCCTCGATCTCGCGCGACGTCGAGACGTAGACTTCAACGCTAGCGGAGGAAGCCTGTGCATCGACGAGCTTCGCAAGCCGCGCGAACTCATCGATGGAGAAATGGGGAGTCCCGAGGCACACTGCCGCGATCGGTTCGCTCTCCTCGAGCGGGCACAATTGCTCGAGCGCGTCGTGAAGATCTCTGAGCGTGATGCGGACGACCGGCAGCACTGCATCGCGACCATTCGTCGCGGATGCGAGGCTATCAGCCTCCGGGGTCAAGCCAACGGCATGGAAGAGGGCTAGCGCGCCGGAGGAGGCTGCGGCGGCGCCAAGCGCCTTCAAGTCGTCCCGTGTAGCACTGCCCAGGTTGACGACCACCGGCACGTGCCCGATCGCTCTTTTACCCAGCACATAGCCAAGGCAGGCGAAATACAGGTCCGCAGGCATTCCCGATGCCTCGCGATCGGGCACTTCGACGAGCAGTGTCGCGTAACGGTTCTCCGGACGATGAAAGCCAACATAGGGCACACGCCCCGTCAGCGCCGCACACAGATCGGTGAAGTCGCCATATCGATCAGTCCGCGCCCCCAGCACGGAATTTGCGAAGACAATAGCGTTGGATTCAGCCCAGGCGACATGCTCGCCAGGTAAGGGCTGGATCATGCGCTGATAAGGCGCACAGGTGAGAGTGGCCAGGCAACCAAGCTGCTCATGCAGGGCGGTCAGTTGCCGCTGCGCATCGATGATGGCCGGGTCTCCCTGGTGCCATCCGGGGTGAACGACGTCGACCGCCGCCACGTTGAGCGTGGTCGGCACCCGAACACTGCCTGAAAGATCCACGAAACGGCGTACGAAATCGATACTGGAAGGACCGTGGTAGAGACAGCCATCGATATGGGCGGAATGGATCGAGACGAACTTGTCCGCCCCCAACACTTCACCGTAACGCTGTAACATCCGCATGGCGCGTGCCGCGGCAGCGCCGAAATCCCCATCCAGCAGCCCACGGTCAACTGGCTCGAACGCCAAACGACTCATGGCGCCTCAGGCGTCCACGTTGGTAAGCTTGCGCCTCCGGCGGGAGCGACCTTTGGGCTCGGACTGGGCAGCAGCCGCCAGCGCATCCTGCGCAAAGGAAATCATCGGCTCCTCGCCCACGACGTCGTCGACATCCGAGCCGATGCAGAGAATCCTGGCAGCGCCTTCGCCGACCTTGACGTAGGCATGACCGACGCCGCTGTCGAAGAACACGCTTTCACCGGCCTTGAGACGAAGCGGGCCGTAGATCTCGGTATGAAGTTCGATCTCCCCCGAGAGGACATAGGCGAATTCGTCCCCCTTGTGCCGGATGAGCTGGCCGAACTC
>Ga0136846_1237431_pt1 | contig 15510 bp, 12 predicted proteins | sample HopSoiMetagenom2_FD_96841 | JGI IMG/M metagenome (GOLD analysis project Ga0136846, IMG submission 96841) | Grasslands soil microbial communities from Hopland, California, USA - 2 Assembly 2016 (version 4) | ecosystem: Environmental > Terrestrial > Soil > Grasslands | place: USA: Hopland... | reverse complement strand
CGAGATGCGAGATGATCCTAGCAATGCAAAGCATGTCGGAAAGTACGAGTGGCTCCTGGATCTCTTCAACGCGGTCAAGGCTAATACCGAGCTGAGGCCGTAGACTTGGAGGCAAGCATGGGATGGGAGATCCGGCCTCGAGGACGAGAGTTGCTCGTCGTCGCTCTCGTTCTCGCGCCGGTCTTCCTCGCCGCAGGGTTCTTGGTGCTTTTCCCGGTTCTCGTCCCCCACGGATGGCGCGGCTGGCTTCTCGCCTACGTCGTCGGAGTCATTGTGGTGGTGGCAGCCGCTCGATCGCGACAGCACTGACGCGGTCATCGTCTCCAGCCGGTCTCCAAAACCTTGGCGGGATCGCGCGGGTTGGGGCGGGAACGCGCGGGAAACGATGAAGCGTCGAAGCAACTGAACCGGTTACTGAAAATGCCACATTCGCGTGTGCCGTCGACCTGTTAGCCGGTTCAGCCGTTTTCGAATTCGATTCCCATGCGCTACCGCCACCAAGGACCTGAAACACGCGCGCGCGGCGTTGCCTCAGAGCGCGGCTCCGGCAAGTCCGGTCCCCTCGGTCCTTCTATGTAGCGGCGATGCCGTCGGCCTCGAACCCTTCACGAAGGACGCGGCATCGGACCCGCGTCGTGAGCTTTCTCTTCAGGACGGCCTTGCTACGCGAACGGGCGGCGCTCGAGGCGCTGCAGCGGCGGGCTTCTCTGGTCTGGGAGGAGTACCGCGCGTCGCTTCTCGAGCATCCAGACGCAATCGAGATCCCTGACGCGCAGCTGGCGGACGGCCGCTGCCGCGTGGCCGAGACCGACGGCAAGGTGATCGGATTCACCGTGGTGCTTCCGGCAAGTCCAGGTGCGGTCGAGTTGGACGGGCTCTTCGTCGAGCCCGACTTCTGGGGCGGCGGCGTAGGGCGGCTCCTGATCGCCGACGCGACGCGAATCGCGCGCGACGAGGGCGCGATCGCGATGGAAGTGACGGCCAATCCACGCGCGCTGGAGTTCTACAAGAAGGTGGGTTTCGTCATCATCGGCCAGGCGTCCACGCGCTTCGGCGCCGGAGTCCGCATGCGCCTGACCATCGACTCAGCGAGGTGTGGGGTCCAGAGCTGATCGCCTGACGCCGCCGGCGCAGGGCTCTCCAACCCCGCGCCGGCGGCCTCCGATCAGAGCTTCGCGCCCAGCAGGTCGATCCGCTCCATCGAGGGCGGCTCGCTGAAGAGCTCCGCCCCCTTGGCCACCAGCGCCTTGGCGATCGGACCTTCGAGGTGCGCTTTGCGCCCGGACTCCGCCGCGAAGGTGTCGAAAACGCCGAAGCTCGTCGGCCCGAAGCGCAGCGCGAACCAGTGCACGGTGCCTGACTCGGCGTTGGCCAGCGCCACTCCGGACTCCAGGAACTTTGCGACCTCTTCGGCCCTCTCCGGCTTGGCTTGAAGACGCGCGAGCAATGCCAGCTTGACCATGATCCAACTCCTTTTCGTGCCCAGCCACGCGCTGGGGATGGACCGAGGTTACCGACGCGGCGCCCGCCGACCAGTGGCGAATACGACATTGATGGGTGAGATTCCGCCATCGCTTCGCTGTTGTCGGATCCGCCGCCGATGCTATGATTCCTGCCATGCGTATCTCCGTCCTTGCCCTCGACGGGCTCTTCGACACGGGCCTGGCGAGCATCCTCGACACGCTGGCGTTCGCGAACGTCCTCGCCGGGCCGGGGGGACCCAGGTTCCAGGTGCGCGTCGTCGGCGTGCGGAGCCGGGTCAAGACCGCACAGGGCCTGCGGCTCGACGCGGACGCCGCGGGCGCCTGGTCGAGCCTGGTGGTCGTTCCGGCGCTGTTCGCGTCCTCGCCCGAGACGCTGCTGGAGCTGCTCGGCCGGCGCGACGTGCTCGACGCTTGCGCCGCGCTCCGTGCTCACGCAGATGCGCGCACCACGCTCGCCGCCGCCTGCACCAGCACGTTCGTGCTCGCCGAGGCAGGCCTCCTCGACGGCCGGCCCGCGACCACCACCTGGTGGCTCTCGCCCGCCTTTCGCGCGCGATTTCCTCGCGTCGATCTGGACGAGTCGAGGATGGTCGTCGAGGCGAAGGGGCGCGTCACCGCCGGCGCCGCGATGGCGCACGTCGATCTCGCGCTGTGGATCGTGCGCCGCGCGAGCCCGGCGCTCGCCAATCTGGTGGCGCGGTACCTCGTCGTGGAGCCCCGGCCCTCGCAGGCACCGTTCATCATCCCCGATCACCTCGCGCACGCCGACGACATGGTGGAACGCTTCGAACGCTGGGTCCGCGACCATCTCGACGCACCCCTTTCGCTCGCCGCCGCCGCGCGCGCGGTGGGCGCGAGCCAGCGCTCGCTGGAGCGGCGCGTGCGCGCGGTGCTGGGGAAACCTCCGGTGGCATTCGTGCAGGACGTACGGGTCGAGGTGGCGACGCACCTCTTGCGATCCACCGGCGACGACCTGGAGGTCATCGCCTCGAAGGTCGGTTATCGCGACGGAGCGACGCTGCGCACGCTTCTCAGGCGCAGGCTCGGGCGCGGCGTGCGCGAGCTCAGGAGGGCGGGTTGATCCCTCGTATGTCCGGCTACTTGGCATGCCGGGCGCCGGACTTCGCGACAGCGCAGGTCGCCCGGGTGGGGGCGCCTCGCGGTCCATCGCTCAGTCGAGCTGCTGGAACTCGCCGATCTCGTTCGAGGGCGGCGAGCCTGCGGGTCGTGGGCACCTTGCCGGACCGGCCGCCAGTCGCGCGACACGTCACGCCTCACTGAGCACTCGAGTCGATGCTGGATACGGACATATCCGAAGAGCCCGGGCACCTCGTTGAACTCGACGAGCAGATCGACGTCGCTGTCCGGCCGCGCGTCTCCGCGCGCGGTCGAGCCGAACAGATCGAGGGAGCGCACTCCGAGCGAGCGCAGCTCTTCGGCATGTGCCGACAGCAGCTCGGCCACCCGGTCCTTCGCCAGGGCTGCCCTCGGCGGTGCCATGACTCTCAATCTATCGAGACCCGGGGGCGTCTCCAATGCCTGTCAGCTCTGGCGATCTACTTGCCCTTCTTCCGCTTGCCCGTATTCAGCGCCACCGCGGTCCGGATGAGCTGCTGGAAGGCCCGCCCGTTCACGCGATCCCCTTCGTGGATGTCGATCGCGCGCCGGATGTTCCCCTCGAGGCTCGAGTTGAAGAGCCCTGCTGGGTCCTTCAGCGCGGCGCCCTTGGCGAAGGTGAGCTTCACCACCTTCTTGTAGGACTCGCCGGTGCAAACCATCCCGTCGTGGGACCACACGGGTGTCCCCATCCACTTCCACTCCTCCACCATCTCCGGATCCGCGTCGAGGATGAGCGACCGCATCCGGGCCAGCACCTCGCCGCGCCAGTCGCCGAGCTCCCGGATCCGCTCGTCGATGAGTCGGGAAGCCCGGTCCCCCTCTGCGATCTCGTGCTTGGGCATGCGTCAGCTCCCCTGGGGATAGGCCGCGATCCCCGCGCTTGCCGGCATGGCCTCCAGGCGGCGCCAGAAGAAATAGGAGAACCCCCAGAGCACGAAGGTGCCCGCTGCCCAGCCCCACGCCGAGGGGCCTTCGCCGATCGAGAAGTGGGCGACGAGCGCGGAGGCGAGGACGATGGCGAAGCCCGCGTAGGCCCACTCCTTGAGCCGCGCAGGCACCGGCGCGAGCAGCAGCACCACGCCGAGGAGCTTGGCCCACGCAAGCTCCACCCGGAAGTAGCCAGGGAAGCCGAGGCGGGTGAAGGCCTCCGCAACTTCAGGCAGGCGCAGTTGTGCGTAGGCGGTGAAGCCGATCTGCAGGCAGAAGAGCGCGGTGACGATCCAGAAGCCGATCACCATTCCTTTGGAGCGGGGCATGTTCAGGTCCTCGGGCGAGCGGCCCAATCGGGGGTTTCGACGCCGAACTGCTTTGCGTACTCGGCGTTCAATCGCTGCCAACCGGCGAACTTCAAGGCATCCGCGCCGACGATGCGTCCGATGGGCTCTCCTTCGAGCAGCCGCTCCAGCACGTCGAAGCAGATGTGCCAGCCGGCGGCGCCCATCGAGATGAATCCACGGTTGATGTTGTGCCAGAGCGTGAGACGGGTACCGCTGGTTCCGAGCGGTTCCAGCTCCCAGCGGATGTCGCCACCACCCCAGCTGTATTCGAGCGCCCTCGGCGCGTCGGCCCGCTTCACCCGGGTCTCGGATACGTTCGGCGTCGGCGCTCCCACCGTGGAGAGCCTGGCGGTGCCGACGGCATCGAGGTTCCGGTCGGAATCGAACGGAGCCCATTCGCGGAGATGCTCGCGGTCCGTGAGCGCTTTCCAGACCTTGGCAGGAGGGTGGGGGAGGTCGCGGACGAGAACGAGCGTCCACTGCTCTCCCTCTTTTCGGACCTCGGCGCCGGACGCGGCACCCGGCGCATATTGCTCTCGGCTGCTCATTTTCTCTTTCCTTTCACGGAGGGCGCGTTGTCCATCTTTTCCAGGTGTCGCTCCAGGGCATCGACGTGCTTCGACCAGAAGCGCCGGAAGGGAACCAGCCAGGCGTCCAGCTCCATGAGCGGCTCCGGCCTCAGTCGATAGAGGCGCCGCTGCGCTTCGATCCGTGATTCGACGAACCCGGCCTCCCGCAGCACGCGCAGGTGCTTGGAGACGGACGGCTGCGAGAGTCGAAGCTCGCGCTCGATCTCGCCGACCGAACGCTCAGAGGAGAGCAGCAGGCTCAGGATGTTCCGCCTGTTGGGCTCGGCGACGATGGCGAACGAGGATTCCACGCCAGACATATATCCATGAATGTATATGCCTGTCAAGTCATACTTAAGGCTGGCGCTTCTTCTTGCCCTGCACGGATCCGGAGCCCGCGTCCGCCGCGACGATGCCCAGCCGCGCCGCCTCGTCCACGCGCTCTCCCAGATCGGCCAGCAATCCCTCGTCCGACAGGTCCAGCCGGTGCGAATGCTCCCAGTCATGGCGCGCCACCCGGTGGAGGCGTTCCACCACCTCGTCGTCCCGCACCTCGATGGCCAGCTCGCGGCGGTCGTCCAGGCTGCCCGGGGCCAGGTTGATCGAGCCCACGATGGCCGCGACGCCGTCGGCGAGGAACATCTTGGCGTGGAGCCGCAGCTGCTTGAGCGTGTGGATCTTGACGCCGACGTCGTCGAGGATGCGCAGTCCTCCGACCCCGTCCACCAGCTTGTCAAACTTGAGCGTGTGCGGCGCCCGGGTCATGACGTGCACCTTCACGCCGCGGCGGTTCGCGCGCACCAGGTGCTCGATCACCAGAGTGTCCTGGTACCGCTCGTTTTGCAGGAAAAGCGTGTGCCGCGCCCGATCGATGAAGCTGGTGATCCGCTCCCGGCCGCCCGGGCACCAGATGAGATGGTCGCCAGGAGGCTGGAACCTTTGCCGGCCCCAGTCGGCCTCGAAGCACTCGACCATCTCGGCCACCTCGCGGCGGTGCGTGGTGACGACGGCGTAGTCCCGGGTCTCGGTCAGGTTCCGCGTGGCCCAGTTCAGCGACTGCACGAAGCCGGTCTGCTCGTCGACCACCATCGACTTCTCGTGCGTGAGCTGGAAGTCGGGACTGCTGTCGGCGACCTCGATACCGCCAGCGGCGAGCTGCCGCCGCGTTTCCTCGTTGTCCTCTTCCCCGCTCCGGCGGGCGGGGTTGAGCATGACCCGCACCTTCACGCCGCGGCGCTGCGCGGCGATCAGCGCGCGCAGCAGGCCCGGATCGGAGAAGACGAACATCTTCACCCGGATCGACTTCGACGCCGCCGAGATGGCGTCGAGGATCGGCCGGGCGGAATCGTCAGGAAGCACGACCAGCGCGCGCGATGCCATTCAGCCTCCTGCCCTGCGGATGGTGGGACGGCCAGCTTCTGCCGCACCGGGACCGAGCTGGATGCGATGGAGCCCGGCGTAGATGCCGTCCAGCCCCACCAGCTCGTCGTGGCTGCCCTGCTCCGCCACCGACCCGCCCTTGAGGACGAGGATCTTGTCGGCGTCCCGGATGGTGCTCAGGCGGTGGGCGATGGTGATCACCGTCCGCCCCTTCGTCGCGCGCTCGAGCGCCTCGATCACCTGCTTCTCCGACTCGGAGTCGAGCGAGGCGGTGGGCTCGTCGAGGATGAGGATGGACGAATCGCGGATGATGGCACGCGCGATTCCGATGCGCTGGCGTTCGCCTCCGGAGAGCGTCAGCCCCCGCTCGCCGACCTGTGTGTCGTAGCCGTGGGGCATGCGCAGGATGAAGTCGTGCGCGTTGGCCAGCCGCGCGGCCTCGACGATCTCCCGCTCGGAGGCGTCGGGCCGGCCGTAGGCGATGTTCGAGCGCACCGTCCCGCGGAAGAGGACGGTGTCCTGCAGGACGAAGCCGATTCGATCGCGCAGGGACTGCAGCTTGTAGTCGCGCACGTCGACTCCGTCGACGAGGATGCGTCCCGCGGCCGGGTCGTAGAACCGCGGGATGAGGCTGACCACCGTGGACTTTCCCGACCCGGTGGTTCCCACGATGCCGACGAACTGGCCCGCGGCGATGGAGAAGCTCAGGTCCGCGAGCACCGGATGCGCTTGATCATAGGCGAAGGCGACCGCCTCGAACTCGATGGCCCCCAAAAGCTTTCCCGGCTCGCGCGCGTCCGGCCGCTCGCGAATGCTCATGTCGATGTCGAGGATGCCGCGCACGCGCTCCACGCCGACCGTGGCCTGCGCGATGGTGCCGCTCATCTTGGCCAGGTCCTGCACCGGCTTGAAGAACTTGGAGAGATAGGAGAGGAAGACGGTCAACGATCCCACCGTCATGGCCGAGGCCAGGACCAAGGAAGCTCCGCGCCAGAGGACGAAGGCGGTGCAGACGGACACCGTCACCGCCACCACCGGCGAGAGCAACGATTTCACCCGGCGGGCGGCGAGCGCGGCCTCGACGGTGGCCTGGCTCGCCTCCAAAAGATGTGCCTCCTCCAGCTCCTGGCGGCCGAAGGCATTCACCACGCGAATGGATTCGAGCCCTTGCTGCACCACACCCACCATGTCGCTCTCGCGGCGTCGCACCTCGCGGGTGGCCTTCTTCACCGCCTTGCGAAAGCGCACGACGAAGAGCAGCAGGAAGGGCGCGACGCCCACCGCCACCAGCGCGAAATCCCACTTGAGCCAGAACATCAGGCCCAGCATCCCGCCGATGGTGAGGAGATCGACGACGATGCCCAGGGTGGCGGAGGAGGCGAAGCCCTGGATGGTGGAGATGTCGTCGATGACCGTGCTGAGCAAGGTGCCGGTCTCGTGCGTGTCGTAGTACGCGAGCGGCAGGTGCTCGAGGTGGTCGTAGACGGCGACGCGAAGATCGTTGGCCACCCACTGCCCCACGCTCTCCGTGTAGTAGTTGTCGAAGTACGCGGCGAGCGCGCCTACCACCGCGATCAGCACGGTGGCGAGGGCGGCCACCGCGGCGTTGCGCAGCACCCCATCCCCCGGCAGCCATGCTGCAACCCAGGTCAGCCACGAAGGCGCGGGGCTGCCTTCGATCACGTTGTCGAGGACGACCTTGAGCGGCCAGGGCGCCGCGAGGCTGGCCGCCGTCTCCAGCGCCATGGCCAGGAGGATGACGGTGAGCCATTTCCGGTACGGCCTGAGCAGCCTCGAGATCAGGCGACCCATGCTGCACCTGCACCGCGGCATCGTGCCCGGGTCCTTGCTCATTGCCCAATCGCCTCTCCCTTCACCATAGCTCGCGCCGCCGCCGGCTAGAAACCGAACCCGCCGGAAAGATAGAACGAGGTGCGCTCGTCGGAGCGCACCACCATCGCATTGATCGAGGTCGCCAGCTGGGCGCCGGTGGCGGTGGCGAAGAGCGCTACCCAGAGCCCGCCGCCGGCGCCGAAATGCCAGCGCGACGAGCTCTCGCCGTCGGCGAACACGCGACCCAGGTCGCCCAGCGCGGCCACGCCGTAGCGCAGCGGCAGGAAGAGGTTGGCCTTGCCCAGCGCCACGCGCAGCTCGGCGTTGCCGGCCAGCGAAGCGTCGCCGGCGAAGCGGTTCAGGTCGTAGCCACGCAGCAGGCCGCCGCCGAACGGAGCGCTCACCTCCAACCCGGAGCGGAATGCAGCGCCACCCACGTAGGCGGCATCGAAGAAAGGATATGTGCCCCAGTTCTTCTCGCCGGCGATCCGCAGGTCGAACAACACGTCGGTCAGGAGGTGCGCCCCGAGCGCGGTCGCCGCCTCGGCGCGCAGCTTGGTGAAGGCATGCTCGTTCCCGAACCACGCCGGGGAGAAGCGCACCGTGGCGAGCAGATTGAAGCCGCGCCGCGACGTGAGCACACCGGCGCGGGTGTCGAGCGCGATCCCCACCTCCCCGCCGGGCACCGTCATCCACCCGGCGCCGTAGGGCTGGAGCGCGGCGACGACGTTCTCCTCGCGGGTGTGGACGGTCTCGAGCAGGACGCCGACGCGAGCTCTCAAAGGGCCAGCCAGCGGCGCCTCGGCCAGGGCGTTGGCGAGGAGCTTCTCCTGCCGCAGATCGTAGAAGCCCGGCGTGGGATTGCTCTGCACAGTCTCGTTGCCGATGCCGTAGAAACGCCCGCTGTCCATCCCGGAATAGGCCAGGTAGATCAGCCCGCTCAGCGGGGAGCGCGTTCGCAGGTCGGCTGCGTACTCGAGCCTGGGCCGCTGCGAGGTGGTGGCGTACGCGGCGGAGAAGCTCATCTGCGAGGAGAAGGGCTCGAGTTCGAATCCGTAGTGGGTGAGCAGCGCCCGCGCGCCCGGCACCAACCCGCGCGTCGAGTCGAACGAAAGCTGGGGAAAGAAGAGCAGGTCGTGGCCCCAGTCGCGCGCTCCCTCCGCCGGCGGCGCGCGCGTGGCCGCCACGCGGATGGAGATGGCGCTGCTCGCTGCCGGATCGACCAGGGGACGTCCTTCGCCCGCCGTGTACAGCCGGATCTCGGAGGTCTCGCGGGGCAGGAAGGTGCGCCGGAAGATGGTCTCGCCGCCGCGCCGGATCGACACCTCGACGCCCGCCGCGCCGCCTTTCACCTCGATGGGTCCGGCATCCGCCGGGTCTTGCACGTTCACCTGCCTTGCGAGCAGTTCGTAGAAGTCCTGCGAAGCCTCGCCGAGGCGGTCGCGCCGCGCGCGCAGATCGCGCTCCAATTCATCGCCGCCCTGGCGAACCATCGCTGGCGGCAGCCGCCGGACCGCATCGGCGATGACTGCATCCGTCAGCCTGGCCTTCACCTCCGCCGTCACCTCGTCCCACTCGCGCTTCTCCAGCGGCACGAGAAAGCGCCGGTCGGTGTAGCGTCCGGAGAAGGTGAGCTTTTCGATGGCGGGATAGTCCTCGTGGAAGCTGGCGAGCTGCTTGGTGTAGTACTCGCCGACGGCCGGCACGATGGCGTCGAACCGGCTGAACGCCTGGTCCCGATCGCGCGGGACCGGCCGCCAGAACCTGCGCTCGCCCTCTCGGAAGCGCACCCAGCGCCATTGATCGACGTGGCGGTCCCAGTCGCCAACCAGGATGTCGATCAGCCGCGCGCGCAGGTAGGCGCGGGCATCCACCTGCTCCTCGCCGCGCTCCTCGAGCCGCTCGATCAGTCCGACCGTCTCCAGCTGTTTGTCGCTGCCGGCGAGCCGGTGCTCGATGCGCTCCTCCATGAAACCCAGCATCCCGCCCAGTTCGCCGAAAGGCCGTAGGCGCTCGTCGTCCGGCAGGACGACCAACTCCGGAGTGGCGTGGGGCACGCCCGCCGCCTCCAGGAGCGGCGCCACCACCAGCGCCGCGCAGGGATGCACGGTGCTGGTCAGGTCCTGGAGGATGTCGCCGAACACTGACTCGCGCGTGTCGGGATCGAGGATGCGGGTGGGATCCTTGTCCATGGAGCGGAACACCCAGGTCCTCCCGTTGGCGCTCTTGAAATGCAGGTTGATGGTCTGCAGCCCGCCGCCGCGGCGCTCGGCTTTCAGGCCCCCGTCGAAGCGGTCCAGGTCGAGGACCGGCGCCTCGATGGGCACCGTCCACGCGTCGCGCCATTGCGAGCCGAAGAAGAACCGGTAGACCGCATTCGCGCGGTAACGGGCGTCCGGCACCACCGTCAACGCCAGCGCTGCGATCAGCCCCGCCATCAAAAAACTCCGCCGTAGACGAGGGAATGTCCGTCCGGCCCGAGAGAGAGTGTCGCCGATGCCGCGCCCACCTCGCGCAGGTGCACCCAGGAGACGCTCGCGCCGACGGCGGTCCCGAAGATGGCTCCCGCGAGGATGTCGGAGGCCCAGTGACGGTCGGCGACGATGCGCAGGATGCCGGTGGTGGCGGCGACCGCCAGCGCGGCCGGGCACACCACCTTGTCGGCGGCGTTTCCGTAGACCTCGAGCCGCGCGTGTTGCACGCAGAGCGCTGAAGCCATGGTGAACGCCGTGGAAGTATGACCGCTGAAGAAGCTGGTGTTGTCGGGCGTGGCCGGCTGCGCGTCGGGCCGCGCGCGGCCCACCGCCTTCTGCGTCACGCGCGAGAGCAACCCGTTGATGGCCAGGGCTTCCGCATCGATGAGGGCAAGCTGCACGGCCGCGTCGGCCTTGCCCTTCCCCAGCCAGACCGCGAGACCCGCTTCCACTCCGATCGCATAGACGGGCAGGCCGAGATAGCCGATGTCGCTCGCCGTCGCCGCCCGTGAGCGGCCGGATTCCGAGCCCGCCCGCAGCGCGCTTCTGGCGCTGTCGTCGAAGAGGATCGCCTCGTTCCAGCGCGGCGCCACGGGCGGTTTCACCAACACCTCGAGCAGCACCGCCGCGGCCGCGATGCCGCCGATGGCGACGGTCTCCACCGCGCCGATGCGGTTGAAGCGCTCGGGCCAGCCGCTGTCCATCGTCCATGGCTCCGCCGCCTGGAGGCCAGCCGGGCAGATCGAAAGGACCACGACGGCGCACGCGCGGATTCTCGCCAGGGCCGCGGTCATCGCCTGCCAGCACCCCACATCGCGAGCCAATATGCCAGCCCGTTGACGTCGCTCACCGAAAGCGACGTCACCGCCTGCCGGTGGCCATCGGCGAGGGAGCGAATTCCAAAGGTGACGGCTACCCGCTCTTGCAAGAGGCCGATACGGCCGACCACCCCCGGGGCCAGCACGGGGTCGCCGTTCCAGGGGAAGACCACCTGGGTTCCCGCCCCGAAGGCCACGCCGCGCGCGCGAAAGGTGGGGAGGAGCCCCAGCGTGCTGGCCAGCCGCCCGGACCCCTCGATGGTCAAGACGTCGGCGACCGTCTGGAGGGAGAACCACGACGAAAGCCGAAGCGCCGGCTCGAGCCAGGAGAAAGCGACGCCGCCGCGGACGACGTCGAGCGAGACGCGGTAAGGCAAGAGGTGGGCGATCACCAGCCAGCCAGGGCTCGCGCCCGCGGCGGACCTTCCCGGTATGGTCGAAGGGTCGAGGTCGAGCGCCGGGGCGTCGGAAAGGCTCTGCGCGCGCCGCGCCCACAGCGCGCCCAATCCCACGCCGGTCCGGACGACCGGGGACGGCGTGCCCCGCGATGACATCTCCACCGCTGCCGCCCGATCCACCAGCGTGCCCGCGAGGCGGGCGGTCCATCGATTTCGGTCGGAGAGGGCGTCCCGCATCGAGGCGCTGGCGGCGACGTAGCCGGAAGCCTGCAGGGCATCCAGCAACTCGTCGAAGGTGAGGTCGATCAGGCAGAGCGACTCGGCCGCGCCCTGGCGGCACGGTCCCGTCCGCGAGGTCACGGCCGCCAGCGCCGCTGGAAGCGGATCCCCATCCGCCAGCGAAGGCTCGCCCAACCAATTCCAGGAAGGCTCGGCAAAGAGTCGCGCCGCGGACGACCGGCTGCCCAGCTGGGCGGCCACCTCCAGCCTCGCGAGCTTCGCGATCACGAACGCCGCCCGCCCCGAGCGCCCCAGGCGAAGGCGCTCGAAGACCGCGCGCATGGCCTGACCGAGACAGCGCTGCGTGTCCTCGGCGGAAGCGTCGATCATGAGCCCCATGTCCGCCCGGAAAACCGGAGCGGGCCGGGTGCCGTCAGGGTACGGTCCCTGCACCTCGCACGAGCGCGTGGCGATCTGCACGACGGCGTCGTAGACGCCGGAATAGAAATCGAAATCGCGCAGTGGGCGATCGAGAAAGCCGGAGAAGTTGAAGAGCGCGCCGGCGGCCAGCGGTGAGAAACGCCGGGAGAGAACGAGCCGGCGCTCCGGCGCGTCGGTGGAGGAGAGCAGCGAGGCATCCGCGCTCACCCTGGTTGCGCGCGCCGACAGCCCGCGCAGGCGGGGAGCGAGGGCGATCAGGCGGGCGACCCGTTCCGATGCGGCCGCCATCTCCCGCAAGGCCGAGCCCTCGAAATCGGGATCGAGGCCGGCGGCGATGGCGCCCCGCGCCTCGGCCGCGACCCGGGGCAGCGTACCCTGCACCTCCTCCTCGAGGAACGTGGCGAGGAGCAGCACGCGGAGCATCGCCGAGGTGACGCGGAAGAGCCGGCCCGTCACGGTGCCGACGCCGAGGAGATCCCGCCGGAGCTGGATCAGCTCTGCTTCCCCCAGCCCCGAGGCGGCGATTCCCGGGATTTCCCCGATGAGGAATCGCGAGGTGATGGTGGCGACGGTGGAGAGATCGTGCGCCACTTCCAGCAGCTGCAGCTGGCGATCGAACGGCGTGGTCGCGGCGCTCAGCTCGGCGAGGGCCTGGTCCGCGCGCCGGCTCCTCGAAGAGAGGACGTTGGCGAGCATCTTGGCGAGCAAGGCGACTTGTTCCGCAGCCGGCCGCGCCCGCACCTCCGCGGTTCCCGCGGTTCCGTCCCGCAACGCCTCGGCGCAGCTGGCGAGCTGCTCCGCGCCCACATCGCGCGCCTGGACCAGCTCCCCCAGGCAGCGCAGGAGGAACGGCCAGAGGGTCTCTCGCCGCGGCGAGCGCAGCAGTTGTCCGTCCCACGCCTCCGGAGCGGCACCCGAAGCGCCGGCGACGCGCGCCATCTCCTCCTGGATGGCGGCCGCCTCGGCCTGGAGGTCGGCGAGATCGGCGAGCGTACCCTGCGTCGTCCGCTGCCAGCGCTCGTCGCGCACCGCCCGCGCCAACTCCGTCTCGCGCGCCGTTCCGATCAGGTTGGCGATCAGCTGGACGGGAGCGGCCAGACCGCTCATCTCAGGTCCGCTGACCGCGGGCGGCAACCGCCGGTGGTCCGGGTCGACGAAGATGTAAACGGTCGGCGCGAAGGGCAGCGCATGACCGCCGGAGGTCTCCGCGAGGTCGACCGCGAGACCGATGGGCGCGTTGTCGAAGATGCCGCCGTCGATGTACACGCGCTTGCACAGCTGCCGCGAACCTGCCGGCGGAATCGCGTCGCAGGAGAGCGAAGTGACGCGCTGGCCGAAGTCGGGCCCCTCGCAAGCGCCGTCGCGGACCATCTCCTCTTCGGGGCAGCGCAGCGCGCAGTCGCAAAGCTGGCGTGGACGGAAGGCGAACGGAAAGGCGCCGGAAGCGAGCGCGGCCTGCGCGGCCTGGAGCTCGCCGATGCCCGGCACCCCCTGCGGCGTCCCGAAGAGGAGCTGCGCGTCGGCGGAGTCGCGGTCGGAGGCCACGGGCGCAGAGACGATTCCCGGCCGCCCCGCCTCGTCCACTTCGAACCGCCAGGGAATCACGAACCGCTGCCTGCGCGCCCGCAGGCCGGACACGGTGTGGTCCTCCGGCCGGTCGCGTGTGACGGTCAGGCCGACCGAGACGGCGCATCCCGGCTGGAAGCGTACCGCCCTGGGACCGAAGACTTCGGCGCGCAGCCGCTGGAAGGCGCGCTCGAGCGGCGCGGCGGTGAACAGCCCGTCGCTCGCCGTGAAGACGGAGGGATCTTCGGGCAGCAGGTCCTCCAGGCCCACCGGCACCCAGAGATCGTGGAACAGGTTGTTGTCGGGATGGTCGTCGCGCGTCTCCGCCCGCTCCTCGCACCAGAGGGCGGCCGCCATCAATGCGTTGGCCGCGCCGGCCGATGCGCCCGTCACCGCGGCGAGGTCCGCAGCCTGGTCGGAGGCGCGCACGTAGCTGACGACACCCCAGGTCAGCCCCGCCTCGTAGCTGCCCAGGCTCACGCCGCCGCTGATGGTGAACGCCAGCCGGTCTCGCGGCTGCGAGGGAGCCGGCGCTGCCAACAGCGCGACGACGAGGAGGAGGAGCATGCCGGTTCGCGACCTTCCCCGTCACCTGACGGGGCAAGGGTCGTACCTTGCCGTCCTACCTCACCGCGCCGCAAGAGGGCTGCTCTGGCCCTCAGTCGAGCTGCTGGAATTCGCCGATCTCGTTCGACGGCGGGCCCCTGCTGCCCGCGGTCGCGGGTTGCGCTAGCATGAGGATGGGTTCGCTCCAGGGGGGCCGCGCGCGAGATGGGCAAGGGCCGGACGCAGATCCAGCGGTGGAGCGCGCGCCATGGCATCGACGTGGAAGCGGTCCGGCGAATGAAGGCGTGAAACATCCCGCATGCAACAGCGAACATTCCAGGACGGAGACATCGTCGCCAGCCGCTACCGGGTGATCCGCTTCATCGCTCGCGGCGGCGCGGGCGAAGTCTACGAAGCGGAGGACGCCGAGTTGCACGCGCGGGTGGCCCTGAAGACCTTGCGGCCCGAGGCGGCTGGGAACGAGCTCGTCCTGGCGCGCTTCCGCCGCGAGATCAGCCTGGCGCGCAAGATCACGCATCCCAACGTCTGCCGCGTCTTCGACCTCGGCCTCCACCCCTCTGCGCAGGGCCAGATCAGCTTCCTCACCATGGAGCTGCTGGATGGCGAGTCGCTGCGCGGCCGCCTCCAGCGGGCGGGCCGCATCCGGCCACCCGAGGCGCTCGGCATCGTCGAGCAGATGGCGGCGGGGCTTTCCGCGGCCCACGCCCACGGCGTGGTCCACCGCGACTTCAAGAGCGACAACGTGATGCTGGTTCCCGCGGGCGAAGAGGGCCAGCTGCGCGTGGTGGTGACCGACTTCGGCCTGGCGCGCTCGGCAGAGCCGGCCGGGCTGAGCACGGGCGCAGGCGTAGTGCGCGGGACGGCGGCATACATGGCGCCCGAGCAGGTGCGGGGCGGCGACATCGGGCCGCCTGCAGACGTCTACGCGCTGGGCGTGGTGATGTTCGAGATGGTCACCGGCGCCCTGCCCTTCGGGGGGGAGACGGTCATGGAGGTGGCATTCCGGCGGCTGAACGCGCCGGCGCCGTCGCCCCGCGGCCTGGTGCCCGACCTCGATCCTCGCTGGGACCGCGCCATCTTGCGCTGCCTCGAGCGCGAGCCCGCGAAGCGCTATGCCGGCGCCTCCGAGGTGCCGGCATCCTTGCGCGGCGCGCGTCCGCCGCGGGCGCCGTGGCTGCGGCTGGTCAGCGCCGGCGCGGCCGGCGCGCTCCTGCTCGCCAGCGTCCCGGGGCTGTGGTGGTGGTGGCGGACGCACGCAAGCCCCACGGCGGCGCTTCGTGCGGCTCCCGCCCGCCGCGCCGTCGCGGTGCTCGGCCTGCGCAACCTGTCCGAGCGCGCGGACGCGGCCTGGCTGGGCACCGCGCT
>Ga0136846_1242974_pt1 | contig 15513 bp, 14 predicted proteins | sample HopSoiMetagenom2_FD_96841 | JGI IMG/M metagenome (GOLD analysis project Ga0136846, IMG submission 96841) | Grasslands soil microbial communities from Hopland, California, USA - 2 Assembly 2016 (version 4) | ecosystem: Environmental > Terrestrial > Soil > Grasslands | place: USA: Hopland... | reverse complement strand
AGCAGCCAAAAAACAGCCATTTCCAACAAGAAAGACCATCATGAAACGCGTCGACGCCCACGGATTGAAGATCGCTCCCGTCCTGTTTGACTTCATTGCCAAGGAAGCCGCTCCGAAAACGGGGATCGCGCCGGACGCGTTCTGGGCCGGGCTTGCCGCCCTCATCAAGGACCTTGGGCCGAAGAACCGGGCGCTGCTGGCGGTGCGCGATACGCTGCAAGCCAAGATCGACGACTGGCACCGCGCCAACAAGGGCAAGGCATTCGACCTCAACGCCTACACCGCCTTCCTGAAGGAGATCGGCTATCTCGTCCCTGAGCCCGCGACGCAGAAGGTCGAGACCGCCAATGTGGACGAGGAGATCGGCACGATCTGCGGCCCGCAGCTCGTCGTGCCCCTCACCAATGCGCGCTACGCGCTGAACGCGGCGAATGCGCGCTGGGGCTCGCTCTATGACGCCTTCTACGGCACCGACGCGATCCCGCACGATGCGTCCGAGGGCGGCAAGGGTTACAACAAGGCGCGCGGCGACAAGGTGATCGCGAAAGCAAAAGCGTTCCTCGACGCCGCCGTGCCGCTCGCGACCGGTAGCCACACCGACGTCACCGCCTACAGCGTCGTCGCGGGCCAGCTCGCGGTGAAGCTGAAGAGCGGCAACGCCACCGCGCTGAAGAACGCCACCCAATTCGCGGGCTTCCAGGGCGACGCCGCCGCGCCTTCCGCGGTGCTGCTTGCCAACAACGGCCTGCACATCGAGGTGACGATCAACCGCAACAGCGCGATCGGCAAGGACGATCCCGCCGGCGTCGCCGACATGGTCATGGAAGCGGCGGTCTCGACCATTCTCGACATGGAGGATTCGGTCGCCGCGGTGGATGCCGAGGACAAGGTGCTGGTGTACCGCAACACGCTCGGCCTGATGAACGGCACGCTTTCGGCCGACTTCGAGAAGGGCGGCAAGACGCTGACGCGTTCGCTCAACGCCGACCGCAGCTACAAGACGCCGAACGGCCAGGGCGAGGTCAAGCTGCACGGCCGCAGCCTGCTGCTGATGCGCAATTGCGGCCACCACATGTTCACCGACGCGGTGCTGGACGAGAATGGCGAAGAGGTCCCCGAGGGCCTGCTCGATGCCGCCGTCTCAGGGCTGCTTGCCATTCATGACTTGAAGGGCAACTCCAAGGTCAAGAACAGCCGCACCGGATCTGCTTATATCGTCAAGCCGAAGATGCACGGCCCGGACGAAGTGTCGTTCACCTGCGAGATCTTCGACCGTGTCGAGAAGATGCTGGGTCTGCCCGAGAACACGCTCAAGGTCGGCATCATGGACGAGGAACGGCGTACCACCGTCAACCTCAAGGCCTGCATCCAGCGCGCCTCCAGGCGCATCATGTTCATCAACACCGGCTTCCTCGACCGCACCGGCGACGAGATCCACACCTCCATGGAGGCGGGTCCGATGATCCGCAAGAACGAGATGAAGGCGCAGGCCTGGATCAAGGCCTATGAGGACTGGAACGTCGACATGGGCCTGATCTGTGGCCTGCCCGGCCATGCCCAGATCGGCAAGGGCATGTGGGCCGCGCCGGACAAGATGGCGGACATGCTGCAACAGAAGCTCGCTCATCCGCAGGCCGGCGCCACCACCGCCTGGGTGCCCTCACCGACCGCGGCGACGCTGCACGCGCTGCACTACCACCAGGTCAACGTCACCGCACGCCAGCAGGAGCTCGCCAAGGGCGGCCCGCGCGCAAAGCTCGAAGACATCCTGACCATTCCGGTGTCGCAGTCGAACTGGGCCCCTGACGACGTCAAGCAGGAGATCGACAACAATTGCCAGGGCATCCTTGGTTACGTCGTGCGCTGGATCGACCAGGGCGTCGGCTGCTCCAAGGTCCCCGACATTCACGATGTCGGCCTGATGGAAGATCGTGCCACCTTGCGCATCTCCAGCCAGCATCTCGCCAATTGGCTGCACCAGGGCGTGATCACCGAGGCCCAGGTGATGGAATCCCTCAAGCGCATGGCCGTCGTCGTCGACAAGCAGAACGCGGGCGATGCGCTCTACAAGCCGATGGCGCCCGCATTCGACGGCACCGCCTTCAAGGCGGCTAGCGACCTCATCTTCAAGGGCCGCGAGCAGCCGAACGGCTACACCGAGTACATCCTCACCGCGCGCCGCCGCGAGGCCAAGGCGGCGGGGTAGGCCCCAATAAGCGAGCACCAAAAGCCCCGGCTCACGCCGGGGCTTTTTTGTTGGAGCAGTAGCCCGGCTAAAACACCGCGAGATATTTCAGCAGCGAGACGATGCCGATGATGATGACGACCACTCGCGCGATCTGCTTGGCGCGGCCATCCATTGGCAGCATGTTGATGAGATAAAGGACGAGAATGACGACGAGAAAGGTGACGAGTACGCCGACCAGCATCGCTAGGACCCCCCATTCAGGCAAATTGCCGACACTGTCCTAACGCCCGAGCGTGGCGCTGGTTCCATCGGCGCAACCCACTGCAACTTCTAGTAAATCCGTACTTCTACCTGCATCGTGGCTGCCTAAACCTTTACCCTTTTTGTTTCAGATGCAGAAGCCGTTTGCGGGGTGGCGCCAGCGGCATGCGATTGCCGACCGCGACGCGCCCTCCTGTTTTCGCTGTTGCCCGGGCGCCCTTACGACTTTGAATTTTGAAATTGGGGACTCCGATGCTGAATCGTCTGACCGTATCCGCACTGCTGAAGGCGGTGATCGCGATCACGTCGGTCTGCGTTGTGATCGCGCTCTCGCTGACGGCCTATGATTCGTGGGACCGCCTCAAGACCGCCAACCGCATCTCGCACATCGCGGACGCCTCCGCCGATCTGTTCAAGGCGATGCACAATCTGCGCACCGATCGCTCGACCACCAGCCGCCTGCTGAACGCGACCGAGCCGATGGACGGCGAGATCGAGAAATATCTGCGCGCGCTGCGCGACGCACAGATGCCGGCAATGGCCCGCACACTCGAACTGCTGCCGACCATGGACTTCCCGCAATCGGGCACCATGGTGCCGGAGCTCGCGCGGCTGTTCAAATTGCTGACCGAGGAGCAGAAGCAGTTTTGGGAGGATGTGGCCAAGCCGAAGGACCAGCGCCGCACCGGTCTGCCGAAGGAATACATGGAGACGACGCAGGGCCTGCTCGACGTGCTCGACAAGCTCTCGAACACGCTGGCCGCAACCGTCAATCACCAGGACGCGGTGATCGACCAATTGCTGTCGATCAAGCAGAGCGCCTGGTTGCTCCGCAACACCGCGGGCGAAGCTTCCTTGATCGTCTCGATCGGCCTCAACGCCGGCAAAATTTCGCCGGAGACCCGCTACACCTATACGCAATATGTCGGCGGCACCGCCGCGATGTGGAAGGCGCTGGAACTGTCGACCTCGGGCATGCAATTGCCGCCGGCGCTCGCCTCCGCCATGGCGGCCGCCAAGGCCGCTTATTTCGAGCCGCAATATCTGGCCCTGCGCGACCGCCTCGCGGATGCGCTGGTCAAGGGCGAGAAGCCGGAGATGACCGCCAACCAGTGGAGCCCGCTTACCGTGGGCCGGATGGCCAGTGCGGTCGCGGTCGCGGAAGGCGCCCTCGACGCGGCGAGAACCCATACGCTGGAACAACGTGGTGCCGCACAGCGCGCGCTGACAGTTCAGCTTGGATTGCTGACGCTCGCCATTGCGCTTGCCGTCGGCGCGATCACGTTGGTCAGCCGCCGTGTCATCACACCGCTCAACACCATCCGTGACGCCATGCTCAAGGTCGCCGGCGGAGATCTCGCCGTCGACAGCGGCTATCTCGACCGCAAGGACGAGATCGGCGCACTCGCCGGCGCGCTGCAGACCTTCAAGCAGCAGGCTACCGACAAGCTCAGGATCGAAGAGCAGGAGCGCGAGCGCAATGTCGGCGCATCCGCGCGCCAGCGCGCGATCGAGACCTATGTCGGCGAGTTCGAGGGCGCTGTGCGCAAGACGCTCGGCGAATTGAGCGAGGCCTCCGGCGAGATGCGCAAGACCTCGGGTGATCTGTCCGCGGTGTCCCGCCAGACCAACGACCGTGTCCAAGTCGCGGGCAAGGCCTCCAATGACGCGTCCATGAGCGTCGACAGCGTCGCCGCCGCCGCCGAGGAGCTCTCGGCCTCGATCAACGACATCAGCCAGCAGGCCGCACACGCCGCGGGCATCGCCGGCCGCGCCGTCACACAGGCAAGCGAGACCGACGGCACCGTCCAGGGGCTGGCGAAGTCCGCGGGGCGCATCGGCGAGGTGGTCGGCCTGATCAACACCATCGCACAGCAGACCAATCTGCTCGCGCTCAACGCCACGATCGAGGCCGCGCGCGCCGGCGAAGCCGGCCGCGGCTTTGCCGTGGTCGCCTCCGAGGTGAAATCGCTGGCGAGCCAGACCGCCAAGGCAACCGAGGAAATCTCCGAGCAGATCGCCGACATCCAAAAGGTCGCAGGCGAGGCCATCACCGCGATCCAGACTATCGGCGGCATCATCGGCGAGGTCAACGAGGTCGCCACCGCGATTGCCGCCGCCGTGCAGGAGCAGGGTGCGGCAACGCAGGAGATCACGCGCAGCACGCAATATGCGGCGCAAGGCACCAAGAACGTCTCGGACAATATCAGCGGCGTCAAAGCCGATGCGGACGCGGCCGCCGCGGCCGCAGACAATGTGAAGCACGCCTCCGAGATGCTGGAGACCCAAAGCCGCCAGCTCGGCGAGGACGTCACCGGGTTCCTCGGCAAGATCCGCGCGGCGTAATAGGTAATTTTACGGCAGGAACGCTGTCTAAGTTTTTACCCTTTTCGGGCCAAATGCGCTCAGGCGCCGGCAATAGGCAGGCGCGTCTGTTGCGCGCATCCCTTTGGTTTCGAAGTTCGTTGGGGTTGCCGTCCTGGGGCACGAACTTCGAATTGCGTACCGGGGTGTCCGATGCTCAACCGCTTGACCGTATCCACGCTGCTGAAAGCGGTGATCCTCTGTACCGCGTTGATCATCGTGGTCGGATTCTCTCTCAACGCATGGAGTTCATGGGGGCGGCTGCAACAGGCCAACCGGATCGTCGCGGTCTCGGCCGCGTCGGCCGATGTCTTCAAGACGATGGCCAACATCCGGGCTGACCGCTCGACCACCAACCGGCATTGACCAGCGACATCAAGATCGACGCCGACGTCGAAAAATACATTCGCGGCATTCGTGACGAGCTGATGCCGGCGCTGGCACGCGCCATCGATATCCTGCCCTCGATCGATATCCCGCAGCGCGATTCGATCGTGGCCGATCTCACCCGGCTCAACAAGGCGCTGTTGGCGCAGCAGGCCGAGTTCTGGACCGAAGTCGCCAAGCCCAAGGCCTCGCGCCGCACGGCGCTCGCCACGGAATATCTCGAGAGCGAGGATGGGCTGATGGCCCTCCTCGAAAAACTGTCGCCGGTGCTGGCAGCCAGCGTCAACCACCAGGATGCAACCATCGACCAGCTCCTGATGATCAAGCAGATGGCCTGGCTGCTCCGCCAGAACGCCGGCGAATCCTCACTGATCGTCGGCAATACGCTCGCCAACGGCAAGATCACGCCCGAGACTCAGGCGGCTTTCACCAGATTCGTCGGCGCCACCGACGCCGCCTGGAGCGCGATCGAGCTTGCCGCCACCGGCATGCAGCTGCCCCCGGTTCTGTCCGCCGCCATGGGCGAGACCAAGTCGGTCTATTTCGACCCGCAATACACCACGACGCGCGACGGCATCATCGCGACGATCGCCAGGGGCGAGAAGCCGTCGATGACGGCCAATCAGTGGAGCCCATTCTCGGTTGGCCGCATGGCGATCGTGGTCAAGCTCGCCGACACCGCGCTGCAAGTCGCCAAGGATCATGCCGCCGAGCAGCGCGCGACCGCGCTGCAATCGCTGGTCCTCCAGATGGCGCTGCTCATCGCCGCGATCGTGTTGACGGGTGCCGCCATGCTGGCGGTCAGCCGCCGCGTGATCACGCCGTTGCACCGGATCCGCGACGCCATGCTCAAGGTCGCCGGCGGAGATCTCGGCGTCGACAGCGGCTATCTCGACCGCAAGGACGAGATCGGCGCACTCGCCGGCGCGCTGGAGACCTTCAAGCAGCAGGCGATCGACAAGCTCAAGATCGAGGAGCAGGAGCGCGAGCGCAATGTCGGCGCCGCTGCCCGCCAGCGCGCGATGGAGACCTATGTCGGCGAGTTCGAGGGCGTGGTGCGCAAGTCGCTGGGCGAGCTCAGCGAGGCCTCCGGCGAGATGCGCAAGACCTCGGGCGACCTCTCCGCGGTGTCGCGCCAGACCAATGCGCGCGTCGAGATCGCCGGAAAGGCCTCCAACGATGCCTCCAGCAGCGTCGACAGCGTAGCCGCTGCCGCCGAGGAACTCTCGGCCTCGATCAACGACATCAGCCAGCAGGCGGCGCATGCGGCGGGCATCGCCAGCCGGGCTGTCAACCAGGCGCGCGAGACCGATGGCACCGTGCAGGGGCTGGCCCAGTCCGCAGGGCGCATCGGCGAGGTCGTCGGCCTGATCAACACCATCGCGGCGCAGACCAACCTGCTGGCGCTCAACGCTACGATCGAGGCGGCGCGCGCCGGCGAAGCCGGCCGCGGCTTTGCCGTGGTCGCGTCCGAGGTGAAATCGCTGGCGAGCCAGACCGCGAAGGCAACCGAGGAGATCTCCGGGCAGATCGCCGACATCCAGAAGGTCGCAGGCGAGGCCATCACCGCGATCCAGGCAATCGGTGGCATCATCGGCGAGGTCAACGAGGTCGCCACCGCCATCGCCGCCGCCGTGCAGGAGCAGGGCGCGGCGACCCAGGAGATCACCCGCAGCACGCAATATGCGGCGCAGGGCACCAAGAACGTCTCGGACAACATCACCGGTGTGAAGGCCGACGCCGACACCGCGGCCGGCGCCGCGGAGAACGTCAAGCAGGCATCGGAGACGCTGGAGACGCAGAGCCGTCAGCTCGGCCAGCAGGTCAGCGAGTTCCTGGGCAAGATCCGGGCGGCGTAGGGCCCTACTCCTTCGCCACCACCGGCACCTGTCGGAATCGGGCGCGCACCGAGTCCGGCAGCGGGGAGAAGTTCATCGCGACGCCGCGACGATCATTGGCGTTGCGGCTGGCGACCACCAAACCGTCGGCGCCCGCGACGATGTCGCCTTTGCGCAAGGTGGGGTCGTCGTCGACCTTGACCTGCGCGAGCCCGGCCGGATCCTTGCCGTTGCAGGTGCAGCCCGCCACGAGCTCGTTGCGGTAACGGAACGCGTTCGGCAGGTCGGAGTAGGATTTTCCCTTGTCCGTCGTGGCGTCCTCGATATTGCTGCCATAGACCAGCGAGGTTTCGGAAGCCGGACAGAAGCTCTTGCAGGACTGCGCCTTGCTCTCGGCATCGTTTCCTTGTGCCGGGAAATAGCGACCGTCGCAGCCGCGCACGCAATAGGCCGTGCCGCCGCCATAGGAAGCCCGCTGACGCGGCGTGTCGTAACGCGGCATGTCATCGCTGGGGAATGGCATGCGGACTTCCGGCGCCGGCCGCCTGCCAAAGCCGCCGAACAGCGCCGAGAAAAAGTCCTCCGCATGCGCCGACGGGGTCAGCGCTAGGCCGAAAGAGGCGACGGCGAAGACCGCCGCGGTGCTACCGGCCAGTTTGCTGATCGAACGTCTCTTCATGTGACCTCACTCAATGCTCAGTTCACGGCAGAGGTCGGTACATTCAGCGCCTGCCGGCCCGAAGTCAGCGTCGTCACAGCCGGGCGTTTGCGTGCGGTGTCGCCGCCTCTCGCCATCAGCGGCGCGTTCTTCGGCAGCACGACTACCTTGGTGCCAATATTGACGCGGTTGAAGAGATCGCTGACGTCCTCGTTGGTCAAACGGATGCAGCCGGAGGAAACGAACTTGCCGATGGTGGTGGGATCGTTGGTGCCGTGGATGCGGTATTCGCTCGAGCCCAGATACATCGCGCGTGCGCCGAGCGGATTGCCGGGGCCGCCGGCGACGAAGCGTGGCAGATAGGGCTGACGCGCGATCATCTCGGCTGGCGGATGCCAGTCGGGCCATTCCGCCTTGCGGCTGACGCTCTGCACGCCCGACCAAGTGAAGCCGTCGCGGCCGACGCCGACGCCGTAGCGGATCGCGCGGCCATTGCCGAGCACGTAATAAAGGTAAGTGTTGGCGGTATCGATCACGATCGTGCCGGCCGGCTCCCCGCGGTCGAAGCTGACGATCTGTCGGCGCAGCCGGTCGGGCAGCGCAGCATCCTCGTCGGCGGCCTGCGGCGCTTCGCTGGCGTAGCCCTGCGAATAGGTCGGGTCCTGCGGATATTGCTGCGGCTGCATTGGCGCATAGCCGAGCGTCTGGGCCTGTGCCGCGAATGGCACGGTCAGCAATGCTGTCGCGAAGGCAAAAGTGGCGAAGGCGCGCGGCGAGAAGCGGCGACGGGCTGAAGACGACTTTGTCATGTGCTGCCCCGTGAGATGGTGCATCAGGGTGATGCGGCTGGCCAAGCAACGCAGCGAGTCCGACTCAAGTTCCGCGGCCTCATGCGGCAACGGCGTCACAGTCAAGCGAGCACCGCTTCACGAAGCCGCGATGGAACCGCAACGCCACTCGGACGTTCTGTTCTCACCGACGGGCGCCCGGAGACTTCCGAGCGGGAGAAATGTTGTGCGCGTCCTTCCCAGTGAACGTCTGATTTCCGGCAACGGCGAAGGCACCCCGCTCCCCGACAGCCATAACGAGCTGCCGCCGGTGATCCGCCGCGCCGAGTTCGTCGCGCTTGCGCTCGCCGGATTACTGCTGATCGCAATCGTCGCGGTGCTTTACATCGCCAAGGCTTTCTTCCTTCCGGTCGTGATGGCGGTCGTCGCCGGGACCATGCTGTCGCCGGCCGCAAGCTTTCTGGAACGGCGACACGTGCCGCGGGCGCTCGGCGCCGTGCTGATCGTGATCGCGGTCACGACGGTGGTCGCCTTCATCGTCGCGCTGATCGCCGTGCCCGCAATGGAGTGGAGCTCGCGCCTGCCGGAGCTGGGCGCGCAGTTGAAGGACAAGATGCACGTCTTCGACCGGCCGCTGGCGCTGTGGAAGGAGCTTCAGACCATGGTCGGCGGCTCCGACGGGCTGCCAAGTTTTCCGATGCCGAAAACCGAGTGGGTGCAGCCGACGCTGGAATTCCTGTCGCCAACCTTCGCTGAATTCCTGCTGTTCTTCGCCACCCTGATCCTGTTCATCGCGAGTTGGCGCGACCTGCGGCGGGCTCTGATCATGAATTTCGGCGACCGTGACGCGCGGCTGCGCACGCTGCGGATTCTCAACGAGATCGAGGTCCACCTCGGCAATTACCTGTTGACCGTCACCCTCATCAACATCGGCGTCGGCGTCGCGACCGGCATCATCTGCGCGATCACCGCCATGCCAAATCCGGCCGGGCTCGGCGCCCTCGCGGCTGCGCTCAACTTCATCCCGATCATAGGACCGGTCGCCATGTTCCTGGTGCTGACCGTGATCGGGCTGATTGCGTTTCCGACCGTCAGCGGCGGCCTGATGGCGGCCCTGGCCTTCGGTGGGATCACGTTCCTGGAAGGACATTTCGTCACGCCGACCATCATCGGCCGCAGGTTGTCGCTGAACGCACTCGCCGTCTTCATCGCGCTGGCCTTCTGGACCTGGCTGTGGGGACCGATGGGCGCGTTCCTGTCGTCGCCGCTGCTGATCGTGGGGCTGATCCTGAAGGAGCATCTGCTGCCGGAAGATTCGCCGCAGCTTCCGCAGGCGTAACGGGCCGCCGCGAACGGAACTTCCATCCCGACGAAACGTTTTCCGCCCACCTCAACGCCAACAGTTCGGAGCCGGCAATGTCAACGACCGACGGCGAAACAAGGATGAGAAACTGGACCGACAAAGCCACCGCAGAACGCCTCGAGAAGGATGTAGCAGCCGTGAAAAACGATATCGCCGCCCTCACCGACCAGATTACCGATGTGCTCAACAGTTTCACCAATTCGGCGGGAAAACAGGCCCGGCGCGGTTACAAGCAGGCCCGCGAGAACATGGATTCGACGTTCGATGACATGTCCGAGCGCGGCAGCGCGATGATGGGTGCGGCGCAGGACGCCTATGGCTCGATCGAGGAATCGCTGGAAGACGCGATCACGCAGCGGCCGCTCGCGACCGTCGGCATCGCGCTCGGCATCGGTTTTCTGATCGGCGCCGCCTGGCGCCGGTAAAGCGCGGGACGGCCCCTGAGATCGCGGCGGCGAGACTGCGGCCGCCTCGGGCTTGTGGGGAATTGAGGAGCAAGGGCATGTTTCAGCGCATCATCGACGGCATCAGCGCATCGACCGGTACGACGGTCCGGCTTACGTCACTCGCCGCTGGCGCCGCATTTGCGCTGTTCGTGACGACCTGCTTCCTCTGCGCCGCCGCCTTCATCTCGGTCCTCCAAAAATACGGCCCGGTGCAGGCCTGCCTCGCCGGCGCCGGCATCTTCTTCCTGCTGACGCTCACCGCGGCCGGCACCTATTGGGGCTACAAGCGCGCGGTGCAAAAACGCGCCGAAATCGCCGCCGAGCGCGCCGCGAAGTCGGCAGCCTCGAGCATGCTTGCCGACCCCATGCTGCTTGCCACCGGGCTCCAGATCGTTCGCGCCATCGGGGTCAAGCGGCTGTTGCCGATCCTTGCGATCGGCGGCGTCGCACTCGGAATCATGGCGAGCCGGGCCGGCGTTTCCGATGACCCGTCGGCTGAACCGGCCGAATAGCGCTGCGGGTGCGTTAGATAATTTCGTCGCAGTCCCGACGAGCGCATCTATCGGAGTTGACTGCCCCCGTTCTGCGCAATTTTGCGCCATCCGGAGCAATTCCAGTTTAGCTCACGCAAACGCTACTCGGACAGGCAGACAGTTGCCGTTAAAAGCATCATCCTGATTCCCAAAGCTATTTTACTCAATGAAACCGTCCGTCAAGGCGAACCTCGCCGCATTTCATCACGACGCCAGGCTGTATTTGACGCTGGGCATCGCCAACTGGTCGGTGTTCGTCGATCACATCCCGAACAACGTCGTCAATCTGCTGACGCTGCGCAATTTCGGCTTCAGCGGCGCGGCCGATCTGTTCGTGTTCGTGGTCGGCTATGGCGTCGCCATCATCCACGGCAGGATGGCACTGGAGCGCGGCTACGTTGTCGCGGCCACGCGGATCTTTCGTCGCGTCTGGCGGCTCTACGCCGCCTATGTCGTGCTGTTCGTCATCTATATCGACACCATCGCCTATGTCGCCTCGCAATCGATGGCGCCGGAGATCATTCACGAATACAACATCTCAGGCATTCTCGAGCACCCGCTGCGTATCCTGGTCCGTGGCCTGGTGCTCCAGGAAGAGCCGCTGAACCTCGATCTGCTGCAACTGATGATCCCGCTGATGGCATTCTTTCCGTTTGTGCTGTGGGGCCTGTTGCGACGGCCGAACCTGACGCTGGCGGCATCGGTCGCGCTGTATGTCGCGGCGCGCTGGTTCGACTGGAATTTCCGGGTCTATCCGGACCAGGACTGGACCTTCAATCCGCTGTGTTGGCAGATGCTGATGGTGCTGGGCGGCTGGTTCGCCGTGACGGGCAACTCGGGTCACGCGCTGCACCGCCTGTCCTGGCTGCGGGTCCTCGCGGGCGCCTATCTTGTCCTGGCGATGGCCGTCATCCTGATGCGCCATTCGCCGGCGCTGTCGGCCTATTTGCCGGATCTGCTTCTCAACAGCATCGCGCCGACCGACAAGGAGAACCTCGCGCCTTATCGGGTGATCCACTTCCTTGCCCTCGCCTTCATCGCGACGCATCTGATTCCGGCTGATCACCCCGGCCTGAAGTGGCGGCCGCTTCAGGCCGTCATCACATGCGGCGAGGAATGGCTCGCGGTGTTCTGCGTCGCCGTGTTCCTCTCCTTCGCGGCCCATCTCATCCTGATCACCGGGCCGAACCTGGTGGTGATGCAGGTCGCGGTGAGCATCATTGGCTTCGCCGCGATGACCGCGGTCGCCTATTACATCACATGGTCAAAGCGGCAGGACCTGCCTGCGGCGTTGCGGCAGCAGGCCTGACCACAGAATAATCGTGCGATTCCGCTAGGCCGAAAGCTGTGGCTGCGCTATGCGGGAGACTCTGCGTAAGAGGCTCTGCGTAAGGAGATTTGGCGTGGCGATGGCGAAAGGCGGGGGTGACGAGGCTGCCGGCGCGCCCCGGCGCGGGCGGCCGCGGTCGATCGAAACCACCAACGCCATCCTCGAAAGCGCCTATGCGCTGATGGCCGCCACCGGCCTTGCCGCCACCACCATCGACGCCGTCGCGCGCCACTCCAGCGTCTCCAAGATGACGATCTACAAATGGTGGCCGTCGCGCGAGGCGCTTTTGATCGATGCCTTTCTCCACCACGCCGCGCAGATGCTGCCGCTGCCGCCGGAGAGTTCAGGCACGCCCGCGGCGCGCGCGCGACGCCACGCCGCGGCCTATGCCGAGGCGCTGCAGGGCGAGTTCGGCAAGGTGCAACTCGCCGTCATCTCCGAATGCATCTCGAAGACCGGCTCGGCGGAGCTGTTCTACGCGCGCTATCTGCAATTCCGCCGCGACGCGCTGGTGGAGATGATCGCCACGGGCCAGAACGACGGAAGCGTCCTGGCCGAAGGTGCGCCTGAGGATCTCTATGATGCGATCTATGGCGGCCTGTTCTATCGCTACGTGTTCGGCATCGCGCCGATCACGCCGGCCTACGCACGCAACCTGGTCGACCTGGTATTGCGTCCGAAGGGATAGCTGCGCCGCTATCGCGCAGGCCGCACCGGCGCCGAGATCTTGTCCGTGCGATCGCGCTCGGTCATGTCGACCACCGTTTCCATCGGCGCGGTCAACTCATAGACGTAGGAGACGTCGGTGAAGTAACGCTTAGCGGTGCCGCCGAGCGCCTCGGGCGCGACGCGGTCGAGCAGGATCAGGCCGAAATCGGAATCGGCACGTCGCGTCGCCTCGCTGGTGTTGAACTCCTCCCAGCGAAAATGGAAGACCTCCTCACCCGACTCGCCCGTCACCGTCCAGTCGGCGGTGATGTGCGGGTGCTTGCCGACCAGCGACAGGCCCTCGTCGGAATGCGAGGCGAGCTCGAAGAACAGCAGCGACAGGCTCTGCGCCGCGCGCGCGCTGACCGCAATGTCAGGACCGGTGACGGCGATACGGTCCGCATGCGGAATGGCGCGCGCCTCGAACAGGCCTTTCAGCTTGACGCCCTGCCACTGGCTCTCGCTGAGCAGCGAGACCACGTTGGACATGGCATGGATGCGGCCGATCAGCAGATCGCGCGCAACGTCGATATCCGCGCCGTGACGCAGGGTGCGTGTCACGATCGACTGGATCACCGCCAGGATGTTCTTGACCCGGTGGTTGAGCTCGTCGATGACCGCCGTCAGGCGACGCTCGAAGCCGATCCGCACCTGGATTTCGCGGCTGAGCCTCAGATTGTTGTAGGCGACATAGCCGAACAGGCCGCAAACCATCGCGGTGATCGCAAAGCCGATCGCCGCCACGATGATCGCGGTCTGCTCGGCACGCCGTACCGAATTGGACTTGGCGTAGTAGCCGAGCTGCCAGTCGCGGCCGCCGAAGCTCACCGTGCGTGTCGCCGATGGCGCCGGTCCGTCCACCGCGATCATGCGCGTAGAGACTATCCCCTGGTCGTTGGCGACGAGCTCGCCGCCGTTCTTTCGCGGATCCTTCAGCGCAACCGCAAACAACGACATGTCGTCGTTGGTCAGCATCAGCGAAGCCAGCTCGTAGGAGAATGTGATGAAGCCGACGGGCTCGGTTGCGCCCTCGGGAATCACGGGCGCCGCGACGATGATGCCGACCGGGCCGTTCGCCCGCAGGAGCGGCACCGGGTCGGAGGCGACCGACCTCTTCTCGATCCTGGCGCGCGCCAGCATCGCGCTGCGCACCGGGTCCCCGTCATAGCTGCGGCCGGGCAGCGCCTTGGTCTCGTCGCTGCGCGGCTCGAGATCCATCAGCACGTCGATCGGCTCGGTGAGGCTCGCGGGAGCGATCGGCTTGTCGCCGTAGTCGCGGATCTCAGGTTTCGGAAAGCCGGCAGCCGCGATCGCGGCCTGCGCCGCGGCGAGCTCGTTCGGCCGGAGCCGGGCGACCCAGCCCGCCACCACGAAATCGGTCTTGAAAGCGTAGATCGCCGACCGCAACGGCTCCAGCATGTTGGGCTTGAGTACCGAAGGCGCGCGGAACAGGCCGGAGGCGACACGCGCGAGCAGCTCACGTTCGGTCAGCCGGTCCTGCACCAGGCTCGCATGGACATCGATCGCACGCGCGAGCGCGATCCGGTCCAGCGCCAGCTCCTGGTCGTGGACGCGATAGGCGGCAAGCCCGGAAAGCAAGGCTCCGAGCAGAGCGATGAAGCCGATGATGAAACCCAGCCGGACCACGCGACTACTCAGACGAAAGCAGGAGGTCGGCAATAAACACGGAGCATATGAACGCCGCTCGAACGGCCATGTGCCGAAACAGGATGAATCCCGATGGCGGAGATAATGAAGGAGGAGGCATCAGTACGCAACTTGGGTCGCCTGAAAAGCTTAATCCGCCCGGCCGGTGGTCCGGCCGGAGTGGATTTGCCCCGGGTGCCGGAGGTAGACAATCGCCGTGTCCGAGATTTGTTCCGCGGAGAAGGTCCTGCCGCAGGGTTAACGGCGGAATAGGCTGCGCCAAGTCGTCGCGTCAGTCAGTCCGCCCGTTTCAGGCCGCCTTTGGCCTCGATGAAGCCGACAATGCGGTCGAGCCCGTCGCTCTTCTTCAGGTTGGTCATGACAAAGGGGCGCGCACCCCGCATGCGCCTGGCGTCGGTCTCCATCTTCTCCAGGGAGGCGCCGACATGGGGTGCAAGATCAATCTTGTTGATGACCAGGAGGTCGGACCGGGTGATGCCGGGGCCGCCTTTGGACGGGATCTTGTCGCCCGCCGCCACGTCGATCACGTAGATGGTGAGGTCGGCAAGCTCCGGGGAAAAAGTGGCAGCGAGATTGTCGCCGCCGGATTCGATCAGCACGAGGTCGAGACCGGGGAATTTCGCGCGCATATCCGCGACCGCAGCCAGGTTCATCGAGGCGTCTTCGCGGATCGCGGTGTGCGGACAGCCGCCAGTCTCGACCCCGGCGATGCGATCCGGCGTCAGCGAGCCCGAACGCACCAGGAATTCGGCGTCCCATTTGGTGTAGATGTCGTTGGTGATCGCGGCGATGTCATAGCGCTCGCGCATGGTCTTGCAGAGCAGATCCATCAGCGCGGTCTTGCCCGATCCGACCGGACCGCCGATGCCGACACGCAAGGGGCCGTGAGAAGTAGGCATTGAATCTTTCCTATCGCCGTCCTGGCGAAAGCCAGGATCCATTACCACTGAACCCGATTGTCACGGCACGCTGGAGCCACGT
>Ga0136846_1208143_pt1 | contig 15514 bp, 17 predicted proteins | sample HopSoiMetagenom2_FD_96841 | JGI IMG/M metagenome (GOLD analysis project Ga0136846, IMG submission 96841) | Grasslands soil microbial communities from Hopland, California, USA - 2 Assembly 2016 (version 4) | ecosystem: Environmental > Terrestrial > Soil > Grasslands | place: USA: Hopland... | reverse complement strand
TGCCGATCTGGCTGCTGCGCCAGTACAACCCTGATGCCGACCTCTCCGACCTGCGTCCGGGCACGCAGGTTGTGATGCCGCGCGTCGAGGTGGTCTCGGGTAGCTAGTCGGCGGCCCGCCTACTGGCGGGACGCGAACTGCTTCAGGCGCGTATCCGAGCCGACTTCCAGGACGAATGGCGTGCGCACATTGCCGTTGCGCGTGGCTTCGCTTACGTGCACTCCGAGATCGTGTGCCTCGGCCAGCGTCGCGGCGATCGCGTCGTCTATCTTGAAGTAGTACATGGTGCTCCACGGGGTCGGGAGCTTGTACGGCGAGTGCCGCAGGCCGGCAAAGTCGGCGTCGCGGCCGGGTGCGGCCAGGGTCAGCGCCTTGCCGTTCACTTCGACACTCGGCGGCTCGGAGTCGGGTGGCGAGTCGATCGGCACGGCCAACCACAGGTAGAGCTCGCGCTTGCCGGCCTGATTGGTTTCGAACGGCGCGACGAAGGTGAACCGCCCGAGCTCGTGCGGCACGAGCGTGTCGCGATACAGCTCGAGCGGGTGACCGAGCCGCGTGATCGTCGCGCCGGTGTCGCTGTCGAGTTGTTCGACGATCGGCGCGTCATCGGGGAGCGCGGCGCACGCGCTCAAGATGATGGCGACGAGCGACATCGTCGCGAAACACGCGGCCCTTGTCATAATCGAACGCGATGGCCAATCTTGCTGCATTGAACACCCCAAGCTGTGACGCGCTTTGTCAATCGACCGGCGCCAAGCCTCTATACTCGGAACCGTTATAAGTGTTTGTTTTCTAATCAAATGCCGTTAACCAGGATTCTTGCACTGGCTGCTCCGGTGATCGCCTGCCTGTTCGTGGGCTCGGCCTCCGGTGATGCGCTTCCCTATCATGCCCGCGCGATGACATCGCTGGGTGTCGAATTGCCGGTCGCCGATCGCGTGCTCGTGAAGAAGGCCGAGCATCGTCTGTACCTCATGCGCGGGAGCGACGTGCTGCGGGCGTATCGCGTCGCGCTCGGTCTGAATCCTGCCGGACCGAAGGAGCGCGCGGGGGATTTCCGCACGCCCGAAGGCAACTACCGGCTCGCGCGCCGCAATACGCGCAGCGATTACTTCCTCTCGATCCAGGTTTCGTATCCGAACGAGCAGGACATGAAGAACGCGCGCCGCAACGGCTGGCAGCCGGGCGGTTCGATCATGATCCACGGTCTGCCCAATGATCCGCGGCACGCGCCCGACTACTACGCGACGCAGGACTGGACGGACGGTTGCATCGCGGTCACGAACGCCGACATGGTGGAGATCTGGATGATGACGTCGGACAACGTGCCGATCGTCATCGAGCCATGAGGCCAGCCTGAACCTCTGACTTCCTTCCCCGTCGAGTACACTCGCTGCGCAAACAACGTGAGCGAACGAGGGGATCCTTGGAAACCAGCATCGTCATCCCGGACTTCGTGGAGGCACGAATTGGTCCGCGCGGCAGTCTCGAAAATCTCTCCCAGCAGGAAATCGAGAAGCTCCTGGATTCCCGCGCCGGCGGCCTCTATCCGCTGTTCCGCAAGTGCGCGCTGGCCGTGCTCAATTCCGGCAGCGAAACCGACAACGCGAAAGAGATTTTCGACAGGTACAAGGACTTCGAGGTCGAGCTCGTGCGCCAGGCCTGGGGCGTGAAGCTCGAGATCCGCAATGCGCCGGGCCAGGCATTCGTCGATGGCGAAATGATCCGCGGCATGAAGGAGCACGTATTCGCCGTGCTCCGCGACGTGATCTTCATCAGCAACGAAATCATCGAAAGCGGCCGGTTCGACCTCGCGAATCCGGCGGCCATCACGAACGCGGTGTTCCACATCCTGCGCAACGCGCGCGTGCTCGACTTCAAGTCGAAACCGAATCTCGTCGTGTGCTGGGGCGGGCACTCGATCAGCACCGAGGAGTACAAGTACACGAAGAACGTCGGCTACGAGCTCGGCCTGCGCGGCCTGGACGTGTGCACGGGCTGCGGCCCGGGCGCCATGAAAGGGCCGATGAAGGGCGCGACGATCGGCCACGCCAAGCAGCGCATCGTCGGTGGCCGGTACATCGGCCTCACCGAGCCCGGCATCATCGCTGCCGAGCCGCCGAACCCGATCGTCAACCAGCTCGTGATCATGCCGGATATCGAAAAGCGCCTGGAGGCGTTCGTGCGGCTGGCGCACGGGATCGTGGTGTTCCCCGGTGGCGTGGGCACGGCCGAGGAGATCCTCTACCTGCTGGGCGTGCTGCTGGACCCGGCGAATGCCGGCCAGCCGCTCAAGGTGGTGCTCACCGGCCCGCGCAATACGGCCGACTATTTCGTGCAGATCAAGCGCTTCATCGAGGCCACGCTGGGCGCGAAAGCGGCCGGAATGCTGCGCGTGATCGTCGACGATCCCGCTGAGGTGGCCCGATACATGGTCGGCGTCATGGAACAGGCGCGCGACTTCCGGCGTGCGAACAGCGACTCGTACAACTACAACTGGCTGCTGCGCGTGCCGCCGGCGTTCCAGCACCCGTTCGAGGTCACGCACGAATCAATGCGCGGCCTGCGGCTGTTCCGCGACCAGCCGGCACACGAGCTCGCGGCCGACCTGCGCCGCGCGTTCTCCGGAATCGTCACGGGCAACGTGAAGGAGAACGGCGTGCGCGCGATCGAGAAGTTAGGCCCGTACGAGCTCACGGGCGACGCGTCGGTGATGAAGCTGCTCGACGACCTGCTCACGGCATTCGTCGCGCAGAAGCGCATGAAGCTGCCGGGCAGCGCCTACAAGCCCTGTTATCGCCTCGTCGGCTGAGTCGTGTCGCGCGCATCGCGACGGCGACGCCCGTAACAATAATCTTCCGCGCCGTTAAATCGGCGCGCGTGCTGCGCGCGGCGAAGGAACATAACGAAAAAAACGATGCGACGTGGTCCGCATCGTCGTCAACGCGCAACGCCCGCGTGATTCAGTTCCTGTCGTTCGGAGGCGACGTTTTCGTAGGCTTACGTCAACCGAAAGGGAGTGAGCGACCATGAGTTCCTCAGACAGAAGCCGGGGAAATGTAGCGAACGGAGCGCCGCCGCCAGTGGGCACCGATGCCTACGCAGCGTGGCTCGAGCGCATGCAGCGCACGCGTGGCCGGCACGCGGCGATCACCAAGAACCTCTACACCTGGTCTAGCTACAAGCATTGGGCCGACAAGGTGAAGGGCTCCTGGGAAGAAGAGCCGGCTCCGGGCAAGAAATAGATACACCGCGGGTCACGCGGGGAAGAGTCGGTGGCGAAGACCACCGGCGTGATGAAGGAAATCAGGCGGGAAGAACGAATCGCGCGTCGTGCGCCGCGGTGTCATCGTCGTTTTCGATGATCGCCTCGGGTGCCGGCACGGCGGCCGGAGCGGGCTGTTCCGCGAGCGGGGCGGGCTGCTCGGCCAGCACCCGTTCCGGTTCCAGCCACGCCAGCAGCGATTCCCACTGCGCCAGATCTTCCTTGACCGAGTACGGCTTCATCTCGTGGATGCCGACGCCCTGTTCGGCGGCGCGGACGTAGTTCTGGGAATCGCGCACGGTCGCGATCACCGGGATGTCGAGTTTCTCCAGGAAGCGCATCAGCGCCTGGAACATCAGCGTGTTCTTGCGGACGCGGTTGGCGATGACGCCGATCCGGTTCTCCGCGCGCTTGATCTTGGCCACGAGCAGAAGGTCGGCGATGCAGCGAGAGGCCGCGTGGATGTCGATGTCCGAGGGCAGGACCGGCACGATGATCTTGGTCGCATCGCGCGTGAGCTCCGAGAGCGCGCGCGCCTCGACGGCGGCGGGGCTGTCCACCACGATCTTCTGGGTGCCTTCCGGGACGCGCATCTGCCAGCTCATCGTGGTGCGCGAGTCGCGCTCGAAGGTCGCGATGCCGCGGATCTCGGCTTGCGGCATCTTGCGCTTGCGCAGCCAGCGGGTCGCGGAGCCCTGCGGATCGCGGTCGATGAGCAGCGTCGAGTCGCCGCGGCCGGCGAAGTACGCCGCGAGGTTGATCGCGATCGTGGTCTTGCCAGAGCCGCCTTTAGGGTTGAGTACGACGATGCGCTGCATGGGGACCTGGCCTTCTGTTTGTCAGAATATGCCTTCAACGTGACGCGCTCCAAAGACTAGCGATGCGATCCCTCGCAGGCAACAAACCCCGGGATCGACTGTGACCGCGGACACAGCGATGCGGCAGCCGTGTTCCTACGATCGGTCCCACGCTTGTTGTTTGGCCGGGTGCAGCGCAATGGAACGATTCCTCCTTCTCTGGGACGAGCTCGACGACCTCATGGGCACGAGCCGCTACTTCGTGAAAAACCAGGCCATGGCGTTCTGGTCGAGCGTCCGCTCCCGCTGATCCTTCCCGCGGATGGCGTAGAGCCCCACGGGGCTTGAACCGGAACTCCCGCGCCCGCAATCTCCGGGCGCCATGACGAACCCCCAAGCCAAAGAAACACTCGGCTTCCAGGCCGAAGTCCGTGAGCTGCTCAAGCTCATGATCCATTCGTTGTACAGCCACCGGGAGATCTTCCTGCGTGAGCTGATCTCGAACGCCTCCGACGCCAACGACAAGTTGCGCTTCGAGTCACTGTCCAATCCGACGCTGATGGCGGGCGACACCGAGCTCGCGGTGTGGATCGAGGCCGACAAGGAAGCCGGTACGCTCACGATCCGGGACAACGGCATCGGCATGAGTCGCGAGGAAGCGGTTGCTAACCTCGGCACCATCGCGCGCTCGGGCACCGCCGAGTTCTTCAAGCGCCTGTCGGGCGACCAGCAGAAGGATTCGCAGCTCATCGGGCAGTTCGGCGTGGGCTTCTATTCGGCCTTCATAGTGGCCGATCGCGTCGAGGTGCTGTCGCGGCGCGCCGGCCTGCCGGCCTCCGAAGGCGTGCGCTGGGAATCCGCCGCGGAAGGCGACTTCACCGTCGAGACGATCGAGCTGGAACCGCGCGGCACGAAGATCGTCCTGCACCTCAAAGGCGAGGCGAAGGAATTCCTCGATGCCTGGCGCCTGCGCTCGCTGGTGCGGCGTTATTCGGATCACATCGCGTTCCCGGTACGGATGCCGAAGGAGGGCGAGGCGACGCTCGAATACGAGGCGGTGAATCGCGGCACGGCGCTCTGGGCACGGCCCAAGAGCGAGATAAAGGACGAGGAGTACGTCGAGTTCTACCGCAGCCTCGCGCACGACACCGGCGAGCCGCTGAGCTGGTCGCACAACCGCGTCGAAGGAAAGCGTGACTACACGAGCCTCATCTACGTGCCGGGCGTCGCGCCCTACGACCTGTGGCAGCGCGACGGCGCGCGTGGCCTCAAGCTCTACGTGCGCCGCGTCTTCATCATGGATGACGCGGAGCAGTTCCTGCCGCTGTATCTGCGGTTCGTGAAAGGCGTGCTCGATTCGGCGGACCTGCCGCTGAACGTGTCACGGGAGCTGCTCCAGGCGGACAGCGAAGTCGAGGCGATGCGCGGCGCGCTGACGCGCCGCGTGCTCGACATGCTGGCGAAGCTGGCCAAGGACGAGCCCGCGAAATACCAGACGTTCTGGAACAAGTTCGGCGCCGTTCTCAAGGAAGGACTGGCCGAAGATCACGCCAACCAGGAGAAGCTGCTGCCGCTGCTGCGGTTCGCGTCGACCCATTCTGCGCAGGAAGGGGGGCCGGGCGAGGAGGAGGGTGTCTCGCTCGCGGACTATGTCGGCCGCCTGCAGACCGGCCAGGACAAGATCTACTACGTGGTCGGCGAGAGCGTCGCCGCGGCCCGCAGCCACCCGGCCATCGAAGGACTGCGTGCGAAGAACGTCGAAGTGCTGCTGCTCGGCCGCCGCATCGACGCCTGGGTCATGGACCACGTGCAGACCTTCGAAGGCAAGAAGCTCAAGGATGCGACGCGCGGCGATCTCGAGCTCGGCGCGCTCGCCGATGCCGAGAAGCAGCAGGCCGAGTCGCAGTTGAAAGAGGCCGAGCCGCTGCTGAAGCGCGTCAAGGATTCCCTCGGTGACCGCGTCTCGGAGGTCCGCGTGAGCACGCGGCTCAAGGATTCCGCCGCAGTGCTGGTCGCGGGAGAGCACGACATCTCGGCGCCGCTGCGGCGCGCGCTCGAAGCGGCCGGCCAGAAGGCGCCGTCCGCTCCGCCGGTGCTGGAGCTCAACGTGGGTCATCACCTCGTGAAGTACCTGGAGCAGCGCGAGGACACGGCCGACTTCGCCGACCTCTCGCTGGTGCTCTACGAACAGGCGTTGCTCGCCGAAGGTGCGCAGCTCACCGATCCCGGCGCGTTCGTGCAGCGGCTGAACAAGCTGTGGGCCCGGCTCGGCTGATTGTTTGCGCGAATCTGTACGATAATGCCGGCCTTCTCGATTCGCCGGAGTCTTGCAATGCGCGCACAGTCTTTGACCTCGTCATTGATCCTCGCGTTGGGTGTCGCCTGGCTCGCGGGGTGCCAGCCGAAGGAGAAGCCCGCTGACTCCGCACCGACAGCAGCCGCACCGGCGCCCGCCGCCGAGCCGGCCGCAGAGGCGGCACCCGCAGCCACAGGAAACGAAAACATGCCCATGCAGAAGATCGATCTCGCGCCCGGCAGCGGCGCCGAAATCAAATCCGGCCAGACCGCGCTCGTGCACTACACCGGCTGGCTCTACGATGCGACCGCGCCCGAGAACAAGGGCAAGAAGTTCGACAGTTCCGTCGATCGCAACGAACCATTCGAGTTTCCCGTCGGCGCGGGCTACGTCATCAAGGGCTGGGACGAAGGCGTCGTCGGCATGAAGGTCGGCGGCAAGCGCCGGCTCGTGATCCCGCCGGAGATGGGTTACGGCGCGAAAGGCGCGGGCGGCGGTCTGATTCCGCCCGGCGCGACGCTCGTGTTCGACGTCGAGCTCGTGGAGATCCACTGAATGCTCCTGCGGCGCGTCGCGGGCGCGACTCGCGCGACGGTTCTCGCGCTGGCGTTCGCCGCGGCGAGTGGCGCGCCGGCCGCCACCCTGATCCATGCCGGGCGTCTCATCGACGGCGTCTCGGATACGCCTCGTATCGATCAAACGGTGGTGGTGGAGGCGGGCAAGATCACCGCCATCGAGAACGGATTCCGTTCGCCGGCCTCCGGTGACCAGGTCATCGACCTGAAGAACGGCACGTTGCTGCCGGGCTTCTTCGACATGCACGTGCATCTCTCGAGCGAGTACAACAAGAACTCGGAAATCGAGGAGTACAAGCTCAACGAAGCGGATGTCGCCATCAACTCCGTGGTCTATGCGGACCGCACGCTCATGGCGGGCTTCACGACCGTGCGCGATCTCGGCGACGAATTCCTGGTGACCATCGCGCTGCGGAACGCGATCAACGCGGGCAAGGTCCCCGGGCCGCGCATCGTCGCGGCCGGCAAGGCCATCGCAACCACGGGTGGTCATGCCGACCCCACGAACGGCTGGGCCCACCGCTTCCAGCACGATCCGGGACCGGAAGAGGGCGTGGTCAACAGCGTCGATGACGCGCGCAAGGCTGTGCGTCAGCGGTACAAGGATGGTTCCGACACCATCAAGATCACCGCGACCGGCGGCGTACTGTCGATCGCGAAGAACGGGTCGAACCCGCAGTTCACCGAGGAAGAGGTGCGCGCGATCGTTGCGACGGCCCGCGACTACGGCTTCAAGGTCGCCGCGCACGCGCATGGCGCCGAGGGCATCAAGCGCGCGGTGCGCGGCGGTGTCGACAGCATCGAGCACGGCACCTTCATGGACGACGAAGCCATCAAGCTCATGAAGGAGCGCGGCACCGTGTACGTCCCGACCTTGTCCGCCGGCGAATGGGTCTTCCAGCAGGCCCAGGATCCCAACTTCTTCCCGCCGATCGTCCGTCCCAAGGCGCTCTCGGTGGGGCCGCAGATCCAGCAGACGTTCGCGAAGGCGTACAAGGCCGGCGTGAAGATCATGTTCGGCACCGATACGGGCGTCAGCGCACACGGGAAGAACGCCCACGAGTTCAAGCTCATGGTGGATGCGGGCATGCCGCCGATGGAAGCCATCAAGGCGGCCACGAGCGTCCCGGCGAAGTTCCTCGACCTGGACGACAAGGTCGGCAGCATCGCGGTGGGCAAGCTCGGAGAGCTCGTGGGCGTGCTCGGCGACCCGCTCAAGGACATCACGACGACGGAACACGCGGTGTTCGTCATGAAGGACAACACCGTCTACAAGGCGCCGTGACGCGCGCGGACGTGTTCGCGCTCGCGGGTCCCGCGGGCGCCATCGAAACCAAGCTCGAGTTCGGCGACGTCACCGCCGCGGCGCCCGCCGCGTTCGGTGTCGTCTGCCATCCGCATCCGTTGTTTGGCGGCACCATGGACAACAAGGTGGCGCATACGCTGGCGCGCGCGATGCTCGAATGCGGTGCGCCCGCTTTCCGCTTCAATTTCCGTGGCGTCGGCACGAGCGGCGGCAAGTTCGACAACGGCACGGGCGAGGCGGACGACCTGGTGGCCGTCGTGGCCGAAGGCCGGCGGCGCTTTCCGGCGGCGCGGCTGTGGTTAGGAGGCTTCTCGTTCGGCGCGTTCGTCGCGCTGCGCGCCGCGGCGCGCATCGTGCCGGACAAGCTCGTGGCGGTCGCTCCGCCGGTGGCGCGCTTCGATCTCGGGGAGGTCGCGAACCCGGATTGCGACTGGTTGCTCGCGCAGGGCGACGCCGACGACGTCGTGCCGGCGGCGGAAGTGCTCGCCTGGGCGGCCAGGCAGCCGCATCAACCGAGGTTGCACGTGCTCGCCGGCGCGGGGCACTTCTTCCACGGACGGCTGCACGAGCTCAAGCCGCTGATCGTCGAATTCCTGCGCCAATAGAATTCCGGGAGACCCATCCGAAAACGGAAAACCCGTGCGTCTCGCGACACACGGGTTTTCGAGGTGCGTTCGCGAGTCGTGGCACTCGCTAGAACCAGCGGCTCGACGCCGCAAAGAGCTAGTTGACGAGCGCCTTGAGGCTCTTCAGCGGCAGCACGCGGACCTTCTTGGAGGCCGGCTTCGCCTTGAAGACCATCTTTTCCTTCGTGAAAGGGTTGATGCCTTCGCGCGCCTTCGTGGCGGGCTTCTTCACGACCTTCATCTTGAGAAGACCGGGCAGCGTGAACAGGCCGGGGCCACGCAGGCTCTTCTTGATGATGCCGTTCAGTGACTCGAACACCGCGGCGACCTGCTTGCGGGACAGCTCGCTGTCCTTGCAGATCTGAGCCACGATCTCCGACTTCGTCGGTGCGCCACCTTTCTTTGCCATTACTCGACTCCTCGTGAAATAAATTTGCGACGGAAAAAATGCTCCATCGCCATGCGATTCGGCGCGCAACATAGCACACGAAAGCGCGCGCGCAAATGCTTTTTCATTGCACGGCTATGCGGCAAATGCCTTGTTTTCTAGGGTTCGGCGCACATGCGACACGTGACGTCGTCGAGTGTGGCGCGATGTCGCCACGTGTTCGCTGTACGAATCTTCGCCATTTCTCCGCGGAAAAACGCTTCGATTCGAGGTGGTAACAATCGCTTAAGTGTTTGTGAATGCGAAGAGTTGCACCACGAGAATCTGCGCGACACCCAACGCGAGCAGCGCCAACAACGCAGAGAGATCGAATTCCGCGATCGGCGGAATCAACCGGCGGAAAGGGCGCAACAGCGGCTCGCAGACGCTCGAGAGCAACGCCATGACCGGGTTGTAGCCTGCAGGAACCACCCATGACAGCAGCGCGTAGATGAGGATCGCGCCGATGAAGAACTGGATGAACGAGATGATCAGCCGGAACAGCAGCGCCATCGAGAACGCGAAGGGATTCATCAGCGGGTGACCGGCGATCGCGGTGAGAACCGCAATCTGCAGGGCCGCGAAGATGATGATGACGAGCACGGACGCGGAATCCACCTTGCCCACGGGCGGGAGAACGCGTCGCAGCGGCATGATCACGGGATTCGTCACCACGACGACGAAGTGCGCCAACTGATTGCGGAAGTCAGCCCGCGTGAGCTGCATGACGAAGCGCAGGATGAGGATGTACAGATAGATGGTCAGCAGCGAGTCGACCAGGAAATACAGTGCGGCTCTCATTTTGCGGCCCGTTCTCCAAATGCCCGCGCCATCTCGCGTCCCCGTTCGGTTGCGGCGTGGAGCGCCGCGGCGACGATACTACGGAGGTTCGCCGCTTCGAACGAACGCACGGCGGCCTCCGTGGTGCCGCCCTTGGAGGTGACCTCGGCGCGCAGTCGCGCGAGGTCACCGTCGCTCTCGCGCGCCATGCGGCCGGCGCCGTACAGCGTCTGGATGGTCAGCTCGAGCGCGGCGTCGCGCTGCAGGCCCAGGTTCACCGCGGCGTCCGTCATGAGCTCGGCGAGCAGGAAGAAGTAGGCGGGACCGCTGCCGGACAGCGCCGTCACCACGTCGAGCAGTGATTCGTCCGGCACCCACACGGTGGTACCGGCCGCCCCGAGCACGTCTTCGGCGAGGCGGCGGTGCTCCGCGCCGAGGCCCGCGGGCGCGTACAGGGCACTCGCGCCCGCGCTGTTGAGCGCCGGTCGGTTCGGCATCGCCCGAACTACCGGGATCCCGGCCCCGCTCCAGGCGGCGATGTCGGCTACGCGGATGCCGGCGGCGATCGACAGCACCAGCGGGCGGCGCCGTGCGAGCACGCTGGCGAGGCCTTGCGTCTTCGCAGCCATGTCCTGCGGCTTCACGGCGAGCACCACGACGTCGGCACCGGTGGCCGCCTCCTGGTTGTCGGCCGTGACGAGCACACCGAGCTCGTCGGCGAGCTGGATGCGGCGCGCCTCTACCGCTTCACCGACGCTGATCTTCTGCGGCGCGAGCCCGCGCGCGAGGAGGCCACGGATCAGGGCGCCGCCCATGTTCCCGCCGCCGATGAACGCTGCGTTGATCTCCATGGCTGCGATTATGCGGTGCGCGGGCCGAAGATGGCGGTGCCGACGCGCACGATCGTCGCTCCCTCCGCGACGGCGGCCGGAAAATCCGCGCTCGTGCCCATCGACAGCGTGTCGAGCCCGAAGCCGTGCTCGTTGAGGTAGTCGAACAGCTGCCGCGCCTCGCGGAACCAGGCGCGCTGACGCGCTTCATCGGTTTCGGCGGGTGGCATGCACATGAGTCCGCGCAGTGCGAGTTTCGGCAGCGCGCGGACCGCGGTCGCCAGCTCGCGCATGTCCGCCCCGTCGACGCCGCCCTTGCTGGCCTCACCACCGACGTGCAGCTGCAGGCAGACGTTGAGCGCCGGCGCGTGGTACGGGCGCTGTGCCGAGAGGCGCTCGGCGATCTTCAGGCGGTCGACGCCGTGCACCCAGGCGAACTCCTCCGCGACCGGGCGCGTCTTGTTAGCTTGCAACCGGCCGATGAAGTGCCACGTGAGCTCGCGGCCTGCGAGCTCCGCGATCTTGGGCAGGGCTTCCTGCAGGAAATTCTCGCCGAAGTGCTCGACTCCGGCCCGCGCAGCGCTGTCAATTGCTGCGGCGCTTTGTCCCTTCGAGACGGCCAGAAGCGTGACGGAGTCGACACTCCGTCCGACAGCCCGACAGGCCTCTGCGATGCGCTCCTGAACGGCGCTGGTGCTCTCCGAGCAATTCTGCGGACGGGATAACATATTGATCACTGATACCCGGGTCTATACTCAACGGCGCTTTTCAAGGGACACCGCATGGCCGTCGACGTCGCCCAGCTCCTCGCTTTCGCCGTGAAGAATAACGCCTCGGACTTGCACCTGTCCGCCGGTGTGCCGCCGATGATCCGTGTCGACGGCGACATGAAGCGTATCAACATGCCCGCGCTCACTCATAAAGAAGTGCACGGCATGGTGTACGACATCATGAACGACAAGCAGCGCAAGGCTTACGAAGAGTTCTTCGAGACCGACTTCTCGTTCGAGATCCCGAAGCTCGCGCGCTTCCGCGTCAATGCGTTCAACCAGAACCGTGGCGCGGGCGCGGTGTTCCGAAACATTCCGTCGGTGATCCTCTCGCTCGACGACCTCGCTGCGCCGAAGATCTTCCGCGATCTGTGCATGCTGCCGCGCGGACTGGTCCTCGTGACCGGTCCGACGGGCTCGGGCAAGTCCACCACGCTCGCGGGCATGGTGAACCACTGTAACGACAACCGTCCCGATCACATCATCACGATCGAAGACCCCATCGAATTCGTGCACGAGAGCAAGCGCTGCCTCGTGAACCAGCGCGAAGTGCATCGCGACACGCTCGGCTTCTCCGAGGCGCTGCGCTCGGCGCTGCGCGAAGACCCGGACGTCGTGCTCGTCGGCGAAATGCGCGACCTCGAGACGATCCGTCTCGCGCTCACCGCCGCCGAAACCGGACACCTCGTGTTCGGCACGCTGCACACGAGCTCCGCCGCCAAGACCATCGACCGCATCGTCGACGTATTCCCGGCGCAGGAAAAGGAAATGGTCCGCGCGATGCTGTCCGAATCGCTGCGCGCCGTGATCTCGCAGACGCTGCTCAAGCGCAACGGCGGCGGCCGCATCGCCGCGCACGAGATCATGATCGGCACGCCGGCCATTCGTAACCTCATCCGCGAAGGCAAGATCGCGCAGATGTACTCCGCCATCCAGACCGGGGCCCAGGCGGGCATGCAGACGCTCGACCAGTGCCTCACCGACCTCGTGGCCAAGGGCGTCGTGAGCAAGGAAGAAGCGCGTTACAAGGCCTCGAACAAAGATGCCGTGTAACTAGGAGCGCACCATGGATCGCGAACAAGGCATCAAACTCATGCAGGACCTTCTGCGACGCGTCGTCGAGAAGAAGGCCTCCGACCTGTTCGTCACGTCGGGCTTCCCGCCGGCGATCAAGATCGATGGCGAGGTGCGGCCGCAGTCCGAGCGGGCCCTGACGTCGGAACAGTCGGCCGTGCTCGTGCGCGCCATCATGAACGACCGCCAGACCAAGGAATTCGACGCGACGAAGGAGTGCAACTTCGCGATCGCGCCGCCGGGCATCGGGCGGTTTCGCGTCAACGCGTTCGTCCAGCAGGGCAACACCGGCTGCGTCATCCGTCTCATCAATTCGAAGATACCCACGCTCGAGGAGCTCGAGCTGCCACCCGTCCTGAAGGAGGTCGTGCTGTCGAAGCGTGGCCTCGTGATCATGGTGGGCGGTACGGGTTCGGGAAAGTCCACCTCGCTCGCGGCGATGGTCGGCTACCGCAACGAGAAGACGCGCGGTCACATCGTCACCATCGAAGACCCGGTGGAGTACGTGCACCAGCACAAGGGCTGCGTGATCACGCATCGCGAGGTGGGCGTCGACACCGACAACTGGCACGCGGCACTCAAGAACACGCTGCGCCAGGCGCCCGACGTCATCCTCATCGGCGAAATTCGTGACCGCGAGACGATGGAATACGGCATCCAGTTCGCCGAGACGGGCCATCTCGTGCTCGCGACGCTGCACGCGAACAGCTCCAATCAGGCGCTCGACCGAATCATCAACTTCTTCCCCTACGAGCGCCGCGAGCAGCTCCTGATGGATCTCTCGCTCAACATCCGCGCGCTCGTGTCGCAGCGGCTCATCCCCCGCGAAGCCGGCGCGGGCCGCATCGCGGCGATGGAGATCATGCTCAACTCGCCGCTGATCCAGGACCTGATCTTCAAAGGCAAGGTCCAGGAGATCAAGGAAGTCATGTCGCGCTCCACGCGTCTCGGCATGAAGACGTTCGACCAGGCGCTCTACGACCTGTACGAGTCCGGGTATATCTCCTACGAAGACGCGCTGCGCAACGCCGACTCGAAGAACGAGTTGCGGCTCAAGATCAAGCTCGAGAGCAAGCGCGAGATCAAGAATCTCGACGACGGCGGCGCGCTCGCGATCATCGACGAAGAACAACAGGGCCGGTCGTTTTAGTTAGGACGGAAGATGCCTGCAGTGAACGAGAAGCTCGTCGAAACCGTCGAGGTGAGAGAGCCGGAAGCGGCGCCGATGGTGTTGAACACCCGGCCGCTGTTCAAGCTCATGGTCGAACGCAAGGCATCCGACCTCTTTTTCACGTCGAACGCGCCGATCAAGGTCAAGATCGAAGGCGCGATCATGCCGATCAACAAGCAGATCCTGTCGCCCGAGACGGTGCGCCAGGCCGCGTACGGCCTCATGACGCCCGACCAGCTCGAAAGCTTCAAGCGCGAGCTCGAGATCGACTTCGCGATCTCGGAACCCGGCCTCGGCCGCTTCCGCGTCAACGTGTTCTACCAGCGTGGCTATCCCGCGATGGTGCTGCGCTACATCAGCGCCGACATGCCGAAGCTCGAGCAGCTCGGCCTGCCCGACATGTTCAGGGACCTCATCATGATGAAGCGCGGACTCATCCTGATGGTGGGCGCCACGGGCTCGGGCAAGTCGACATCGATCGCGGCGATGATCAATCACCGCAATGAGGTGTCCTCGGATCACATCGTGACCATCGAGGATCCGATCGAATTCCTGCATACGAACAAGCGTTCCATCGTCAACCAGCGCGAGGTCGGTCTCGACACGAAGAGCTTCGCGCGCGCGTTGCGCGGCGTCATGCGCGCGGCGCCCGACGTCATCCTCATCGGCGAGATCCGCGACAAGGAGACGATGGAGGCCGCGATCAGCCTCGCGGGCACGGGGCACCTCGTGCTGTCGACGCTGCACGCGAACAACACGGCCGAGACGCTCGACCGCATCATCAACATGTTCCCGAACGAGCAGCACAAGCAGGTGTTCCTGGACCTGTCGCAATACCTGCGCGCGATCATGTCGCAGCGCCTCGTGGTCTCGAAGGACGGCAAGCGCATGGCGGCGGTCGAGGTCATGCTGAACACGCCGTACATCACGGAGCTCGTGAAGCGCGGCGACGTCAGCGCGATCAAGGAAGCCATCGTCGCGAGCTCGGAACGCGGCGTTCAGAGTTTCGACATGGCGCTGCTGACCCTCTACAAGCAGAACAAGATCGATCTCGAAGAAGCGCTCACGAACGCCGATTCGCGCTCCAATCTCGAGGCGAAGATCAACTTCGGATGAACTGCGAGCGGCCCGTGCGCCGGTGCCTGGCGTGGCTGCGCCCATCTACGTGCCCCTGGGTCCGGCGCGTTGGTCGATGTCCGGTGAATCGTTCCTGCTCGACGTGGGATTCGGTGGTGTCCGCGTGTATCGCACCGCGGATCTGCAGATCGTCGATCGCTGGGAAAAGAAGGGCTGGGAGGATCTTCCCGCAGTCGGCTTCATCGATGCTCACACCGCGTTCGAATTCGGCGATGGCAGCCGGATTCGATTCCGCGAGTGGTAGGGATGCTGCCGCGGGTCCGCGGCGCAGGGCGGAAACCCGTATCGAGGTGAACTCGCGCTCCGCGGCCCCCGCGCGGCGAAGACGCTTGTGCGCAGCGTTGGTCGGCCCTGCTCCGGACGGGTATCGTTGGCGCATGAACCGCCGCCGCACGCTCGCCTCGATGTTCATCTTGTCGTGCGCGCTGGCGCGCGGCGCCTGCGCCGACGACGCACCCAT
>Ga0136846_1223808_pt1 | contig 15521 bp, 16 predicted proteins | sample HopSoiMetagenom2_FD_96841 | JGI IMG/M metagenome (GOLD analysis project Ga0136846, IMG submission 96841) | Grasslands soil microbial communities from Hopland, California, USA - 2 Assembly 2016 (version 4) | ecosystem: Environmental > Terrestrial > Soil > Grasslands | place: USA: Hopland... | reverse complement strand
TCATCGCGCGGGATGCACACCTTGTACAGCCGCTGGCTGAAAAAGGCCCAGCGGTCGGGGCGGAAGACGTCGTCGGCCCGCCAGACCGGCGGAATGAGAGCGGCGACGGCCAGGATCGGCAGGACGTACGCGAGCGCTCCGCGCGTCGAGGCGATCCAGATCGCCGCCATCACGGCGGCGGCGAGGATCGCGTAGACCGAGAACCGGGACGGAAGGACCTCGTCGAGCACCGGCCAGCGTGAAGGAACCGCCCACGGCATCCACGCGATCCGGTGGCCGTTGACGTAGAGCGCGTTGCCGAGCGAGAACAACGTTGCGATTGCGAAGGCGCCGAGGAGGAAGCGGGTGCCGGCGGAGCGGGGCCGCCGCAGCACGAGCAGCGTGACGATCAGCAAGAGAGGCAGCCCGAGGTAGGCCCCTCGCTCGGGAGTTCCGCCCGGCCAACGGCCCACCGCCTTCGCGAACCATTGCCCGCCGACGCCCGTGACGGGAGTCGGAACGATGATGTTGAGGAGGTCGGTGTCGAAGTAGCCGGCAAAGACGGGCGTGCGCGACGAGAGCCCGCTGACCGCGTAGTAGACGAGCGGTGCGGCAAGCACCCCGGCGAGGAGGTAGCCGGCGGCGAGTGGCCGCAGCGACGAGCGGATCCTCGGCCGCGCCTCGGGGGCGACGGCGAACGCAAGCGCGAGGCCGAGCAGGAGCATGAGCGTCGCCGTGATGCTGATCTCGGTCGAGATGTAGGCCTGGAGGGCGATCAGCAGCCCCACCCGCCACGCAAGCCCCCGCGCGCCGAGGTCGCCGCGCACGTACCGGAGGATCACGAGCGCCATCAGCGGGACGAGGAAGACGCTGGTGAGATTCAGGTGGCCGGCGAACTGGTGGCCGAGCACGTAGCTGGAGAAGCCGTAGAGATAGCCGCCCACGACCGAAGCCCAGGTCGAGCGCGTCACGTAGCGGCAGAGCAGGTACGCGGTCCACGCCGAGAGCGCCGGCAGGAGGACGGCGGCGACGTTGTAGGAGACGTCGGGGCCGAAGAGAAGCGTGATCGGCGAGAACGGGATCGCGAGGCCCGGCACCGACGTCACCCACGCGAGGTTGATCCCCGTCGGCGCGTAGACGACGCGGGTGAAGTAGGGGTTGGCGCCGTGCAGGATTGCGTGCGGCCACCACGCGAACGACCAGACGAAGATGTCGGCGTCGTTCTGCTGCCACTTGCCGACCAGATCCCGGCCCGGATGCGGCAGCAGTCGCCAGCCGAAGTACGCGAACGAGATCGCGATATACATCACGAGGACCGCCAGGCTCGGTCCGGCCCGTCTGCGCACGACGCTGGAATCCATCCGATGGATCATGTCGTCCCGCCGACCATGATCACGAACGGACAACCAGAATGCCCGGATGACCTCGGCTGAGTCCGAGTCTGGCGGGAGGCTCATCTGGCTGATCGCGCTCGAGCGCACGCTGCGCGGTCTCCTGCTGCTCGCGGCCGGCATCTACCTGCTCGTGAAGTCGGGCGCCAACTTCGGCGACATCGCCAACCACATCGCTGCGCGCCTCGAGCTCGATCCGCAGCGGCCGTGGATCCGTCACATCGTCGCGAAGCTCGGCCACCTGAAGAAGCACGAGGTGCAGCTCTTCGGCGTGCTGGCGATCGGCTACGCGGCCCTCGAGATCACCGAGGGGGCCGGGCTCTTCTACCGGAAGCGGTGGGCCGAATGGCTGACCGTGGTCGCCACCTCGCTCCTCGTCCCGCTCGAGGCATACGAGCTCGTCCGGCGCCCTTCCCTCCTGAAGGCCGCCGGCATCGTCGTCAACATCGCGATCGTCGCCTACCTGGTACGTGTCGTGCGGCGGAGGTCGGGGTAACGCCGTGTCGTGCTACGAGCACGTCTTGGTGCGTGGACGGCGTGGTGGTTCGCGCTCTTCTGGCTCTGGCTCCTGCTCACCGGCGACTGGAACCGGATCGAGCTGATCGGCGCCGCGTGCGGCGCAGCGGTCGCAGCCACGATCGCCGAGCTCGTCCGTGCTTCGGCGCGGCAGCCGCTGCCCGTTCCGCTCGAGCGCTTCCGCACCGCGGCCGGCCTCCTGCCCGTCGTCTTCGCCGACTTCGGCATCGTCATGTGGGCGCTCGTCCGCTCGCTCGTGCAGCGCCGCGTCGTCCGCGGCGCCTTCATCACGCGCAACTTCGACGCCGGCGCGAAGACGACGCCGCGTGGCCAGGCCCACCGTGCCTGGACGGTGCTGCTCGCGGGGTTCAGCCCGAACGCCTACGTGATCGACATCGACCCCGATCGTGACACGGTGCTCCTGCACGACCTCGTAACGTGGCGGCGCTCCGAGGAGCCGGCGTGAACGCGTTCGAGATCGCGGCGCTCGCCCTCGTGACGGGGTTCGTGCCGCTGCTCTGGGTGGGCCTGCGTGAGCGCGAGATCGACGGCGTGGTCGCGCTCGAGCTCGCCGGCGCCGTCACGGCGCTCATCCTGGTCTGTCTCGCCGAGGGCTATCACCGCGGCATCTACATGGGAGTGGCCGTCGTGTGCGCCGCCGTCTCGTGGATCAGCGGCCTCGTCTTCGCGCGGTTCCTGGGGCGGCTGTGATGCGCAACGTCGTGGTCGACGTCCTGCTCGCCGCCGGCGTCACAGCCGAGCTCCTCTGCTGCGTCGGCGTCGCGGTGATGCGAACGGCGTTCGACCGGCTCCACTACAGCGCGGCGGGCACGACCGTCGGCCCCTTCTGCATCCTCGCGGCGCTCCTCCTGCGGGAGGGCTTCGGGCAGGTCGGCCTCAGCGGGATCGCCGTCGTTGCGCTGCTCTTCCTCACCGGCCCGCTGGTCGTCCACGCGACCGCCCGCGCCGCCAGACGATGATCGCCGTCGTGCTCGTGCTGGCCGCGCTCGCGGCAACCGCCGTCGCGCTCTGCCTCGACCCGCTGCGCCAGATCGTCCTGAGCGGCATGTACGGCCTGCTGCTCGTGATCCTCTTCGTCGTCCTGCAGGCGCCCGATGTCGCGCTGTCGATGCTCGTCGTCACGACCGTCGCCTATCCGCTGATCGTGCTCGCTGCGATCCGGCGCACCCGCAGGTGAGCCGCCGCACGCTCCGCGGCCTGCTCGCGCTGCCGGCGCTCGGCGTGCTGGGCGCGATCCTCGCGTGGGGCGCCTCCGGGCTCGCGCCGTTCGGGCACTTCCACGGCTTCTACGGCCAGCTGCTGAACGCGATCGCGCTCCCGCAGCGTCACACGACGAACACCGTGACGGCGATCGTCTTCGACTACCGCGGCCTCGACACGATGGGGGAGGAGCTGATCCTCTTCGCGGCGGTCGTCGGCGTCGTCCTGCTGCTGCGGGAGGCGGGGCATCCGACCCAGCAGGACATCGCACGCGACCGGGTGCACAGCGAGGCGCTGCGCTACTTCGGCGTCGCGGGCGCCGCCCTCGTCGTCCTCGTCGGCGTCTGGCTGGTCGCGTTCGGCCTCGTCACCCCCGGCGGCGGCTTCCAGGGCGGCGTGACGATCGCCTCCGGCGTCGTCGTCCTCTTCCTGACCGCCGGGTATCGCTCGTGGCGCCGCCTGGCGTCCGAGCACGCGCTCGATCCGCTCGAGGCAACGGGCGCCGCCGCCTACATCACGCTCGGGCTCGCGACGCTGATCGCGGGCGCGCCGTTCCTGCACAACTTTCTGGGTCCGGGCAAGACGGGGACGCTCTTCTCCGGCGGCAGCATGAGCCTGCTCAACTGGGCCGTAGCGCTCGAGGTGGCTGCGGCGAACCTCGTCCTCTACACGGAGTTCCTCCAGCAATACGTCGTCTCGCTCGTGCCGGACACCGGGGAGGAGTAGGCGTGCACTACCTGCCCTATGGCGTCGCGGCGTGGATCTTCTGCGTCGGCATCTACGGCGCGATCGTCAGCCGCAACCTGATCCATCTCGCCATGTGCCTCGCCGTGACGCAGTCCTCGACGTACATCCTGCTGCTCACGATCGGCTATCGGAAGCACGGGACCGCGCCGGTCTTCAAGGGCTTCGAGAACCGGACGAGGGGCGTCGACCCCGTTGTCCAGGCGCTGACGCTGACAGACATCGTCGTCAGCGTCACCGTGATCGCGCTCATCCTCGCCCTCGCGCTCGACGCGCACCGGGCCGCCGGCACGGTCGATCCCGACGAGCTCGTAGGTCTGCACGGTTGAGCTGGCTGCTGCCCCTTCCGGTCGCGATCCCGCTTCTCGCATCGGCGCTCGTCGTGGCGTGCGACCACTTCGCACCCAAGTGGGTGAAGGACCTGATCGTGATCGGCGCGGCGTCGGCCGCCACCGTGTTCGCGGCGCTCGCGCTGGTCCAGGCCGAGCGCGGCGACATCGTGCACTGGTTCGGGGGCTGGCACTCCGACCACGGCGTCGCTCTCGGCGTCTCTTTCGTCGGCGAGCCGTTCGGGGCCGGCATGGCGGTGCTCGCGCTCGGCGTCACGACCCTTGCGCTGCTCTACTCGTGGACATATCTGCGCGCCGCCGCGCAGACCTATGACGCCCTCCTGCTCGTGCTCGGCGGCGGGATGGCCGGCTTCGCGCTCACCGGGGACGTGTTCAACATGTTCGTCTGGTTCGAGCTGATCGGAGTGGCGGCGTACGCGCTCTCCGGGTTCAAGGTCGAGGAGATCGGCCCGTTGCAGGGCGCAGTCAACTTCGCGATCTCGAACACCATCGCCGGTTACCTGCTCCTGATCGGGATCGCGCTGCTCTACGGGCGCACAGGCACGCTCAACCTCGTCCAGCTCGGCAAGTCGCTCGCCGGTCATCCCACGGACCGGCTGACGGTCGTCGCGTTCACGCTTCTCGTGGCGGGGCTCCTCGCCAAGGCGGCGATCGCCCCGTTCCATCTCTGGCACGCCGATGCGCACGCAGTCGCGCCGGCGCCGGTCTGCGCCGTCTTCTCGGGCGTCATGATCCAGCTCGGGCTCCTCTTCGTCGCGCGGGTCTACTGGACGGTCTTCACCCCCCAGCTGCAGATGCATGCGGCGGCGGTGAGAGGCCTGTTGCTCGCGCTCGGCGTCGTGACGATGCTCGTCGGCGCGCTGATGTGCTTCCTGCAGCGGCACCTGAAGCGGATGCTCGTGTTCTCGACGATCGCGGAGGCCGGGATCATGCTCGCCGGGATCGCGCTGCTCGATCCGAGGTCGCTCGCCGGCACGGCCGACCTCGTTCTCTCGCACGGGCTGCTCAAGGCCGGCCTCTTCCTCGTCTGCGGGCTCGTGATCGTGCAGCTGCGGGAGGTGGACGAGCTCCGTCTGCACGGCGCCGGGCGGCGTTTGCCGTTCAGCGCCGTCTTCTGGCTGGCCGGCACGATCGGAATGATCGGCGTGCCCTACGTCGGCGTCTTCCTGGGCCACTCGCTGATCGAGGACGGCGCGGTCTCGCAACACGTCGAGTGGCTGCAGCCGCTCATGATGATCGCCGCGGGCGTCACGGCGGGCACGCTCCTGCGCGCCTGGGCGCGCATCTTCCTCGGCTGGGGCCCGCGCGACGACCAGCTGCTCACGCACGAGCCCGAAGAAGATCCTGCCGAGCAGCGCTCGTTCGTGCCTCTCATGCGGGCGACCGCCGCCGTCGCACTCGCGCTCGGCCTCGTGGTGAGCGTCGTCCCGGGGCTCGAGCGCCGGACGGAGGAGGCCGCGAAGCGGTTCGTCGACCGCAAGGCGCTCGAGGCGCAGGTGCTGCACGGGGCCGAGCCGGCGGCTCCGCCGCGTCTCGCACACGACATCCCGCCGCCGAGCGGAGCGAGCGTCGCGTACGGCATGGGCGCGGCCGTGCTCGCGCTCGCGGTCGCGGCCTTCGGCCTCTGGCGCGGGCGGCTGCCGTTCTCGTTGCGGCGTCCGGCATGGCGTGCACTCGGCCCGCCGATCGGCGTCATCCGCGCCGCGCACAGCGGCATCGTCGGCGACTACGTCCTCTGGATCGTCGCCGGCACGGCGCTGATGGGCGCCGTCTGGGCCTTCACACTCACTTAAAGCGGCGGAACAGAAGGACGGACGTTCCCGGAGCAGCGCAGACGGACGGGCCGGCAGAGCCGCCACGTCCCGATGGTCGGCGCCGACACGCGGCGCCTCAGACTTCCTGCCGTTTCGGGACCGCGCCGCCGGGAATCGGAACGGCATGATCACTTTGATCATCCTCTTCATCCTGGTCGCCCTCGCGATCGGGTTCACCTTCGCGCTCGGGCTCGGCCCGCTCGCGATCGTCCCGGCCGTCCTCGCCGTCGGCGTCGCGATCTGGCTGATCGCGGCCCTCGCCCGCGGACAGACGCCGGGCCGCGCCGCCCGGCGCACGGAAACGCCGGAGCTACTCGGCCCCGGCGGCCCCGACGATCCTGACCGCGGCCGATGACGAGCATCGGCTACGCGCTCTCCTCCGAGGAGCGGAAGCCGCACGAGCTCGTCGAGCAGGCCCGGATGGCGGAATCGGCGGGCTTCGAGTTCGCGCTCATCTCCGATCACTTCCACCCGTGGCTCGACGAGCAGGGCGAGAGCCCGTTCGTCTGGAGCGTGCTCGGCGCGATCGCCGAGGCGACCGAGCGCATCCCGATCGGCACCGGCGTCACGTGCCCGACGATGCGGCTCCACCCGGCGATCGTCGCCCACGCCGCCGCGACCTCCGCTTGCCTGATGCCGGGCCGCTTCTTCCTCGGGCTCGGCACGGGCGAGAACCTGAACGAGCACATCCTCGGCGACCGCTGGCCGAGCGCCGAGGAGCGGCTCGAGATGCTGGAAGAGGCGGTAGGAATCATCCGCGAGCTCTGGGAGGGCGGTCTCGTCACACACCGGGGCAAGCACTACACGGTCGACCGCGCGCGCCTCTACACGGTCCCGGACGAGGCGCCGCCGGTCGCGATCGCGGCGGCTGCGGAGAACGCCGCCGAGCTCGCGGGGCGACTCGGCGACGCGCTCGTCTCGACGGCGCCCGACGCCGACGTGGTCAAGGCGTTCGAGAAAGCCGGCGGGAACGGCAAGCCGAAGTACGGCCAGTTCCACGTCTGCGTCGCCGACAGTCGCGCGCAGGCGGTCGAGACGGCGTACCGCTGCTGGCGGAACGGCGCGCTTCCCGGCGAGCTCGGCCAGGAGCTGCCCCTTCCCCGGTATTTCCGACAGGCGACGTCGGCGCTCACGCGTGAGCAGGTCGCAGAACAGGTCGTGTGCGGCAGCGATCCGGGCCCCCACCGCGAGAAGATCGAGGAGTTCGCCGACGCCGGCTTCGACCGCGTCTACGTGCACCAGGTCGGGAGCGACCAGGAGGCCTTCATGCGTCTCTACGAGCGTGAGGTTCTGTCCGCCGCAGTTCGGTGACGGTCGTCGCGGTCACCGGCGCCTCGGCCGGCGTCGGGCGTGCAACCGCACGCGCCTTCGCCCGCGAGGGAGCGGACGTCGGGCTGATCGCCCGCGGCCGAGCGCGCCTCGACTCGACGAAGCGCGAGATCGAGGCCGCCGGGCGCCGCGCCGTCGTCGCCGAGACCGACGTCGCAGACTGCGACCAGGTCGAGGCGGCCGCACAGCGGATCGAGGACGAGCTCGGGCCGATCGACGTCTGGGTGAACAACGCGATGGCGACGGTCTTCGCGCCGGTGAAGGACACGACGCCCGAGGAGTTCCGCCGCGCCACCGAGGTCACCTATCTCGGCTCCGTGTGGGGGACGATGAGCGCGCTGCGCCGGATGCGCGAGCGCGACGCGGGCGTGATCGTGCAGGCGGGCTCGGCGCTCGCGTACCGCGGCATCCCGCTCCAGGCGGCGTACTGCGGAGCGAAACACGCGCTACAGGGCTTCCTCGAGTCGCTGCGCACCGAGCTGCTGCACGAAGGGTCGAACGTGCGCCTGACGATGGTGCAGCTGCCGGCGCTCAACACGCCGCAGTTCACGTGGAGCCGCGCAAAGCTGCCGCACTCGCCGCAACCGGTGCCGCCCATCTTCCAGCCCGAGGTCGCCGCCGATGCGATCGTCTGGGCCGCGAGTCATCCGCGTCGCGAGCTGATGGTCGGCTGGCCGACCGTCAAGGCGATCGTCGGCAACGCGATCGCGCCGTCGCTCGCCGACCGCTACCTCGCGCGCAACGCCTACGGAGCACAGCAGACCGACCAGCCCGTCGACCCGGCTCGCCGCGACAACCTGTTCGAGCCGGTCCCCGGCGATCAGGGCGCGCACGGGCCCTTCGACGACAAGGCTCGCGGCCGGAGCGTCCAGCTCCGGCTCAACAAGCACAGGATTCCGCTCCTCGTCGCCCTCGCCGCCCTGGCGGGCGCCGTCACCCAGGAGGTGAAGAAGTAATGGCCAAGCTGGTCGCCGACTACATCCTCGAGCGTCTCCGCCGGTGGGACGTCCACCGCATCTACGGCTATCCGGGGGACGGCATCAACGCAATGCTCGGCGCGCTCGACCGCGCCGAGGGCGACCCGGAGCTGATCCAGGTCCGCCACGAGGAGATGGCCGCGTTCATGGCCTGCGGCCACGCCAAGTTCACCGGTGAGGTCGGCGTCTGCCTCGCGACCTCCGGGCCCGGCGCGATCCACCTCCTGAACGGCCTCTACGACGCGAAGCTCGACCATGCGCCGGTCGTCGCGATCGTCGGTCAGCAGGCGCGCGCGGCTCTCGGCGGCGACTACCAGCAGGAGGTCGACCTCGTTTCGCTCTTCAAAGACGTCGCGCACGAGTACGTGCAGATGGCGACGGAGCCGGCGCAGATCAGGCATCTCATCGACCGCGCGATCCGCATCGCGCTCGCCCAGCGGACCGTCACCTGCGTCATCGTCCCGAACGACCTTGCTTCGATGGAGGCGGTCGAGGCGCCGCCCCACGAGCACGGGACGATCCACTCGAGCATCGGCTACACCCGGCCGCGGATCGTTCCGGTCGAGAGCGAGCTTCGTCGAGCGGCCGACATCCTGAACGACGGCCGGAAGGTCGCGATCCTGGCCGGCCAGGGCGCGATCGGCGCCGCGGACGAGCTGATCGACGTCGCGCAGATCCTCGGCGCCGGCGTCGCGAAGGCGCTGCTCGGCCGCGCCGTCCTGCCCGACGACCTGCCGTTCGTCACCGGCTCGATCGGCCTGCTCGGCACTCGCCCGAGCTGGGAGCTGATGTCGGGCTGCGACACCCTCCTGATGGTCGGCTCGAGCTTCCCGTACTCGGAGTTCCTCCCGAAGGAAGGCGAAGCACGCGGAGTGCAGATCGACATCGACCCGCGGATGATCGGCATCCGCTACCCGATGGACGCCCACCTCGTCGGCGACGCGGCCGAGACGCTGCGCGCCCTCATCCCGCTGCTCGAGACGAAGGAGGACCGCTCCTGGCAGGAGCAGCTCGAGCGGTCGGTCCAGGACTGGTGGCACCTGATGGCGGAGCGTGCGCAGGAGCCCGCCGATCCCGTCAACCCGCAGCTCGTCTTCTGGGAGCTCTCGCCACGGCTGCCCGACAACTGCATCATCAGCGCCGACTCGGGCTCGGCAGCGAACTGGTTCGCCCGCGACCTCAAGCTGCGCCGCGGGATGATGGCGTCTCTCTCCGGGACGCTCGCGACGATGGGGCCCGGGGTGCCCTACGCGATCGCGGCCAAGTTCGCCCATCCCGAGCGCGCGGCGATCGCGCTCGTCGGCGACGGCGCGATGCAGATGAACGGGCTCAACGAGCTGATCACGATCGCCAAGTACTGGCGCCGGTGGAGCAATCCGACGCTCGTCGTGCTCGTGCTCAACAACCGCGACCTGAACCAGGTGACGTGGGAGCAGCGCGCGATGGAAGGCGATCCGAAGTACCCGGGGACGCAGTCGATTCCGGACTTCCCGTATGCACGGTACGCGGAGCTGATCGGCCTCAAGGGCGTGCGCGTCGCCGATCCCGACCGCGTCGCCGACGCCTGGGACGAGGTGCTCGGCGCCGACCGCCCGGCGGTGCTCGAGGTGGTCACCGATCCGGAGGTTCCGCCGCTGCCGCCGCACATCACCTTCGAGGAGGCCAGGCACTTCGCCAGCGCCGTCCTCCACGGCGATCCGGGCAGCCGGCAGATGATCCGCCACTCGATCAGGCAGATGTTCGACTCGATCAAGCCCCGAAGCTGAGCGAATGACTGCGGTCCTCGAGCGCATCGACACGCCGCTTGCCGAGGTGCGCGCCTCGGTCTTCGTCGTGCCGACGGACGCCCACGAATCCGACGGCACGCTCGAATGGGACCAGACGACCCTCGTGCTCGTCGAGGCCGCGGCCGGCGACGAGACCGGGATCGGCTGGACGTACGGCGCTGCAGCGGCCGCGAAGGTCGTCGAGGACGAGCTCGCTTCGATGATCGTCGGGATGAGCGCCCTCGACGTGCGCGGCGCGCAGCTTGCCATGCGGCGCGCGCTCCGCAACGCCGGCTATCCGGGTATCGGCGCTTCCGCGGTCTCGGCGGTCGACATCGCGCTCTGGGATCTGAAGGCGAAGCTCCTCGGCGTGCCGCTCGTGACCCTCCTCGGAGCGATCCACGAGACGGCCCCCGTCTACGGCAGCGGCGGTTTCTGCTCGTACACCGACGAGCAGCTCGCGCGGCAGCTCGCGGGCTGGGTCGACGACGGCATTCCGCGTGTCAAGATGAAGGTGGGACGCGAGCCCGACCGCGACCTCGACCGCGTGCGCGTCGCACGCCTCGCAATCGGCGACGATGCTGAGCTCTACGTCGACGCGAACGGCGCGTTCGTTCCCGAGGGCGCACTGCGTGTCGCCGACGCCTACGCGGCGTGGGGAGTGACCTGGTTCGAGGAGCCGGTCAGCTCGAACGACGTCGACGGCCTCCGCCTGCTTCGGAGCAAGGCGCCGCCCGGAATGGAGATCGCCGCCGGCGAGTACGCGTACACGCCCGACGACTTCAGGGCGCTGCTGGGGGCCGTCGACTGCCTGCAGGCGGACGTCACCCGCTGCGGCGGCATCACCGGCTTCCTGCAGGCGGCGAGCCTGGCAGACGCCTTCGAGCTCGACCTTTCCGGGCACACCTCTCCGACGATCCACGCACACGTGATCTGCGCGGTCGCCAAGGCGCGCCACGTCGAGTGGTTCCACGACCACGTTCGGATCGAGCGGATGTTGTTGGACGGCTTCCTCGAGCCGGAGGGCGGTCAGCTGCGACCCGATCGCTCGCGGCCCGGTCTCGGCGTCGAGCTCAAGCGTGCAGACGCCCGGCGCTATGCGGCCTGAACGCGGCGCGTCGCTCGAGGCGGCCCTGCGGGCCTCCGTCGAGGGCGAGGTCCGCTTCTCCGACGGCGACAGGGCGCTCTACGCGGCGACAGGCTCGAACTACCGGCAGCTGCCGATCGGCGTCGTCCTGCCGCGGACGGTCGACGACGTGATCGCGACCGTGAAGGCGTGCCGCGAGCACGAGGCGCCGATCACCTCGCGCGGCGGCGGGACGAGCCTTGCCGGGCAGGCGATCAACGTCGCGGTCGTGATCGACTTCTCGAAGTACCTCTACCGCGTGCTCGAGATTGACCCCGAACGAAGGCTCGCACGCGTCGAGCCCGGCGTCGTCCTCGACCGGCTCCGCGAGGAGGCGGAGGAGCACGGGCTGACGTTCGGCCCCGATCCCTCGACGCACGACCACTGCACGCTCGGCGGAATGATCGGCGCCAACTCGTGCGGCGTCAGGTCGGTGATGGCGCAGTTCTACGGACCGGGCCCGCGCACGTCCGACAACGTGCACGAGCTCGATGTCCTCACCTACCGCGGTGAGCGCCTGCGCGTCGGGCCCGAGGGCGGGGGGGCGCCGGAGCGGCTCGCGACCGAGCTGAAGGACCTCTCCGACCGCTACGGCGACCTCGTGCGCGATCGCTACCCCGACATCCCGCGCCGCGTCTCCGGCTACAACCTCGACGACCTGTTGCCCGAGAAGGGCTTCCACGTCGCTCGCGCTCTCGCGGGCACCGAGGGCACGTGCGTGACGACGCTCGAGGCAACGGTGCATCTCATCCACAGCCCGCGTTTCCGCTCGCTCGTCGTCGCCGGCTACGAGGACGCTGCGACGGCTGCCGATCACGTCCCGGTCGTCATGGAGCACAAGCCCACCGGGCTCGAGGGCATCGACGAGCAGCTGATCGAGGACATGACGCTCCTCGGCAAGCACGTGCACGAGCTCTCGCTCCTGCCGGACGGCTACGGCTGGCTCGTGATCGAGGTCGGCGGTGACACGAAGCAGGAGGCCGACGACCGCGGTCGCGAGATCATCGCCGCTCTCGAGAAGGCGAAGGGCGGGCTGCGCGGCACGAAGCTCTACGACGACCCGGCCGGCGAGAAGCACATCTGGGACGTGCGCGAGGCCGGGCTCGGCGCGACGGCGTTCGTCCCGGGCCAGCCGGACACGTACGAGGGCTGGGAGGACAGCGCGGTCCCGCCCGAGCGCCTCGGCGACTACCTCCGCGCGCTGAAGCAGCTCGCCGGCCGCTACGACTACCGCAGCGCGCTCTATGGGCACTACGGCCAGGGCTGCGTGCACGCACGCTGGAACTTCGACCTCACGTCCGTCGACGGCATTCGCACCTGGCGGCGCTTCCTCGAAGAGGCGGCCGACCTCGTCCTCTCGTTCGGCGGATCGCTCTCGGGCGAGCACGGCGACGGACAGTCGCGCGCGGAGCTGCTGCCGAAGATGTTCGGGGACGAGCTCGTCGAGGGCTTCCGCGAGTTCAAGGCGCTCTGGGACCCGGACTGGCAGATGAACCCCGGCAAGGTCGTCGCCCCGCACGCGATCACCTCCGACCTGCGCCTCGGCCCCGACTACAGGCCCGCCCGCGTGAAGACGCACTTCGCGTATCCACACGACGGTGGCAGCTTTGCCCACGCGACCCTTCGCTGCGTCGGGATCGGCAATTGCCGCAAGGCGAAGGGCGGCGTGATGTGCCCGAGCTACATGGTCACCATGGAGGAGAAGCACTCGACACGCGGTCGGGCGCACCTGCTCTGGGACATGCTCCAGGGCGACGAGCGCGACGTCTGGCGGTCGGACGACGTGCTCGACGCGCTCGACCTCTGCCTCTCGTGCAAGGGGTGCACCAACGAATGTCCCGTGAACGTCGACATGCCGACGCTGAAGGCGGAGTTCCTCGCTCACCACTACTCGCACAAGCCGAGGCCGCGTCACGCCTACGCGTTCGGTCTGATCGACCAGTGGGCGCGGCTGGTTGCACGAGCTCCGGCCGCCGCGAACTTCGTCACGCAGTCTCCGGGGCTCGCTCGTCTCGCGAAGGCCGCAGCGGGCGTGGCGCCGCAACGGCGGCTGCCGGCGTTTGCGCAAACGAGCTTCCAGGCATGGTTCGCCGCGCGCGAGCAGCGCGCCGGCAGCCGGCGCGTCCTCTTCTGGCCGGATACGTTCACGAATCACTTCGAGCCGGAGGTGGGGATCGCCGCCGTCGAGGAGCTCGAGTCGGCGGGCTTCCAGGTCCAGGTTCCGCGACGGCACGTGTGTTGCGGCCGCCCGCTCTACGACTACGGGTTCCTCGGGCTCGCCCGACGCTATCTCCGCCGCACGCTCGCAGCTCTCCGCGACGAGATCCGTACGGGAGTCCCGATCGTCGGCGTCGAGCCGAGCTGCGTCGCCGTCTTCCGTGACGAGCTCGTGAAGATGCTCCCGGACGACGAGGACGCGAAGCGCCTCGCCAGGCAGACGTTTCACTTCGCCGAGTTCCTCGCACGCGAGAGCGACTACGAGCCGCCGCAGCTCACCGGGCGCGCGCTCCTCCACGGCCACTGCCACGGCCGTGCGACGAACGCCTTCGCCCCCGAGCAGAAGCTGCTCGAGCATGTCGGGCTCGTGGTCGACGCACCCGACAGCGGCTGCTGCGGGATGGCGGGCGCGTGGGGGTACGAGCGCGACCACTTCGAGGTGTCGAGAGCGTGCGCGGAGCGCGTGCTCCTGCCGGCCGTCCGCGACGCGGCGCCGCAGACGCTTCTCGTCGCAAGCGGCTTCTCGTGCCGAAGCCAGGTCGAGCAGCTTGCCGGGCCGAAGCCTCTCCACGTCGCGCAGGTGCTGCGGCTCGCGCGCGGCCGCTCGGTGTCGGACGCCGGTCAGGCCCGCGAACGACAGGAGAGCCGGGTTCGATAGACGAGGGGGCCGCCACGGTTCGTGACGACCCCCTCAGCGACGCGCTAGGCGCCGCCCCGCCTCGTGCTTCTCTTCCGCCCCGACGTGCCCCGCTTGGCGGTCGAGCGCTTGGCGGTGCTCCGCTTCGCGGTGCCGCGCTTGGCGGTCGAGCGCTTCGCGGTGCTCCGCTTCGCGGTGCTCCGCTTGGCCGTGCTCCGCTTCGCCGTGCTCCGCTTCGCCGTGCTCCGCTTCGCGGTGCCGCGCTTGGCGGTCGAGCGCTTCGCGGTGCTGCGCTTGGCGGTCGAGCGCTTGGCGGTGCGCCGCTTCGCCGTGCTCCGCTTGGCGGTGCTGCGCTTGGCGGTCGAGCGCTTGGCGGTGCCCCGCTTCGCCGTGCTCCGCTTCGCGGTGCTGCGCTTCGCGGTCGTGCGCTTCGCGGTCGTACGCTTCGCGGTGCTCCGCCTGGCCGTGCTGCGCTTGGCGGTGCTCCGCTTGGCGGTACTCCGCTTTGCAGCCGACTTCTTGGAACTGCGTGGCGGCATGCCACACCTCCTTAGGGGTTTGAACTATCCCGCTGCTTCCGCAGTCCGGTCAAGCATGAGGCACCCACCTGACAGCATTGCGCGTGCAAGCGGGTGCGACGGACCACATTCGTTTGCGTTGAGGATGTTCATGCTGCATTTGCGATGTATCCAACCATTATGCGCCTCACACATTGCACGTGCACAATCGTTTTCCTTGCGCGACAACGGGAACGTCTCGAGAACGTGTCAGCAGTAGAGCTCGTCGAACGTGAACGCACACTCCCCGGAGTGCGTCGTGCGGTGCAGGAGTGTCGTGGTTGCGACTTGTGGCGCAACGCAACGCAGGCGGTGTTCGGCGAGGGTCCCGTTTCTGCGCAGGTGATGCTCGTCGGCGAGCAACCGGGTGACAAGGAAGACGTTGCCGGTCATCCGTTCGTCGGTCCGGCCGGACGTGTGCTCGACGAAGCACTCGACGAAGCGGGCATCGACCGGAACCAGGTTTACGTGACGAACGCCGTCAAGCACTTCAAATGGAAGGCGCGCGGCAAGCGCCGGATCCACGACAAGCCGAACGCTGCCGAGCTCGCCGCGTGCCGGCCGTGGCTCGACGCCGAGCTGAGGTTCGTCGCCCCGCGCGTGCTCGTCCCGCTCGGCGCGACGGCCGCCCAGGCGCTACTCGGGCGGAGCTTCCGGGTGACGCAGCGCCGCGGCGAGCCGCTCGAGGGGACCGGGCTCGCCGACTACGTCGTGGCGACCGTCCATCCGTCGTCGATCCTCCGGGCGCCCGACGAGGAGGCCCGCCGGCAGGGACGGCTCGACCTGGTCGCCGACCTGGCGGTGGTTGGCGAGCTGCTCGCACGGGTAGCCCAGGAGCACTGACTTCCGAGAAGAGAGGTGACCATGGGGAAGAGCGTCAAGGACGCGATGACGTCC
>Ga0136846_1230241_pt1 | contig 15522 bp, 20 predicted proteins | sample HopSoiMetagenom2_FD_96841 | JGI IMG/M metagenome (GOLD analysis project Ga0136846, IMG submission 96841) | Grasslands soil microbial communities from Hopland, California, USA - 2 Assembly 2016 (version 4) | ecosystem: Environmental > Terrestrial > Soil > Grasslands | place: USA: Hopland... | reverse complement strand
TTCTGGCTGCCGAAATGGACCGGCAAGATGTACAACGAGACGCTCGGCCAGTGGCATTTCTGGCTGACGCTCATTTTCTTCAACATGATCTTCTTCGTGCAGCACTTCCTCGGCATGGCGGGCATGCCGCGCCGCATCCCGGACTACCCGCTCATGTTCCAGACCTGGAACGAGGTCTCGTCCCTCGGCGCATTCGGCTTCGCGCTGGCGCAGTTCCTCTTTCTCTACAACCTGTTCACGACGCTGAAGAGCGGCGTGCCGGCGGCGCAGAAGCAGTGGGAAGGCGCAGACTCGCTCGACTGGACGCACCTGCCGACGCCGGCGCCGTACCACACGTTCGAGACGCCCCCGGTCTTGAAGTGAACTGAGGCAGTGACCCGAAACACTCGGACCGCACTCATCTTGGCCACCATCGCGCTCGCCTTCTTCTTCGGCATCATCGCCAAGTACTGGGTTTGGGGAAAATGAGGCGCGGATGAGCGTCGCTATCGACAACCGGCGCCTGTTCACGCGGCTCGCCTTGGTGGCGCTCGGCATGTTCGGCTTCGGCTATGCGCTGGTGCCGTTCTATTACCAGATCTGCGCGGCCTGGGGCGTGAACTCGTTCGGCGAGGTGGCCGAAAGACCCGCCAATACCCAAGTCGACACGACGCGCACGATCACCGTCGAGTTCGACTCGAACGCGCATGGACTGCCCTGGCGCTTCAAGCCCCTCGTGAACCACATCGAGGTCCATCCCGGCCAGGTCGCCACGGTCGAATACGAAGTTTCCAACGAGCGCGGCGAGCCCGTGACGGCGCAGGCAGTGCCGAGCTACGGCCCGCCGCTCGCCGGCGAATACTTCAAGAAGATCGAATGCTTCTGCTTCACGCAGCAGACGCTCGCCGCCGGCGAGGTGCGTCGCATGCCGGTGACTTTCGTCGTCGATCCGAAGCTGCCGAAGGACGTGAACAGCATCGCGCTGTCGTACACGTTCTTCGAGGTGGCCGGACGCGGCGGGAAGAGTTGATGAAGACTAGGAAAGGCTAGGGAGAAAAACATGGCGCACAGCGCACACACCCACGATCGCCAGCTGCATTACTCGGTCCCGGCGCCCATGCCGTGGCCGATCATGGGCTCGGCCTCCCTCTTCCTGATGGCGCTCGGCGCGATTTTCGTCTTCAACGGCCGCATGGGCGGCTGGGTGTCGATCGCCGCCGGCTTCATGCTGCTCCTCTACATGATGGTGCGCTGGTTCGGCGACGTGATCCGCGAGTCCGAAGCCGGCAAGTACGGCCGCTGGGAGGACCTTTCGTTCCGCTGGGGAATGAGCTTTTTCATCCTGTCGGAGGTGATGTTCTTCGGCGCGTTCTTCGGCGCGCTCTTCTGGGTGCGTCAGTACTCGATCCCCGACCTGGCGACCATCGAGTCGAATGCGCTCGTCTGGCCGGGCTTCACGCCGCACTGGCCGTCCGCCGGCCCCGCTTTCCTCGAGGAGTTCTCGCCGATGGGCGCGTGGGGCGTCCCGGCCATCAACACGCTTCTCCTCCTCTCGTCCGGCGTCACCGTGACGATTGCCCATTGGGGCCTGAAGGAGAACAAGCGCGGCGTGCTGATCGGCTGGCTAGCGGCGACGGTCCTGCTCGGGGTCCTGTTCCTCGTCCTGCAGGCTTGGGAGTACACGCACGCCTACCACGAGCTGAATCTCAAGCTCTCGACCGGCGCCTATGGCTCGACGTTCTTCATGCTGACCGGGTTTCACGGCTTCCACGTCACCTGCGGCGCCATCATGCTGACGGTGATCCTGTTCCGCTGCATCGCGGGCCACTTCAAGCCCGACCATCACTTCGGCTTCGAGGGCGTGGCGTGGTACTGGCACTTCGTCGACGTGGTGTGGCTCGGACTGTTCATCTTCGTCTACTGGCTATAGTCGCTCTTTGAAGTAGCCGAAGTAGTAGCCGAGCATCAGGAAGGCGAAGAGGGCGATCGAAAGGCCGACGCGCAGCGCGAGGGCCTTCAGCGCGCGATTCGAGCCGCTTTGGTCCTTGTAGACGAAGACCAGGGCTGAGAAGAGGCTCGCGACGATCAGCACCAACATCCCGATTACGACGTAGCGCATGCTTCGAGGATACTCTTTCCGTCCGCGCGTCTGGGGCCTCGCGGCGGCCGCGTTCGCCTGCGCGATCTTCGTCGCCCTCGGCCACTGGCAATCGCGCCGCGCAACCGAAAAGCGTGATCTCGCCGCGGCGTTCGAGCGCGCGCTGAGCTCGGCGCCGGTCGAGTTGCCCCCTGGCCCGGTCGACGCCGCGAAGCTCGTTCGCCAGCACGTCGCCGCGCGAGGCGAGTTCCTCGCCGAGCGCACGCTCCTTCTCGACAACAAGCTGCGGCGCGGACGCGCCGGCTACGAAGTGGTGACGCCGCTTCGCATAGGGACGTCGCGCTGGCACGTGCTCGTTAACCGCGGCTGGATCGCGACGGGCGCATCGCGTGACACATTGCCGGAGGTCCGCACGCCAGGCGGCGAGGTGCGCATCGACGGCATGGCTCTGGAGCGCATTCCGCACGCGTTGGCATTGCAGCCGCCGAGCGGCAAGGTACGACAGAACATCGACATCGCCGCATTCGCCGCCGAAACCGGGCTGCAGCTGCAGCCGATAGTGATCGAGCAGCGTTCGGACTCCCCCGATGGCTTGCTGCGCGACTGGCCGCGCCCCGACCTCGGCATCGAGAAGCACAAGAGCTATTCTTTGCAGTGGTATTCGTTCGCCGCGCTGGCCGTCGTGCTCGGCATCGTTCTCTCCTTCCGCCGCATTTCGGACCATGGGCCCCAGGGTTAAGGTCGCCCTCGTTTTCCTCGTCTGCGCGGCGCCATTCGCGCTCAGCTGGATGGCGTACGAGCTCGGCTGGGCTGGCAGGGGACGCACCGGCAATTACGGCGAATTGCTGTCGCCTAAGCCGGTGGCCGGTCCGCTCGCGCCGCTGAAAGGCAAATGGGTACTGGTCACATTCGATGCAGCGGCGTGCGACAGCGCGTGCGAAAAAAAGCTCTACATCGTGCGGCAGGTCCGTCGCGCTCTCGGCAAGGACGCGGAGCGTGTCGAGCGCCTGTGGGTCGTCACCGACGGCGCAAAGCCACGTCCGGAAGTGCTCGCCGCCATCGAAGGCGCTCACGTCGCGACCGCAGCCCCCGGCTTCGAGGGCGATCGGATCTACCTCGTCGATCCGATCGGCAACCTGATGATGCGCTTTCCGGGCGATCCCGATCCGGCGAAGATCATCCGCGATCTGCAGCGCCTGCTCAAATACTCGAGCTTCGGATGAGAAAGCTCGCCATCGCGGCCGCGGTGCTCGCTCTTATCGTCGTCATCGTCGGCGCCTACGTTCGCCTTTCGGATGCGGGGCTCGGTTGTCCCGACTGGCCGCTCTGTTATGGCAAACCGCTGCCGTCGGATATCGCCCACCCGGACGCGCTTGCCAGGGCTTGGAAGGAGATGGGGCACCGCTACCTCGCGACCACGCTCGGCCTCTTCATCCTCGCTCTCTGCGCGCTCGCTTGGCGCAAACGTCGCTTGCGCGGCCTCACGACGGCGCTGCTCGTCGTGGTCGCCTTCCAGGGCGCGCTCGGCATGTGGACCGTTACCTTGCTGCTCAAGCCGGCGATCGTCACCGGTCATCTTGTCGGCGGGCTCGCCACGCTTGCGCTCTTGTTGTGGCTTGCGCTCAGCGAATCGGCGCATGAACGCGACGACCGGCTACGGGCGATGCGCCCGCTTGCCGCGGCGACGCTTGCGATCGTTGCCCTCCAGGTGGTTCTCGGTGGCTGGGTAAGCGCGAATTACGCCGCGCTCGCCTGCCCGGACTTTCCCCTCTGCCGCGGGAGCCTCGTGCCGAGCATGGATTTCGCCAATGCCTTCCATGTGGTGCGCGAGCTCGGCCAGACGGCGGAGGATGATCTGCTTTCGAACCAGGCGTTGACGGCCATCCACTGGACGCACCGCATGTTCGCGCTCGTGGCGCTGGCGAGTGTTTTTTTCCTATCGTGGAAAGCGCATCCTCTGCTGCCGCGGCTCGGTGTCGCGCTTGCCCTCATCGTGCTGGTGCAATTCGCGCTGGGCGTCTCGAATGTCGTCTTCAGCCTGCCCCTGCCGCTCGCCGCCGCGCATAACGCCGGTGCCGCGCTGCTGGTCGCCACCCTCGTCGTGATAAACTTCTTCGTCTTCCGCGGCTTACGTCCTTCCTCGTGACGACCCACGCTCTTACTGCAGGCTTCGCGCACCGACTGCGCGCCTTCTACTCGCTTACCAAGCCGCGCGTCGTCTCGCTCATCGTCTTCACCGCGGTGATCGGCATGTTCCTCGCCACGCCGGACATGGTGCCGCCGCAGGTGCTGTTCGCCGGCACCCTCGGCATCGCGCTCGTGGCCGGTGCGGCGGCAGCGGTCAATTGCCTCGTCGAGCAGAACATCGATGCTCTGATGCAACGCACGCGCTGGCGGCCGCTGCCGCGCGGCGAGCTGACTACCACCCAGACCATCGTCTTCGCCGGCGTGATCGGCGGCGTTGGCTTGTGGATCCTGGCGCAGTTCGTCAACCCGCTCACGATGTGGCTCACGCTCGGCACGTTCGTCGGCTATGCGGTGATCTACACGCTCCTCCTGAAGCCTGCTACGCCGCAGAACATCGTGATCGGCGGCGCATCTGGGGCCATGCCGCCTGTGCTGGGTTGGGCGGCGGTGACGGGTGAAGTCAGCACCGAGGCGCTGCTCCTTTTCCTCATCATTTTCGTCTGGACGCCGCCCCACTTCTGGTCGCTCGCCCTCTACCGCACGAACGACTACGCACGCGCCGGCGTGCCCATGCTGCCGGTCACCCATGGCCGCGAATACACGTCGCTCCAGGTGCTGCTCTACACGCTGATGCTTTTCGCCACGACCCTGCTGCCGTACGTGATCCGCATGAGCGGCGCCGTCTACCTGGTGTGCGCACTCGTGCTCGGCGGCGTATTCGTCGCGTACGCGCTGCGCATTTACCTGGCGTACAGCGACGCCGCTGCGCAGAAGACCTTCCGCTACTCGATTGCCTATCTCGCTTTCCTCTTCGCGGCGCTGCTGGTCGATCATTACTTGTAGCCTCGCGCTGCTCGTCGCGGGCTGCGATGGCGCTCCGAAGTTCAAGAGCACCGACGTCACCGGTGTCGACTACGGCCGCACGCTGGAGCTCGCGGACACGAGCGGCCGCGTGCGCCACCTCGAGGATTTCCGCGGCAAGGCGGTGGTGATGTTCTTCGGCTTCACCCATTGCCCCGACGTCTGTCCGACCACGCTCGCCGACATCTCGGGCGTGCTGAAGACGCTGGGTCCGGACGCCGATCGGGTGCAGGTGCTCTTTGTCACCGTCGATCCGGAACGCGACACGCCGCAGGACCTGCAGCGCTATGTGAGCGCCTTCGATCCTCGCTTCGTCGCGCTACGCGGCGACGCCGCCGCCACGCAACGCGTGGCGAAGGATTTCAAGATCTATTACGAGAAGCGCAAGCAGGGGGACTCGTACACCGTCGATCACAGCTCGCAGGCGTACGTGATCGATCCGCAAGGCCGACTCAGGCTGCTCGTGCGGCCCGAACGGCTCGCGGCCGACCTGCCGGACGATCTGAGAACGCTGCTGAAGGAGAAGGCCTAGTTCGGCGCTGGCAGCAGCTTGCGCATCTTGTCGAGGGCTTTCCCCTCGATCTGGCGGATGCGCTCGGCGGACACCTTGAACTCCGCGGCGAGATCATGCAGCGTCGCGGCGTCTTTTTCCCGTAGCCAGCGCGCTTCCACGATGCGGCGGCTGCGCGGGTCGAGCGTTTCGAGCGCCTTCTGCAGGCCTTCGCTCTGCACGCGCTCGCTTTCTTCAGCCTCGAGCACGCTGAAGGGCTCCGCTGCCTCGTCGGCGAGGTAATTCACCGGCGCATAGCTTTCGTCATCCTCGCGGTCGCCTTCGAACGCGAGCTCCTGGCCGGAAAGGCGGGTCTCCATCTCGACGACTTCCGCCGGCTTGACGCTCAGCTCATCCGCCACGCGCTGGACATCGGCGCTGGTCATCGGGCCGAGGTCTCTCTTCATCGAGCGCAGGTTGAAGAACAGCTTGCGCTGCGCCTTGGTGGTGGCCACCTTCACCAGCCGCCAGTTGCGCAGGATGTACTCGTGCATCTCCGCCTTGATCCAGTGGATGGCGAAAGAAACGAGGCGCACGCCGCGATCGGGGTCGAAGCGCTTCACCGCCTTCATGAGGCCGATATTGCCCTCCTGGATCAGGTCGGCGTGCGGCAGCCCATACCCGAGGTAGCCCCGCGCGAGCGCGACGACCAGCCGCAGGTGCGACAGCACAAGCTGGCGCGCCGCCTCGAGGTCGTTCTGGTCGCGGAAAAGGCGCGCAAGGCGCTGCTCTTCTTCCACGCTCAGCATCGGCAAGCGGTTGACCGTCTGGATGTAGGCGTCGAGGCTGCCCGTGGGCATCGGCATCTGGACCGACACAGGGAGCGGCATCGCAGCTGAAGTCATGTAATTTCCTCCAAGAGAAGCCAAGTTTAGCACTCAGGTATTTAGAGTGCCAGTTCCACTAGATGTTCCATGGAATGCATGTTGGCGAGAGTAAACACTAACTCGGCTCGATCGCCCGCAGGTGACGGCGGACGGAAAGATGGGCCCCCGCCCAGCCCAGTAAACCGGCAAATAGGATCACCGCAGCCGCGTCTTCCGGGGTCAGGAAGCCGAAGCGAAAGTCCGACCCGTAGGACTCCGACAGTGCCCGGACTTCGCCGTTTAGAAGACCCAGCGAAACCGCCACTACCGCGAGCGCGATGGCTGCGCCGGCGACGCCTTGCAGCAGCCCCGCGTAATAGAAGGGGCGACCGATGAAGCCGTCGGTCGCCCCGATCAGCTTGGAGACCTCGATCTCATCGCGCTGCGTGAGGATCTGCAGCCGGATGGTGTTGAAGGTGACCGCGACGAGGGCGGTACCCAGAAGCCCGGCGAGCAGCCACAAGCCCGCCCGAGCGAGCCGGGCGAGGGACGCAAGGCGCCGCGCCCAAAGCGCGTCCGCTTGGACATGCGCTACGCCGGGCAGCTTGGCGAGGTCCGCCACCAGCGGTTCGATCCCTTCCTCGCGGGCGGTGACGACGAATGCGTCCGGCAAGGGATTGCGCCCGAGCGCCGCGATGAGATCGGGCAGGCCTTGCACCGCACCGAGCTCCTTCAGCGCCTGCTCGCGCGGAACGAAGCGTACGCGGGAGATGCGCGCATCGCGCTTGAGCGAGGCGGCGAGCGTTTCGCGATCCGCGCCCTTCGCGTCCAGGAATAGCGAAATCTGCGGATCGAGCGCGAGGCGCCCGGAGACGGCGCGCAGGCTCTCGATGACCGCGTAGCCGCCGACGGGCAAGGCGAGCGCGACGCCGATGACGATGACGTTGAGTAGGCCGACCCGTCGCAGCCCCCGGCCGAAGGCCTGCGCGTGCTGGCGAAACCACGCGTTCATTGCAGTCGACCGGTTTCGAGCGTGATCACCCGCTTGCCGTAGTGGCGCACGAGCTCGTGGTCGTGCGTGGCGAGGAGCACCGTGACACCCACCTGGTTGACCTCGACGAAGATGTCGAGGATCCGGCGCGCCGATTCGGCATCGAGGTTCGCCGTCGGCTCGTCGGCCAGCAGAATCGACGGACGGTTCACCACGGCCCGCGCGATGGCCACGCGCTGCTGCTCACCGCCGGAAAGCTGGATTGGGTTCGCCTTCTCGCGCGCCAGCAGGCCCACCTTGTCGAGCGCCGCGCGAGCGCGCCGCGCCGCTTCCTTGGGCGGGTGCGCGGAGAAAGAAAGCGGCAGCATCACGTTGTCGTAGACCGTGCGGTCGTAAAGAAGCTTCTGGTCCTGGAAGACGAGCCCGACGTTGCGTCGCAGGTAGGGAATCGCCGCACGTTTGAGCGCCGCCACGTTCTGCCCGTTGACGAGCACCGTTCCCGAGCTCGGCCGTTCGATGGCCGGAATGAGCTTCAGCAAGGTCGACTTGCCGGCGCCCGAGCGCCCGGTGATGAAGACGAGCTCCGCTGGTTCGACGCTGAACGTCACGCCGCGCAGCGCTTCCTCGCCTCCCGGATAGCGCTTTGCGACGGCGGAGAAGCTAACCAACCAGCGCCTCCGCGAAGTCTCGCGCCACGAATGGCCTCAGGTCGTCGATGCCTTCGCCCACGCCGACGAAGAGAAGCGGAATCGGCCGCTCGCGGGCGATGGCGCACACCACGCCGCCTTTCGCGGTGCCGTCGAGCTTGGTCAGCACCAGTCCCGTGACACCGAGCGCCTCGTCGAAGGCGCGCACCTGCGCCAGCGCGTTCTGACCCGTGTTCGCGTCCAGCACGAGCAGCACTTCGTGCGGCGCATCGGCTTGCGCCTTTGCCGCCACGCGCTTCACCTTTCGGATCTCCTCCATCAGGTGCAGCTGCGTCGGCAGTCGCCCGGCCGTGTCGGCGATGACGACGTCGGTCTTGCGGGCGCGCGCGGCGGAGAGCGCGTCGAACACGACCGCCCCAGGATCGCCGACCTGGGAGATGACCGGTATGTTGTTGCGCTCGCCCCAAGCGACGAGCTGCTCGCGCGCCGCGGCGCGGAACGTGTCGCCGGCGGCGAGGAGAACCGTGCGTCCCTGCGACTGCAGCCACTTGGCGAGCTTGCCGATCGAGGTGGTTTTGCCGGAGCCGTTGACGCCGGCGATCATGATCGTGAATGGCTTGGCGCGCGAGGTGTCGAGCGAGCGCTCGAGCGGCTTCAGAAGCTCGGTGAGCGAATCCTTGAGCGCTTCCTTCAGCGTCTCGCCGTCCTCGATCTTCTGCTTGCGCGCTTTCTCGCGCAGCGAGTCGAGGAGCCATTGCGTGGCGCTCACGCCGCAGTCGGCCTGCAGGAGCGCAGTCTCGAGCTCCTCGAACAGCGCCTCGTCGACGCGGCGGCGGACGAAGAGCTCGGAGACCGGGGTGTTGAGGACATCGCGCGTGCGCGCGAGACCGGCTTTGAGGCGCGCGGCCCAGGAAGTAGCTACCATGGGTCGGTGCATTCTAACAAAGGTGTTGTCCGCATCATCGCGGGCGAATACCGCGGCAGGCGCATCAAGGTGCCGTCACGTCCCGGTTTGCGCCCCACACCCGATCGTGTTCGCGAGACGCTGTTCAACTGGCTGGGACAATGGCTCGACGGACTGGCGTGCCTGGATCTTTTTGCCGGCAGCGGCGCGCTGGGCTTCGAGGCCGCGTCGCGCAACGCGGCGCGCGTGGTAATGGTGGAGAGCGATCGCGCGGCGTTCGACGCTTTGCTAGCAACACGCCAGATGATCGGCACGGCCATTGTCGAAGCGGTGTTTGGCGATGCGCAGGAATATCTCGCGCGCAGCCGCGAGCGCTTCGACGTGGTTTTCCTCGATCCGCCATTCAGGCAGAATGCGCTGCCCGCGGTGCTGGAGCCGCTCGAGCGCCGGCTGAAGAGCGGCGCGCGCGTCTATCTGGAAGCCGCGGAGCCGCTGGAGCCGCGCGAGAGCTGGATCGAGCTCAAGCGGGCGCGCGCAGGGCAGGTGAGCTATCAACTCTTCGAGTGGAGAGGCGATGATCAAGGCGGTCTACCCCGGGACGTTTGATCCGCTCACGCGCGGTCACGAGGATCTCGTGCGCCGCGCGAGCCGGCTGTTCGACACCATCATCCTCGGCATCGCCGAAAGCCGCGCCAAGCGGACCTACTTCTCGCTCGACGAGCGCATCGAGATCGCGCGCGAAGTCCTCGCCGACGTGAAGAACCTGCAGGTGGTCGGCTTCGAGGGTCTGCTGATCGATTTCGTGCGCAAGCACGGCGCGCGCGTGGTGCTGCGAGGGCTGCGCGCGGTGTCGGACTTCGAGTACGAGTTCCAGCTCGCGGGCATGAACCGCGCTCTCTATCCGGAGATGGAAACGGTGTTCCTCACGCCCTCCGAGCAGAACATGTTCGTCTCGGCGACGCTGGTGCGCGAAATCGCCACGCTCGGCGGCGACGTGTCGAAGTTCGTGCACCCGGGCGTGGTCGGCCGATTCAAGCAGAAAGCCAAGCGCTAGCTACTTCTGGCAGCGCGGGCAGAAGTAGGTCGAGCGCTGTCCTTGCACGATCCGCTTGATGGGCGTGCGGCAGCGACGGCATGGCTTGCCTGCGCGGTCGTAGACCCAGAACCGGTTCTGCATGTAGCCGGCGTTGCCTTCGGCGCCGACGAAATCTCGCAAGGTCGAGCCGCCCGCCTTGATTGCCGCCCGCAGCGTGTCCTTGATCGCCTTGGCGAGCTTCATCGCCCCTTCGGGCGTGGTGCGCTTCGCCGGTTTCCTTGGATCGATGCCGGCGCGGAACAAGCTCTCGCTTGCATAGATGTTGCCCACGCCGACGATGCGCCGGCCGTCCATCAGGAAAAGCTTGATCGCGGTGCGATATCCACGGGTGAGCTGGTAGAGGCGCGTCGCGTTCAGCGCCTGCGAGAGCGGCTCGACCCCGAGGCCGGCCAGCAGCGGATGCGTCTCGACCGCGTCGCTCGTCCACAGCACGGCGCCGAAGCGGCGCGGATCTCGCAGCCGAAGAACGCGGTCGCCGAGCACCAGGTCGAAGTGGTCATGTTTCTCGGCCGGCGTGCCCGGCGGGATGACGCGCAGGCTTCCTGACATGCCGAGATGCAGGATGAGGTGGCCGTCACCGCAATCGACGAGCAGGTACTTGCCTCGCCGTGTCACGCCGCGCACCGTGCGTCCGGCAAGCGAAAGCACCGCTTTCGGCACCGGCCAGCGCAGCTGCGGCTGACGGACTTCGACAGCCGAGATCACGCGTCCGGCAAGATGCGGCGCGAGGCCGCGGCGTGTGACTTCGACTTCGGGAAGCTCGGGCATTGCCGGAGATTTCGGAGGGGAATGCGGCTTGTGCGGGGCACCAAATATACCTAAGATCGGTCGAATCCCCATGCTGATCCGCCTGCTACTTTCCTTCGCAGTCGCTTTCTTCTTCCACCACGCCGCGCTCGCGCAAGCCGACAAGCAGGTCGAGCAAGTCGACGAGCCCGCGCTCTACGACATGCTGCTCGGCGAGATCGCGCTCCAGCGCGGCGATTACGCGCTCGCCGCGAAGACGTATCTGGAGCTCGCCAAGCAGACCGGGGATGCGCGGGTCGCGCGGCGCGCGGTCGAGATCGCGAACCAGGGCAAGCTCACCGATCTCGCCATCGAGGCTGCGCGCACGTGGCAGAACATCGAGCCGCAGTCGCCGGCTGCGCTGCAGGTGCTCGCCGCGCTCCTCATCTCGGCGCAGAAGGTCGACGAGGCCGAGCCGGTCATCGACAAGCTGCTGTCCGCCGAAGGCGTCAGCATGCCGCGCGGCTTCCTGCAGCTGAATCGCCTGCTCGCCGGCAATCCCGACAAGGCGGCGAACCTGCGCGTGGTGCGCAGCCTGGTTGGCAAGCACGCCAACCTGCCGGAAGCGCAGGTGGCGCTCGCGCAGGCGGCGGCGGCAGCCAACGACGACAAGACCGCGACGGCGGCGGCGCGCCGCGCGGCGGAACTGCGGCCGGAATGGGAAGTGCCCGCGGTGCTCGAAGCGCAGGTGCTGCAGAAGCGCTCGACGGCAGACGCGGCGAAGCGCCTCGGCCAGTTCGTCGAGAAGAATCCCGACTCGCGCGAAGGCCGCCTCAACTATGCCCGCGCGCTCGTCCTCGACAAGAAGATCCCCGAAGCGCGCAAGCAGTTCGAGATGCTGCTCGCGGCGAACCCGCGCGACACGCAGCTCACCTACATGGTCGGCGTGACGGCGCTGCAATTGAAGGATTACGCGGTCGCCGAGGACAGCATGAAGCGCCTCGTCGCCAACACCGAGTATCGCGACCAGCACGGCGCGCGCTACATCCTCGGCCAGATCGCCGAAGAGAAGAAGGACTGGCCGCAGGCGATCAAGTGGTACGACGAGATCCAGGATGGCGAGCACGCCGTGCCGGCGCGCCTGCGCACCGCGAATGCGATCGCCAAGCAGGGCAAGCTCGACGCTGCGCGCGAGTTTCTGCACAAGGCGGCGGACGAAAATCCCGGCCAGGAAGTGCAGTTCACCGTCGGCGAAGCGCAGCTATTGCGCGATGCCAATCGCAACGCCGAGGCCTTCGAGCTTCTCGACAAGGCGCTGAAGGCGGAGCCCGACCAGGCGGAGCTCCTCTATGACTATGCGCTGACCGCGGAAAAGCTCGAGAAGTACGACGTGCTGGAAGCGAACCTCAAGAAGCTGATCGAGGTGCGGCCGGAGCACGCGCACGCCTACAACGCCCTCGGCTATTCCTTCGCCGAGCGCAATCTACGGCTGCCCGAAGCCCGTGCGCTGATCGAGAAGGCGCTGCAGCTTGCGCCGGAGGACTACTTCATCATCGACAGTCTCGGCTGGGTGCAGTACCGCGAAGGCAACCTTAAGGGCGCCGCAGACACGTTGCGCCGCGCCTACGGCGGGCGTCCCGATGCCGAGATCGGTGCGCACCTGGGCGAAGTGCTGTGGGTAATGGGCGATCGCAACGAGGCGAACCGCGTCTGGAACGAGTCGCTGAAGAGCGCGCCGGACAACGAAACGCTGCTGAAGACCATCAAACGCCTGCGCAAGTGAAGCGGGCGGTCTGGCTAGTTCTCCTGCTGTGCGCCTGCGCGCAAGTCGATCTGCGGCCGCCAGAGCAGGTCGAGTTCGATCTGCTCGGCCGCATTGCGGCGCGTTATCGCGACGACGGCTTCACCGGCAACGTGAACTGGCGCCATGCGGCAGTCGGCGACGAGATGCTGATCACGACGCCCCTCGGGCAGGGCGTTGCGCGCATCGTGCGGCAGGGCGATGCGGTCCAGCTCACCACGGCGGACGGCAAGGAGTTCCGCGCCGCCGACAGCGAATCGCTCACCGAGCGCGTGCTGGGCTTCCGGCTACCGATCGAGGGCTTGGCCGACTGGGTGCAGGGCAAGCCCTCGCCGACGCTCGAGAGCCGCGGCTGGAAGGTCGAATACCTCCAGCGCGACGAGCAGAACCGTCCCCGGCTGATGCGCATGACCTACCAAGGCGTCGAGGTCCGTTTTGCTGTTTCTGAATGGCGATGAGCTGGTACGCGGCACCGGGCAAGCTCAACCTTTTCCTGCACGTCCTCTCGAAGCGCGCCGACGGCTACCACGAGCTTCAGACGGTGTTTCGCTTGATCGACCGCGCCGATCGCGTGCGCATCGAGCGCCGCCAGGACGGGGAGATTCGATTCGCCGGTCCCTTCGCCGAAGACAACCTGTGTGTCCGCGCGGCCCGGCTGCTCAAGCAGCACACCAGCACGCGCCTCGGCGCGGACATCGAGCTGGAAAAGCATCTTCCGGTCGGCGGCGGCCTCGGTGGCGGTTCATCCGACGCGGCCACGGTGCTCCTCGTCCTCAATCGCGAGTGGCACCTCGGCCTCGACCGCGCCGAGCTCCTGCAGATCGCGCCCAAGCTCGGCGCCGACGTCGCGTTCTTCGTCTTCGGCGAGAACGCCCTCGGCCAAGGCATTGGCGAGCGGCTCACGGCGCTCGATCTAGCCCCGGCCTGGTACCTTGTGGTCACGCCGCAAGTTAGTGTTTCCACGAAGGAAATCTTCGCTCACGCGTTGACAGGGCAGTCCAAAGCACTCAAAATACCGCCCTTTTTCGCGGGGCAGGGAAGGAACGACCTGGAAGCGGTCGTGAGCGCCCGGTACCCCGAGGTGAGCGCGCAGCTCGCGTGGCTTCGCAGCCGAAGCCCGCAAGCGCGCATGACGGGCTCCGGAGCGTGTCTCTTCGCCGAGTTCGCAACGCAAGCCGAAGCAGTCGCGGTCCACTCCCAGTTGCCGCAGGGCGTGAGCGGATTCGTGGCGCGAGGGCTCGACCGTCATCCGCTCCATGACTGGATTTCTTAAGACTACTGGGGAGTCGCCAAGCTGGTTAAGGCAGCGGATTTTGATTCCGCCATACGAGGGTTCGAATCCTTCCTCCCCAGCCATATCCCATGACCGCCATGAACCACACCGGAATGCATAGCGCCGCGCTCGACCGGTTGATGGTCTTCACCGGCAATGCGAACCAGCGCCTGGCCCAGGAGGTGGCGAAGCACCTCAACCTCTCGCTCGGGCGCGCGATCGTCGGCAAGTTCTCCGATGGAGAAGTGATGGTCGAGCTCCTCGAGAACGTGCGCGGCAAGGATGTCTTCGTTCTGCAGTCGACCTGCGCGCCGACCAACGACAACCTGATGGAGCTCTGCGTGATGATCGACGCGCTGAAGCGCTCCTCGGCCGCGCGGGTGACGGCGGCGATTCCATACTTCGGCTACGCGCGGCAGGACCGGCGGCCGCGCTCGGCGCGGGTCGCGATCAGCGCCAAGGTAGTGGCGAACATGCTGACGTCGGTCGGCGTGGCGCGCCTCCTGACCATGGATCTGCACGCCGACCAGATCCAGGGGTTTTTCGACGTGCCGGTGGACAACATCTACGCCGCGCCGGTGCTGCTCGGCGACGTGTGGAAGCAGCGCTACGACAACCTGATCGTGGTGTCGCCGGACGTGGGCGGCGTGGTGCGTGCCCGCGCGCTGGCGAAGCGCCTCGAATCCGACCTTGCCATCATCGACAAGCGCCGCCCGAAGGCGAACGTGAGCGAAGTGATGAACGTGATCGGCGAGGTGAAAGGCCGCACGTGCGTGATCATGGACGACATGGTCGACACCGCCGGCACGCTGGTGAAGGCGGCGCAGGTCCTGAAGGAAGAAGGCGCGAAGAAAGTCGTCGCCTACTGCACGCACGCGGTGCTGTCCGGGCCGGCGGTCGAGCGCATCGAGCAGTCCGATCTCGACGAGCTGGTGGTCACGGACACCATTCCGCTGCGCGAAGAAGCGCGCGCGTGCAAGAAAATCCGCAGCTTGTCGGTCGCCGGCCTGATCGCGGAGACCATCCTTCGCATCTACACCGAGGAATCGGTGTCGTCGCTCTTTATCGAATAGGAATCTCAACCCCCGGGGTACCTGGTCGCGGGTCCCGGTTCACTTAGGAGTACTACGAAAATGGCAATCGAAATCAGCGCGCGCAAGCGCGAGGCGCAAGGAACGGGTGCGAGCCGCCGTCTGCGCCGCATGGGCCGCGTGCCCGGCATCGTCTATGGCGGCGACAAAGGACCGATCAATATCGAGCTCGAGCACCAGGACCTGTTCCTGAACTTGCGCAACGAAAAGTTCCACGCCTCGATCCTGACGCTCGCGCTCGACGGCAGCAAGGAGCAGGTGCTGCTGCGCGCCGTGAACATGCATCCGTTCCGCATGCAGGTGCAGCACATCGACTTCCAGCGCATCTCGAAGGACAAGAAGATCCACATGAAGGTGCCGCTGCACTTCGTCAACGCCGAAAAGTCGCCGGGCGTGAAGGAGCAGGGCGGCGTGGTGAACCACGTGCTGAACTAGCTCGACATCGTCTGCTTCCCCGACGACCTGCCCGAGTTCGTCGAGGTCGATCTCGGCACGCTGTCGGTCGGCCACTC